>ERZ869936.2317-NODE-2317-length-11407-cov-16.507576_pt1 | contig 11407 bp, 15 predicted proteins | sample MGYA00520876_ERZ869936 | MGnify/ENA primary metagenome ERZ869936 (study PRJEB32218, sample SAMN09650985) | biofilter metagenome | isolation source: enrty point of leading RO module | place: Saudi Arabia: Thuwal, RO plant located on Red Sea | collected 2016-02-17... | reverse complement strand
GATTACGAGCTTTTTTTTAGCTAGAAAAATTAAGATGCTGATTATCAACGACTTAGATGTGAAAATAGTTTTGGGAATTGTTAGCTAAGACAGTCAATTCTAGGCAGATATGGGATGATATAGCTACCAAAATAGCACCAATAAATACATTTCAGCTTGGCAGAATATATTACTTATTCATAGCTACAATGCTGATAAACTAGCCAATCTAGCTAGGATAGCGTGATAGTATGGCTATCTAGCTAGCATAAACACTGCGATTGCAGGATATCTTGGCTAGTTTCGGCAGTCTAGCTAGCTTAGCTGACACCTAGCTATGGCAGGGGGGGGCATCAGCGACAAGCGTTCGCATTTATAGTATAATATAAGAACTAGCCCTTGAAAAAATTGCGATCTCATAGCCCCTTGACAAACACAACTATACTATGGTACTATATATGAAGTCAACTAGTATATACTATATATTTAAGATAGTGTATTCTAACTGGTAAAGGTTAATCAATATTGATAAATGGACGAGCAAAAAGAACTGGAGGAGGGCATCAAATCTGCGATAGAGGAGGTGCGAGAGAACAAGGCACTGGAGAAGGTAAATAGCCTTAGTCGCATAAATCCACAGAAAGTGGGCAAAATACTCTTTTTGGTATCAACTGGGGTATCACAGACCCAGATGGTTAGAAAACACAAAATAACACGCTCTACGCTCGTTTCTGTGCTAACTGACTATGTTGACTACCTAGGTAAATTTCGGGAGTTAGGTGGTAAGCTATCTGCGAGGAGCTATATTAACCTAGAATCCCTAGAGGAAGATGTGGTAGATTCCCTACGCAGAAAGCTAGAAGCAGGGTATGTACCCGATTTTAAGGATCTGAAGGAGGTATCTATAGCCAAATCCAACTCGCAAAGGCAGGCGATGACTGCTCGTGGCGAAGCTAGTAATATAACTGAGGAAAGAAAGATATATACACAGGAGGACTACGAGGATACTTTGAAGGCTGTAAGAGACAGGATGAGGAAAGAAAAGAAAGCAGATATAATAGATATAGATGAGTAATGTAATATCAGATGATTACGATGAAGTCCTAGATCAAGTAAAGGGTATACTGGGAGAACATTTCTCAAACTATGCATTTGTGGTACTAGACGATGATGGGACATTATATTATGATTACGCAAACTTCCGAGTAGGAAGAATGTTATTTTCAGAGGCATCAGCTGATATGATAACTGGAATAGATCTAGATATTAACTGGGAAGAGCCAACGCAAATACCAGAAGAACCAGAAGAAGAATAGATGGAATTAGTTTTTACTAAACATCCTATGGTGAAAGCACCAACGGATGAAGAGATAGCCTTTTTGGCAGAACACGAACCAAAGCTACTTGAGGAGTTGCATAGAGCCCATGAAGGTAGAATTCAATCAGCAGAAGAAGATCCAATACGACATGGATTTGAGTTGAATGGATGGGATCGTGTAAGGCAAGGATTGTGGGAACACAATGAATGCTTAGTTTTGGGGGGTAATAGATCGGGAAAAACTACAGGTTGTGCAAAAATGGTAATGGAAGCAGTGATGCAGAACAACAATGGTCACATTGTGTGCTTCTCGCAAAATGCAGATACATCCGTAAAGGTACAGCAATCTGCGATCTGGGAGATGATGCCCAAGGAGTTTAAGAAGAAGACTAAGAGTACAGAGGGTTATATTAACTTTTCTATGCAGAATGGTTTTACAGGTAGTAGCTTTATCTTCCCCGATACCAAGACCCGTGTTGATTTTAAGACATATACTCAGTTTAGTAACAATCAGACCATATTAGAAGGTTTTGAGTTCGGGTTCAAGAAACCCGACCAGATCAATATAGGTGCGTGGTTAGACGAATATCTTGGGGATGCCTCATTAGTAAATACATTACGATTCCGTCTTGCTACCCGAAACTCTAAATTACTAATTGGGTTTACACCAATTGATGGGTACACTCCGTTTATAGCAGAATACCTACAAGGAGCAGAAACACTGCAAACGAGAGAAGCTGAATTATTAAATAAGAAGTCATTACCAGTAAAACAATATAGCCCAAAGAGGGATGCGAGTATAGTATACCTTCATTCAGACGAAAACCCTTTTGGGGGTTACAGTCGTATTGCCAAGGATTTGAAGGGTCGCCCACATGAAGAGATTTTAGTCAGAGCATATGGTGTGCCAGTTAAATCAATGACATCAATGCTACCCCTATTTAACACCGAAGTCAATGTATTAGGTGAAGAAGAAAACAAATACGGGATGAAGTTCCCAGATATATCAGATGCAAACGAATACACAATATACCAAGTCGTTGACCCAGCAGGAGCAAGGAACTATGTTTCCATCTGGGCTGGAGTCAATAAAAACGGGGATGTCTACATCCGTAGAGAATGGCCAGATAGAGATACATTTGGTGAATGGGCGTTATTTGGCGATCCCAAGTGGAAATACGGGCCTGCTTCAAAGAAACTAGGCTACAATGTTAAGGGTTATATAGAACTATTTGAGGAAATAGAGGACGAACTAGGTCTAGAAGTGTTTGAAAGAATAGGTGATTCACGATACTTTGCCAAAGAAAACGAAAACAATATGGATTTGTTCTCAGAATATAGCGAACAGGGTATGGATTTTGTGCCATCAGACGGAAGAAACGAAGCAATAGGTACATCTGCGTTAGATGAGTGGTTTTTCTACAATCCAGATGTAGGTATTGACGGAGAAAATCGCCCAAGGTGCTATATACACGAATCCTGTGGTAATCTTATTGATTCGTTGATCAATTATAACTCACAGGGTAAGGCAGATGAGGCATTGAAGGACTTTTTTGACTTAATGAGGTATTTAAGGTTGTCAAATGGTGGAGAAGGCCCTATATACTATGGGGCAACAGCATTTGATCAAATACAAGGAACAGGAGGTTATTAGTGAAACAAGGAGAATTAGCTAAGATATTAGATAGATCACCTATGGAAATAGGTAGAACTAGAAAAAAGATATGCAACTCAGAGGATTACAATGAAGAAACCAAGGAGTTGACCGAATCGGGTATACAAAAACTAAAGGATCATTATGATTTCAAAGCAATTGAACCCCAATTTGTTGATGTAACAATCCTACAGAATGCAAACAACCCCAAGTTTGTTATAGGATATATACTAGAAAATGGTAAAAGAAAGAAGATGAGAGCTTGTATACCTATGAATCTAGCTAGCCAGCTAACAGAAGGCAAGCGATTCAAGGCACAAGTAATTGAGTATAATGGCGAAAAATACTACAGACACAAAAAAATCCGAGACGGATATTACCCTAGAGTTCATAAAGAAGCATAGTGATGCTTTTGTTGCTTGGGAAATACTTTATAGATCGTACCACGATCAAATACACGAAGTACCTGTTGATGAACTAATTGATCTAGCAGGAAGAGATGTTGTGTGGTATCATAATGTTATCAACAACGCAAAGAATAGAATAAAAAGAAATATGTTAAAATCACGCTAATGGATGATCAAGTCTTAGAAAGTTTTTATACTACTACAAAACCCGACATCACCGAACTAAAGAACGAATACGATTCTGATGTTGTGGATATGTCTCCCTTCGTAGCTCAATGTCAAGATAGTTACGATCAGCGAAATGCTATTTGGCCAGGCAAAACAGAAGACCTGCAAAAGCACGGAGAAGGTGCGTTCCCATGGGATGGTGCATCTGACCAAGAGGTTAGATTGGTTGAGCAATGTATTAGTACATATGTGTCATTGATGATGAATGCGTTAAATCGCAGTAACATCACAGCTAGTCCGATTGAAAGCTCAGATATATCTGAAGCACGAGTAAAGAGTCAGTTCCTCAAATGGATGCGTGATTCTTACATTAAGGATTTTAAGAGACAAGCAGAGATTGTAGCTAATAACTTATTAGAGAAAGGTATTGCAGTTACTTATGTAGATTGGGAAATGAAGATTCGCAAACATAAAGAACCAATCAACCTAAATGATATTGAGCAGATCTCCCCAGAACTTTACAATATCTTAGCTGACGAAGAAAGAGAAGATGAAGCTATCTCATTGTTTGGTAGAATCTTTGATAAGGTAGATGACAAAGCTATTAAGAAAGCACTGGCTGAACTTAGAGATATAGGGGAAGCAGAAGTACCAGTAGTTAAGAACGATATATCTAGACCATTTGTACAAACGAAGTTTGCCGATTCAGACATTGTATTCCCATCGTATGTAACAGATATACAGAGATCACCAAGAGTTCATATGAGGACTTTGATGACCCCATCTGAAATAGAAAACTGTATTGAAACAAAAGGATGGGATAAAGATATAGGAAGAGACCTTATTGAAAACCGAAGAGGCGTAAATGCAGTAAGTAACTTATCTTTTGATACAGCAGATAGACGAAACTCAAATCAGCGTGGATTTAGTTTTGGTGCAAGCGATGGTAGAGAGTATGATGATCTGATAGAGATTGTACACACATATCGCAGATTAATTGACCAAAAGGATGGAGCAGAAGGTATCTATCTAACTGTATGGAGTCCACAATATCCAGAGGGTTATTTAAGCCACGAGTTACTAGCTGGCTACGAACAGTATCCTTTTGTTTGTACTAAGCTATTTAATGCTAACAAACGCTTACACGATGTAACTAACTTCTCTGATTTACTTAGAGGGCCTCAAGCTCAAGCTAAGATTGTTAGAGACGGATGGAGCGACAACCAAGCAATATCAATTGCACCACCATTCTTACATCCAGTAGGTCGTGCACCCACACAGATGGGAGCAGGTGCTTGGATAGGTGTTAGACAAAATGATACATACAAATTCCTTGATGTGCCTAATACAGGTAGACAAGGTATTGAAATAGAAGAGTATGTACAGAATGAGGCACTTGATCTAGTCGGATTGAATAATAACAATCCTTTGTCAGCACAGAGACAACAATTTATTATAGATAAGTTCTTGCATCACATATCTGATGTATTAAAGCTAGCTTATAAAGCATATGTGGTATTTGGGCCAGATGAGCTATACTTCCGAGTAACAGGTCAGCCCGATCCAGTACAGTTCTTGCGTAGTCCATCAGACGATGAGCTAGATGTATCAGTATCATTTGATTCACAGAACAATGACCCAGATACAGTTAAGGCTAGAGTAGATGCATTCTTACAACTGGCTAGAACATCACCAACTAACTCATTTGATTTGAGTAAAGTAGAACAAGTTGTAGCATCAATGATTGATCCAATCATAGCTGATTCAGTAATACAGCCATCAGCACAAGCACAACAACAAATGATGGATGATGTAACAAGTGATCTAGCTAAAATATTTGCTGGTATACCTGTAGGAGCTAAACCAAATGGTGGTGAGATTGCTCTACAAATTGTACAGGAATACATACAGCAACCTAATATCCAAGAAAAACTAGCTAGCGATCCAGTATTTGCCCAAAACTTACAAAACTATACAGCTAAATATGAGCAACAACTTGCTCAACAAAGAAACGCTGAGATAGGCAGATTAGGTGCAGAACCTGCACAAATGGGTAATATGAATACTGAATCAATATAATGAGCCAAGTTACAAGAGAAAATAACCTTGAGGAATCACTCAAGTTTTTAAGGAAGTATGATCAGTTCGCTGTAGTCATAGCATTCGTCAAAGAATGCAGAGAGTCAAAGTTCCAAGCACTTGAATCTAAACTAGATGCAGGTGAGAGGGCTGATGCAAAATTAATAGGTGCTATGATTGAAGATGATTATATCTACAAAACACTAAAAGGAGAAGAATAATATGCCAAGAGGAAAAGGAACATACGGAACAAAGGTGGGTCGCCCACCAAATAAAAAGAAAAAAATGAAAAGAGGTAAGTGCTAATGGCAAAGGGTAAAAAAGATGCCTGCTATAGAAAGGTTAAATCAAGATATAAGGTTTGGCCAAGTGCTTACGCATCTGGTGCATTAGTTCGTTGCCGAAAGGTAGGAGCTAAGAACTGGGGCAATAAATCTAAAAGAAAAAAGTAATGGCTAAAAAAGAAGGATTACGCAAGTGGTTTGGTCGCAATAAAGGTAAGGGCTGGATTGATTGCAAAACAGGTAAGCCTTGTGGTCGTAAATCAGCTAGGGGTGGTAGTAAAAGACCATACCCTGCTTGCCGACCTACTAAATCTCAATGCACATCAGCTATGAGAAAGAAAAAAGGGCCAGCTAGAATTTCATGGAAATCAAAGAAAAAATAATAGCTAGGGTGTATAAATTTATCCAATGGATAAAAAAACAGCCAAGCAAATACTTGCTAAACATAAAGAGGCACTTCAAGTTCTTCTCAAATCAGAAGGTTTGGGAGATGTTGAGGAACAGGTGGAACAAATTCGTGAGACGGGTAGTGAAGGTACTAAGCACCTTAAAAAATCGCTTGTTGATCGTATTAAAGAAATTCCAGTAGTTCAAAAAGTAAGTGATCTAGGAACGGCAGGCACTGTAGCTGTAGCTACTGCTGGTACTGCACAAGTTGGTATAGCTACTGATTTAACAACAGTATTTGTAGCTGAGATAGCTAACGATGTTGTAGAAGAAAGGTTTGAGATACCTACATTTATTGACAACTTTGTTGACTTCCAATCCCTTGATATATGGGGACAACAAGTTATTGCTGAGAAGGTTGCCGAGGTTTCCGAACTACAACCGACTTCTCAACCAACTGCCGTGAGCGAGGACACCAAATCTGTATCCTCTGCTTCTTCACAAGATACTTCCTCCGATAAATCTTCTCCAAAGACAACCACTGAACAGTCCCAAGAACCAAAATCAGAGAAGTCAGAAACAAAAGAAAGTAAATCATCTAAAACAAACGAAACAGAAGGCAAAGCAGATAAGCAAGCAGAGCCCCAGCAAGAAAAAGCTGAAGAGTTGAAAGAATTTCAAGAAAAATCATCTAGCCAGACTAGTGAACAATCTACTGAAGTCAAGTCAGATTTACCTATAGCGGAAACACCTTTTGATCCAATGGGCGATGAAATAAAGCCTCACTCAAGTATTAGACAAGTATCTCCAGTATTATGATTGAATATATATTAACTAACTACAAAAACGATTTAATCGCAATGACATTTACATACATTGGTATTGTATCAATTATTATGATGTTCTTGCCCAAAAATAACATATTTAGCAAAATCTTTAGAGAGTTTGCTTCAATCTTCACATCAATATTTAAAAAATGAGTCACGAAATAGAAACTCGCCCCTTGTTGATTATAGAGCCCGAATACGAATGGGAATGGTATTACTTTATACCTTTGCTAGATAGGAATGAATGGGATGGAATAGAGTACGATCAAATAAAATATAGTTGGAATGAACTTGACTATAGATTTGGTGTAGACTATCCAGCAGTCCCAGAATTATCCACTACAGGGTTGACAATGAGTTTAATTATCCTTATGTGTTTAGCATTTAAAAAATTAGTTAAATAACTAATGCTATAATATGAACACTCGCCAATCTACAGGCGTAAAAGGTAGTTATGACAGATGAATCACAAGAGGCCAACGCTACAGCCGAAACAGAAGAAGTAGTGACAGATCAATCCGAGCCAATGACGCTTGAACAAATTCGTTCAAACAGATTAGCTAGGATGTCTCCACAGACCGAGGAGACCACAGAGGCAGTTGAAGAAAATGAGGATGCAGAGGAGATCATAGAAGATGATGAGCCACAAGCTACCGAAGCTGAAACTGAAGAAGTAGAATCCGAAGAAGATGGAGAGAATGTTCTTTCACAGATTGATTGGGATGCTCTTGATGACGAATCTAAAGCAGGAATAGCTGAACAAGCTATTGAGACCCTACCAACTGAACAGCTAGCTGAGTTAGCTAAGAAGATGGGTAGTGGTTCTGGAAAGCGAATAGGTGAGTTAACTGGGCAGATCAGAGAATTAAAAAACCAGATTGAAGCCAAGGATAAAGCTCTAAAGGAAGGTTTAGAATCACTTATACCTACAACTAACTCTTTTGCGAATGTAGAAACAGAAGATCAACTAATAGAAACTTCACAAAAGATGAGGGAAGAGATTAAGTATTATCAAAGGTGGTTAGCTGGAGATGATGACTATTATCAAAGTAATGGACAAGAATACAGTCGTTCTGATATAGTTAAGTATGTTGAGTCACTTCAAGATCAATACGATGAAGTTCCTAAACAAAGGGATTACATCCGATCACTTGAGAAGTCACGACAAGAAGCAGACGAACTACAAAAGAAAGCAGACAAAGAGTTTTCTTGGATTACTGATGATGAGGCTAAAGCATCTAAAATATATGGAGAGCTAGTATCTTCGCCAGATATGGCAGTAATAGAAAAAATAGCACCATCATTAGGAGCAAAGCTAAAGTATCATCTCTTACATACAGCTAATAGTATGGCAGGAATGACTATACAGCCTAGTAAGAAGATAACCTTACCACGGAGATCACCAAATTCAGTCATTGATTCCACAGGATCTGCTAGTCCAAAAGACAGAGGTAACATCCAAATTAAGAAATTGAGAGAACAAGCTATGCAAGGCAACTTGGATTCAGCTAGAAAGCTAAGGACTTTGCAAATACAAAATCGTAAATAATAATCTCAAAATAGAAAGTAAAAAAAGATGTCTTTTGACTCCTCATTTAATACAAACTCTAACGCAGGTAATAGAGAGCAATTGCTTGACCTTACTACTGTGTTATCCCCTCGCCAAGCCCCAGTTTATGGCTTGTTACCAAAATCAAAGGCAACTGCCGATCTAGTAGAATGGACAGTTGATGACTTAGCAACTCCAGCAGATAACGCTGTTATTGAAGGTGCTGACTTAACATATGGTTTAACAGATGAAGATGCACAAAAATTCGGTTCTCTAAAACGCTTAGACAATCGTCTTCAGCACTTCCGTAAATCATTCATGGTTACTAAGAAACAAGAAGTTCTTGATTCTGTTACACCTGTAAAATTACAGCAAGCAGAAGAAAAAGCTACTTCAGAGTTACTTCGTGACATTGAAAAAGCTATCTGCTCTGACCAAGGTTCTGTAGTAGGAACTGGTTCTGTAGCTGGTAAACTTCGTGGATTAGGAAAATGGATCACAAATGATTCTTCAATTGGTGATGCATCTACTGAGCTTGGAGATTTCAGAACTCCACAAGCTAGTATCCACGGATTAGACTATGGTACAACAAATGGTGGTTCAACTGGTGATCTCACTGAAGGTGAGTTCGCAGATATCCTTGCTTCTATCTTCAATGAAACTGGAGAAATGCAAGACTTGCACTTAGTTGCTGACACTGCTCTTCGTAACCACATTGTTGACGAGTTTACTCGCACAAATGGTACATCTTCACAAGTTCGTTACAATCAAGACAGTGGTGCAGTTGTTGAGTACAATGTTGAAATGTTCAATGGCCCATTTGGAGTTGTTAAAATCTTAACAGCTAATCCAAAATGTATGCCTGGTTCTAACAATGATCGTGGATACTTACTTGATCCATCATTGCTTGGATGGGCAGAGGCTCTACCCACTGGTTCTACAATGCTAGAAGACCAAGGTGGTGGCCCTCGTGGTTACATTGATTCAATGGGTACTCTTATCTGTAAAGGGCCAAAAGGTCTTGGTAAGATTACAGAGATTGCTGACTAATCTTATTTCTAGGACGGGGGCGAAAGCCCCCTCCTATTTTTTTTAAAAAATTATGTCACGAGAAGTAACACAGCAAGATATAGAGTTAGCTCAAGAGAAAATGCTACGAGCTAAACATCAACGCATATTTAACGCTCAGTCAGAGGGACAGCGTATGGCATTAGCTAGAAAATCAGCTAGCCGATATAAAGATTGTGCTACACACAAAATTTTAGGACAACACATTGGATCAGTTCCAATGCACGAATTTTATATGCTTCGTAAGAAGTATGGAAACGAATGTTTTAATGAGCAAGACTTCTTAAAATATTTGAATAATAAAGTATTAAGACCAAACGGGATGGCTCATAATAAACTATAATGGCTTTAAAAAACGGAACATTCAAAGAACTATATGAATTAACATTTGCGTTAATAGGAAGAAACTACATTACTACTGTAACTAATGATGCATTTGATTCATCTCAATTTGCTAGATTAGTTTCATTGTTTAATCAAGGTGCTAGACAGGCTTATAGAGCATCAAATTATTGGGAAAGATATATTGTAACAGGACAGCCTAGAACACTTACTAGAAATCTATTTGAAGAAGCAGAAGATTCTTTTCACGTAAGAGGTGCTGGTACAACTGAAGTAAATGGTTTATATGTTCGTAACGGAACGCATAATAACCATGCAAGATATTCAAAATATGATTCAGACGGAACTACTGTACTTTATTCTTTACAAAACCATTCAAGTGATAATTGGGAAATAATAATAGGTACAAGTGGTACACAGTTATATCTTGAGCCAGATGGAACGGGTAATCACCCCTTAGAAACAGGTTGGACAGTAACTGGAGGAACTAGTCCTGCACCATTAGTAACTGATCTGGCTGTTATAGATACAGTACTAAGAGTACACAAACAAGAACCATATGCAGGATCAACTGCAACTGAGCTAGAGTTTTTTAGCCAAGGAGATAGATATAAAGTAATGGGTGCTGGATCGGGAGATGAAGTATATGTTACATATAAGAAAGAATATGTGCCCAACTTTGGTACAGGCACAGGAGATGATGATGATGTGCCTGCTGAGTTCTTACCATATATAGCTCACTATACAGCGTATACTTGGCAAAGAAGCGTTGAACAGAATGCTTCAGAAAATAACTTTGCGTTATCATTAAGCATCGTAAATCAAGTACTTGAAAATGAGCTAGCTAAGATAGATGACCAGAATGTTTTCAACAGTATTGGTAAAAAATTTAAAACATATAGAAACACTTCAACACTAATATAATTATGGGATCACCTGCATATACAGAACAGAGTCTCGGTAAAAGAGGATCAAAAGTAATCAACTCATCAGACGGAGCTACTACAGGTAAATTCGTCTCTTTGGTAGTAGGGCCAGGAGGTGCAACATTATCAGCTATTACAATAGGCAACAAAGATAATGCATCTCGTTTAGCTAGCATTAGCTTGCCTGCTGGTTACACTACTTACGGAAATATTACATCCGTAACAGTATCGTCTGGAATCGTAGAAGTTTATAACTCCTAATGGATGTAAATAACCAGGGCTTAAATTTACCAAGTAACCTGCAAAACTTAGATGTTCGTAACGAGCTACTAAGCACAGAGGTAGGTTCTGGGGCTAGTTGTGCATATAGTTTGCGTGATCTTACTGGAAGTAATAAGAAAGCAGTAAGAGTTCGCAGA
>ERZ869936.2316-NODE-2316-length-11412-cov-3.654838_pt1 | contig 11412 bp, 13 predicted proteins | sample MGYA00520876_ERZ869936 | MGnify/ENA primary metagenome ERZ869936 (study PRJEB32218, sample SAMN09650985) | biofilter metagenome | isolation source: enrty point of leading RO module | place: Saudi Arabia: Thuwal, RO plant located on Red Sea | collected 2016-02-17 ... | reverse complement strand
TGGCGGTACGAACCTCTATTGGAACTGCTGCGAACGTCGCCCGAGGGGAGCGCGGCGCGGGGCCGGCAGGCGGGGGTCAAAGGCCGGTGCCACTTGTGCCACCGCGTAGGTGGCGAAGGTCAGCGGCATGAATTTGCGCAACCCGCCCATGCGGCGGATGTCCTGCTCGTCATGGCAGCCGTGGATGACCGAACCCGCGCCCAGGAAGAGCAACGCCTTGAAAAACGCGTGTGTGATCAAATGAAACATGCCCACCGCGATGCCACCGACGCCCAGGCCCATCATCATGTAGCCAAGTTGCGACACGGTGGAATAGGCGAGGATGCGTTTGATGTCGTTCTGCGCCACGGCCACCAGTGCCGCGAACACGGCCGTGATGGCGCCGACCCAGGTGACGACTTGGAGGGCGATTGAAGGCATGCCGATAGCTTCGTCCCCCACAACTTCAAATACCCGGTTTAACTCCATCAGCGGAAAGACCCGCGCCACCAGAAACACCCCCGCGGCCACCATCGTCGCCGCGTGAATCAGCGCGCTGACGGGCGTGGGGCCTTCCATCGCGTCGGGCAGCCAGACGTGCAGCGGCACCTGGCCGGACTTGCCCATGGCCCCGCAGAAAATGAAGAGGCTGATCAAGGTGGAAACCGCCATGCCGCCGACGGCGGTTTGGGTGAGAAGGCTCGACAGCGCAGAGGCTTCCAGGCAGCCCTTGCCGTTGTCGTAAAACAGGAGCGTGCCGGTCTCCGAATAGAGCCAGATCATGCCGATGAAAAAGCCGATGTCGCCAATGCGCGTGGTGATGAACGCCTTCTTGGCCGCCGCCGCCGCGCTGGGCTTTTGAAACCAGAAACCGATGAGCAAATAAGAGGCAAGGCCGACCAGTTCCCAGCAAATGAACAGGAGCAGCAGGCTGTTGGAAATCACCACGCCGAGCATCGCCGCCGCGAACAGGGAGAGAAAACAAAAGAACCGGGTGAAGTTGTCGTCATGGGCCATGTAGCCGGTGCTGTAGATGAAAATGAGCAGTCCGACAAATGTCACCATGACCAGCATCACCGCCGCCAGCGGGTCAAGCACAAAGCCCAGCGCCAAGGTGGCCTCGCCAAACTGAAGCCAGGGGAAATTGAAAGTGGACCGGAAATTTCCAGAAGTTTCGGGGCCGCCCAAAGTCCCGAGAAACGCCGCGCACGAAAGCAGCAGCGACAGGCCCATGGCGCCGATGGCCATCCCGGCGGCAAAGCGCCGGTGCTGCCTTTTGGCCAGCGCCGTGACGCCCGCCGCAATCAGCGGCAGCAGCGGAATCAGCCAGAGTTGTCGAATCGCAAAATCCATTTCAGCCGTTCAGCCTGTCGATTTTGTCCACATTGACGGTTTTGTAATGCCTGTAACTGGCGATGATGAGCGCCAGACCCACGGCGGCCTCGGCGGCGGCAATGGCGATGGAAAAGATGACGAACATCACGCCCGTCAGCGCCTCGGGATTGGGCCCGTACCGCCAGAAGGCGATGAAGTTGAGATTGGCCGCGTTGAGCATTAACTCGATGCCGATCAGCACCAGAATGGCGTTCCGGCGAGTCAGCGCGCCCACCAACCCCACGGTGAACAGGAGCGCTGAGAAAACCAGATAGTAGTGCAGGGGGATCATGGCTGACGCACCATCATGGGTGAGTTGTCCTCAAGTTTAATCATCATTTTGATTCCTCATCACGCATGGCGATGATCACCGCGCCTATCAAGGCGGCCGTCAACAGCAGGGCAATCACTTCCAGGGGCAGGACATACCGGGTCATCAGCGCATCGCCGATTTTCTTCACCGTGAGGTCGGGCGATTGGGGCAGCGGGCGCGTGATGGCCGAGCTGTGAACGATGGAGAAAACCAAGCTTCCCAGCACCAGCAGGCCAACGCACACGCTGGTGATCCAGGAACCTGAAACGGTGGGTGACTTGTCGCCGACGCCCGCGCCGCGCGTCAGCAGGATGGCAAACACGATGAGGATGGCGACGGCGCCGATGTACACGAGAATTTGCGCAAAGCCCACGAATTCCGCGCTGAGTTGAATGTACAGGCACGCCAAGCCGCCCAACGCCAGCACCAGCCACAGGGCGCAATGCACCAGGTTGCGCAGGCTCATGGCGGCAATCGCGCTCACGAGCGTCAGGGCGGCTATGATGACAAACACCAGTTCCATTGTGGTTAATCGGCGTAACGGTAGATGCGTTGGGTCTTTTGCCTGCCCCCGCCCAGCGCCGCTCCGAGCAGCACATACGGAATGGCAATGATGGCGGCGCAGGCCAGCCAGCGCCACAGCAGCGCGGCCGGGAAATCCCAGCTCCGGCTGTAATGCCAGGCGGCTGCGGCCACCAGGTTGACCAGCGTCAATGGGAGCAAAAATTTCCACGCGTAATTCATCAATTGGTCTGTCCGCAGGCGGGGCACTGTGCCGCGCACCCAGATGAACAGCGAAAGAAGGAATAGCAGTTTTCCAAAAAACCACAGCCATGACGGCACCCACTGGAGCATCGGCAGCGGCGCATGCCATCCGCCCAAAAAAAACGTCACGGCCAGGCCGCTCACGGCAAACAGGCCCCAGTATTCGCCCAGGAAAAACAGGGCAAATTTGAAGCCCGAATATTCAGTGAAGTATCCCGCCACCAGTTCCGACTCGGCTTCAGGCAAATCAAAAGGCGCGCGGTTCGACTCCGCTGTGGCGGCGATGAGAAACAGGACAAAGCCCGCAAGGCCCCACGGCGTCAGCACATGCCACTGGGGAATCCAGCCAAACAGATAGCCGCCCTGCGCCGAGACAATTTGCGGCAGCGAGAGGGTGCCCGCGACCATGACCACCGCCAGGGTGGAGAGGACCAAGGGAATTTCATAGCTGATCATTTGGGCGATGCCGCGCATGGCGCCGAGCAGGGCGTATTTGTTGCGACTGGACCAACCGGCCATGAACACAGCCAGTTCGGTTGAGGCGCCCACGGCAAAGAAAAAGAGAAGTCCTGCGTCGAGTTCAACCGGCACCATGTTGCGCCCGTAGGGCAGAACGCTGAACGCCAGCGCCACGGGCACAATGAGCACCACCGGGGCGAGGAAATGCACCAACCGATCGGCGGCGCGGGGAACGATGTTCTCCTTGGTCAGCATCTTGATCCCGTCGGCAACGGGCTGGAGCAGGCCGAAAGGGCCGACGCGATTCGGGCCCAGCCGATTTTGAATCCGGCCCAGCGCCTTGCGCTCCACGAGGGTGGTGACGGCGAATAAAAGCCCAAAAACGCTGAACACGGCGCTCACTGTGAGCAGGCAGGAGGCAAGCGGGCGAATGCCCTGTGGCAGCAGGCCGAGGACGCCTTGTTTCAGCAAAATGAAAATCTGGTCGAGTGTTTCGAACATGGTTTCAGTTTGCCTTGGGTGGTTCGGGAGAAGGCGCGTCGGGGTTTGTTTTCTGCGCAGTAGCGGCCGTAGGGTCCGGCGGTTTTTCCGTCACGGCTGCCGCCGCTGCCTTGGCTTTGGCTTCGGCGTCCGCTTTGGCCTTGGCCTCCGCCTTGGCGCGTTCCTCAGCGCGCCGGGCGTCAATTTCGCCGGCCTCGGTCGGATGGATCGAATTGTAGTAATCGTTGGACTTGGCCAGGTGATCCTTGCGCAGGAGCAGCGCATCGAACCGGTCGCCGGTGCTCAACTCAAAGGCTGTGTCCATCTTGATCGCCTCAAACGGGCAGACCTCGACGCAAATCTGGCAGCTCATGCAGACCGACACGTCAATGTTGAAGATCGCCGGGTAAAACTGCGGCTTGCCGAGGTGATCGGGTTTCTTGTCCTTGCTCTTCTCGATGTAAATGCACTGGGGCGGACATTCCTTCTCGCAAATCTGGCAGGCCACACAGCGCAGTCCCTTCTCCCAATCATCGCCGTCGAAAACCAAGAAGGGGAAATTGCGGGCGTTCTCCTTGGCCGGGAGTTTCTGGTCGGGGTATTCGACGGTCACCAGGCGCTCCGGATCAGTGTAACTGCCGATGAAGTTTCGGGCCGTTTCCGCGAGTCCTTTGATGATGCCGGTGCCGAGCATGAATTATGGGTAAGGGTTAGCAGGATTGGGAAAAATTCCAAAGCGCTTTTGGGCGAAACAAGCGCCAATGAACATTGAATTTCACCGGTCCACCTCCCCAAGGACGATGTCCACGCTCCCCAGGATCACCACCACATCGGCAACGGTGTGGCCCAGGCACATGTCCTCCAGGATGGTGAGGTTGATCAAGCTGGGAGGCCGGACGCGGTAGCGGTAGGGATTGGGGCCTCCGTCGCTGATCAAATAAAAGCCCAGTTCGCCCTTGGGAGCCTCGATGCGGCCGTAGGCCTCCCCGGCTTTAGGGCGGAAACCGCGGAGCTTGGCCTTGGGATCGATAACCGGGCCGTCGGGAATTTCCGCCAGAGCCTTGTTGAGGATTTTCAGCGACTCGCGCATTTCCAGCACCCGGATCATGTAGCGGTCGAACACGTCGCCGTGATCGCCCAGCGGCACGCGGAACTCGAAACGGTCGTAAATGCCGTAGTTGTCCACTTTGCGGATGTCGTAGTTGACGCCGCAGGCGCGCAACATTGGCCCGGTCACGCTGGCGTTGACGGCCAGTTCCCTTGGCAGCACGCCCACGCCTTGGGTGCGGGCGATGAGAATTTCATTTTCCGAGAGCAGCCGTTCAAATTCATCAAGGAACCGGGGATAATTAGCCACAACCAATTTGGCCTGCTCCAGCCACCCGGCGGGCAGGTCGCAGCGGCAGCCGCCAAAGCGCATGTAATTGCACATCATCCGCGAGCCGCTCAGCGCCTCGAACAGGTCGAGGATTTTCTCCCGCTCGCGAAAGGCGTACATCAGCGGTGTCCCCAGCGCGCCCATGTCCTGCAGGAGGAATCCCACCAGGCAGGTGTGGTTGAGCAGGCGCGTCAGCTCGGCGGTGATGACCCGGATGTACTCGGCCCTTTCAGGAACCTGAAGCCCGGCGAGATTCTCCACGGACAGTGCGTAGGCCCAGTTGTTGGTCATGGAGCAGAAGTAATCCAGCCGGTCGGTGTAGGGCATGGAGGCCAGATAACTGGTGTTCTCGGCGATTTTTTCGTGGTTGCGGTGCAGATAGCCGAACACCGGCTTGAGCTTGATGATGCGCTCGCCCTCCAGGGCAACATCCATGCGGAAGACGCCGTGGGTGGAGGGATGATGCGGCCCCATGGCGACTTCAAGAACGTCGCTCTGGATGTCCGCCGAGTCCGGTTTTCCGGTGGTGTTGTAATTTGCCGCAAGGTCCGTGGCGCTCATGCGGATGCCTCCTTGGGTTGTGGCTGCGGCAAATGCGCCCTGGCTTTCTCGAGCACCTCGGCGTGCGGCGTCGGCTCGTATTCGTAGTCGTCGGGCTCAACGTAATCCTTGCGCATGGGATGGTCCTTGAATCCGTCCCACATGAGTATCCGCCGCAGGTCGGGATGGCCGTCGAAAACGATCCCATAAAGGTCGAAGATTTCGCGTTCCTGGAATTCCGCCCCGCGCCAGACGGGTGTCAGTGAAGGCAGGTGCACCTTGTCGGTCCGGTTTTCTGTGCGCAAACGCAGGATCGCCGGGCCGTGTTTGAGCGACATGGAATAGAGGTGATAAACCGCCTCCAAAAAGCCGGGTGTCCTTTTTTCAATGGTTTCCTCAACCTCCTGCTCCGCGCCGTCCACGACCTTTTTGACCTTGGTTTTGATTTTTTCAACTTTGTCCGGCCAATCCACGCCCGTGACGTTGGAGCAGTAATCCAGTTGAAGGCCGGGGTCGTTTCTCAAGAACATCGCGACGGTCAGGGCGTGATTGTCATCCACCAGCAACGAGCGCTGGCCCGACGGACTGTCGTTGGCAAGGATCTCAAGCTGAGCCCCGGAAACAGCGGCTTCGATGCGGGCTTTTATTTCTTCGAGCGTTTCCATTCAAACATTGCCTTGGGTGTCGTCCTTGGCCTGTTTCGGCGGCTGCCAGACGGCTTCATTTTTGGGCGGCACCAAGTCATGCTCGCCATATTCGGGCACGGGAAATTCGCTGGGCGCCTCGGGATTCAGGTGACGCGCCTGCTGCGGGCCGGTGAGATGCTGCTCCTCGATTTTCTTTTGCAGGGTCATCAGCGCGTGGAGCAGCGCCTCGGGGCGCGGAGGGCAACCGGGAATATGCACGTCCACGGGAATATAACGGTCAATGCCCTTTAGCACATTGTAGCCCTGCTTGAACGGCCCGCCGGAAATGGCGCAGGCCCCCATGGCGATGACGTATTTTGGCTCGGGCATCTGGTTGTAAAGCCGGACCACCTGGGGCGCCATTTTTTTTGTCACCGTGCCGGCGACAATCATCAGGTCCGCCTGGCGTGGGGACGGGCGGAACACTTCCGAGCCGAAGCGGGCGATGTCGTAACGGGCCATTGAGGCAGCGATCATTTCGATGGCGCAGCAGGCCAGACCAAACTGCAATGGCCAGACCGAATTGGCGCGCCCTTTGTTGTAGCCCCATTCGATCAACTCGTTGAAAGTCGTCGTGAATATCCCCTGCTTGCTCAGTTCGCTTTTGAGTCCTTCGTCAATCACGGGTTTTTTTCTAAAGTTTATAATCCTGAATCGTTGATGCGTGAGCCGTAAGACATGAGCCGAGAAGCAACCTGCATTGCTGCTTTCATGGTTCACTCATCACGGGTTCTGTCTCACTTCCACGTCAGCACGCCTTTCACCCAAGCCCAGGCCAGTCCTTCGACCAGCAATAAAATAAACACCATCATTGCGATAAAGGCTCCGACCGAGAGCCCGCCAAACGCCACGGCAAAGGGCATGAGAAAAATGACCTCTACGTCGAAAATCAGAAAGATGATGCCGTAAAGGTAATACTCCGACTTGAACTGCACCCAGGCGTCTCCCTTGGAAACCAGGCCGCACTCGTAGGTGGCGTTTTTGTCCGGGCCGGGTTTCGCCGGTGAAAAAAACTTTGCCCAGAGCGCGGCAACCCCCAGCGGCAGCAACGCAAACCCGATCGCCGCGAGGATGAATATCACCAGGAGGAGATAGGGTTGATCGGGCATAGTGTTTAGAGCCGTTCGACTGCGGGGAGCATAGGACGGGGACGGGCGATTGGCAAGGAGCCGGGCAAGTGAAGAGCGAGAAGTATTCGATTTAGCTGAAGCAAGCCTGGGCGGGGATGCCGTTTGACGCATGGGAAGTCACCGATTACTCTATACGCATGAGCGCGAGAAAAGTTGACGGCATCTTGCCGGTTACCGCAGCAGGTCAAACCCGGCTTTCACTTCCCGCAAACGCCATTCGTATTCACCGCGGCGGCATTGAATTTGACAGCGACACGCCCTTGGCGCTCTGGAAGGAAATGACCGTCAGCCTTCAGTCTCCGCGCCACGGCCGCAAAATCAATTGCACGGGGGTGATTGTGGCCTGCAATGGGACACGACACGCTGGCTACAAGGTATCCATGCTGTTCACCAGCATCTCGCGCCAGTCCCAGTCCTCCCTGGCCGCACTTTCTGCTTTGCGCGCCTCGTAGCTTTCCCTTTAATTCCGGGCATGGAATTGTTCCCCAAGATTTTGTCCGCCGCCGTTCAGGGTGGCGCCTCCGATATTCACATCAAGGTTGGCACGCCAGTGATTTTCCGCATTTCCCGCCAGTTGGTGGACATTGAAGCGCCTTTGCCCACCGAGGAGTGGATGAACAGCGTGGTGGACCACATTGTGCCGCGGCACGCCCGCCCCAAGTTCGAGGCGGACCGCGAAATTGACTTCTCCTATTACGTCGAGGGCATCGGGCGCTTCCGAACCAATGTCTTTCAACAGCGCGGGCAGTTTTGCCTGGCCATGCGCCATGTGAAAACCCAGGTGCCGCAGTTTGAGCCACTGGGCTTGCCGCCAGTGCTCAAAACCATCGCCGAGGCCCATCGCGGCATTGTGCTGGTGGCCGGCACGACTGGCTCGGGCAAATCCACGACCCTGGCGGCGATGATCGAGCATGTGAACGCCAATTTCCGCCGCCACATCGTCACGATGGAGGACCCGATCGAGTACGTGTTCGAGGATAACCAGTCGGTCATTGAGCAGCGCGAAATCGGCCTCGACACCCAGTCGTTTGCCCACGGTTTGAAGCATGTGCTCCGGCAGGATCCCGACATCATCATGGTCGGTGAAATGCGTGATGCCACCAGCTTCATGGCCGCGATGAGCGCCGCCGACACCGGGCATCTGGTGCTCTCGACCTTGCACACCACCAACGCCTCGCAATCCATCACGCGCATTCTGGACTTCTTCAAGGCCGATGAGCGTGAGCAGGTGCGCCGCCAGTTGGCCGGCACGCTCAAGGCGGTTATTTGCCAGCGCATGGTGCCGATGATTAACGGTGGAATGACGCCGGCCATCGAAATTCTTCTCAACACGCCCACTGTCCGGAAACTGATGGAGGAAAACCGCCTCGACAAGCTTGCGGCGGCCATTGAGACCGGCACCGACGACGGCATGCAGAACTTCAACCAGGCATTGTTCCAACTGGTCCAGGAAGGCAAAGTCAGCCGCGAGGAGGCGTTGGCGAAGGCCACCAACGCTCAGGCGCTGGAGATGAATTTCCAAGGCATCTTCCTTAGCGAAGGCAAGCGCATCCTCGGTTAATTCAAGGCGTCGTTTTAGTCCGGGCAAGCGCTGGCCTGCCTTTACATTTTATTGAAAGGTCCTCGCATTCTGATGCAACCGCAGGAGTCGTTTTCGCTCTTCGCCAGCTATGCCGCCGACTGCCGCGAACGCCCGATTCGGGGCTTCCGCCGCGAGGCCTTTTCCCATCTGGTTCGGTACACCGCGCTGGTTGATGGTGCTGAGGGATTCGTGGCTTTTGCCCATCTGCCACAAGGTCAGGAAAGCCGGTGGATTCGCGAGCAAGTGGAATACTTCCGCGGCATCGGCCAGAAATTTGAATGGAAGGTTTATGACTTTGACCAGCCCCGGAACTTGAAGGCGCTTCTGAAGGCCGAAGGGTTTGAGCCGGGCGAGAAAGAGGCGTTCATGGTCATGCCCATCAGTGACCAGCAAATCACAGATGTTCATCCCCATCGTCCTGGCAAAGTGGATATTCGTCCCATCACCAAAGCCGAACAGTTGGACGATGTGGTTTCGGTTCAGGCGCAGGTCTGGAAGCACGATTTTTCCTGGCTGGGCGAGATGCTAGCGGACCTCTTGCAAAACACGCCGGATGAAATCTCCATTTACGGCGCCTACCGAAAAGACACCCCGGTGGGCTGCGGCTGGATTCAATTTCCCCAAGGCTCACGGTTTGCCGACTTGCATGGCGGCTCGGTCATCGAGGCGGAGCGCGGGCAGGGCATTTATTCGGAATTGTTCGCCGTGCGCGCGGACAAAGCTCGGCGGCGCGGATATGACTTTTTGGCCGTGGACGCCGCGCCGATGAGCCGTCCGATCCTGGAGAAAAAGGGGTTCATCCATGTCTGCCACACCGTTCCCATGCGGTTGTCAGAGAGGTGAAAGTCTTGCTATATCCGCGCGCCGTTTCATTTCCCTCCGATACAGAACAGATGCTTGTCCCCGCGGATGAACAGATGCTTCCGGCTGATGGCGGGCGACGCGTAGCAGCCTTCGCTCAGTTCATTTTTCGCCAGCAATTGGAATTCCCGGCCCGGCTTGACCACGCGCGCCACGCCGTCGTCGTTGATGAAATAGACCCGACCCTCGGCGGACACGAGCGACGTGTGGTGATGGCCCATGCGTTCCTGCCAGAGAATCTCGCCGGTGGCGGCGTCGAAGCAGTGCGCCACGCCCGAGTCCGAGACGACCAGAAAGTAATCGCCTTCGATTATGGGCGAGGGCACGTAGGCCACACCGCGATGCGTGCGCCAGACAATCTTTTCCTCCCCGATTTTTCCGGCGCCATCGGGCTTGAGCGCAAGGATGTGATGATCGGGATAGCCGCCGGTGATGTACACCAGCCCGGTTTTTTTGCTGTAAACCGGGGAGGCCACAAACTGGTCTGTCGGGCCGTCGAGCATCCAGAGAAGCCTGCCGGTCGCCGGGTCGTAGCTGGCCACGCACTTGTCGCCGGAGAGCACCATCTGGGTGCGCCCAGCCATGTCGCGGATCAGCGGCGCGCAATAGCTGCGCGTCTGGTTCTGGCGCGGCGTTTTCCATACGGTTTTGCCGGTCTTTTTGTCGAGCGCCACAAGGTAGGACTCGCCGTCGTGGTCGCCGTTGAGAATGACCTTGTCCTGATAAAGCAGCGGCGAGCTGCAAAAGCCGTGAACGCTGGCGAAGGTTCCCGGACGCACCTTCCACAGTTCATTTCCCTCAAAGTCGTACGCCGCGACGACCATTTCCTTGTTGTCCAGGAACGCTACATAAACGCGCTGGCCGTCGGTCGCGGGCGTGCTTGACGCATGGCTGTTCTGCGCGTGCTTGCGCTCCATCGGCGAGGTGAGAACATTCTTTTGCCACACCAGCCTGCCGGAGTCGCGGTCGAGGCAGAGCAGGAGCCGCTCCTGCGTTGGCGCCACGGCGGACACGGTGAAGACGCGGTCGCCCCAGACCACGGGCGAAGCATGGCCGCCACCCGGCAGCGCGGTTTTCCAAACGACGTTGGACGTGGCGCTCCAGTGAACTGGCACATTTTTCTCAAGGCTCGAGCCGTCGCCGCGCGGGCCGCGCCATGCGGGCCAGTTTTCGGCATGTCCGCCGAAGACAACCGTCAGCAGCGTTATGGCGAAATGAACGGTCTTCCACGCTGGCTTCATGGACAATGCCTCAGCGGTCGCGGTCCACGGTCTTGGTGCCGACGCCGCTCTGGCGCTTGGCCAGCTTGCGGCTGGTGAGCACCTTGGTGACGGTGCCAGTCTTGAGGTAGCGGGCTTTTATTTTGCCGAGAATTTCATCGCGGCGGTCATAAAGCCGTTTGAGCTTGCGCGGTTTCACGCGGGCCAGGCAGTAGGCGGTCAAGAGCGGCAGCGCCACGGTGGAATCGAGATACGCCACCACGCAGTCGGGCAGGGAATCGGGGTCCACTTTGCCCCAGCTCACCGCCTCGGCGGGCGTCGCGCCGGAAAGGCCGCCGGTGTCCGGGCGCGCATCGGTGCATTGCAGGAAGTAATCATGGCCCTTTTCCTGGATGCCCATGACCTCTTGGATTTGCGGCTCGGTCTGGAGCATGAAGTTTTTCGGGGAACCGCCGCCCAGGATGAACACCGACGACTTGTGCCCGGTGGATTTGGCCTCGTACACGATGCCGGCGGTCTGGTTGACATCGCGGCTGATGTCGAAGGCGAGCTTGGCGTCGCGCAGGGCCATGGCGGCGACGTTCATGCCGATGGAGCTGTCGCCGGGGCTGCTGGTGAAAATGGGAATGCCGCACTCGTAGGCGG
>ERZ869936.2315-NODE-2315-length-11422-cov-35.316442_pt1 | contig 11422 bp, 5 predicted proteins | sample MGYA00520876_ERZ869936 | MGnify/ENA primary metagenome ERZ869936 (study PRJEB32218, sample SAMN09650985) | biofilter metagenome | isolation source: enrty point of leading RO module | place: Saudi Arabia: Thuwal, RO plant located on Red Sea | collected 2016-02-17 ... | reverse complement strand
CGACCGACGATCACCACGACCGGCGACGACGTCTATGTACGTGGCCGGGTGGTGCGGGCCTGAGCGACGCCTCGTGTCGGCCCGCTGCGTGATCGCTCGCATTGCCCCTCGCGCAGGCGGTCGCCGATTGGTGTGGATTTCCTGTCCGGCGAGCGCGGGGGCGAGCGCAAGCAGCGTATCTTCGCCTAGGCAGTGTCGCCTATCTTTCCGCCTTGTTGGCTGACCCGGCCGGCTCGTAAAATGAGCGATTCGGATTCGCCGCGTGCGCCGCCCCAGCGCGTCTGTGTCATGGCGAGCCCGTTGCCTCGCTTCGCCGTCCCCCGCCGTTCGCCTCCTTCGCCCGCCCGCCATGCCCGCTGCCGACATCGTCATCGAAGGCGCCCGCGAACATAATCTCTGTGGGGTCGACGTCACCCTGCCGCGCAACCAACTGATCTGTCTGACGGGCGTCTCCGGCTCGGGCAAGAGCTCGCTCGCTTTCGACACGCTCTTCGCCGAGGGGCAGCGTCGCTACGTCGAAAGCCTCTCCAGCTTCGCCCGCCAGTTCCTAGGTCAGATGCCCAAGCCCGAGGTCGAGCACATTTCGGGCCTCAGCCCCACGATCTCCATTTCGCAAAAGACCTCGGGCCAGAACCCCCGTTCGACCGTCGGCACGATCACCGAGATCTACGACTATCTGCGCGTGCTCTACGCCCGCGTGGGTCAGGGACATTGTCACCGCTGCGGCGAGCCGATCGAGGCCCAGTCGCGCGAGCAGATCATCGAGCGGATTCTGGATCAGCCGCAGGGCACGAAGTTCTACGTGCTCGCCCCGATCATCCGCGGCCAGAAGGGCGAGTATCGCGACCTGTTCGAGGACCTGTTGAAGCAGGGCTTCGTGCGGGCCCGCGTCAACGGCAGCGTCGTGCGTTTGACCGACGATCTGCAACTCGACCGGCAGATGCGGCACAACATCGAGGTCGTCGTCGACCGGCTCACTTGTCGCAAGGACGTCCGCACCCGCTTGAGCGAGGCGGTCGATCTGGCGCTGAAGCTGGGCGACGGCAATTTGATTTGTGCCCCCGAACTCGATGGCGCCGAGGCCGAGGGCAACGGCAAGGCCGCCACTCGTTCGGCGAAGGGGACTTCGCGGCGAGCCAAGAAGAACACCACCGCGCGCCGCACGGTCGAGGGCGATTTGCAGCTCTCGGCCCACTATGCCTGCGGCAAGTGCGGACTGAGCTTCGAGCCGCCTTCGCCGCAGCTGTTCAGCTTCAACAGTCCGCAGGGGATGTGCCTGGAGTGCGACGGGCTGGGCGAGTTCTTCAGCTTCGATCCCGAGCGGCTCGTGCCCGACGGCAGCAAGTCGTTCAAGCAGGGGGCGATCGAATTGGTCGGCGGCCATCGCGACTGGGGTCGTTGGAAACGGCATATCTTTAAAGGTGTCGCCGAGACAATGGAGCGGAAACTCGAATTGCCCGAGGGCACGCTGCTCGACACGCCCTGGGAAGAACTCGACGAGGAGTCGCAGTACATCTGGCTGTGGGGCACCGGCGAAGAGCACATTACCTTCACCTGGCGCAACGGGCCGCAGGGCCAGAAGTACGGCGGCACGTTCGAAGGCGTCATTCCCGAGTTGCTGTCGAAGTATCGCAACAGCCGCAGCAAACCGCAGATCCGCCAGCTCGAAAAGTACATGAGCCAGATTGGCTGCCCCGATTGCGGCGGGGCCCGGCTCAATCCGCAGGCCTGCGCGGCGAAGATCGAGTCGCGACATCCTCGTTTTGCCGAACAGCCGAAGCGTTCGTTGCCCGAGGTGTGCCAGTTGCCGGTGGTCGACGCGGTCGACTACTTCAGCGAGCTGGTGCTCGACAAGACGCAATCGCTGATCGCCACCGAGGCGCTCAAGGAAATTCGCGGCCGGCTCGGCTTCCTGATGAACGTGGGGCTCGACTACCTGAGTCTCGATCGCACGGCCCCGACTCTCTCTGGCGGCGAGTCGCAGCGCATTCGTCTGGCCGGGCAAATCGGCTGCGGACTGGTCGGCGTGCTCTACATTCTCGACGAGCCTTCGATCGGATTGCACCCGCGGGATAACGATCGTCTGCTGGAAACGCTCGCCCAGTTGCGCGACTTGGGCAATACGGTCGTCGTCGTCGAGCACGACGAGGCCACCATGCTGGCGGCCGATCACTTGATCGACTTTGGACCGGGGCCGGGCGTTCGCGGCGGCGAAGTCGTCGGGCTCGGCTCGGCCCGCGACCTGGCCCGCGCCAAGCGGAGCGTGACCGGTCAATTTCTCTCGGGCGAAGATTCGATCGCGATTCCGCCCCACCGCCGCGCCGTGGGCGAGCACAAGCTGCGGGTCGTGGGAGCCCGTCACAACAATCTGAAGAACGTCACGGCCGACATTCCGCTGGGCAACTTTGTCTGCGTGACGGGCGTTTCCGGTTCGGGCAAGAGCTCGCTCACCAACGACATTCTGATCGAGGCGCTGCGGCGCGATCTGAACGGCGGTGATGGCGACCCGGGCCGGCATCGCAAGATCGAGGGCCTCGATCATCTCGACAAGATGATCGCCATCGACCAGTCGCCCATTGGTCGCACGCCGCGGAGCAACCCGGCCACCTACATCAAGTTGTTCGACGAGATTCGCAAGCTCTACACGCAGTTGCCCGACGCCCGGCGCCGTGGCTATCCGCCTGGGCGTTTCAGCTTCAACGTGGACGGCGGTCGTTGCGAGGCATGCGAGGGCAACGGCTCGAACAAACTGGAGATGGATTTTCTGGCCGCCGTCTGGGTCACATGCCCCGTCTGTTCGGGCCATCGCTTCAATCGCGAGACGCTCCAGATCCGCTACAAGGGCAAGTCGATTGCCGACGTGCTCGAGATGGACGTGCAAGAGGCGCTCGAACACTTCGAGAACATTCCCAAGGTGCGGCAGAAGTTGCAGACGCTGCACGACGTGGGGCTCGACTACCTGAAGCTAGGGCAACCGTCGCCGACACTGTCCGGGGGCGAAGCCCAGCGGATCAAGCTGGCCCGCGAGCTTTCCAAGCGAAGTACCGGGCAGACGCTTTACATTCTGGACGAGCCGACCACGGGGCTGCACTTTGCCGACATCAAGCTGCTGCTCAAGGTGCTGCACGACTTCGTCGACGCTGGCAACACGGTACTGGTGGTCGAGCACAATCTGGACGTCGTGAAGACGGCCGACTGGGTGATCGACCTCGGTCCCGAAGGTGGAGCCGCCGGTGGCGAGATCGTCGCCGCCGCCACGCCCGAGGAGATCGCCAAGGTAGCCGCCTCGCACACAGGTCGCGCCCTGCGGCCCGTGCTGAAGGGGCACGCGCCGCTGAAGGCCAAGCCAGTCGCCCGCAAGTCGGGCGCCCGCTCGCAGAACATCAAGGTCCGCGGCGCGCGCGAGAACAACCTCAAGGGCATCGACGTCGAGGTGCCGCGCGATCAGATGACCGTCTGCTGCGGCATGAGCGGCTCCGGCAAGACATCGCTGGCCATGGACACGATCTATGCCGAGGGGCAGCGCCGCTACGTCGAGAGTCTCTCCAGCTATGCCCGGCAATTTGTGGCCCAGATGCAGAAGCCGCAACTGGAACACATCGAGGGTCTCTCACCGGCCATCGCCATCGAGCAGAAGCACATGGGTCACACGCCCCGCTCGACGGTCGGCACGGTGACCGAGATCTACGATTATTTTCGCATTCTGATGGCCCGGATCGGCACACCTTATTGTCCCGAGTGCGACGTGAAAATCGGCACGCAAACGGTCGACGAGATCGTCGACAAGATCATGGCCCTGCCGTCGGGGGCGAAACTCTACCTGATGTCGCCCTTGAGCGTCAGCGTCGGCGAGGACTACGCGCGGATTTGGGAAGACGTGCGGCGACGCGGCTACATGCGCATTCGCGTCGACGGCGAAACGCACTCGGTCGACGAACCTCCCACGATCGACCGTCGCCGTCGTCACACCGTCGAGGTGGTGATCGATCGCGTTACGGTCCGGCCCGCCTCCCGTTCGCGAATCGCGGAGAGCGTCGAGGCTTGTCTGACGCTGGGCGAAGGGGTGATGCACGTCGCCGTGGTCGACGAGAAGAAGCCCGAGCCGAAGTGGACCGTGCAGATTCACTCGCAGCACTACGCCTGCGACCAGTGTGGCGAGAGCTTTGAGCCGCTCACGCCGCACAGCTTCTCCTTCAACAGCTGGCTCGGCTGGTGCGCTGCCTGCGAGGGCCTGGGCACGGAGACGGGAGCCAACCTGCAGGCCTTGTTGCGTGACGAAAAGCTGACGCTGGCCGAAGGCGCGGTGGCGATGTGGCCCGGTGTCGACAACAAACTCTTCGCCGCGATGCTCAAGGCCCTGTCGGCCGAGACCGAGGTGCCGCTGGACGTGCCGCTGGAACAGCTCACCGCGCGGCAGCGACGCATTGTTTTGTACGGCGCCGGCGAACGCTGGATCGACGTGATGCCCGCCGGACGTCGCAAGGCCTCGCGACCTTTGTTCCGCTTTCAATACAAGGGGCTCTACCCCGCGCTCGAAGAAGCCTCGCGACTATCGCCTCGTTTTCGCGGCAAGCTCGAACACCTCATCGACGAGGTTCCCTGCTCGGCCTGTAGCGGTTCGCGATTGCGGGCCGATGCGGCGGCGGTGCGATTTAACGGACTCTCGATGCACGACATCGGTCGCCTGCCGCTGGGACAGTTGCAGGCCACGGCCGCCAAGTGGAAGCTCGACAGCCGCGAAAAGAAGATCGCCGGGCAGCTGCTTCGCGAAATCAACAATCGCGTCCGCTTCCTCTGCGATGTCGGTCTGGAATACCTCACGCTGGAGCGGCCCGCGCCCACGCTCTCCGGTGGCGAATCGCAGCGCATTCGTCTGGCCAGTCAGGTCGGTAGCGGGCTGTGCGGCGTGCTCTACGTGCTCGACGAGCCGACGATCGGTCTTCACCCGCGCGACAACAAGCGGCTGCTCTACGCCTTGGCGAAGCTCCGCGACCTGGGCAACACCCTGTTGCTGGTCGAGCACGATCGCGAAGTGGTCGAGTCGGCCGATCAACTGCTCGACTTCGGCCCTGCCGCCGGCGATCACGGCGGCGAGATCGTCGCCCGCGGCGCGCCGGACGTGGTGGCCAAGCGGAGGGCCTCGGTCACCGGACCGTACCTGTCGGGCAAGAAGGCGATCGGCGTGCCGAAGAATCGCCGCCCGGTCGGCGAGGACATGCACTGGCTCGAAGTGATCGGAGCCCGGCACAACAACTTGCGTAACGAGACGATTCGTTTTCCACTCGGCGTGCTCACGGCGGTCACCGGGGTGAGCGGCAGCGGCAAGAGTTCGCTGGTCGAAGACGTGCTCTACAGTGCCCTGGCCCGTCGGCTGCATCGGGCGGCGGCGGTCGTCGGTCAACACGACGAGATTCGCGGCGTCGAGCAGATCGACAAAGTGATTCGCGTCGATCAACAGGCCTTGGGCAATACGCCGACGTCGAACCCGGCGACCTACACCGGCCTGTTCGAGATGATTCGCACGCTCTACGCACAGTTGCCCGACGCCAAGGTCCGCGGCTATACCCCGCGGCGTTTCAGCTTCAACGTGGCGGGGGGGCGCTGCGACGAGTGCGAAGGTGCGGGCCAGATCTGCATCGAGATGCACTTCCTGCCCGACGTATGGGTCGAGTGCGACACCTGCCGCGGCAAGCGCTACAACCCCGAGACGCTGGCGGTTCGTTATCACGGGCAATCGATTGCCGACGTTTTGGAAATGTCGTGTGCCCAGGCGCTCGAGCTGTTCCAGAACATTCCCAAAATTCGCAAGGTGCTCCAGACGCTCTGCGACGTGGGACTCGACTACGTCAAACTCGGTCAGCCCGCTCCGACGCTTTCTGGTGGCGAGGCCCAACGGGTCAAGCTGGCGGCGGAGCTGGCTCGCCCCGACACGGGTCGCACGCTCTACTTGCTGGACGAGCCGACGACCGGTTTGCACTTCGAAGATCTCATCAAGCTGCTCGACGTGCTCAATCGCCTGGTCGACTTGGGCAACACGGTCGTGGTGATCGAACACAATCTTGACGTCATCAAGACGGCCGACTGGATTGTCGAGATGGGACCCGAGGCGGGCGACGAGGGGGGATACCACGTCGCCAGCGGAACGCCTGAGGAGATCGTCAAGCACGCAGGACAGGCCCGTCGCGGCGGCAAGGTCCGCGGCCGCAAGCGACTTCGCAGTCACACGGGCGAGGTGCTCGAGCCGGTGCTGGCCGCCGGTCCGCTCGTTGAGCGAAAGGTCTTCGATTTTGCCGCGGCCGCCGCCGAGCTGGAAGGCGATCAGAGCATCACCGACGTCGGCCGCGATACGAAGATGCCTTGGGAAATCGACGGTCGTCGCTGGCACACCCGCGACCGAGTCGGGCGAAACGGCGAGAAGTGCCGCTGGGATGGCCGTGTGCTGGCCCGCATTGTCGATCGAATTCAGAAGTCGGGCCACTTTGGCGATACGAACTGGAACGCCCGTAGCGTGGTCGAGATTGCCGCGGAGAAGAAGTCGGACGGCTGGTTCTTCCACGCCCTCACCGGAGAAGAGTGGCTCCTGAAGCTAAAGTTCCGAGTCGCCCGACGTTCCTTCGATCGCGAAGGCCTGGTGCGACGCATCGGCATGACGCCGCTCAACGATCTGCACGACTTGCCGGTCTACGGAACCGATCGCCGCGTGCGGGTGAAGAATCTTCGCGGGGCCTGGCAGGAAATCGAACTGAAGGTCCACTCGCTCGAAGAGATCGACTACGACGAATTCTGGAAGTTTGTCGACGAGGCGATCGAGGCCTTCGACACGCGGCTGGAAAAGAAGGAACAGAACGTCGAAGACTTCATGCCGTGGAAGGTGCTGGGCCAGAAATGGCACCTCTCGCGCAAGGGCTTCCCGGTCGGCAAGAAGATCCGCTGGGATACCGACGTGCTCGAGGAGGTTCTTGAACTGCTGACCGACATCTCGCCGGAAGGTCAATTCTTGTGGAACAATCAGCAGGTCGTCCACCTGTTTGTGCCCGAGCAGAAGGAGCCGTGGGCCAGCCTGCACACGAAGAAGTCGGACGCCCTGGAGCTCGTGATGACGGGACCGGCGGGCCACTTCGCCTTGGGCAGCGTGGCCCACCTGGGCCAGGATCGTGCCACGCAGGGCGCCGGTGACAGCCGCGAGCAGGTGCGCATCAAGCTGGTCGGTCGCGACGACTTGGAACGCCGCGACAACGAGCACGGCGATCTCGAGTTCTTCCTGCGGGAACACCGGGCCACCGTGAAACAGGAGGTGGTCCATGCCTAGCGAAGCGCCCGATCGTCTGTTGGCTGCGCCGATGCTGTTCCGTTTCGCGGTGCCTTGCCTGTACTGCAAAGGTCCGCTGTGGGGCAAGCGCGTGGCCGACCTGGGCGAAGAGTATCGCATCGCCAGCTTTGCCGAGCTCGACGACGTACCGAGTTGGGCCGATCTGCGGATCGGCTGGAACGAGCAGGGCCTGCTCTTGCGGCTCGACGTGGCAGGCAAGGACTCGGCTCCCTGGTGTCGCGAGAGCCGCCACGAAGATAGCGACGGCCTGACCGTCTGGATCGACACTCGCGACACGCAGACGGTTCACCGCGCCACGCGGTTCTGCAACAGCTTCTGTTTTCTGCCGGGCGGCACCGGGGCGAAGTTTGGCGAGCCGCTGGCGCTGCCGCTGAAGATCCATCGCGCCAAGGAAGACGCCCCGCTGGTCGGCATTCAAGAGCTGAAGGTCGCCTCGAAGCGCACCGCCGCCGGCTATCACCTGGCCGGCTTCATTCCGGCCGAGGCCCTGCACGGCTTCGACCCCGAAGAACATCCACGGCTGGGATTTGCCTACCTGGTGCGCGATCGCGAATTGGGCGAGCAGACGCTGTCGGTGGGCAGCGAGTTCCCGATCGCTTCGGACCCCAGTCTCTGGAGTTCGCTGGAACTGGTGCGCTAGCAGTCGCCGGGCAATTCGGACCCACGATGCGTGCGGATCTTAAGTGCGCGACAGTTGCACCGCGCTAACTTTCCGCCATTTCGCGGGCGTGGTAGCTGCTGCGGACGAACGGACCGCTGGCCACCTGGCGAAAGCCCATCCGTCGCGCCCGCTCGCCCAGTTCGTCGAACTCTTCGGGCGGCAGATAGCGCACCACGGGCAGATGTTCGCGGGTCGGCTGCAGATACTGACCCAGCGTGAGAAAATCGCAGCCAACCTCCAACAGATCGGCCAGCGTGTCGAGCACCTCGGTCGTCGTTTCGCCCAGCCCGAGCATCAGTCCGCTCTTGGTCTTGATGGCCGGATTCATCGCCTTGACGCGACGCAGCAGTTCGAGCGTCCAGCGATAGTCGCTCTTGCGGCCGCGCACCTCGCGATAGAGTCGCGGCACCGTTTCGGTGTTGTGGTTGAACACCTCGGGCACGGCCTCGACCAGGCGGGCGACGGCTTCGCGGCAATGAATGAAGTCGGGCGTGAGCACCTCGACGCTCGCGCCGGTGCGCTCGCGCACCGCAAGTACGCAGTGATAGAAGTGATCGGCCCCGCCGTCGGGCAAGTCGTCGCGGGTGACCGACGTGATCACGACATGTTTCAGGTCCATCCGCGCGGCGGCCTCGGCCACCCGTGCGGGCTCGTCGGCCTCGAGGGCCTCGGTGCGACCCTTCTTCACGCTGCAAAAGCCGCAAGGTCGCGTGCAGACCTCGCCCATGATCATCAACGTGGCGGTCTTTTGCGACCAGCATTCGCTACGATTCGGACACTTGGCGCTCTCGCAAACGGTGGCCAGGTTCAAATCGGAGATCAGTTCCGCGGTGGCGTGCAGACCGAAGCCGCTCGGTACGTTGCGACGCAGCCAGGGGGGCAAGCGGCGCACCGGCGGTTCGGGTTCGCTCGGCGGCGCGGTGACAATCGGGAGATCGAGCATGGCAAGGGGGGCGACGCTGCGCTCCAAGGGGCGAAACGAACACCGTACGGGGATCGTGTGTCTGTCGCTATAATAGTCGATTCGGCGGCGAGCCGGCAGTCGGCAGGGTGGCCGCTGGCAACGGGCAAAATCGGCGAGGCATCCGCCCTGTGTGGACATGAGGCGTTGCGTCTTCCGGACCGCCGCGAGAGCGATCCCGTTCGATCCTGTTAATCCTGGTACGCAATCGACAAACTCCAGCGTAGCGCGCGTCGTTCGGATGGCCAAGAAATCGAAAAACGCGAAAGCTGCCGAGGACAAGAACTCGCAGCGAATCACCGACAATCGCAAGGCCCGCCACGATTACGAAATCCTCGACACGCTCGAGTGCGGCATCGTGTTGGTCGGTAGCGAGGTGAAGAGCCTGCGCAACGGCAAAGTCTCGCTTGACGAGGCCTACGGGCGGATCAAGGGCGACGAAGTCTGGCTGATGGGCTGCGACATTGCCGAGTATGTGCAGGCCAACACGTTGAATCACGAGCCGCGACGGCCGCGTAAGTTGCTGCTGCACCGTCGCGAGATCAAGAAGTTCGCCAGCAAGGCCTACGAGCGCGGCCTGACGCTGGTGCCGCTGAAGATGTACTTCAAGGAAGGCCGCGCGAAGGTGCTCATGGGCATTGGCCGCGGACGGCGCCAGTTCGACAAGCGCGAGAAGCTCAAGAAAGACAGCGTGAAGCGCGACATCCAGCGGGCCTTGCGCTCGCGGCGCTAGATGCATCGTGGGGGGCTTGCCCCTCGTGGGCCGCGGGCGGCGAACCGCGGCCAGGCCCGATTCCACTTGTCCGCGACAGGGCTGCACAAATATGATTGAACTGCCAGGGCCGCTTAGGGTAGGGCGGCGACCTGGCCTTGCCGCCCCGCCGATCGACTGATGTTACTCCTCCAAGACGTTTGCAAAACGTATCGGCAGCCCGACGGGGCCGAATTGCCGATCCTGAACATTCCCCGCTTCGAAGTGGCCCGCGGCGAACAGGTCGTGCTGACCGGCCGCAGTGGGGGCGGCAAGACGACGCTGCTGCACATCATTGCCGGTATCGCCCTGCCCGATCGTGGTAAGGTCGAGCTCGAAGGGGTCGACATCACGCAGCTTCCCGAGGCGGCCCGCGATCGCTTTCGCGCGGAGAAGATGGGCTACGTCTTTCAGACGTTCAATCTGCTGCCCGCCTTTTCGGCTTTGGAAAACGTGCTGTTGGGCATGACGTTTGGCGGGCGCTCGGCTGATCGCGGACGGGCCGAGCAGTTGCTCGAGCGGGTCGGCCTGACCGGGCGACTGACGCACCGGCCCGCGGCGCTCTCGGTGGGCGAGCAGCAGCGGGTGGCGGTGGCCCGCGCGCTGGCCAATCATCCGGCCCTGCTCTTGGCCGATGAGCCGACGGCGAACATCGACGCCGGCCGTCAGCAACAGGTCGTCGAGCTGATTCGCGAGACGTGCCGCGAAGAGAACGTGGCCTTGCTGATGGTTACCCACACGGCCGAGGTCGCCGGGCAATTTGAGCGGGTCGAAGCGTTGGAGACCCTCAACCAAATGGCGGAGGTGGCATGAGTTTGCTGACGATTGCCTGGCGCAGCATTCAACAGCGCGCCCTGAGTTCCTGGCTGACCGGTATCTCGATGGCCTTGGGCGTGGCCCTGATCGTGATCGTGCTGGTGATCAACAGCCTGACGCAGCGCTTCTTCAACAACGCGGCCGAGGGCTTTCATCTGATCGTGGGGGCCAAGGGAGGCAAGATGCAGCTCGTGTTGAACACGGTGTTCCACATGAGCCAGCCGATCGAAAACGTGCCCTACGCCTACTATCAGGAGTTTGCTGCGGAGGACGGGGAGTTTGGCAAGATCGTCGACCTGGCGATTCCCTTCTGCCTCGGCGATACGTACAAGGGCTTTCGCGTGGTGGGGACGGTTCCCGAACTGTTCGATAAGAATCCGTACACGTGGCGGGGCGACGATCCGGTTTACTACGAATTTCGCGAGGGCGGGCGAAATCTGCGCGATGCCCGTGCGGCCAAGGACTTCGAGGTGGCGGCCTTCGAGGCGGTTGTCGGTTGGTCGGCGGCCCGCGAGACCGGGCTGGAGGTGGGCAGCAAGTTCGAGATCACCCACGGCGTCGAGGGCCACACCCACGAAGAGGATCAATTCACCGTGGTCGGGATCCTGGAGCCGACCGGCACGCCCAACGATCGGGCGGTGTTCGTGAACATGGAGGGCTTCTATCTGCTCAAGGGCCACGCGCTGACGGCCCCTGCGGGCGAGGACGATCACGACCACGAGGATCGTGACGGGCACGAAGGGCACGATCACGACGAACACGAAGACCACGACCACGACGAGCACGCGGACCACGATCAAGACGAGCATGACCACGAGGGGCACGAGGATCATGATCATGCCGAACACGAACATGAAGGGCACGATCACGAAGATCACGACGAGCACGCGGACCACGACCACG
>ERZ869936.2314-NODE-2314-length-11423-cov-17.581721_pt1 | contig 11423 bp, 9 predicted proteins | sample MGYA00520876_ERZ869936 | MGnify/ENA primary metagenome ERZ869936 (study PRJEB32218, sample SAMN09650985) | biofilter metagenome | isolation source: enrty point of leading RO module | place: Saudi Arabia: Thuwal, RO plant located on Red Sea | collected 2016-02-17 ... | reverse complement strand
TGGGGCAGCCCGCCTCATTTGCCGGGGAGGACGACGAACCGACGCCGCGGCTCCGGCTGGAAAAATACCACGGACTCTCCCGCCTCAAGACCTGGCTCTACACAATGGCCTCGCGGCTCTGCATCGATGAAATCCGTCGGCCGAATTCGGGGAACGTCTCCATGGACGCCGAACATGCACCGGAGCCGACCCGCGCCGCCGACCGGCCGCCCGACGAAGAACTGAGCGAACGCGAGTTGATCGACCGTTTCAAACCGAAGCTGCAGACCGAACTCAATCGCGCACTCGATTCCTTGAAAGAACGGAAAAATCCGAGGCTGGCGCATGTCGCCTACCTGTGGCTGCCCTATCGCACCCAGCAGGTTTTTATCTCGGAACTTTTCGGTGTCACCAAAGCCCGCGTCAGCCAGCAGGCGAAAGAGATCACGGACTACCTGATCGCCCGGACGGAACCGACCTGCCGCGAACTCGCCGCCGAGTCGGGGATTTCCCTCGAGCAAATCCAGGAGGCGCTGAAGAGCAGTCTGCCCAGCTTCTTCATGCCGGTGCTGAGCGAGAAACTGCTCGACAGCTTTCGCAGCTTGCGCGACGAAAACCCCCGTTTGCTCCACGTCGCCTTCCTGATGTGGAGGCAGGGGCATCCGCCGGCCGAGATCGCCGAACAGCTTGGCGAGTCCGGCGCCCGGGTCGCCAGGCTGATCGCAGAACTGGACGCCTGGCGGCGCGAACTGCAGTCCCGCCTGGCCGACGAACTCTGCGAGGAATCAACCGTTCCGTCCGAACTTCTCGAGCGCAGAATCGATTTGGCGGTCGACGAATCGTTCAGTGGCCGGGATCCGACGGCCCCGTTCCGCATCGTGGAGGAGGAGTGAACGATGGCCGGCAGACAGATTGCGACAAGAGTTTTCGGAGTCTCGATGCATAAGTTCATCCGCGCGCCGATGAAGCGATCCGGGCCCCCAACCATCGTGCGCGGTGGCAAGCCGCATTGCACGGAGAGGACGCTGTCATGACCATCTGGGATCAGTTGATCGCCGAAGACGACGAAGAGATCGATCCGGGCGTACTCGCGGCGTATGCCGAAGGCCGACTCGACGATGACCATCGTGCGCAGCTCCGCGGGCAGATCAGCCGCAGCCCCCGCGCGATGGAACTCCTCGACGGAATCCGCTCCGACCTCGGGGAGACCGGTCGCCGTGATGCAGCGGCGGTTCCGTTCGCAACGGTCACGGACGCGCAGAGCCGTGCACCGTCCCGTTGGAAAACAGCGCTCTCTCCGCTCCTGGCTGCCGCGGCGATCCTGATGGCCGTCGGCGTCAGTTTTCAGAACTCGCAACGGCAGTCCGCCGAGATCGCCGATCTGCGCGGAACAGTGCACGAACTCCGGTCCGATCTCGACGAACGAACCGACGAACTCCTCAGCGTCGAACTCGAACACGCCTACACGCTCAGCAGCGAGAGCCGGCCGCTGATGCACACCACTCACAATCGCGCGCTCGTCCGGATGGCGCTCGCCGATCATGCCTCCCGCGGAGCGGAGGACCTCTCCCCCGAATTGAAAGAACTGCGTGAGCGCCAGATCGCGACACTCGTCGCCGGCGCCGTTTCCAGATACGGGCAAGTCCCGGATGAGACCAACGCCAGAGCCATGCTCGATCTTGCCGCGATCTATCTGGCCGCGAACGAACTCGATGAGGCGCAGAACTACCTCGAACGCGCAAGGTCCGCTGTTCCCGACGAGACCCCCGAACTGTTGAACCTCGAAGGAGCGTTCCTCATCGCACAGGCGGACCAGCAGACGGGCGAAGAGGCAGAACGCTCACTGGCCGACGCGGAAGACCATCTGCGGCGGGCCGCTGAACTTGCCCCCGGTTTCGCTCCGGCGTGGTTCAACCTGGCGCTGTTGTACGAATCCCGCGAAGATCTGACGTCAGCCGCACAGGCGTGGGAATCCTACGTCAACGCCGAAGACGACCCGGAACTTCGGGAACTCGTCCGCTCCGCGCGCGGCATCGAGTAGCGGGCGCCGTGCCTTACTGCGACTCTTCGGCTTCGTCCTCGTCGTCCCACATCGCCTTCAGTTCCGCGAGGCGCTCCGTCTCGCCGAGTTCTTCATACAGCGGGCGAACAACCGCATACGCCGGGACGTAGTTCACGCACTCGTCGAGCGCTGCCGCAAACGCGTCCGCCGCCCGCGATTTGTCACCCTGCTGCAGCAGGGCCAGGCCGAGATTGTATTTCAGACCTGCGCAATGAGGGACGCGCTCCAGAATCGCCCGGTATTGCTGCAGTGCGCCCCCCACGTCTCCCTTTCGCGCCTTGATGTTCCCAGTGTCGAGTCCGCGGAACGGGCCCGCCAGGTCGGTCCCGCCGTAGGAACGAAACAACTGCACCAGCGCCACCGGGATCCCGAGCACGAACACGAAGTTGGCCGCCAGCATCTTCCACGCTTCACCCCGCATGCAGGCCGGGCAGCGCCACGTTGACCTGCTCCACCATCCCCAGACCACGAGCAGAAAGTAGAAGTAAAAGATCGTAAACCGCCGCGGCTTGCTGAACATTCCGCATTCGTCGCACAGCCGGAGCTGTTTCTCGCCGGGCGGGGGCTGAAGATCGTCAGCAATCGTGCTCAGCGTGTGACAGAACCGGCAGTACAACTGCGGCGAGGCAGGCATGCCGCTCAGGATCAGCGTCGCGCCGCATTCCGGACATTCTTCCGAGCGGAAAGTCCGTCCCAGGCCCTTCTTCTCAAGCGCCTCCCGGTGCATCTCGGCCCATACGCCGCTCCGGGACACATCAAGTGCAGCCTTCAATTGCCGCGTATTGGTCGGCATCAGCAGCAACGTCGCCGGCTCGCCGCTCTGCGTCATGGCGGAGAGGGCCATCCGGTTGTCCCGCGTCTCGACGTGCACAATCACAGACGCCGGAACCTCGATGTCGTCCAGGACGAGCGTCGTCCCGTCGAAGCGGCCCTTCTTTCGCAGCAAACCCGTCTGCTGGCCCTTCTCGTTGAGCCAGTGAAACTTGAATTCGAGAGGAGCCTCCGGCGAAACGTGCACGGTTACAACTCCTCGTGTTCGGAGTCCGGATCGGCAAGCTCCTCCGCCAGACGCTCGATCGTGAGCGGATCGACGACGGCGTACTTCCCTTCGCACCACCGCAGCAGATCGATCTGCTTACACCGTTTGCTGCAGAAGGGGAACACCGGAGAGTCCGCCGCCGCACTCGCCGGCAACTCCTTCTCACAGATCGGGCACGTGGGCAGACGGATCATCGTCGCGCGTCCTCCGGCGTCGCTCATCCCGGGCCAGCCTCGGGAGCGCGAAGCTCCTGCTGAGCCGCTCATCCCGGAAGTGGGTGGAGATGCGGACCATCAGACGCGAACCGTCCGCCCGAGTCAACCGGCCGCCGCGTTTCCAAAAGGCGATCGGGTCTTGAAAGCAGGGCCAGCGTCGGGAAAGCGAAGCTCCTGCTGAGCCGCGCAACTCAGTCGGACTTCTCCGACTTCTTCGGTGTCTCCGATTTCGAAGACGAACCGTCTCCGCTCTCCGACTTGGCAGGCTCCGAGGACTTCTTGTCGGCTTCGGCCGCCTGCTTGTAGGAATCGCTGCGGTAGTCCGTCTGATAGAACCCCGATCCTTTGAACAGAATCGCCGCGCCGGGACCGATCACCCGCTTCGCGCTCATCTTGCCGCATTCCGGGCACTTCCGCAAAGGATTCGCCGTGATCGGTTGAAACGCTTCCCAGGTATGCTGGCACTTCCGGCATTCGTAATCGTAAGTCGGCATGGTGGGGACGCCGTTGGCTTGGTGTGGGTGATAGAAAACCAGAACGTGTGAACGTAACGGGGAGCCGCCGCAAACGGCGCCTTTCATTGATAGCGTTTTGCCAATCAGTGTTGGCGATCTGTCTCGCGGATTCTCGTCCTCGACAATCCAAACACCGCTCGACGCGGACACATGGTAGAGCAATTTGCTCTACCCGGTGTCTTTGCCTGTTTCTGCCGACGCGGGCGCCGAAACAATCACCTTGCTCGGCCGCACCACGCGGTCATGCAGCAAATACCCCTGCTCCAGTTCCTGAACAATCGTCATCGGTGGATGCTCCGCCGAAGGCGCCTGCGAGACGGCTTCGTGCAGATGCGGGTCAAACGCCTCGCCCTCCCCGGGAATTCGGGTGACGCCGTGCCCCGTCAGCACGCCGTCCAACTGCTGCAGGACGAGATCGATTCCTTCCACCAGATCGGGCGCCTGGCCCGAACCGCGCGCCGCATCGGCGGCCCGTTTCAGGTTGTCGATCACCGGCAGCAGGTCGCGAACAACCGGCAGCGCCGCGAAACGTCGCTCCTCATCGCGCTCCCGCGAAACGCGCTTCCGATAGTTGTCCAGTTCCGCCTGAGCCCGCAAGAACTGATCATGCGAGGCGTCCCGTTCGTCGATCGCGCCCGCCAGTTGTTCCTCGAGCGAAGAAGCCTCCGCATCGTTCTCCGCCGTCTCTTCGTGCGCATTCTCTGCGATGTTTTCGGGGGCCTCGTCAGCCGGCGTCGATTTGTCCTGTTCCTCGCTCATGATACCGCTCGGTCTGTTTCCGGTCTCACTGACGTCTGCATCGTGTTTCGTACCGATCCACGTCGGCGCATCACTCGCAACTCGACGGCCGATTCATCAATCGTCTTCGTCCTCACCCGTGATGAAGTCCTTGAGCTTGTCCAGCCACGACTTTTGATGGGGATTCACTTCGCTCTTCTCCAACTCGGCCAGTTTCCGCAAGAGTTCCTCGTGTTCGTCGCCGAGTTTCCTGGGGACGACCAGTTCCACCTCGACGTGCAGATCCCCGGTTCGCCGGCCATGCGGGTCCGGCATCCCCTTTCCCCGCAGACGAAACACCGTGGCGGGCTGCGTCCCGGCGGGAATTTCCAGTTCCTCGCGTCCGTCCAGAACCGGAATCTCGATCGTGGCGCCCAACGCCGCCTGCGTATAGGTGATCGGAACGCGGCACAGCAGTTGTGTTCCCTCCCGCTGGAACAGCGGATGCTCCTTGACGTGAACGTCGACAAACAGGTCGCCCCGCGGACCGCCGCCGAGCCCCGCCTCTCCCTCGCCGCGGACCCGGATCTGCATCCCGTTGTCGACCCCGGGCGGAACCTTGATCGTCAGCGTCACCTCCTCGTCTTCCCGGCCGGACCCGTAGCATGTCCCGCACTTGTGGCGAATGATCTTCCCGGCGCCGCGACAGGCCGGGCAGGTCCGCTGCATCCGGAAGAAACCCTGCGCCTGGACCACCTGTCCATGACCGCCGCAGTATTCGCAGACCTCCGGCGTCGTCCCCGGTTCAGACCCGCTTCCGTCGCACGTCGTGCACTGCTTCTTGCGGGTGATTGAGATTTCACTGTCGCAACCGGTCGCCGCCGTCTTCAGGTCGATCGTGAGGGAGGCGTGCGCATGTTCCCCCCGCTGCGGGCCGCCGCGAGGCCGCCGGCCTCCGAACATGCCGAAGCCCTCGAACAGATCGCCGAACGCTTCGAAGATGTCTTCCACGTCGCGGGGATGACCGCCGCCGGCTGCGCCCTTCACGCCGGCATGACCGAACCGGTCGTACCGGGACCGCTTGTCCGCATCGCTGAGAACCTCAAAGGCCTCCGATGCCTGCTTGAATTTCTCAACGGCCTCCGCGTCGCCCGAATTCCGGTCGGGGTGGTACTTGATCGCCAGCCTCTTGTAGGCCTTCTTGATCTCCTCCCCCGATGCCGAACGCGACACGCCGAGGATTTCGTAATAGTCGCGTTGGGTGGCGGCCATGGGCATGGGAATCGGTCAACAGTATGCGGTAATCAGCAAGTAACCCGCACGAATCCTCGCTAATCCTAATCCTCGTTCCCAAACTTCCGTTTCGGAACGTGCGATCATACAACACGAGCCACCGGGCGACCGGTGGCTCATGCGGCCCCGAGTGCGAGGCTCTATCGATGATCCTCGGCCGCCGATCAAATCGCCCGTCATTCCTCCGTGTGTGACAGCCTCCGCAGAGGCACTCCATCGGACGGCGATCGGCTCACCGTGGTGTTCTCCGTTTACCGAACCGCTCCCTCGGTCGCCGGGTTCTTCTCGCCGCCGGGAGATTCCGTCCGCGTCACAAGCACCTGCGTTGTCAACATCAGTCCGGCGATCGAACCGGCGTTGCGGAGCGCCGTCTTCACCACCTTCGCGGGGTCAACCACTCCCGCCTTGTACATGTCCACGTACTCGCCGGTGTTGGCGTTGTAGCCCGTATTGTCAGGACGGCCCTTCACCTCATCGGCAATGACCGCGCCGTCGACGCCGCAGTTCTCCGCGATCTGCCGGATCGGAGCTTCCAGCGCCCGCGCCACGATCTGCACGCCGATCTTTTCATCCCCCTTGGCCTTCACCTCCTCGACGGCCTTGATGCAGCGGACCAGCGCCACCCCGCCGCCCGGCAGAATGCCTTCTTCCACCGCCGCGCGCGTGGCGTGCAGGGCGTCTTCCATGCGGGCCTTGGTCTGCTTCATCTCGGCTTCCGTCGCGGCCCCCACCGAAATGATGGCGACGCCGCCGGTCAGCTTGGCGAGCCGCTCCTGAAACTTCTCACGATCGTACTCGCTGTCAGTCGCCTCGATGTGCCGACGGATCTGGTCGACTCGCTTCTGCAGTTCGCCGGAGTCGCCTCCGCCGTCGATGATCGTGCAGGAATCCTTGTCGACTTCGACCTTCTTCGCCTGGCCGAGATGCGACAGCTCAACCCCCTCCAGGGTGATTCCCAGATCCTCGGAGATGCACGTCCCCCCGGTCAGCACCGCCATGTCCTGGAGCATCGCCTTGCGGCGGTCGCCGAATCCGGGCGCCTTCACGGCGCACACGTTCAGCACGCCCCGCAGCCGGTTGACCACCAGCGCCGTCAATGCCTCGCCGTCCACGTCTTCGGCGATGATCAGCAGCGGCCTGCCGGTCTGAGACGTCTTCTCCAGCAGCGGAATGAACTCGCGCAGGTTGGAGATCTTCTTCTCGTGCAGCAGGATGTAGCAGTCCTCGAGCACCGCCGTCATGTTGGACGGATCGGTCACGAAGTACGGCGATATGTACCCCTTGTCGAACTGCATGCCCTCCGTCAGCGAGAGCGTCGTTTCGCTCGTCTTGCCCTCTTCGACGGTAATCACGCCGTCGCGTCCGACCTTCTCCATCGCCTCCGCGATCAGACCGCCGATCTCGTTGTCGTTATTCGCTGAGATGGCGCCGACGTGTTCGATCTCTTTCTTGTCCGAGACCGGGCGGGCGAAGCCTTCCAGAAACTCGATTGCGGCGTCGACCGCTTTCTCGATCCCCCGGCGAACCACGGCGGGATTCGCTCCCAGCGTGATGCCCCGCAGGCCCTCTTCGTAGATCGCCCGCGCGAGAACCGTCGCCGTTGTCGTTCCGTCGCCCGCGATGTCGCTCGTCTTGGTGGCGACTTCGTTCACAAGCTTGGCCCCCATGTGCTCGTAGGGGTCTTCCAGTTCGACTTCCTTACTCACGGTCACGCCGTCCTTCGTGACCACCGGGTTGCCGAAGCTCTTCTCGATGATCACGTTCCGGCCGGTCGGCCCGAGCGTGCTCGCCACCGTGTCGGCAAGAGTGCGGACGCCGCGCTGCAACTTCAGGCGGGCGCGGTCTTCAAACAGCAGTTGCTTGGCCATCGAATGGGTCCAGTCGTTATTTGTGATTTATGAATTTCGGATTGGAACGAAAGGTTCAGCAAGAGTGACAAGAGCGTCCGGATCAAATTGCGATCAATAGTTCACGGCGAGGCAAATCAACCAACCTCTGCTCTTCTGACCTCTGACTCCTGGACTCTGACCTCTGATCCCTCTCTCCCGCCGCTGGGTCAGTCGACGATCTTCGCCAGAATGTCCGACTCGCGCAGGATCTTCACCTCTTCGCCGTCGACTTCGATGTCGGTTCCGCCGTACTTTCCGAAGAGAACTTCATCGCCCACTCCGACCGAGACTGCGCACCGCTCGCCACTGTCCAGCAGTCGTCCCGGACCGGTCGCGACGACCGTTCCCCGTTGCGGCTTCTCCTTGGCCGTGTCGGGCAGCACAATGCCGCCGGCCGTCGTCTCTTCCGCTTCCAACGGTTGCACGACAACTCGGTCATCCAGCGGGTTGATTTTCGCAGCCATTCTCAATCACTCCTCGGGGTATTGATCTGTTTGTCCAGTGATGTTGGAAACGCAAACCGCCTTCTTGACGCGACAGCCAGCGACCATCGGGAGCGGCTAATCTGATGCGAGCGGTCGCCCGCAGAAACGGAGGCGCCTCCCCTCCGCGTCCTTAGAAGCCGCCCATGCCCGGCATGCCGCCCATTCCTCCCATGCCTCCACCCATGCCACCCATGCCTCCCATTCCACCCATGCCTCCGTCGTGGTGGTGGTCGTGATGATGGTCGTCCTCTTCCTCCTTCGGTTCTTCGACAACGATTGAGTCGGTCGTCATCAGCAGACAGGCAACGCTTGCAGCGTTCTGCAGAGCCGACCGCACCACTTTCGCCGGATCCACGACCCGCATCTCGAACATGTCGCCGTACTTGTCATTCAGGGCGTCGTAGCCGTAGTTCTTGTCCGACGACTTCCGTACGTTGTTCGCCACAACAGAACCGTCCAGCCCCGCATTCTCGGCGATCTTCCGAATCGGCATGTCGCAGACGTTGCGGATCAACTGCACGCCGAGGGCTTCGTCACCCTTGAGGTCAGTCTTCTCGAGCGCCTTCGAACACCGCAGCAATGCCACGCCGCCGCCCGGCACAACGCCCTCTTCAATCGCCGCTCGCGTGGCCGCCAGCGCGTCCTCGATCAGATCCTTCCGCTCCTTCATCTCGGTCTCGGTCGCGGCTCCCACGCTGATCTGCGCCACGCCGCCGGCCAGCTTCGCCAACCGCTCCTGCAGTTTCTCACGGTCGTATTCACTGTCGGTGACGTCAATCTCCTTGCGGATTTGCTCAGCCCGACCGTCGATTGCCTTCTGGCTGCCGCCTCCTTTGATGACGGTTGTGGCCTCGGAGTCGACGGTGATCTTCGCGGCCGTCCCGAGATCGTCCATCGTGACGTTCTCGAGCTTGATCCCCAGGTCTTTGAAGATCGCCTTCCCGCCGGTCAGAATCGCCAGATCCTCCAGCATCGCCTTCCGGCGATCACCGTATCCCGGCGCCTTGACCGCGCAGACGTTCACAATGCCGCGCAGCTTGTTCACCACCAGCGTCGCCAGAGCTTCCCCTTCGATGTCCTCGGCGATAATCAGCAGCGGCTTGCCCGACTTCGAGATCTCTTCCAGCAACGGCACCAGCGCCCGCGCGTTCGAAATCTTCTCTTCGTAGATCAGAATCCGGCAGTTTTCGAGTTCGCACTCCTGATCGTCTTCGTTCGTGACGAAGTGCGGCGAGAGGAATCCCCGCTCAAACTGCATACCCTCGACCAGGTCCACCTCCGTATTGACCTGCCGGCCTTCCTCGACCGTAATCACGCCGTCCTTGCCAACCCGCAGCAGGGCGTCGGCGAGAATCTTGCCGATCTCCTTGTCGTTGTTGCCGGCGATCGTCGCGACTGTTTCGATCGCCTTGCGATCGTCCGCCTTCACGTCCTGCGACAGCTTCTTCAGCCCGGCCGTCACCTTGTCGACGGCGTGCTGCACGCCGCGGGCCAGCGACATCGGGTCGGCCCCCGCCGCGATGTACTTCAGACCTTCGCGGTAGATCGCTTCCGCCAGCACCGTGGCGGTCGTCGTTCCGTCGCCGGCGATGTCGCTCGTCTTCGAAGCCGCTTCCTTGACCAACTGCACGCCGCAGTTCTCGAACTTGTCTTCGAGTTCAATGTCTTCGGCGACCGTCACGCCGTCTTTCGTAACTTTCGGCGAGCCCCAACCCTTGTCCAGAACCGCATTCCGACCGCGCGGTCCCAAGGTGCTCGCCACAGCACGCGAGAGCTTCGTCACCCCTCCCAGAAGTTGTTTGCGGGCGTCCTCATCGAAACTCAGGAGTTTTGACACGGGAGATCCTCTGCAGTGCAATGTTGGTGAAACGCTGTGTCCCTCGCGGCTCAAGCCGGCCGGTAATCACGACCGAATCGCGTTTCCATCAGGGACCACGGGATAGATTTCTAGCCGGTCGACTTGCAAAGCAACGCCTGTGCCAAGACTCTCCATCCAGCGCAAGGGGTTACAAACAAGTGGATTGCGTAGAATCACCCCCCCGGCAGACAACCGCCCGCTGCTGCCAACTTGGCAGGTGTTCGCGCCACCACCATGATGCAACTGTCAATCTGCGCCACTCGCCCTGCTGCTTCTGTCCCTCAAGGCGCCGTACCAGATCACCGCCGGCCTCGTGCCGGTGGGATCACGACTGACAGCCAGAACTCAGCTCACAAAACCACCCCACCGCCACCACGGGGCCCGCCTCCGTCGGACGATGGCACTCACTCGTTCCCACCCGCGTCCATCGCCCCGGCACAGTCTCCAGACAGAAACTCCCGCATCCCGGCAGCCACCTCGCGCGGCGCGTCCTCAAAGACATAATGTGATGCGTCTCCCAACCGACGAACGGCAGCCTGCGGGAATCGCTCGATCCACTCATCCAGAAACGTCGGCGTAAAGCACCAGTCCCGCATTCCCCAGATCAACAGCATCGGATGATTCTGAAACTGTGCCAGCGACTCCTCGATCTCCACGAGAGTCTTGTAGCTCGGATGCGATGGCCTCAGCGGAATGTCCTGCACGAACCGGTGAATCGCGATCCGGTTTTCCCAGGAATCATACGGGGCAAGAAATCCGCGCTTCACCGCTTCCGGCAGCCTGGATGCGACCGCCATCCGCGTCGCCGCCCGGGCGAACAGATTGAGCCCCCGCACGCCGAGCGCCCCCAGCACCGGCCAGCGGCAGACCGCAATTCGAAACGGAATCCGCGTCGATCGAAACGCCGCCGTGTTCATCAGGACGAATCGCGAGAACCGGTCCGGCAGCCGCCCGGCCGCCCCCATCCCGATGCACCCCCCCCAATCATGCGCCACCAGCGTAATGTCGCGCAGATCGAGAGCCTCAATCAGCGTCACGAGATTCGTCACGTGATCGGCCAGCCGATAGCCATAATTCTGCGGCTTCTCGGAGTAACCGCAGCCGATGTGGTCCACCGCGATTGAGCGTCGCTCCCCAGCGAACTCCTTGATCAGGTTTCGCCACGCAAACGACCACGTCGGATTGCCATGCACAAACAGGAGCGGCCCGCTGGTCTCGCTTCCCTCGTCGAGATAGTGGTACCTCAGGCCGTCGATCTCGAGAAATCGGGACTCAAAGGGATACTCACTCGTCATCTCGGGGCGATCGGCGGACATCACGGCGGGAGTATCGACGCGGCCCGGCGCTGCGTCAACGCGCGGCAATCCCTCC
>ERZ869936.2313-NODE-2313-length-11423-cov-33.288881_pt1 | contig 11423 bp, 7 predicted proteins | sample MGYA00520876_ERZ869936 | MGnify/ENA primary metagenome ERZ869936 (study PRJEB32218, sample SAMN09650985) | biofilter metagenome | isolation source: enrty point of leading RO module | place: Saudi Arabia: Thuwal, RO plant located on Red Sea | collected 2016-02-17 ... | reverse complement strand
GTGGTGCGGATTCAATACCGCTTCGCGGACGACTCCTCGCGGATTTCCGAAGAGGAGATGAACATCTCGGGTAACAAGGCGATTGCAACCCGGGTGAACGTGCGGCGAGGCTTTGCCTACCGCGTCACCGGCGGCGACGACGACACGATGCCCTGGCAAGAGGTTCAAGTGCTCAAGCCGCCGCGGGTCGAATCGGTCGAAGTGACGCTCACACCGCCCACGTATACCGGCTGGGCATCGACGACGACGACGGGACAGATCCGCGCCTTGGTTGGCACCCAGTTGGCTATGGTCGCGACGGCGAGCAAGCCGCTCCGGCAGGCGACGCTAAGGTTCGAAGATGGCACGGGGGTGGCCGCCAAGATCGGGCCGGGTGGGCGATCCTTCTCCGTCGCGTCGACGGCCGAGCAGCCGGTCATGGTCGACGAGAGTGGCGCCTATTGGTTCGAGCTGGTCGACGACGAAGAGATGGCCAACGGCGGCGAGAATCGTTGGCGGATTGAAGCGATTGTCGACGAGCCCCCGACGGTGACGGTGGAAGAGCCGCGGCAGGACGTCTTCGTGACGCCGGCAGCCAAGATTCCGGTGCGCGTGACGATCAAAGATCAATTGGCGATTCGCGACGCGGCGATTGTCTACTTGCGCAGCGATGCCTCGGCCGATGGTGCCCGTCGCCGTGTGCTGATTGAACCGCGCCCGCAGCCGGTTGTTGCCGAGGAAGCGAACGGACAGCCCACCGGGCTCGACGGCGGCGGTCAGCTCGAGCGCATGGACGATCTCTGGGAGCTGGCGAAGCTGGATCCTTCGCTGACGCCGGGGAGTCTCGTCACGTTTCACGTCGAGGCCAGCGACTTCGTTCCCCAGGCAGGTCGTAGCCAGCCGGAGCTGCGGATCCACGTCATTAGCAAAGAGGCCCTCGAAGATCGTCTTGCCAGCCGCTATGCCAAGATTGCGGCCGACCTGGCCGAGGCCGTCCGCCAGCAATGGCAGGCCCGGCAGAAGGTCCGCGACGTGGAGATTCAGCTCGACGTGGTGGGCGAGTTGCCCAACGACGACCTGAACGTCGTGCGGCAGGTCGACATGCAGCAGCGCGATATTCGCCGGTCGCTGGTCGACGACCGCCAGAGCGTGCAGGCCGAGATCGACTCGGTCCTCGACGAGATCGAGAACAACGAGATCGACAATCCGGAGGTTCAACAGCGTCTGGAGGGTTTGCGTGAGCTTCTCGAGCAGCTCGATGCCGATCAGCTTCCGCAGGTGCAGCAGCAGCTAACGGCGGCGATCAAAGAGGCCCAGACGGCCGCCCAGCAGAAGCCGCGCGCGACGGACCCGGCCGAGGCCGACGCACCTCAGGTACCTGGCGAAGCGACCGACGACGCCAAGCCCGATGCGGCAGACGCGAACCCCGACCCACAGCAACAGCCGGAAGAACGCGAGGCACATCCGGCCGAAGCCCCGCTAAACCAGGCGGGTCAGGGGCAGGAAGAAATCATCGCCAAGCTGGAGACGGCGCTCGACGACTTGCAGCGTTGGGCGCGCTATCGCGGCTTTCAACGCGACCTGGCCGAGATCCTGCGGGATCAACAGGACCTGAAGAAGGCGGTTCAGGAAAAAGGTCAATCGCTGCTGGGTCGCGAGGCTCAGAACCTCAAGCCCGAAGACGCCGACGACCTCGAGGCCTTCGCACAGCGACAGGCCGCCATGGGACAGCGACTCGACAACCTGGTCCAGCGAATGGCCCGAGCGGCCGAGGACTTGCAGGCTTCCGATCCCGCCGCGGCCGAGCCTCTGGCCGATGCGGCCGAGCACGGTCGCCAGGCCAGTCCCTCGGGCGACATGCGCCAGGCGGCCGAGAACATCCGCCAGAATCAGGTCGCCCGGGCCGAGAATCAACAGCAACAGGTGGCCGACAAGATTGGCGAGATGCTGGACATGCTCTCCAGCCGCAGCGAAGACAATCTGGCCCGTCGCGTAAAGAAGCTTCGCAAGGCCGAAAAAGACCTGGCGACTCTGCGCGAGCGGCAGGAAGGCCTGCGCAAGGCAATGGAGCAGGCCGCGGCGGAAGAGGACGAACAACAACGCAAACGCGAGCTGCAGCGTTTGGCTCGCGAGCAAGAGAAGGTGCAGGAGGAGATCGGTCGCCTCTTGCGGCGACTGGAGCGACTCGGCGCGCAGCGGGCCGGCTCGAAACTCTCCCAGGCCGGCTCCAGCGCCGGCAAAGCGAGCAACGCGGGACGCGCGGGCCAGGGTGACCAGGCGGGAGAAAGCGCCGCCCAAGCGGAGCGCGATCTGGCCGAAGCGCAGCAGGCGTTGGAGAAGGAACGCCGCCAGGCAGAGATCGACCTGGCCCAGCAGATCCTCGCGCGCATTGAAGACGACTTCAATCAGATTCACGAACTGCAGACCAAGCACGCCAAGGAAGCGCGCGACATGGAGGCGGTGCGGCTCGCCAAAGGGACGCTTACCCGGGGACAGAAGTCATCGGTCGCGGCGCTTTCTCGCGAGCAGGACACGCTGGCCAAGACAACCCGCGAGCTAACTAAGGATCTGGCCGGCGCCGAGACCTTTGCCAAGGCCCTGGAACGCATCGCCGCGGCGATGGAGCGGGCAGCCGCGCGGCTGGCCAAGATCGACACCGGCAAGCGGACGCAGGCCGAGCAGCAGGCGGCCTTGCGTCGCCTGGAGTTGCTCCGCGACGCCCTGAAGAAGGGCGAAGACGAAGAAGAGGAGCCGCCCGAAGGGGGCTCGCAGCAGGGTGGAGAAGGGGGGGGCCAGCAGGGCGGTCAAGGAGGCATTCGCTCGATCGCCGAGATTCGCTTGCTGCGTTTGATGCAGGGCGAACTGAACGAGCGGAGTCGCGAGCTTCAGGAAGAAATTGGCGACGGCCGTCCGAATCGTGAACAGGCGCGGCGAATGTTGGAACTCGCGGAAGAGCAGGGCGAGTTGGCCGAACTCACCTTCCGCCTGATGGAGGAGGAAGACGCGGCGCCGGAGGATACATTGGAAGAGCCAGGCGAAGTCGACGCCGAAGATGATGCAGCCGACGACGACGTCGAAATCGACGTCGATGCGGAAGACCTGGATGCGGATGCAGCGGAAGAGCGGGCCGTGGGGGCGGACGAGAGGGCACGATCATGACACATTCCATTTCTACCTGGGTGTCGTTCCGCGTGATCATTGCGACCGCGATGGCGGTTTTCCTAAGCGCCGCGACTGCGGGCCAGGTCGCCCTGGGCCAGCAAGACGGTCCTCCCGCGAGCGAGCCGGCGGACGAAGTCGAACTCGATTCGCTCGACGATGAATTGTTCGAGGGACTGGACGAAGAACTCGACGGCGAGATCGACCTGGAGCCGAGCGACCGCGAGAATCTTGGCGACGGCGAGGATGTGGACCTGGGCGGTGGAGACGGCGGCCAAGACGGGGCCGACCTGGGCGCCGAGGCCGATCGGGCTACCAAGATCGGCGAGATCATGCGTCGGGTCGAAGAGCTACTTGCGGAGAAAGACCTTTCGCCCGAGACTCGCGAGAAGCAGGAGCAGATCGTCAAGGAATTGACCGACTGGCTCAAGGAACTCCAACGGCAGCGACAGCAATCGCAATCCCAGTCGCAGAACCAGCAGCAAGATCAGCAGCAGCAGGCGCGTCGCAACAAACCGAACCCGGGCCAGCAGCAGACGCCGGGGAATCAGCAGCCGACCGGCGGCTCGCAGGCGGCCACACAACCCCAGCCGACCGAAGGCGAGGAGTCGGACGAGGAGCTCCGTGACATTGCGCAGAAGGAAGTCTTACTCGATTTGCTGCGTGACAGCATTGACGAGTTCTGGGGCGACCTTCCCGAGCGTGAACGGGAACGCCTTCGCCAAATGGCCGACGTCGAATTGTTGCCCGAGTACGCGCCCTTGATTCGCAAGTACTACCAACGACTTGCCGAGGACGAGAACCGACGACCCTGACCTTGTTGCCACGCCGCTACCTGTTCAAATGACGCAGTTCAATCGACGCCAATTCCTGATCCGCGGTTCGCTCGCCTCGACGCTGGCCCTGGGGGCGCGTGGGCTGTTGGCCGATGACGACGAGGGGCAAGACGAGCGCGATCCCGAACAGACGGCGGCCGAACTGGTCACTCCGCGTGCTCAGACGGCCATCGCGCGGGGGTTGGAGTATCTTGCCAGTCGCCAGGCCGAGAACGGCTCCTTCGGCACAGGCGTGTACAGCCAAAACGTGGCGGTGGTCGCCCTGGGGGGGTTGGCCTTCATGTCGGGCGGCAGCACGCCGGGACGCGGACCCTACGGCGAGCAGGTCGATCGGTGCCTGGACTACATCCTGAAGAACACCGACCAGAGCGGCCTGATTTCGCGGCACCAGGCCCGTACCCACGGGCGGATGTATGGTCACGGGTTTGCCACGTTGTTCCTGGCGCAGGCCTACGGCATGACGCAGCGCAATGACGTGCGGCGCAAGCTTTCCGAGGCCGTGCGTCTGATCGTGCGGACGCAGAATCAGGAGGGAGGCTGGCGCTATGAGCCGGTGCCCAACGACGCCGATGTGTCGGTCACGGTCTGTCAGATCATGGCTTTGCGGGCCGCCCGCAACGCCGGGATTCACGCGCCAAAAGAAACCCGCGATCGCTGCGTCGAGTACATCAAGAAGTGCCAGAACAACGACGGGGGCTTCCGCTATATCCTTCGCGGTAGCGACAGCAAGTTTCCGCGTTCGGCCGCGGGCGTGGTCGCCTTGCAAAGCGCCGGTATCTATGAAGGTCCGGAGATTGAAAAGGGACTGGCCTACTTGATGCGGTTCCTGCCCGACCCGCACTTTGGTGCCCGCGACGGCCATTACTTCTACGGCCACTACTATGCGGTGCAGGCGATGTGGCACGCCGGCGGGGAACACTGGCACGCCTGGTATCCGGCGATTCGCGATACGCTGATTGGCCAGCAGCGTCGCGACGGGTCGTGGATGGACTCGATCGGCCAGGAGTATGGCACGAGCATGGCGTTGATCGTGTTGCAGATGCCGAACAACATGCTTCCCATCTTTCAGCGTTAGGTGTCTTTCGCGATGGCCCCTCGAGACATCTACCGCGCAGTTCTCTTCGTTGTCCCCATGGTTTTGTGGGCCGTGTTCGTATTTTGGGCCGCGCCGAAGACGGGACTCGCTGACGAACTCCCCGAGGTGATCGTTGCCGGGGGCGATCGCTTCGAGGGTCGCTTCGCAGAATTTACCTCCGCGGGAGCGGCACGCTTCGTCACCGAGCGGCGCCAGCGTCGCGACGTGCCGCTCGACTCGCTGGTCCGCTGGGGCAGCGCGGTCACCGCCGAACGCACACCGCAGGTGGTGCTCGCCGACGGCGGTCTGTTGGTCGGTCGCTCGCTGGGCGCTCCGATCCGGATTGAGGGTGACTTCCTGGTCGTCGAGCCCGGTTTCTCCGACGCCGACCTGCGCGCCTCGGCCCCGGTGCGAATTCCGCTGGGGAGGGTAAGCGGCGTGCTGTTCCGCCTGCCGGGCAATCTCGTCGAGCAGGATCAGTTGATCGATCAATTGAGATCGACCGAGCATACCGCCGATGAAGTCATTTTAGAGAATGGCGATTCGCTGGCGGGAACGATCGACACGTTGACCGAACGGGACCTGCGACTGACCAACAACGAACAGCAGGTGGTCCTTTCGATGCGACGCGTCGTGGCGATTCGTTTCAATCCCGCGCTGATCGATCGCGAACCGACGTCGGACCTGGTTCTCGCCGTCGCCACGAGCGACGGCAGCCGGCTGGTCGCCCGTCATTGGGAAAACGACCAGGGTGGCGTTGCCGTCACGCTCGCCGGACTCCCGCCGCTGAAGATTCCCCGGCACAAGCTGGCCGGCTTTCAGCCGCTGGGCAATTCGGTGACTTACCTTTCGGACGTCGAGCCGCACAGCTATCGGCATGTGCCGCTGTTGGAAATCGAGTGGCCCTTTACCAACGACCGCGCCGTCGGTGGGGGATGGCTCCGCCACGACGACCGTGTCTATGGCAAGGGCCTGGGCATGCACAGCGCCGCTCGTTTGACCTATCGACGGGGCGAGCATCGCCGGCTGGAGGCGGACCTGGCCGTCGACGCGTCCGTAGGAAAGAAAGGCTGTGTGCGCTTTCGCGTCTTTGTCGACAACGGCGACGCCCGGCCCCGCGCTATCTATGTGAGCCCCTTGATCCGCGGTGGCGATCCGCCGGTGCCGATGTCGCTGGACATTTCTAACGCCGAACGGATCAACCTGGTCGTCGATTTTGCGGAAGGAGGCGACGTCGGCGATCATGCCAACTGGCTCGATGCCCGGCTGGTGCCCTAGGTCGCGTCCGTTCCTCTTACGCACGGCCCGACTCGCCGCGACCGCGAGTTGATATGCGGTTTAGGCCCCGTACTTGGCCAGCCGGCCTGCGTTGGCCAGCGCCAGCGGCATCAGGTACTTGGCCTCGAACTGTCCCAGGCCACCCCGCAGACATTCGGTTTCGCCGAAACGCTCGCAGGCGTCCGTGCGGCAATGCTCGGCGGCCAGCAACGTCGGCACGGGGTGCCAACTGTGCGAGGCCAGCATGCTCGGCGTGCTGTGATCGCCGGTGACGATCGTCACGGTCGGCCCGAGTTGCATGAAGCCGGGAATGGCCGCGTCGAACGCCTCGGTTTGGGCGACCTTCGCGTCGAAGTCACCGTCTTCGCCCGTGCTGTCGGTGTATTTGAAGTGCACGAAGAAGAAGTCGAATTCCTGCCAATGCGCGCGGACCACGTCGACCTGATCGGCCAGGGTTTGCGCCTGACCGACGATCTGCATCCCGGCCAGCTTGGCCAGGCCCTTGTACATCGGATAGACGGCCACGGCCGCCGCGCGCAATCCGTAGACCTCTTCGTAGGATGGCAGGTTGGGACGGCCCGAGAAACCTCGCATCGTCAGACCGTTGGCTTTCGCCTGGTCGGCGAGCAGTTGGTCCGCCTGGCGAACGAACTCGGCGGCCACCTCCGCGGTGCGACGACTTCCCTCGTCGGTCGCCTGGGGCTTGAGCCGCGGGACGCCGGTCGCCTGCGGATCCGTATCGGCGACGTTGCCCTCCAGGCCCGGTCCTCGCAGCACGACGACAAAGCGATGTTCCTTGACCGGTTCGACGAAGACCTCGACGCCGTCGATCTGCACGTCGCGCAACCGCACCGCCAGCGGGGCGCTCTCCTCGCTCGGAATCCGTCCCGCCCGTCGATCGACAATTCGCCCTTCGTTATCGAGCGTGCAGAAATTGCAGCGGATGGCGACGTCCTGCTCGCCCAGTTCGAAACCGATGCCGGTCGCCTCCAACGCACCGCGGCCAATCGTGTATTGAATCGGATCGTAACCGAAGAGCCCCAGGTGTCCCGGCCCGCTGCCGGGACTGATGCCCGGCTTCACCGGAATGCTGCTTCCACAGACGCCGCGTTTGGCCAGCTCGTCGAGATGGGGCGTGTTGGCCGTCTCCAACTCGGTGAGTCCGCCTGGCTGCTGCGGCAATCCTCCCAGCCCGTCGGCCACCAGCAGGAGAATCTTCGACTCGTTTTGAGTCTTCAGCTCACGGGTCAATTCGTGCATGTCCATGGCGGGGCGGTTCCGGGAAGCTGGATGTGATGAAGGAATTCGCGATGGGGTGCCATCGCGGTTGTGTGCAAAGTTCGCGAACGTCTCGCGGCCGACGCGTCCGCGATCTCCCTTGGTAACAGATCGGACCAGGAACACAAGTCCGCCCACGATGCTGCGCACCGCGGCCGTGCGTCCCGCTGTCGCGCTCTGCGTTTCCGGTTGGCATTGCTGCGCCCCTGGCTAGAACTTGGGGTGTCGGCTAATCTCTACGAAAATCGACAGAATACGAGGGTGTCGGCGCGGACGTCGCCCCGTTGGGAGTCCTGCATGGAAACACTCATCTACGACCCGACTGCCACGCTACGGGCGGCTCACGGCCTGGCCGCCGGCGATGTCGCGCGGCTTGCGCCCGAGCTGGAAAAGGCCCGGGCCGAGGTGCTGGGCGATCTTGATTTGCTTCGGGGCGATGTCACCATTCCTGCGGCGAAACAGCCGCTCGACGCCGCCTTCCTCGATCTGCCCGATCGGCTGCTCGCCGAGTACGAAGCCAACCGCGCGGAGAGCGAGCTGGGCAAGATCCTGGCCGCCGCAAACCAACTCGCCGATCAAGTCGACCGGGTCGTGCTCTTGGGCATCGGCGGTTCCTACATGGGTGCCCGGGCGTTGTTCGATGCCTGTTGCCATCCCTACCACAATGAACTTTCCCGCGCCGAGCGGGGCGGCCGCCCACGTCTGTACTTTGACGGCAACAACGTCGACAACGACGCGACCAGTGGCCTGAGGGAGCTACTCTCCGGTGCCAACTTCGACGACCTCGACCAGCGGTGGGCCATCGCCGTGATCAGTAAGAGTGGCGGCACGCTGGAGACAGCCCTCTCGCTGCGTACGTTTCTCACCACGCTTCGCAAAGCGAGTGGACTCGGCGAGCCGGAGCTGGGCCGCTACGTGCTGCCGGTCACCGGGGCGAGCGGGCGACTCTTCGACCTGGCCAAGGCCCTCGGCTGTGCGGACATCTTTCGCGTGCCCGACGGCGTCGGCGGTCGCTTCTCGGTGCTTTCGGCCGTGGGGCTGTTGCCGGCGGCCATTTTGGGATTGAACGTCGTCGAGCTGCTCCGCGGGGCGGCGGCCATGAATCGTCGCTTCCGGGAGTCGGCCCCCGGGGACAACCCGGTGCTCGACTACGTGGCGATCTGCCACTTGATGGAAAAGCAGCGAGCGGCGTCGACACGCGTGCTTTCGGTGTGGGGCAGTCGTCTCGAGGCGCTCGGGCTGTGGTACGACCAGCTGTTGGCCGAGAGTCTCGGCAAAGAGGAACGGGGCGCCTTGCCGCTAACGGTTGTCAACACACGCGACCTTCACTCGCGTGGTCAGCAACATCAAGAGGGTCCGCGGGACAAGCTGATCACTAACCTCATCGTCGACCAGGTGCGGTGCGATCGCGTGACGATCGAATCGTCGCCGCTCGATCAAGATCAACTCAACGCACTGGCCGGCAAGACGATGCCGGAGGTCATGGCCGCCGCTATCGCGGGGACCAACCAGGCCTATGCCGAAGACGGTCGCCCGACGGCGGACTTGCATCTGCCCAAGTCGGACGAGGCCTCGCTGGGTCAGTTCTTCCAAATGATGATGTTGGCCACGGTCGTCGAGGGCCGCTTGATCGGCATCAACCCTTACGGCCAACCGGGCGTCGAAGCCTACAAACGCCACATGGGCACGCATCTACGCGGAGGATCTGCATAATGTCGGCACAACTCACCTGGCTGGGCCACGGCACCTGGTTGCTGGCCACGATCGACCACAAGATATTGCTCGACCCGTTTCTCGATGAGTCGCCGACCGCTCCGGTCAAAGCGGACGAGGTCGAGGCCGACACGATTCTTGTCTCGCACGGCCACTTCGATCACGTGGCCGACTTGGTCTCGATCGCCAAACGCACCGGCGCCACCGTGGTGGCAAATTTCGAGATCTGCCAATGGGTGGCGGGGCAGGGGATCGACAATACGCAGCCGATGAACCTCGGCGGCAGCGTCGCGCTGCCGTGGGGTGAGGTGACGATGACCCTGGCCCATCACAGCAGCAGCCTGCCCGACGGAAGCTACGGCGGTACCGCGTCCGGTTTTCTGTTGAAGCTGCCGGCGTCGACGCTTTACTTTGCTTGTGACACGGCGCTGTTTAACGACATGGAGCGGATCGGTGGGGCGGGGCTCGACCTGGCAGTGCTGCCGATTGGCGACCTCTTCACGATGGGCCCCCGCGATGCCGTCGAAGCGACTAAGTTACTCGGCCCCAAGCGTGTCGCGCCCGCGCACTTCAACACGTGGCCGCCGATTGAGCAGGATGCCGCCGCCTGGGCGGAGCAAGTGCGAAGCGAGACGAGCGCTGAACCGATCCTGCTCGAACCGGGCGAATCGGTGGCGGTGTAGCGCGATCGTTAACCGACTCTGCTGGGGCCAGCTCGTCAGGCTTCAGCCACTGGCCTCGTCGGAAGACGCATCCTCAGATTCGTCCGCAGACTCGGCCGGAGGCGGCACGCGGACCTGTATCTCATCGCCTTCGATCCGCACCTCGAAGCAATCGACACCCAGCTTCGGATTATCGCACCAGGTTCCGTCGCTGACGCGGAACCGCCAGGCGTGCCAGGGACAGCTCACCACGCCGTCTTCGACGTGACCCTCGCCCAGCGACGCGCCCATGTGGGGACAGAGATCGTCGATCGCGTGGTACTTGCCGTCGGAGAGGAAGACCGCCACCAGTCGATCTCCGACGGTAAAGGTGGCACCCTCACCTTCGGGGATCGCTCCAACCTTGGCGACGGTCACGAATTCGGACATGACGCGAAAATCTCCAAGGTTTGTCGTAGGCTCGCTGAGGCGGTCGAAAGCGGCATTCTATCGGCGGGGCAGGGCAAGTGATAGCGGTCATGCGTGGTTCGCTTTGCGACGCGCTATTTTGCAAGGGGGTGGCAACGCGGTAAATTAGTTGCTTGGAAATGATGACGTCGGGCGCGGGGTGTCGGCCTCCGCGATCTCCGCCACGTTGGCCCCACTTCGACGCAATGCTCCACGAGGATGCCCGAATATGAAAATGGACGGTCCCGGCCTGCGCGAGATCGTGATGAGTCGCGTGCTGCCGCGCGTGCAGCGACCCGCACACTATGTCGGCGGCGAACTCAACGCGGTCCGCAAGGATCATGGCCAGGTGCGCGGCAAGCTTTGCTTCGCCTTTCCCGACACGTACACGATTGGGATGAGCCACCACGGTCTGCAGGTGCTCTATTCCTTGATGAACGACAAGGAGGACTGGCTCTGCGAGCGGGTCTTCGCCCCCTGGATGGATATGGAGGCGGAGCTGCGTCGCGAGGGGCTGCCGCTCTACAGTCTCGAGACCTTCACGCCGCTGTCCGAGTTCGACATCTTGGGCGTGTCGCTGCAGTACGAAGTCGGATACACGAATCTGCTCACGGTGATCGATCTCGGTGGCATTCCGCTGCATGCCGATCAGCGGACGATGGTCGATCCGCTGGTGCTCAGCGGCGGTCCCTGTGTTCAGAACACGGAACCGGTGGCGCCCTTTGTCGACGTTGCCGTCACCGGCGACGGCGAGCCCGCACTGCCCGTCGTCTGCGACGAGTGGATGCGCTTGAAGGAACGTTGCCGGCAAGGGCAAGGGTTGCTCGACGGTGAGGCGGGTCGACGACAGCGCGAAGAGGCGCTGGCCGAGCTGGCCGCGCGGGTTCCCTTCGCCTATGTGCCGCGGTTCTACGAGCCCGAGTACTTTCCGGACGGACGCTTCGCCTCGCTCTGTCGCACGCGTAGCGACGTGCCCGAGACGATCGAGCCCTCGGT
>ERZ869936.2312-NODE-2312-length-11425-cov-4.915215_pt1 | contig 11425 bp, 12 predicted proteins | sample MGYA00520876_ERZ869936 | MGnify/ENA primary metagenome ERZ869936 (study PRJEB32218, sample SAMN09650985) | biofilter metagenome | isolation source: enrty point of leading RO module | place: Saudi Arabia: Thuwal, RO plant located on Red Sea | collected 2016-02-17 ... | reverse complement strand
GCTCAACGCCGCGCTGGCGATCCTGGACGGGCGGTTGGCGGAGGCCGGGTGGCTGGACGGGCGCGGGTTCTCGACGGCGGAGCTGGCCGCCGGATCGCTGATGTACCGCATTCATGACGTGGACTGGACGATGGGGGACTTTCCGCATGTGCGCGGCTGGTATGACCGGCTGGCGGCGCGTCCGGCCTATGGCGAGAGCGTCATGACCTCGTATGACGAATTGCGGGTGACCTGAGGGCTCAGGCGTCGCGAAGCGGTTCGGGGACCGTTGCGGTCTCGCGCATGACGGTGTCGCGTTGGGGGTGGCTGCGGCCGTCGAGATTGGCCTTGGGGTCGCCGCCGAAGATGTAGGTGCCGAGGCGCTGCGAGGTCTCGTAAGCGATGCGGCAGGCATCGACGCGGGCATCGGAATAGGCTCGAAGCGCCTGCGGCACGGGGGTGTTCGAGAGCGCCTGGGCCAGCGCCAGCGCGTCGCCCGCCGCCTTGGTGACGCCCATGCCCACATGGGGCCGCGCGACGCAGGCGGCGTCACCCGACAGCGCCACCCTGCCCCGGCCCATGACCGGCGAATGGTGGTCGTAAATCGGCGTGAAGAAGGGCCGGTCGCTGACGGCCAGGATCTCGTTGAAGGGACCCGGCAGGCGCTGGCGCGCGTCCTGGTACATCGCCGTGATGATGTCGTCCCGGATCAGGGGCGGCGGGATCGAGACCGCGTGATGCGTGCCGCTGGCGTCGGTGAGCATGTCGGCGAGATTTTCTTTCGGAACAGGCGAGTACCAGACGAAGTTGTAGCGCAGGTGGCCGGGGCGGAGGTCGTTGTCGGGGCCCGCGATGGGATAGCCGATGATCTGGGTGCCATTCGGGATGAAGAAGCCGAACGTCTTGAAGATGTCGGCGCGGATGTGGTCGGGAAGGTCGGCCTCGGCGGCCAGCGTGCGCCAGACGACGTAGCCGGAATAGCCCGGCTGGACGTCGGGCAACATCTGGCCCCGGATCGCCGAGCGGAAGCCGTCGGCGCCGATCAGCACGTCGCCCGTGGCGGTGGAGCCGTCGGAGAAATGGCAGGTGACCTCGCCTTCGGTCTCGGAATAGGCGGTGGCGGCGCGGTCGAGGACGTAGGCGTCCTCGGGCATCAGCGCGCGCAGGACCTGATACATGCGGTCCCACGAGGTGACGACCTGGTGGAAGTCGAAGGCGGCGACGCGATTGCCGTCCATGTCGTAGGCCACGCGTTCATGGACCTCGACGCCCAGCGCGCCGGTGTCGGCACCGACCGCTTGCAGCGCGGCGATCAGCTCGGGATGGGTGACGATGCCCGCGCCACGTCCTGCGAGGGGGACCGGGCTGCGTTCGAAGACGCGGACCTGCCAGCCCTGTTTCAAGAGTGCGGCGGCGGCGAAGAGGCCGCCGATCGAGCCGCCGGAGATGATCGCTGTTCCTGTCATGCCGGAGACTTAGACTACGGGGTCAGGATGGTCGAGCCGGTCGTCTCGCCCGCTTCGAGCGCGGTGTGGGCGGCGGCGATGTCGGTGAGCGGGTAGCGCTGGCCGATATGCACCTCGAGCGCGCCGGAGGTCATCATCTCGAAGACGCGGTTCGCCGAATGCAGGAGATCCTCGCGCGCGGCGACGTAGTTGGCAAGCGTCGGACGGGTGAAGTAGAGCGAGCCCTTGGTCTGGAGGAGATGCGGCGAGACGTCGGGGGCCGGGCCGGTCGTGGCGCCGAAGGAGACGAACATGCCGTAGGTGGCGAGGCTATCGATGGAGGCCTCGAAACTGGCCTTTCCCACGCTGTCGTAGACCACCGGCACGCCCTTGCCGCCGGTCAGGTCGCGGACCCGGGCGGCGATGTCGTCGGCCGTGCGGTCGAGGGCTTCGGCATAGCCGAGCTCTTTGATCCGTGCGCAGTTTTCCCGACCGGCGGTCACGCCGATCATGCGCGCGCCGAGCGCCTTGCCCCATTGGCCCGCCAGTTGGCCGACCCCGCCCGAGGCGGCCCAGAACAGGACGTCCTGGCCCGATTTGACCTTGAAGGTCCGTTCCAGAAGATACTCGACGGTCATGCCCTTCATCAGGACCGCCGCGGCCTCGTCGTCGGAGATGCCCTCGGGGATCGGGACCAGGCGCGCGGCGGGCGCGTTGCGACGCCCGGCATAGGCGCCGAGGACGCCGCCGTAGACGACGCGGTCGCCTTTGGCGACATCGGTCACGCCCTCGCCCAGGGCGACGACGCGGCCCGCAGCCTCCAGCCCGAGGGGGCTGGGCAGGTCCATCGGGTAGAGGCCGGAGCGCTGGTAGACGTCCATGTAATTGAGCCCGATGGCGGTCTGTTCGATCTGGACCTCGCTCGGACCTGGGGGCGGCACGTCGTGGTCCTCGAGGCGCATCACCTCGGGTCCGCCTTGGGCATTCATGACAACGCGCGTCGTCTGGGTCATCTCGTCATCCTCTCGTTGTTTTGGCGCGGGCGACCACCCCGGGCCACGCCCGACCCTCCCCCAGGGAGGATGCCTTGTTCTTGTCCGTCACCGACCGACCGTCCGACGGGTTGACGGGATAAAGCACGGACCTTGATCCCCGGGCAAGCGCCCACCCAGCATCGGGTGCGGCCCTTGGTCACTTGGTGAATTCCCCGGCTTCCAGGATCACCGTCTCGACCTCGCCCACGCCGTTTTCGCGCCGGTGTTTCGCGGCGGCGTCGTATTCGGGGGAGCGGAAGCAGGCGACGCCGTCCTCGAAGGTCGGGAACTCGATCACCACGAAGCGGCCGAATTTCTCGGGGCCTTCCATGATCTCGAACCGGCCGCCGCGGGCCAGCACCTTGCCGCCGTATTTCGCGATGATGGCGGGCACCTGGTCGGTGTATTTCTTGTATTCCACGGGGTCGTTGATCTTGGCGCGGGCAAGCCAGTAGGCGGGCATGTCAGGTCCTTACATCAGGAGGTTGGGCAGCAAGTTCGCGATGCCGGGGAAGAGCACGATCAGCACGACCGCGAACAGCATGATGAACCAGTAGGGGATGGAGGAATAGAAGATGGTCTGCACCCCCACTTCGTCGTCCCGGATCGCGGCCTTGACGGTATAGACCAGCAGACCGAAGGGCGGCGTCAGAAGCCCCGCCTCGATGGCGATGATGCCGACGATGGCGAAGGCGACCTGATCGAAACCGAAGGCCATGGCCACGGGTTCGACGATGGGCACGGTCAGAAGCATGATCGAGATCGAATCGATGATCATGCCGAGGATGAACCAGATCAGGATGATGATCGCGAGGACCACGAAGGGGTCGAGACCGCTGGAGACAAAGAATTCGCGGATGGCGTTGGTGACGCCGGTCATGGCGAGCGTGCGGGAATAGAGCGCGGCGGCGAGGAGCAGGATCATGATCGGCGCGGCGGTCTTGCCCACGGCGTAGACGGCGTCGATGAATTCTTTCCAGCGCATGCCCTTGATGACGGCCAGGATCAGTGCCAGCGCGGCGCCCGCGCCAGCGCCTTCGGTTGGCGTGAAGACGCCGAACCAGATGCCGCCCAGGACCGCGCCGACGATGCCGACGACACCGATGAGCGAGACGATGAAGGGGCCGGTCTCCAACTCGGCATGTGCGCTGTCGAAGCCGTCTTCGACGCGAATGGCCTCGTGGTCCACATGCGCGGCCCCCTCGCCCACGAGTTCGGGTTTCATGAGCGCGCGGACGACGATGTAGAGGATGTAGAGCGCCGCCAGGAGGATGCCGGGGAGGACGCCGGCCAGGAACAGCCGTCCGATGGATTGCTCGGTCAGGATGCCCCAGACGATCATCAGGACCGAGGGCGGGATCAGCATGCCGAGGCAGGAGGACCCGGCGATGGTGCCGAGAGAGAAGCCCCGGTCGTAGTTATGGGCCTTCATCTCGGGGTAGGCGATGCGGCTGAAGGCTGCGGCCGACGCGATGGAGACCCCGGTGACGAAGGAAAAGACGGTGTTGCCGAGAACGGTGGCGATGGCGAGGCGGGCGGGGATCTTCCTGAGCCCCCGGTTGATCGCCACGTAGATATCCGTGATCGCACCGGATCGGCCGATGAATTCGCCCATCAGCATGAACAAGGGGATGACGGCGAATGTGAAATCACGGAGCGCCTCGGCGGCGGTGGAGGCGAGCGTCGCCTCGACGATCCGGAGCTTGCCGGTGACGAGGTAGATGCCGATGGCGCTGGTCACGCCGAGCGCGACGGCGACATGGACGCCGAGGAGGACGAGCGCGAGAAGAAGCGCAATGATCAGTCCGGCGGTTCCGAAATCGAACATGCGCTTAGAGGTCCATGCGTTCGACCCGGAGGCCGAAGATTTCGACGAGGGCGAGAAGCAGGTAGTTCACGCCCGCCAGTCCCGCGCCGACGAGGATCATCCAGCGTGTCGGCCAGACCGGGACGCGGAGCGCGCCCTCGCCGTCGAATTCGCCGTTGGCGAAGGAGCGGAGCGCGGGGGTGATCCCGGCCTTTAGCAGAAAGAAGAACAGCGCCGCGCCGAGGGCGAAGGCGAAGATCAGGAGCGCCTTCTGCACCGGTTTCGGCATGGCGGCGACGAGGAAGTCCGCGCGCAGCATGGAGTCGCTCCGGACCGCGAAGCCGATCTGCATGAAGACGATGATGACGACCGAATTCGCCACGATCTCTTTCGTGCCCGAGATCGGGATGTTGAGCGCGCGGGTTACGATGTCGGCCAGGATGAAGAAGCAGAGGAAGAAGGCCCAGAGAGCGCCGACGATCATCAGGAATTTGGTCAGGCGGTCGGAGAGGCGGACGAGGATCATCGCTTACGGGCTCCCGTCGCTGGGGGCTCTGCCCCCGTCGGCTTTGCCGACTCCCCCGGAGTACTTGCACCAGCAGGAAGCGCAATTTGAATCGAATTGGACATGTTGTCCGGGCTTCGGGCGGGGGCGCCCCCGAGACTTCGGAGGCGCCATCCTGTCTTATTCGACCTTGTAGCGGACGGGCCATTCGTAGCCGTTGGCCTCAGCCCGGTCGAGAACGAGGTTCAGGACCTGTTTCGCGGGCAGCCCCTGGGCCTCGAGTTCGTCTGCCATCTGCTGCGGCCAGTCGGCGAGGCTTTCGGCCCAGGCCTTGCGGACAGCCGGGTCGATCTCGTTCACCGTGATGAGGCCGCGAAGTTCTTCGACGAGGCGGTCGTACTCGGAGGCGTTGACGATGCCGGTCTGTTCCTCGTAGTCGGCGGCGACCTCCAAGAGGATCTCCTTGAAGTCGTCGGGCAGTTCGTCGAACGTGTCCTTGTTCATGGTCAGCCCGTGCCAGGTCATCGAGCCGAAGCCGATCAGAGTGTAATAGGGGCCGGGCTCGTAAAGCTTGAGGTTGACCCAGGCGGACGGGAACATGATCCAGCCTTCGTAGACGTTGGTCTTCATCTCGGTATAGGCGGTCGCGAGCGAGGATTGCACCTCGGATACGCCGGCGAGTTTCAGCCAGTTGAGGTTCAGACCGGCGCCGGCGATCTTCTGGCCCTGAAGGTCGGAGAGATCGTCCCAGGGGAACGAGGTGCCGAGGTTGTAGCCGCCGTCGGCGATCCGGGCGAGCAGCACCTGATTGAACTTCTCCTCGAAGACGTCTTCGAGATAGGGGACCTCGGCATAGACCTCCTGCGCGATCTGAAGCGAGGTTTCGGGATCCATGGTGCCGAAGGGCACCATCACCTGGAAGGCGTGCAAGGGCAGGTTCGACGGCTCGAAGCAGAAGCACATGCCGCCGATGTCGATGATCCCGTCCTGGACGCCTTCGAGGACCTCGGTGACCTTGACGATCGAGCCCGAGTAGCCCTCGACGAAATTGACGGTGTGGTCGGTGCGCGCCTCGACGCGTTCCTTCAGCTCTTTCTGGAAATAGTCGATCATCAGGCCCACATAGACGACGCCGGGCGGGTGGCCCGAGCCGATGCGGAGCGTGATGTCCTCGGCCTTGGCGCTCGCGCCCGCGAATGTCAGGGCCGTGGCCGCGACGGCGGCCTTGAGTAGTGGTCTCATGTGATCTCCTCCCATGATCATGAATGCGAGGGGGTTCGCCCCCTTCGTGGTGTTGTCGTCATTCCGCCGCGATGGCGGGTTCCTTGAGGCGCAACTCGTCCGGGATCGGCAGGGCCTCGTTCGTGCCGTCGAGGAATTCGACGGTGGTGAACAGAAGCTCGGTGTCGCCAATGTTTTCGACCGAGTGCAGCATGTAATCGCCCGGGCCGTAGTGGAAATGCCGGGTTTCGCCCGCGAAGTGCTCGACGTCGCGGATCCGGCCGTCGGAGAAGTAGCCGCGCGCCTTGCCAGCGGTATGCGCCGACCAGAAATAGGGGTTTACGTGACGGTGGAACGGGCAGCGGTAGCCCGGCGGCAGGCGCAGGTGCCAGACGCGGACGCGGTCGGTTTCGGAAACCAGGACCGAGCCGACGACGCCGGAATATTCGTTGGCCTTCATGTCCTCGTAGACGTGCTTGGGCCAATCCTTGAACGCATCGGGATCGGTGGCGGTTTCGATGTGATGGGGTCCGTGTGTCATGTCGTCCTCCGTCATTCTGCGGCAAGCGTGCCGGGTTCCAGCGCGTCCAGGTCGGCGCGGAGCGCGCGGCGCCGGTCGTCGGTCAGGGGTGTCAAAGGTGGGGCCATCCGTAGCCAGCCGTCGTCGCCCGAGCGCCAGGCCTCGATCTGTTTCATGGCGGCCATCATCGGGTATTTCGCGGCCACCGCGCGGGCGGCGCGTATGGGCTCCATCGCGGCGGTGCGGGCCGCGCCGGTGGCGCTGTAGGCCCGCTGCGCCAGCGCGCCGAAGGCGTTGGTCGAGCCCGAGATGGTGCCGGCCGAGCCCAGGGCGAGGCCGTCTTCCAGGAAGGCTTCGGAGGCGGGGAAGACGTCGAAATCTGCATCGACGCCGCCGGTCGCCTCGATGAAGGCGCGGGATTGTTCGAAATCTCCGCTGGAATCCTTCAGTCCCGCGATCACCGGGCCGAAGGCGGATTTGAGGCGGGTGACGAGGCTGACGGGCAGCGGCACGGCGGACATCTGGGGGAAGTGGTAGACGTAGATGCGGAGCCGGTCGTCGCCGACGCCTTCGGCGAGGCGCGAAAAATAGGCGTAAAGACCCTCCTCGGACGGAGTCTTGTAGTAGTAAGGCGGCAGGACGAGAACGTTGGGGTAGCCCGCGGCGAGAGCGGCCCTGGTCAGCGCCAGGGCGTCGCCCGCGGAGGGCGCGCCGGTGCCGAAGATCACGCGGTCGCCTGGGATGCCCGCGGCGGCGAAGGCTTCGGGTAGCGCGAGACGTTCGGGCAACGGGATGGACGTGCCCTCGCCCGTGGTGCCGGTGGGCGCGACGCCGTCGCAGCCGCCCGCGTCGCTCATCAGGTGGCGGCAATAGCCGATCAGCTTTTCGCTATCCAGATGTCCGTCCGCGTCGAAGGGCGAGATGGCCGCCGCGTAGATGCCCCGTTTCGCTTTCATTCCGCCGCTGCCCTTTCCGCGTGGCTGGCCCGCATGGAGACCACGACCTTGATCGCGTCGTCGATCCGCTCGCGCGCGTATTTCAGCGCCGTCGGCAGATCCTCCATCGGGAATGTGTGGGTGTGGACGAGGCGCGCGTCGAAGCGTTTCTCGGCCATGAAGGCCATCGCGCGGTGGGTGGCCGAACGGCCCTCGCCCCGGATGCCGTAGAGGTAGATGTTGTTGACCGCGAGGTGGCCGATGTCGAATTTGACCGCGTCCTTCGGGAAGGCCGTGAGGCAGACGCGCCCGCCCCTGTTGGTCATGTGGATCGCCTGGTTGACGGTGGTTTCGGTGCCCGCGCAGTCGATGACGTAATCGGCACCCTTGCCGGTGAGTTCCTTGACGCGCGCCACCGGATCATCGGCGCGGGCGTCGATGGCGATGTCGGCCCCAAGTTCGAGACCGATGCGGTTCCGGTTCTCGCGCGTGCCGACGAGGATCACGGGGGATGCGCCCAGCGCCTTGGCGACGGCGACGGCGAGAAGACCGATGGGGCCGGGCCCGATCACCACGACGCTTTCGCCGGCGACGAGACCGCCCAGTTCCGTCAGGCCGTACATCGAGGTGCCGGCGGTGACGACAAGCGTCGCCTCTTCGTCGGACATCTCGTCGGGGACCTTGATCATCGTGTTGATGTTGTTGACGGCGTATTCCTTGAAGCCGCCGTCGGTCGTGAAGCCGTTGGCGCGGTGGCCCTTGTCGACGTCGCCGTAGTTCAGGCCGTAGTTGTGGCAGGACGTGTACATGCCCATGCGGCAGCGTTTGCACTGGCCGCAGCCCGCGTGGATCTCGACGGTGACGCGGTCGCCGATTTGAAATTCGTCGACGCCGGGGCCGAGGGCGGCGATGGTGCCCATGTATTCGTGGCCGGGGCTGAAGTTCTTGTTGAAGGGCTTGCCGCCCTCGATCATCGCGGGCGTGCCGTAGGTGATGACCTCCAGGTCGGTGGCGCAGATGGCGACGGCGTCGATGCGGACCAAAGCTTCGGCGCGTCCGGGCGGCCGCACGGGCTTGGTGGTCAGCGACAATTCCTCGGGGTCGCCGAGAACCCAGGCGCGCATCTCGCGCGGGACGGGCATGGCGTCGGAGAGCGTGACCCTCTCCCATCCCTTGATGGCGTTCGTGATCGTGTCGGACATGCCTCCCCCGAGGAAATTGGTTGACCAATCAAGCGCAACGTGCAACCAAATGCCACGTTCGGGCAGGTTATGAAATTACCTTGGTCCTGTATAGAGGGCTTTTCGGGATGTTAGCGGAAAACCAATTGCAGAGAGGCAATGCGACATTGCCGAAACTTCGGAATTGGTTGAGTGCCGCCAATCTGTCGGAGGGCGACCGGATTCCCCCCGAACGGGAGCTGGCCGAGGCATTGCGCGTGTCGCGCGCGGACTTGCGGAAAGCGCTTCTGGTGTTGGAATCCGAGGGTCATCTGGACCGGCAGGTGGGGCGCGGTACCTTCGTGCGCGATCCGAGCGCGTCGGGCCTGGCCGATGCCGCCAAGCTGGCGCTTCTGGCGCAGCGGACCGGGCCGCACGAGGCGATGACGGCACGGCTGGCGCTGGAGCCGGAACTGGCGCGGCTGGCGGCGCTGCATGCCTCGCCCTTCCAGATCGCCGAGATGCGGCGGCTGGCCGACGCCATGCGACACGCCCCGGACTGGGAGACGTATGAGGAGTTGGATTCGCGCTTTCACGATCTGATCGCCGAGGCGACGGGCAATCCGCTGTTGCTGGAGATCAGCCGCATCGTGAACGGGGTGCGGCGCGAGGTGGTGTGGAGCCGCCTGTACCTGCCCGAGGGCCGACCGACACCGGATTACCATTCGTTCGAGGAACACGACGCCATCGTGGCCGCGCTGGAACGGCGCGACCGCGCTGGATCGCGTGACGCCATGCGGCGGCATATCAATTCCACCCTCGGCACGATGATGGCCGACGACTGACAGAACAGGGAGCACGACTTGATCGAACTTTATACCTGGACCACGCCGAACGGCCGCAAGGCCTCGATCCTGCTGGAGGAGCTGGGCATTCCCTATGAGGTGCACCCCATCGACATCGGCGCGGGCGACCAGCACAAGCCGGAGTTCCTGAAGATTTCGCCCAATAACCGGATCCCGGCCATCGTGGATCGGGACAACGGCCTAACGCTGATGGAGTCGGGTGCGATCATGCTGTACCTGGGTCAGAAGCACGGGCGCTTCATCTGCGAGGGCGACGAATACTGGCGGATGATGGAATGGCTGATGTGGCAGATGGGCGGATTGGGCCCGATGCTCGGACAGGTCCATCACTTCGTGAAATACAACAAGGGCAAGTCGGAATACGCGGAGGAACGCTATTCGAGCGAGGGGCATCGGCTGTATCGCGTGCTGAATACGCGGCTGGAAGGGCGCGATTTCATCGCGGGTGGCGGGCGCGGCGAATACTCGATTGCGGACATGGCGTGCTGGCCCTGGATCTCGCGCTTCGAGTGGCAGGAGATCGACCTGGGCGAATATCCGAACGTGCGCGACTGGTATGTGCGGATCGCCGAAAGACCGGCGGTGCAGAAGGGCTACCAGGTTCCGAAATACGTCACCGACGTTCCGATGCCGTGAGGACGATATGACCGCGAAAATGCTGGGCGCGCTGCGCCATCCCACTCACCGTTTCGTCCTGGGCGATGCCGAGGTGACGACCATTCTGGACGGCGCGCTGACCATGGGGATCAAGCCTCCGTTTCTGCTGGACAAGGAAGAGGAGGAGATCGCCGGGATCGCCGAGGCCGCGCATCTGCCGACCGACCGGCTGGAAAACAACTTCATTCCCGCGCTGGTCAACACTGGGTCGGAGCTGGTGCTGATCGACACGGGATGCGGGCATTTCCGGCGCGAGGCCGGGGCCGGGTTCCTGCGTGAGCGGCTGGCCGATGCGGGTTATGCGCCAGAGGATATCGACATCGTGGCGTTCACCCATGTGCATCCCGACCATATCGGCGGCATCCTGGAGGATGGCGCGCTGGCGTTTTCGAATGCCGAGCTGATGATCGGGCGGCGCGAGTTCGACGAGTGGCACTCGGGCGCGAACATCCCGCCGCAGCGGGCCGAAAATCGCGAGATGTTCATGTCGCTGGTCGCGCCCCTGGCCGAGCGTTTCCGGTTTCTGGAGGACGGGGACCGTGTAGCCTCGGGCATCACCGCCGAGGCGGCGTTCGGGCATTCGCTGGGACACATGATGTTCCGGGTCGAAAGCGCGGGGAAGCAGGTGCTGGTCTGGGGCGACGTGGCGAATCACTTCGTGTTTTCGGTCGGGCATCCGGAAAGCCCCGTGGGCTTCGACGACGACAAGGAGGCGGCGATCGCAACGCGGCGGCGGGTGCTGGACATGGCGGCGACCGACGGCCTGCTGATCGCGGGGCATCACATGCCCTACCCGTCCGTGGGTTATGTCGAGCGCGACGGCGGCGGTTATCGCTGGACGCCAGCGGCGTATCAGCTGCGGCTGTAAAGGAATCTTGACGCATCAGCGCTTCGTCCGCATCATGGCACTGATACATCAGAGAGCACCATGACCGACAGCCTGATACGCCACAAGATCTACGAGAAGCTGCGTTCGGACATCCTGTCCTGCACGCTGACACCCGGTCTTCAGTTTCGCGAGAACGAATTGGCCGAGAAGTTCGGGGTGTCGAAATCGCCGATCCGGGACGCGCTGCAACGGCTGGAGATCGAAGGTCTGATCGAGATCGAGCCGCGGCGCGGTCACAGGGTGGCGCCGATCTCGATCGCGGATGCGGAAGACATCCTGAACCTGCGCGAGATTCTGGAGGCGGACACGCCGCGCTACCTGGGGTGCCCCGCGGCGGGCGGGGGATTTGGCGCGCCGGGCGGGGCGGGCGCGGGGGAGGCGAGCCGCCCCGCCGGCCTTTGGGGCGG
>ERZ869936.2311-NODE-2311-length-11431-cov-3.679852_pt1 | contig 11431 bp, 5 predicted proteins | sample MGYA00520876_ERZ869936 | MGnify/ENA primary metagenome ERZ869936 (study PRJEB32218, sample SAMN09650985) | biofilter metagenome | isolation source: enrty point of leading RO module | place: Saudi Arabia: Thuwal, RO plant located on Red Sea | collected 2016-02-17 ... | reverse complement strand
TTCACCGGCAGCTTCACCGCGTGCAGCCGATACTCGCCCGCGCCGGTGATGAACAGCGTGCGGCCATCCTCGCCGCCGAACGCCAGGCCACTGATGTTGCGCGGCACACCCAGGATCATCGCGGCGACCTCTTTCCCATCAGGCGTGATGACGGCGACCGCTTCGCCCGAGTGATGCGACTCAGCGCCGGCGATGTAGATGTAGCCGTGCTCATCCACGGCCAGCCCCTGCAAGCGCCCGACCCAGCCGAGCAGCGAAGGCTTGCCGTCGCGCGGTTCGGGCAGGTCCTTCAGCTTCGGCGACAGCGCTTCGACCTGGATGAAGAACACACCCTCGCCCAGCGAGCCGTCCTTGCCGACGGGGAATCGCCACACACCGCGGCGATCAGGATTCGGAATCTTCGATGCCACGTAGAGCCAGTCCTGCTTCGGCGAGAGGCCGATGCCGTAGGTGTGCACGATGCGCGGCTGCGCCACGGTGACGTCCTTTTTCTCCGGGTGCAGGTAGCGGGTGCCACCGTCGGGAAAGCCGGACCAGTAGAGCGTGCCGTTGTCGTGGATCGTCAGAAAGTGCGGCGAGCCGACGTCGTCACCGCGCGTGACTTCGAGTTCGGTACCATCGGCCTTGAATCGCACAAGCCGGTTGAGCACACCTTTCTCTTTCTCGGTGACGACGAGGTTGCCCTGCGGATCGACCGCGACGCCGACGGGGTGCGTGAGTTCCTTAAAGGTCTCCCACTTGTCCGGCGGCGTGAAGGCGAGCAGCTTCTTGCTGACGCGATCAGCAACGATTAGCCGGCCGTTCCACCACGCCATTCCGCTGGAGGTGAGCAGCGGGCTGGATTCGATTTTCTCGGCAATGAAGATGCCCGCGATGGGCTTGGAAGCTTCGGCGGGATCGACGATACCGGAGGCGAGTGGACCGATGTGGCCCACGAAGTAGCCCGTCTTGACCGGCTTGCCGTCCAATTGTGTACGAAACCGGCCATAGCAGTCGCGCCCGACCATCCGGCCATCCAGTTCGATCTGGTACATGCCCTGACTGATGGTGCCGGACACGATGCGGCAGCCGAGCGAGCCGGTGATCGCCTTGCCGTCCCACTTCAACTCGGCCCCCGCGAACTCGGCTGTGTAAACGCCCTTGTTGTTGTTCACCTTGCCGGTCGTCGCCTTGCCATCAGTCGTGTCGAAATAGAAGAAGACGCGGTTCTGCCAGTCGGCGCCGCCCGCCAGGCCGTCCTCCAGCTTGATGAACAGACGATGCTTGCCTTCGCTGCCGTTGTGGTCGGGGCGCGGCAGCAGGTCGGCCCACGCGACGCCTTGCACTTTCGCCTCGTCGATCGTTGTTCCGCTGAACTGGCCTGCCAACGCGTGGTCGGTCCGCCTCAGATCAACCGTGTAATTGCCGAAGGTCAGTCGCTGGCCAGCGAATTCGCTGTCGTCGCGCGACAGGCGGGTCACGATCAGGTCGCCGGTGATGCGATCCTTCTCGATGGTGAGCTTCGAGGCGTCCACATCAAGCGGCCGTCGCGTGTACGACATCGCGAATCCAAACGCCGAGACGACCTTGCCCTCGCGGCAATCCAGGTGCACACGCAGCACCTCGCCGCGCGGCAAGGCGCCGTCCAGCGCAATGGTCACCAGCGCATCAGCCGGTGATGCGGCCACGATCGCCTCGCCCGAAATGACGCCTTTGCATTCGTTGGTCGCCACCAGCTCGTCGCCAGCGCGAAGCTGCACCTGGCCGTGGACCCTTGTGCCCTCGACTTTCGCATCGATGACGTAGCGGATCGCGCCGGCGCGCACCGCGTTTGAGCTGACGATCACGTTCACCTCGCCGGTGAGCCGGCCTTCGGCAAGCTTGACGCTCACACTCGAAACGCGCGCCGTCCAGCCGCTGACGTCCCACCCGCCGATGAAACCATGCTCGTCCTTGCCCACGCGCGCGGCGACAGCCCGATCGCCTTGCAGCGTGAGGCCCAGATATGCGCTACGGTACGACTCGTTGACCTTGCCACCGACGACCGCGGTCTTGAGGCGAAGTGAGACGTGACGAATGTCATCCTGTGCCGCGGCGGGACCGGCTACCAAAGCCAACACCGCCGATACGACAATCGGCACGACGGGCAATGACTTGCGTGGCATACTGCTCACATCCATCTTCTTTCAAATCCGGAACCCGGCACTTGTGAAACAGGGCCGTGCTCTCCAAGGAGAAGCCTGATCATCAATCACACTCGTGGCACTGATTCCCAGGCCGGCCCGTACATACCCCAGTTGACCCGGCCCGACGGCAGGGTAGCATCGTGCGGACGAATTGCATGCAATTTTAGCGACTTCGCACGGCGCGGCGAAACCTGTGATCGTGGCCCCGCAATGAATGTCGATATCGGCCTCCGACGGGCACCCAGGCTCCCAACTATGAAGCGATTCTCAGCCCTTTTGCTGCTGGCCGTCTGGTCTGCCGTGCCTGCCCGCGGTGCGGTCCAGCCCGATGCCGCGACCTTCCGTGAAACGGTCGTGCCCTTCCTCCAGAAGCACTGCGTCGAGTGTCACGGCCCGCAAAAGCCCAAGGCCAATCTTTCGCTGCACACGATCGACGGCGCGGCCGCCCTGGGTAAGGACATCGAAAAGTGGAAGGCCGTCGCCGAGATGATCTCGCTGGGCGACATGCCGCCGGAGGAGAAGCCCCGGCCGAATCCGCACCAGGCCGGCGCGGTGCTCAAGTGGATCAAGGCGGAATTGACCAGGGCCGGCGAAAGCTTCGCGGAGGTCGAGCAAAAGCTCCGCCTGCCGCACCACGGCAACCGCGTGGATCACGATGCCCTGTTCGACGCCGGTCGCAAGGCGCTGGCGTCGTCGCCGGCGAGGCTTTGGCGCGCCAGCCCGTTCATTTATTCAGCGTTCGGTCAGCGCGTCGAGAAGGATGCCCGCCTCGGCCAGCCCTTCTCCGCCAGCACGGCTGAGGGCTTCAAGGATTACGCCGACCTGTTCGTGATCGACGAGCCGACGATCGCCCAGCTTCTGCGAAACGCCCGCGCGATCGTGGACATTCAGACGGCGGCGAAGAACGGCGTGAAGGAGCTGATGCCGCTCGTTGACGCGAACAAGGCACCGAGCGATGAGGAGGTCAAGCGCGCCCTGGGCAAGCAGTTTCAGATCGTGCTCCAGCGCAATCCGAGCGCTGAGGAACTCGAACGTTTCACCGCTCTCTACAGGAAGAACGTGACCGACAGCGGGCAGGTGATCGGCGCGCGGGCGACGCTGGCGACCGTGTTCCTGCTGCCCGAGGCGCTCTACCGCATGGAGCTGGGCCAGAGCGAGAAGGACGAGCATGGCCGGCAGATGCTCGCGCCGCGCGAGCTGGCGTTCGCCATCGGTTACGCGCTGAGCGATGCCGGCCCTGATGCCGCGCTGCTCAAGGCGGCCGAGCAGGGCAAGCTCAAGACCGCGGCCGACGTTCGCCGCGAGGTCGATCGCCTGCTGAAGGATCCCAAGTTCAACAAGCCGCGGATCATGCGTTTCTTCGATGAGTATTTCGAATTCCCCGCGGCCGAGGACGTGTTTAAGGACTTGAATCGCGGGCAGTGGCGGCCGGAGATTCTCATCAGGGACACGCACCAGCTCATCCAGTACATCCTCGATCAGGACCGCGATGTCCTCAGACAATTGCTGACGACGAATCTCAGCTTCGTGAATTACGTTGCGGACCCCAAGGCCGAGGGCGGTGCCCGCCCCGCCCGGATCGCCAACAAGAAGAGCGACAAGCCGCCGGACCCCAAGAAACCGCCCAAGCCGAGGCAGATGGAATACTGGGACCTGTACAACCTGCCGGCCGACTGGGAGTGGACTCCCAAGCAGCCGATCAAGCTCGACTCCTCGCAGCGGGCCGGCATTCTCACGCAGCCAAGCTGGCTGGCGGCGTACGCGACCAACAACGAGACGCACACGATCCGCCGGGGCAAGTGGATTCGCGAACGGCTGCTCGGCGGCGTCGTGCCCGACCTGCCCATCACCGTCGACGCCCAGCTTCCCGATGCGCCGGAGCAGACCATGCGCCAGCGCCTGGCGATCACACAGGAAGCCTACTGCTGGCAGTGCCACCAGAAAATGAATCCGCTCGGTTTGCCGTTTGAGAGCTATGACTATCTGGGCGAGTACCGCAAGGCCGAGCCCGTTCTGGACCCGATCGCGACCGAGAAAAACGTCGATAAGAAGGGTCAGCCCCTGGGGCCCGTCATGCGTGACGTGCCACTGGATTCAGCCGGTTCCGTTGACGCCAGCGGCGATCCGAAGATCGACGGCCCGGTCGAGTCGGCGGTGCAGATGATCCACCGGCTGGCCGAGTCGCCGCGGGTCCGGCAGGTCTTCGTGCGGCACGCCTTCCGCTTCTGGATGGGCCGGAATGAGACCCTGGACGACGGCCCGACCCTCGTCGCCGCCGACCAGGCCTACGTGCAATCCGGCGGCAGCATGAAGGCGTTGATCACCGCCCTTTTGACCAGTGATTCTTTCCTGTACCGAAAAGCCGAAAACCGTCAAGAGTAGGTATCGTAGTATTGCATGCAATTTGCCAGATGCATCCCTCTGGAAGGGTTTAACCATGGCCGTAACGCGTCGTGAATTGCTTCGGGGTCTCTCGTTCGGTGCCGGTGCCGTCGTACTGAGTCCGGTGCTGGCGCAGATTCAGGTACAGGCTGCGGGCACGGCCGGCGCGGCCAAGCGATTCGTCTTTGTGCTCGAAGGCAACGGCCTGCCATGGGAGCAGATCACGCCGGTTGGCATCAAGCGCGAGAAGACCTCCAACCGCGACAAGCTCGTCAACGTCGCCAGGGGCAACCACGAGCTGCCCAGGGCGCTCGAGGCGATCGCCGCGTGGAAGGATCGCCTCACGGTCATCACCGGCCTGTCGGGCAAGATCGCCGGCGGCGGCCACTCGAACAACTTCGGCGCGCTGGGTGTTTACAACAGCGACGGCGGCGTCGGCAACTCCGGCGCGCCCAAGGGCGAGACCATCGACGCAGCGATCGGCAAGAAGCTCGGCGGCATCTTCCCGCAGGTCGGCCTAGGCATGATCGAGAAGGAAAACGCCGTCGTCTACAACTGCTCGGCCTGGGACCGCGGCAAGCCCATGCCCACCACCTGCCAGCCCATGGTCGCCTATGGCAACCTCTTCGGCTCCGTCGCCGGCGGCAGCGCCAAGGCTGAGTTCATGGCTCAGTCCAACGTGCTCGACTTCCTCCGCGCCGACATCAAGAAGCTCCAGTCCAGCGTGGCCGGCCCCGAGCGCGACAAGCTCAACGCCCACGTCGAAGCCTACGAAGCGATGCGCAACCGACAGAGCCGGCTCAACGAAATCGAGAGCACGCTCCGCAAGCACGCGCCGGTTGTGAACGACAAGTACAAGAGCCAGGTCGAAACCGATCGCCTCGACGCGCAGTTCGACATCGGCGCCGCGGCCCTCATCGGCGGCCTGACCAATGTGCTTACGCTCGCCTCGGGCGCCGGCGATCCGTTCTTCGGCGTCAAGTTCACCGGCCTGGGTATCAACTTCGGCAAGCACGGCATCGGGCATGGTGGCAGCTACAACGGCATGACCGCCGCCGAGATGTCTACCCTCATCCGCCGGTTCCACTTCGAGCTCATCGCCCGCCTCATGAAGAAGCTCGAAGCCGTGCCCGAAGGCAATGGCACCATGCTCGACAACACGACGATCGTCTATCTCTCCGACGCAGCCGAGGGCCATCACAGCCGGTGCTGGGAGTGGCCTTTCGTCGTGCCCACGGGCAAGTCAACCGGGCTGGCCGGCGGCAGGTACGTCGAGTACCCCTACTGGGGTAAGCCCGGCCACCGCGAGATCGGCAACTTCTACACGAGCCTGCTCCACGCGGCCGGCGACAAGCGTGCCTATTTCGGTCAGCACGAGCCGATGCTCAAGGGCGACGCCTTCGGCGACGGCCCGCTGCCTGAGCTGATGGTCTGAGCGCGGCGCGAACGACCGATTCAGCCGCGAAGCGGCGACACCAATCGTGCGTTGCGTAACGTCGACCTTGCGTTTCGGGACACGCCGCGTTTGTATCACCGGGTGCCACGGGTCGACCAGTCCGCGAGGAGACCCGTGCGTCCACCTGTGATCTCCCAATGTGCCAGCGTCGCAGACCTCCGCACGGGTCTTCGTCGGTGGACCTCCTCGACCCGTGGCACCCGACATCGCACTTTCAGGTTCTTCCACATGCGCATCAACGCCTTCCTTGCCTCAATCGTCATCACTCTCCTCTTCGCCGCCTTCGCCCGCGCCGGCTACGAGCAACCCTGCTACATCGATGGCTGCCAGTCCATCGACGGCCGATTCGTCATCACCGCGACGCAGACTGAGCGCGGCAAGTCGTCGCACGGCCCCAACAAGTGGTCCTTCACATGGAAGGACACCAAGACCGGCCAGACCGAAACCTTCGAAGCGAAGGGCGTACAGGGCGGGCAGATTTACGGGCAACTCTTCATCGCTCCCGACGGCCAGACCTTCGCGCTGTGGAACCACGTGACGATGTACTGGAGCGAGAAGTCGCACATGCACGCCTCGGCCCACGTGCCCAAGCGCGAAGAGATGGAGGCGGCCAAGTGGCGGACTCTCGAGTACTTCTCCAACCGCATCATCGTCTACCGCAAGGACGGCTCGATCCTCAAGGCCTTGGGCGTGAACGATCTCTTGAAGGATGAAGAGTGGGAAGGCGTGCTGCCGGTGTTCAACCGCGTTCACTGGGTGCAGCCTTACGATGGCTTGAACTTCAAGGCGACGCCGCGCACGCAGTACGCGTTCTACCGTGTGAGCCCGGACTACACCGTCCTGGAGTTCCAGGCCGTGTCTTCGCGCGCCAAGCGGAAGGAAGCGCCGCGAGTCGTGCGCGTCTCGCTAACCGATGGGCGCGTGCTGGGTGATGATGAGAAGCTGACCGACGTGAGCAAGATTCCCGTCCGGCCGTTCCAAGGCGATGATCACCTGCCGAAATCCGACGCGACGTGGAAGGAGAGCTACACGCCGAGCCTCGACCCGGTGCGGACCGCTGGCACGTTCGCCATCGCCTCCGCAGCCGAAGCGGTCGATGCCGAGAAGGCTCCAAAACAGGCAAAGTTCGAGGCGGGCCAAGTGCGGCTGATCAAGGGCGGCTTCAAGAAGGCCGACACGCCTGCATGGCTTCCCGCAGCGACCGGCAAGAAGGAACCTGCGAGGCTGGCGTTCACCGATCTCGAACTCGAAAAGCTCTACCTCTTCACGCCGCCGGATGCGATCGAGGAAGTCCGCGCTGGCGCCTCGCGCGGCAAGGCCGGGCCTGACAAAAAGTTCTACGGCGTATTCGACCTCAAGCTCGCCTCCTGGCGGCCAGGCGAGGAGCCCAGCGTCATCATCGAAAAGGCCGGCGGCGACCGCGAGATATCGCTCAACGACCTGACCGTCTCCTCGCGCGGCCTGATCTACTTCACCACGCTCAAAGACCCCGACAAAGGCCGGCTCTCCGTCGTCGATGTCGAAAACAAGACCGTGAGCGTTCTCTTCGACGGCGACAACGAGCCGACGCTCGCCAATCCCAACGGCGTCGCGCTCTCGCCTGATGAACGCTTCCTCTACGTCGGCATCTCCAGCTACGACGACCGCAAGCACTCAGGCGTCTACTGCTTCCCGATCAAGGCCGACGGCACGCTCGACGTCGAAGCGGGCAAGGCCAAACCCTGGGCGGACGTGAAGGCGCCCGACGGCATCGCTGTCGATCGCCAGGGCAGCGTCTACTTCACCGCCGGCAACACCGTTCACGTGTACGACCGCTACGCCCGGCCCTGGGGCAAGATCAAGATCCCCAAGGGCAGCGGCACCAACCTCTGTCTCGGCGGCGAGCGCGACGAGGTGCTCTACATCACCACGTTCGACGCGCTCTACGCCGTGGAACTGCCCAAGAAATGAGATCACTCCTCCGACCGCTCGCCTGTGCGCTGCTCCTATTCGCGCTGACCGCCACCAGCGTGGACGCGGCGATCTTCCAGTTCATCACGCCGGTCGAAACGCGTAAGGGCGAGCGCTCGGCCTACCTCTGGGTACCGCCCAAGGCCGAGCGGATTCGCGGCGTCGTCATGGTCGGCATCACGCTCATCGAGCGCGAGCTGGCGCAGGATGATCGCATCCGCGCCGCCTGCGCCGAGCAGCAACTGGCGATTGTCTACCTCAACTGCGGACTGGGCGCGGTGGACATTCAAAGGACGCTGAATGATCTGGCCGCCGTCTCGGGCTATCGCGAACTGTCTGCCGCGCCGCTGATGTTCATCGGTCACTCGGCTGGCGGCCCGCAGGCGCGCAAGCTGGCGACAGCGATGAGTGACCGCGGCTTCGGACTCGTGCAGTACCGCGGCGGCAGCCCGATCGACGATGAACCCGGCCCCGCCGGCGTCCCGTCGCTCATGATGATCGGTCAGTTCGACGAGTTCGGGAAGATCGGCCGGGACGCCAACGGCGTCGAGAACTGGGAGAAGGATCGCGACAAGCTGGCCGGCTACCGCGCCATGAACGAGCGGAACCTCGGCAGCGTCTGCGTCGAACCGGGCGGCGGTCACTTCCCCTGGTCCGACCGCAACGCGAAGTACCTCGCGCTCTTCATCGCCAAGGCCGCCGCCGCCCGCATCCCCGCCAAGTGGCCCATCGATGTGAAGGCGCCCGTCGCGCTCAACGCCATCGACCCCGCCACCGGCTGGCTGACGGATATGTCCATCAAGCCCGCTGGCAAGCACGCGCCGGCACCGTACGCCAAGTACACCGGCGACAAGGCCAAAGCCGCGTGGCATTTCGACGGGGAACTCGCCGAGGCCAACGTCGCCTACCACGTCGGCATCGAACGCAAGGATCAGTTCATCATCTGGAAGGACCCGCACTCAGTGCAGGCCGGCGCTCGCTTCTTCTTCAGCGAGGTCAAGTGGGTCGGCGACGGCCAGACCTTCCAGGTGCATCCGCAGTACGCGGACATCTATCCGAAGCAGTTCGGTAACCGCGGCTCGGTGTGGGGCGATGCGGGAAAGCCCGTCGGTCACAGCGGCGCGCCGATCAAGGTCCGCCGCGCCGGCGGGCCGATCGTCGCCGTGGGCGAACATCGCTTTCGCGTCGAGTTTAGCGAGCTTGCCCCCGCGACCGAGACCGCACGCGTGACCTTCATGGCCTACAGCGAGGGCGATGACGAGTTCCGTTACACCGAGCGTGTCGGCATGATCGTCGACCTGCCCGCGAGCCTCGGCGAAGGCAAGGTGCAGACCATCACCTTTGCGCCGCTGCATGACATGACTTCAAAGAGCGATCCGATTGAGCTCAAGGCAACGAGTGATTCGGGCCTGCCTGTCGCGTATCAGACCGCTTACGGTCCGGCTCGAATCGAATCAGGCAAGCTGGTCATCGCCGAGTTGCCCGCCCGCGCGAAGTTCCCGGTGAAGATCAGCGTCGTGGCGTACCAGTTCGGCAGCGGCGTCGAGCCGAAGGTGCGACCCGCTGAGCCAATCGCGAGGGAGTTTCTGCTGAAAGAGTGATCGTAGGACTTCTGGAGATCATGGACATGAGCCGACTTCACCTGACGACCATCGCGTTCCTTACGCTGCTTACCGCCAGTGCCCTGTTCGCCGAGATCGCGACGACCGTTGAGCGCCCCCAGGGTGAATATCACATCGCCCGGCTGACGCTCACGCAAGGCGACGTGAAACGTGAGATCGTCCTGGGTCTGCGCGACGGGCGGGGCGCAAACGTCTGGATCGGCACCGGCAATCCCTTCATCGACGCCGCCGACATGCGCTATGACGGCAAGTCGCTGCGCGGTGTCATCGAGGACCGGCACCACGTCTACGAACCCGGCAGCGACCTGCGCTTCGAGATCGACGCGAAGGTGAGCGACACCGGCGACCTACGCGGCACCTACAAAGCGCGACTCGTCGAAGGCGAGTGGAACTACAAGTCCGCGAAGCTTGCCATAGGCAAGGCGACCGAAACCGGCGGCGAAGTCACCGGCCGGGTAATGACCGCTGAGCAACTCAAGGCCGAACAGGCGATCGCATCAGGCGCCGCCTGGCCCTCGTGGCAGGGACCCACTGGCGATCGCGTCGCGACGCCTTCATCGGTCAAGCTCGTCGATGATCTGCGTTACGCCCGGCTGGTGTGGAAGAGCGAGGCCCGCATCGCCGCCGCGCCCGGGCCTTCGAAGGACATCCCGCGCACCATGGGTGACGCGCCGATGCAGCTTCTCAACGGCGGCGGCGCTTCGCCCATCGTGGCCAATGGCAAAGTGTTCCTCCGCTACAGCGTGCCCAGCGGCCAGGTGTACGACGAGGAACTCTACAAAAAGTACGTCGAAGCCGGCCTGCCCGTGACGGCGCTGGCGCAGGCGCGCAAGGTGCTCGCCGTGTCCGCGGACGACGTCGTCATTTGCTTCGACGCGAGCACCGGCCAGACGCTGTGGCAAACGACGATGCCCGGCGCCGGCGTCAACATTCAGGGCCACAAGACCGCGCAGAACAATCTCACGCCGCTCTATCACGACGGCCGGGTCTACGCCATCGGCTCGACGCTTCGCATGTATTGTCTCGACGCGGAAAGCGGCAAGCCGCTCTGGCACGTTCCGATCGGCGAGGGCAACGCGTGGCACGAGCAGATGAAGGCGACGTGCCTCGCCAAGAAGATCGCGCCCAGCCGGGGCGGCAACGTCGGCAACCGCAACTACGGCTACGCCCCGATCGGCATCGCCGGCCTCGTGCTCAGCAATGATCACAAGGGCAACCTCATCGCCCTGGACGCCAAGACCGGCAGCGAAACGTGGCGCGTCAAGGGCATCGGAGCGAACGACTCGCCGCACCCCTGGCGGCACGACGGGCGCGACTACGTCATCTTCGCCGGCCGCGAGGCGATCACCTGCCTCACGGCTGAAAAAGGCGAGCAGGTCTGGACCATCTCCGCCGCGCCCGCGCAGCTCATCACCGTGTCAGGCGACGTGCTGGCCTACTGCGACAAACTCGGCGCGCCCGATGCGCCGGATCGCGAGAAGGAAGACAAGTCACCGCTGAATGACGTCTGTGTCGTGTACCAGTTGACATCGCAAGGTCCGAAGCTGATGTGGACGACGAAGTGGCAGTTCATCGACGAGCAGGGGCAGCCGTACAAGAACCAGTACAGCCACTACGGGCAGCCGCTGATCGCCGAGGGCCGGCTGTACCTCAGCGGCCACGAGTGGACCGACTGCTATGACCTCGAGACCGGCAAGCACCTGGGCCGGGCCACGGGCATGGGCGTGTACAACGCCGGTCACATGTTCTTCGCTCACGGCCGGCTGTTCACCGCGCGTGACGGCAAGCACAGCCAGTCCGACTTTCGATGCCAGCAGTTCGCCGCCGCCGGATGAGGCGTCGCCGGTCGGGACGAT
>ERZ869936.2310-NODE-2310-length-11432-cov-3.567461_pt1 | contig 11432 bp, 9 predicted proteins | sample MGYA00520876_ERZ869936 | MGnify/ENA primary metagenome ERZ869936 (study PRJEB32218, sample SAMN09650985) | biofilter metagenome | isolation source: enrty point of leading RO module | place: Saudi Arabia: Thuwal, RO plant located on Red Sea | collected 2016-02-17 ... | reverse complement strand
CCTACACGAATAGAAGTTAAACTGGAAAAACACTAAGAAGAGAAAAGCGAAATCCAACAACGCACCTAGCAAGTCCAGCTTAGCCAGTGCGAAAAAATCATCTTAAAACAGATGATTTGTCATCCCGAATGCTTAAACCACCCTCAAATTACCGAAATACTTGATTTTGTTAGCAATTCTGAGGTAAAAAGGCTCATTGCGCAGATTAGTAATATCTACTTGGAAATCGATGAATCCGAGTATTTGAGCATTTTGCAAAATACAATTCTAGTTAGTGAATATAAAGTTGAAATTAAAGAGTTTGTTAGCTCTGTGCTATTTCAATACCGTTCACAAAAACTAGATAACAACAAAGTAGACAAACTGATGGTTGATCTTCTTAAAAAGATAAAAATTGAAAGTCTTAAATCTCAAAGGAATTTATTAAAATCCAAACAAATCAAAAGTCAGACGCAAGACGAATCAGGTGCTTATCTTTTAGAAATTCAACAAATAGAAAAACAGCTAAGCGAATTAAAAAACGCTGCAAGCTTGAGATAGGAGCTATCTAAATGGCAATTACAAGTACTTTTCTTAGTTCAAAAGAATTTTCAAAACTTATGCTAAAAGGCAAAGAGCAAGAATTCCTTACTCCTGAAGAAATAAACGATGCCATTCCGGCAAGCGTTATCGAACCCGCAGAAATCGATTCTATTTTGGCCAAGATCGAAGAAGCCAAAATTCTCGTTCGCTTTCAAGAAGAAGATTAAGAATGTGATTCAGTTGATGAAATTGATCTTATCAGCGATGTTATGGATAGTGTGGAAAACGAGGAAAAACAATACCTAAAAAGTTCTTCCAGTGATCCCGTAAAACTTTATTTGAAGAAAATGGGCTCCGTGGCCCTTCTTACCAGAGAAGGTGAAGTTGTTATCGCAAAAGAAATTGAAGAAGGTGAAAAAGAAATTATTCAATCCGCCTTATCTTCAACTCACGCACATAAAGAAATCGTAGCGCTAAAAGATCGTATTCTTCAAGCTGAAAATCAACAAGAATTTGTCAAAGATCTAGTTCGTGGGCTCGATGATGAATCAAGTGAAAAAGAAATAAATAAAGTTAAGAAAACAATTTTAGATATGGTGGAAAGACTAGAAGGTCTCTTAAATGAAAATCTTCAAGAAGATGGAACGATGAAGAAGTTTTCACCTGAGCAACAAGTTATCTTTCAAGAAATCTCAGACACTTTGATTGACTTAACTTTTAACAGAAAAATTATTAATAGCTTCGTTGAACCTGTTAAGAGCTATTACCACCAGTTTAAAATGCTTTATGAGCAGCAAGATCGTATTTATAAATTTCTTGAAGTAAATACTGATGATGAATACAAAGAAGTATTTGAAAAAGTAATGGAAGATGATGCTTACAAGAGAAAACTTGCAAGAAAATTATTTACGACAGATGCTAAGATTGAACAGCTTATCAGAAATCAAGAAGATAATTTACGTAAATTAAGAAGATTATCTCTCGATGCTGGGATGCCTTTTGATGAGATAGAAAAAGTTTACAATATTATTACAACAGGTGAGGAAAAAGCTGATAAAGCAAAATCTCAACTTGTTGAGGCTAACCTTCGACTCGTTGTTTCTATTTCCAAAAAATATACCAATCGCGGATTACAATTTTTAGATTTAATCCAAGAAGGCAACATCGGTTTAATGAAAGCTGTTGATAAATTTGAGTACCGTCGTGGTTATAAATTTTCAACATACGCAACCTGGTGGATTAGACAGGCTATAACCAGGGCCATTGCGGATCAAGGTCGAACTATTCGTATTCCAGTCCACATGATTGAAACAATCAATAAACTAGCAAGAACTTCAAGGCAATTGGTACAGGAACTAGGCAGAGAACCAACCCCTGAAGAAATTGCTGAGAAAATGGATATGTCTGTAGATAAAGTTAAGAAAGTTTTCAAAATTTCAAAAGAACCTATTTCTCTTGAAACTCCTATTGGGGAAGAAGAAGATAGCTCACTAGGTGATTTTATCGAAGATAAGAAAATTATCTCTCCTCAAGATGCTGTTACAAGCATTACTTTATCAGAACAAACCCGTTCGGTATTATCAACTTTAACTCCCCGTGAAGAAAAGGTACTAAGAATGAGATTTGGGATAGGTGAGAAATCTGACCACACTCTTGAAGAAGTTGGACAAGACTTCTTTGTTACTAGAGAACGTATACGTCAGATCGAAGCTAAAGCACTTAGAAAGCTTCGCCATCCAAGCCGCTCTAAATTGCTTAAGGCTTATATTGACAACTAAATCCGTATTAATAAATCTTGATAAAAAGGCCCTCAATTGAGGGCCTTTTTATATCAAAATAAAATATTCGCTCTTAAGTGTGTGAGCAAAATAGAGTATAATAGATCTTTAATGAAGAATATGCGAGCGCTCTAATGGTTGCACCTCACCTTATTGATAAAAATCTCATTGATAAAGTATCTAATTATTTTCCTGTACCGTTCGTATCTCAAGGGAAATCAATTTTAGAAAACTCTCAAATTAGCATTTCTTTTCAAAAGGGAAATTCAGATCGCTTTTTTACTATTTCTGGTTTAATTTTGCTTAATCCTAAATATGAAACAAGATTGAGCTTTAAAAAAGAACCACTTAAAATTTCTAGCCAATGTAGTTGTAATGTTTGGAATCAGAATAACCATTGCCCACATGTAGCTGCACTTTTCTTTAATTTCTTAGTCAATGAAAAAATTGGAGATGAAGGCAGGGGCATCGAACACCTGGGATTATATAGTCAAGGTGTTCACCCGGCAGAATACGGAACGATTGTTTATGGGGCCAACCGTTTACCTGGTGCACATCCTAATAGCACTTACAGCTCATTACAATATACCTTAACTAATAATAAGGTTGTTTTATTTCCGTTACCCAAAGAATTAAAAGCTCCACTTTTGATAAAACTTTTTCCTGCAAATCAATTTAAAGAATTCGAACATCTTCATTTAGCAGAAAATAAAATTGTACCTCGTTTTGAACTGCTAAATGACAATGACGAAGTTTCCAAAATATCACTTTTTGAATACCTTTATATTTTTGACTGGAAAACAGGAGAAGCTTATCATCAACATAATCTTCTCAAAAACTTCATACGCTCACTCAAGGGTCGTGAATACTCTCTTAACTATAATGACTATTTCAGACTTACTCGAGAGCTTAGAAATCAAAATATTGTAAAGTTATATGATGGTGAAGAAGATTTGGCAGATAAGCCTATGCTTGAGTTTAAGTTCAGGTTTAAAGTTGAAAAAAGCAAGCGTAAAAACTACCTTAGACTTTCCATCGAAACCTTTGACGAAAACTTTCGTATTATTACACCTCCTGAGTTTTTTTCGCTTTTTGTTTATAACAATGGGGCCCTCAATAGCTTTAGAACTAAAAATGATGCTGAAGATTTTATAACCGCCTTACTGGACTCACTTTATAGTAAAATTGGACATTATAAAAAATATACTCATGGTTCAGAGAAGCGACAGTATCTCGCTGAATGGATTGACTATATAATTGAAGAAGAAAAACTTGAACTTTACAGCCCAGAAACAAAAAGTAAACTTGTGGCAAAGTCAGAAATGATCCGAGTTGTCTTGCATTCAATTTTTAATTGCTTTGGAACAAATACCTTTCGCTTCTCGCAAGTTGATCATGGTGATAAAATTGTTTATTACGATATTCTTAAATCAAATTTCTTTGAAGGAGTCGCTTCATTTTATAATTTCCTCTCACCTTTTGGGATTGAAATTTATTATAATGATTTTCAAGTTAAAAATTGGACATCGTCTATTCGCTTCGAAAGAAATCAGTCAAACCTTGATTGGTTTGAACTTAATATGAACATTAGCGATAGTGACTTGGATGTTATAAAAAAAGCTGACTTTAATCAAGACTTCTTAGTTACACAAGATAAATTGATTCTACTTTCAAAAGAGCAGAAAAAACTTTTGAAATTCATGAAAAAATATACCAAATTTGAAAGTACTGAAAAGCAATCACAAACTAAGGGAATTCGTCAGTTCTTGCTTACTTTTAAGAGAGCAAGAATTTTCGAGTTATTTGAATTAAAAAAACTGGGAATCGAAGGCGCACTTACGGAGGAGGAGATGTCCTTATGTGAAGGCTTATTAAATTTAGAAAATACACCTAATTATCCACTTCCTGCCTCCTTCGTAAACATAGCCAGACATTATCAAGTCGATGGCTATCGTTGGTTACGATTTTTATTTGAAAATAAATTTGGTGCCTGCCTCGCGGATGATATGGGACTTGGAAAGACACTACAAACCATCATGTTTCTTGATAGCATCATCGAACAAGTTAATAAAGTTCTTATTATTTGTCCTGTTTCCATTCTTATGAATTGGGAAAATGAAATTAGAAAGTTTTCGAAGCTCGGAACAAGTGTATATTATGGTGATGATCGCAACCTTGAAAGTGAGCATAAAATATACCTAACGAGCTATGGAGTAATGAAAAAAGAATCTTATGAGCAGTTTTCTAATATTAAATTTGATATTGTTATTTTCGATGAAGTACAGCAGCTAAAAAACATTCGCTCCCTAGGTGCAAGTGCGGCAAGAAATCTTAATAGTAAATTTAGAATTTGCTTAACAGGTACTCCTGTTGAAAACGATCTTTCTGAATTTTATAATATTATGGATCTTTGTGTACCTGGAGTTTGGGGGGAGCTTGGTTTTGTTCGTTCAAGTTCGTCAAAAAAATCACGTCTACTTGCAAGACAAACGGTACGACCTTTTATCCTAAGAAGAACTAAAGAACAAGTATTACAAGAGTTACCTGACAAAGAAGAGCAATACATATACTTACCTTTTGAAGAAGAAGAGCAACAGAATTACACAAATAGATTAACCGAAATAAAAGAGCAAATTCAAAATGTTAATCAACAACGTAAGCACGGTGAAATACTCAAAAACCTACTTGCTCTTAGACAGCTGTGTTTATGGCAAAAAAATTCAGGAAAAGTGCAATCAACAAAAATTAATTTTCTCATTGAGAGTTTAGAGCAAATTCAAAATGAAAATCATAAAGTTATTATTTTCTCTCAATTCACCACCTATTTGGATTTGATTCAAAAAGAAGTAAAAAAGAAACAATGGAAATTTTCACGGATTGATGGCTCACAAAATATGAAGAAAAGACATTCTGAAGTCGATAAGTTTCAAAATGGAGATTCAAGTATATTCTTAATATCACTCAAGGCTGGTGGCTTTGGATTAAATTTAACAGCTGCAAGTTATATTTTTCTTATGGACCCTTGGTGGAATCCCGCAGTTGAAAACCAAGCTATTGACCGTGCCCACAGAATTGGGCAAGAAAATAAATTAACAGTCTATAGACCAATCATCAAAAACTCTGTTGAAGAAAAGGATTTAATTCTACAGCAAAATAAAAAAGAACTTTTCAGTGACCTTATGGCCGAAGATCAAGATAGCTTTTACGATGGAAAACTATCTATGGTTGATTTCCAGAAACTTCTTGAGTAGACTCTAACTGCTTTGCAGGAATTCTTTGAATTTTTTCGACTTGAACTGAGAGCAAATCCTCATTTTTAAAATACGTATTTTCTGAAATTTTATAATGATGCTTGCATGACTTGGGCATATTTAATAATACATAATTATCTAAAGGTATAATTTTGTCACTACCATCGTCAAAGTGATGAATGACAAAAGTTTCTATTTTATTATTCTCTTTGTTATAAACCATAGAGAAATCTAAAGACTTCGTTCTCTTTTTTAGTTCAAAGAATGCATCGATACCTGAGTTTTTACGAGTCATAAAGCCAGTTATATGATTCATTGATTTAGTCGAAACGAGTTTGTCATCCTTCCAACTGAAGTTATACTTAGAGTAAAATTTCTCGTTTGAACTAGGTGTTCGATTGCTTGAAAAATATTCTTTGTATAAGTTTGATATTTTTTCGGGAGATTCACTTTTAATCGCATGTTCAAAAAAAGCTTGTGAATCACGAACAAAATCTGAAAGATTTGCTTGTTGTGAAAAGAGAATCATATTTTTTTCACGCCATTTCTTACAACCAACATCTGTGGCCAAATAGGTTCCTGCTTTAATCCTTGAAGATTGGTGAATAAATAAAAAAGCCAAGAAAACTACTGCAATTCTCATGACTTCTATATCGGAAATAAAGAATCTTTCTTTATTAAAAGTTTATCAGACTAAATCACTTGAGTTTTAAAAACCGCACGCCCCTCTCTACTCTCTCATGTAAAATAATATCGGGCTTCCCATATTTCTTGACCAGGCTATCAAAAGAAGAAATATTGGTCGAAAATATAGTTCGTCTGAAATGATGCGGAAAAAGCTGTATCCAATTATAAGACATAAAAGAATCACCAAAAATAAATAATATATCCCGTCCACTTTTACAATCTATGATAACCAGAGAACGAACGGCTTCTGTTTTTGCACTACTATCAATATGCTCAATACAATTATCATTTTTTGCTCCAATTTGGATCACCTGTCTTTCATAAGCAGTGAACATAGAGGAAAAGTCAACTAAGGTACCCCGTCTAATCATTGAAAGTAAGTCACCCTCATCTGTACTTTCTCTTGATACTTTTGCTTGCTCAGATCTTTTTAAATTTTTTAAATTTAATACCTGGCTAAATCTATCCATTATTTTTTTATAGGCAAAATAAGAAGCAAATCCATTCCAATGTGTATCCAGTTTCTGATAAAGATTGGGTTCATTTATTTTTAATTTTTCAAAATCCGACAGTATATCAATGAAGCTTTCGCCTAAAATAGTTTTAATTATAGGACTAAAAATTTCAATCGCCCTAGCTGAATTCTGATAACTCTCCAAGGGGAACAATGTTCGAATTTTATCTAAATACAGAGAATGTTTGTTAGGCGCAATCGTAAAAAAATAAGGAATACTCGTATCAAAGGGGCGTTTTTTGAAAAATTGAGAGATATTATTGATTTCAATTTTCGTTATTGTATTTTTTCCTTTAAGTAATTCTATAGGATTTTCTAAGCCAGCAGGCTTTAGAAAAAGCCAACCGTCTTTCCCTATATGAACGCCATTCATTTCATTTACGTTTAAATAGTTGAGATTTAAATAATTATTAAGTGTAATAAAGTATTTTTTGAGTGAGAAATCATTTTCATAAAAGTGTTGAAATCGAATTTTTATTCTTTGTTTGCTCAGAGCCTCTGACTTTGGATAAAAACAATACTCGATTAAAAATACTAAACCGGGTAAAAAAAGTATTCCTAGAAATAGCCATGCTGTTAATTTAAAGTTCTTTTGCATTTAAAACCTAAAATAAATAAAAGGGTTGTAGTCATCTCCAATTAAAGAAATGCAACATATAATAAAAAGTATTAAATACAATAGTGAATAAAGGTAGCGATCTTTAGTTTTCTGCGAGAAGTAAGGAAAAACAGGAATAGAAAATATAATCCCAAGCAATGCCGCAATTACAAACTTACTTTCTGTTATAATGCGAATAACGGTATCGCCTTGTTCAAAATTAAAACTGACCATTTTTTCTAAATAAAAATAAAGTTGAGAATTATTTTCAGATCTAAAAATAACCCATCCGAATATAAAAACAAAAACTGTATACATGTGTTTAATCGCATCAGGTAAGTTTAAGTTAACATTATCTTTTAAAAATCTTTCCATAAATAAAAAGAAACCATGATAAAGTCCCCAAATAACAAATGTGAAACTAGCCCCGTGCCAAAAGCCACATAGAATAAAAACGATAAAGAGATTTCTATAAACATGAAATGGTTTACCTTTATTACCGCCTAGGGGAATATAAAGGTAATCGCGAAACCAACTTGAAAGTGAAATATGCCAACGGCGCCAGAAATCTTGAACGCTTTTGGCGATATATGGGTAATTAAAGTTTTCGGGAAAGTGGAATCCGAATATTTTTCCAAGACCAATGGCCATATCGGAATATCCAGAAAAATCAAAATAAATTTGAAGAGAATAGCAAAATGCACCTATCCAAGCTAAAGGCATGTCCAAAGTTGAAGCTTTAAGAGAAAAAATTTCGTCTGCATAGTAAGCAATAAAATTGGCAATAATAACTTTTTTTGCAAGTCCCAAGGTAAAACGTTTAAAACCACTGGCCATCAGTTCATACGAATGTTCACGATCACGTAACTGTGTTTCGATATCTTTATAACGAACAATTGGGCCTGCCACTAACTGAGGAAACATGGTAATAAAGCAGGTGTAATCTAGATAATTACGATTGGCTTCAACATTTCTGTAGTAAATATCGATAGTATAACTCATGGATTGGAAAGTATAAAAACTAATGCCTAAGGGAAGCGTTACATTTAAGTAATCTATTTGAGAACTTGAATGAAAAATATTTTGTAATAAGTAATTAACTTCTTCAATGAAAAAATTGGAATATTTAAAATAAAATAAAACTCCTAGATTAATTATAATTGAAAATAATAACCCAAACTTCTGCATCGGTACTGGTTTTTCATTTCCTGGATTTTTTTTATAAATATTAGAAATATATAAACCAAGAAAATAGTCCACTGTTCCTGAGAATATCATGACAAGGACTAAGCCTTTTTCTCCTTCAATATAAAAGATCAAGCTGGATAATAATAAAATTAAATTGAGTAATGTATATTTTTTCTTAAAAACTACGCTTGTAAGAAAATATAAAGCAATAACAACAGGCAGAAAGTAAAATAAAAATTTAATTGAACTGAATACCATAATCTTCCTATCGTTTAATTTCCTCAAAAACTAGTTCAGGCTTAATTTCCTTAATCTCTTTGACTGGATCAGTATACTGTCTAGAATTTTCATTGATAATTGTGCAAGCATTCTTCCCTATCGGTGCCCAACGTTGAGGGAAGATGGGTTTTTTATTGGAAAATAATCCGATGGCCTTAACACCGCTCACCGCTGCAATATGTAGTGGCCCTGTACTGGCTGCAATTAAAACATCACATTTTTGAATAAAAGCAATATATTCGCTTAAACTCAATTGTCCTGTGAGATCAATAACTTTATTTTTAAGAGGGGTTAACAAAACGTCTTGTAGAATTTCTTTCTCTGTTTGAGTTCCACAAATATAAACTCGGTATTTTTCTTTATCTAATAAATTTACAAGTTTTATAAAATTTTTGGCTCCCCACTCCACAGCGCTGCCTTGAGATTTGGGGTGAAAAATAACGTGTTTCACATTCGCTTCAAAATAATGATTTAGTCGAGATGGCAATGTTAATTTCTTAAAACCAAAATAATTTTGCATTTCAGTAAGTGAAATAGAATTATCTTCAAGAATTGGCGTTAAAAGTTTTAAGTTTAGTTGAGACTCATGAAGGTTTGAGTTTTTTCTTGTAAAACGTGGGCGGTGATTACATGTTAACCAATGATATAATCTATGAGATGTACCTACACGCTCTGGGATTTTGGCTTTTTTAATAATTCGCGCGATTTTTCTATTAGGAAAAACATGAAAAAACCAGTCAATATTTTTTTCCTTAAATAAATTGATACAATCAATCTCTGTTTTTTTTTCTAATTCAGACCAATTGATAAATTCATCAACAAACTCACAATTATCAATAATTGGTTTTGTATATGTTTTGCCTAAAAAAATGATTTTTGTATTTGGATATTTTTTCTTTATCAATCCTGCCATGGGAAGGGTTAAGATGACATCTCCAATACTATCAGTTCTACTTAAGCAAATTGTTTTCATTTCTCTTTTTTCCTTCACCGTACTGAGTGAAATTGCTTAATAAATTGACTGCAGCAGCGACAACTCTTGCCTCATCCGGATTTGTCCCATCTATATTGGAGACAAAGTCATGGCAACGTTCATACTTTTGCCAAACTCTGAATGGAATCGTCAGATTGAATACGCTTAATGTAGGAGTATGTGTGCCTATGGCGATATGCCTTACGCCCGTATCATTAGATATGAGTAAAGATATTTGCGAGATCCAATTAATTAAATCTTCTAGCGGCGTGAACTCTCGTAGTTTTATATTTTGAAAAGACTGTAGACTTTTAAACTCATCTAAAAACTTTTCATGCTCTGCCTTGCCTTGAATTAAAACAAATTCGAATTCTGGAAGTTTTATCGCCAAGCTTCTAATTACATTCAAATATTTATTGACTGGGTAGTTTTTATGAGGTGTTGAAGAACTCATGAAAATTCCGACTACTTTATGAGCTTTTATTCTATTAAATTTAGGCATATTAAAATTCAGTGGATATTCTGATTTATGCCCAAAAATAGCAAGGAACTCTAATAGAATATCTGCTTCAAAATTAAACTCACTTCGATAAAGTTTAATGTCATAAACGAGTGGTATGTCACGATAAGGAAAACCCAACTTGAGTTTTGCTCTTGTTAAAAAAGAAAGTAAAACTGAACGAGACGTATCTGCTAAATCAAAAATGATATCTTGTTGACCCAGTTTTTTTATTTCTTTATAAAAACTAAAAAAAGATTTATTTTTTTTATCAATGATATGTTTTGAATCAACTAAATCGTATGGTGCGCCAATTTGATATGTTGATACTGTACTTAGAGTTATTTTTGCATTGGGAAACAATTTTTTTAGTTCATATAAAAACGGACGAGTTTGAATCATATCTCCAAGTGCCGCGTGTCTAATGACTAAAACTTTTTTAACATCTTCGTACTTAAGATTCTTAAAGTTCTTAAGTCCGTTGGAAGTATATCTGGCACCTTTTTCTAACCAGGCCCTCATCTATTTCTCTCCGTTTTGCATACGCCAAATTTTTACATAACGAAAAAAGACACTGACTCCCGACATGGTACAAAGGACAATGCCAAGTTTCCCGTCTAAAAATCCACGTTGCAAAATATAATGTCGAAAAAAGCGTAGCCAAGGTTTTAATAGTAAATGGTAGAAATTAACTTTACCCGTTTTTGAAAATTTATCTCTGGCTGATAGTAAATTATATTTATTATACTTTTCTAGATAATCTTCTAGATTTGTATAAGTGTAATGATTGAGACGAGATTTTAATTTTTTTTCATCTCCGTTAATAATTAAGGACTCGTGAACTTCCTTGTTATCGAATTTACATTTATCTTTTCGAAACAATCTTGAAACCCAATCATTTTGCCAACCTGAATATTTAACCTCTTGCCCCATGTACCAGTTACGCCTATGAATTTTATAAGCCACAGCTTTTGGTTCATTTTTTAATTTTGACTCAATTTCCAATTTAAGTTCTGCTGTGACTTCTTCATCGGCATCCAACCATAATATCCAATCATGAGTAGCGTGACTGATGGCCAAAGTTTTAGTTTGAGAAAAACCAAGCCAATCTGTATCGACGAGTTTTGTATTTGGATAACTCTT
>ERZ869936.2309-NODE-2309-length-11434-cov-4.986027_pt1 | contig 11434 bp, 10 predicted proteins | sample MGYA00520876_ERZ869936 | MGnify/ENA primary metagenome ERZ869936 (study PRJEB32218, sample SAMN09650985) | biofilter metagenome | isolation source: enrty point of leading RO module | place: Saudi Arabia: Thuwal, RO plant located on Red Sea | collected 2016-02-17 ... | reverse complement strand
CAGGTCGTTCTCGATGATGTTCTCGGTCACGCCGGTCGATTTGTGCGGATCAATGGTTTCCGGCTCGGCGCCGTTGCCGCGATGGAGAACGCTTTCGGCCTGCGCCGCGGTCGCGAGCGCCAGCGCGAGGAGCCCGGCCGCAAGGGCGGGCACATGTCGGTTCCGGTTTCTGCGCATGCCGCTTGCGCAGCTCCGGATCCTGCGTCGCCACGCCGACCGGGCAGCGGCCGGTATGGCAGTGGTAGCAATGGCCGGCCTCGACGCCCATCTCCGACGGATAGTCCGATTCCGGAATATCCTTGTTGCAGTTGAGCGCCATCAGCACCGAATGGCCGATCGCGACCGCGTCGGCGCCGAGCGCCAGCGCCTTGGCCACGTCGCCGCCGTTCCGGATGCCGCCGGCATAGACCAGGCTGATCTCGCCGGTCTTGCCGACATCGTCCAGCGCCTTGCGGGCCTGGCGGATCGCCGCGATGCCCGGCACGCCGGTCTCTTCGGTCGCGAGATGCGGGCCGGCGCCGGTGCCGCCTTCCATGCCGTCGATATAGATCGAATCCGGATCGGTCTTCGCCGCCATGCGTACGTCGTCATAGACGCGCGCCGCACCGAGCTTGAGCTGGATCGGGATTTCCCAGTTCGTCGCCTCGCGGATTTCCTCGATCTTGAGCGCCAGGTCGTCCGGCCCCAGCCAGTCGGGATGGCGCGCCGGCGAACGCTGGTCGATACCGGCCGGCAGCGAGCGCATCTCGGCGACCTGGTCGGTCACCTTCTGGCCCATCAAGTGACCGCCCAGTCCAACCTTGCAGCCCTGGCCGATGAAGAATTCGCAGCCGTCGGCGAGGCGCAGGTGATGCGGATTGAACCCGTAGCGCGACTGGATGTTCTGGTAGAACCATTTCACCGAATAGCGCCGCTCGTCCGGGATCATGCCGCCCTCGCCCGAGCAGGTAGCCGTGCCGGCCATGGTCGCGCCGCGCGCCAGAGCCATCTTGGCTTCGTAACTGAGTGCGCCGAAGCTCATGCCCGTGATGTAGATCGGGATGTCCAGCTTGATCGGCCGCTTGGCGCGCGGGCCGATGATGGTCTCGGTGTCGCACTTCTCGCGGTAACCCTCGATCACGAAGCGCGTCAGCGTGCCGGGCAGAAACGTGAGGTCGTCCCAATGCGGGATCTTCTTGAACAGCGAGAAGCCGCGCATGCGGTAACGGCCAAGCTCCGCCTTCACGTGGATATCGTTCATGACCTCCGGCGTGAAGATCCGGCTTTGACCGAGTTTGTACTTCTGCTCCTCGGCCAAACGCCGGGCGCCTTTTTCCGTGAGTGCCTTGCCTGACATATCCTACCCCTAAATCTCGCGAACCGGCCGTGTGCGTCCCGTAAGAAGTCCGGGTGCGCCGCTCAAAGGATCATCTTTTTCTCGGTCGGCTCCAGATTGTCATAGTTCCAGAGCTGCTTGCCGGCGACAATCTTGGTGAAATGATCGACGCCCTTGGCCGGCATCATGTCGTACATGGTGAGCTTGCGCTTGAGCCAGGCGCGGTCCAGGTCCGTCAGCTCGCCCGGTACCGCGTCGACGCCGAGCGACTTGATGGTGCCGCCGACGAAGATCGTGCCGTCGTACATGGAATCGCCCAGGTTCTTGCCGGCGTTGCCGCACACGACCATGCGGCCGCGCTGCATCATGAAGCCGGAAAACGCGCCCGTATCGCCGCCGACCAGGATTGTGCCGCCCTTCATGTCGATGCCGGTGCGCGAACCCACGCTGCCCTTGCACACCAAGTCGCCGCCGCGAATGGCGGCGCCGAAAGTGCTGCCCGCGTTCTTTTCGATGACGAGGGTGCCGGCCATCATGTTCTCGGCACAGGACCAGCCGACGCGGCCGGAGATGCGCACGTTCGGCCCATCGAGCAGGCCGCAGCCGAAGTAACCCAGGCTGCCCTCGATGATCAGGTTAAGCCGATTGAGAATGCCGACGGCGATCGAATGCTTGGCGCCCGGGTTTTTGATGACGATGGTGCCATAGCCCTCGGACATCAACTCGCGCAGGCGCAGGTTGACCTCCTTGGCGCCCATGTTCGAGGCATCGATTTCGGTGCGCTTGTTGAAATCGACGTCGAAGGCATCCGGATAGGTGAAGCCGCCTTCCTCGTCGAGATCGAAAAAGGTCTGCTGGGAGCGGCCCGAAAGCTGCTCCGTGTGCATGCCCATTTCATGAGAGGCAGTCGCCTTCTTGCTCACGCCTGCCATACCCGAACCTCCTCATCGTAAGGATCCCATGTGTCGATTTCGTGCGGCACAATGCGGCGGATCGCGACTTCTTCCGAGGCCAAGGCCACCAGATTGTCGGACTCGTAGAGCACCATCGGCTTCGCGGCCATGGTGTCCTTGGCCATGCCGAGTTCGTTCCTGGTCGCGACCAGATAGGTGAAAACGCCGTCGATCTCCTGGATCGACTGCTTCATGGAGTCTTCCAGGCTGGCGCCCCGTTCCAGGTTGCTGGCCGTGTAGACCGCGAGCAACTCCGAGTCGCAGTTCGACACGAACCGCTGGCCCTGGCGCTCCAACTGGCGGCGCATCAGCCAGTAGTTCGTGATCTGGCCGTTATGCACCACGGCGATATCGTTGTAGGGATAGGCCCAGTAAGGGTGGGCCGAGCGGATATCGACGTCCGACTCCGTCGCCATCCGGGTGTGCCCGATCCCGTGAGTTCCTTGGAAGCCGCCAAGGTCGTACTGCCCAGAAACGACACTGGCGTCGCCCAGGTCCTTGATCAGCTCCAGCGCGTTACCGATCGAAAGAATTTCCGCGCCTTCGACATCCTCGACATGATCGGCCAAGCTCTTCATGTCGCCGCTGTAGGCGATCCGGTAGCGGAAGGCATACTCGGTCGCCTCGCGGGCTTCCAAGACGCGCACGTCCAGGGATTTCAAGCGTTCATCGACCGTGGCGCGGCGGCGCTTGATCTCGTCGTGGATCTTGAAGCCGCTGGCGAGTTCTTCCTGCTCCGCCACCTTGAAGCGCAGAACGTACTCGTCCGGGCTGGAGACGCCGTAGACGGCGAAGCCGGTCGAATCCGGACCGCGATGCTTCAAGGCTTGCAGCATCTTGGTCATTTCCTGGCCGACACCGGCCGCGCCGTCGCGGTGGATCAGCCCTGCGATTCCGCACATATCCGATCTTGCTCCTTACATTGCAGGCGGCGCCGCGGCGCCGCGTCCTCGTTATGGCAAACAGTCGAGGTAAGTTTTCATGTCCCATTCGGTTGTGGTGTGCAGGAATTTCTCCCACTCGTCGGTCTTGTACTCGTCGTAGAGCCTGTACATGTCGCCAGGCAAGGCGGAGCGGATCACCTCATCGCGCTTCAGGGCGGCCAGGGAATCGCCCAGCGTCATGGGCAGGCGCCGGACCTGTTTGCCCTCTTCCATGGCCTGGTAGATGTTGCGGTCCTCCGGCGTGCCCGGATCGATGTCTTTCGTGATGCCGTCGTCGGCTGCTTTGATGATCGCCGCGCCCATCAGATAGGGATTCACCATGGAATCGACCGCGCGGTATTCGAAACGGCCCGGCGCGGAGATGCGCAGGCCCGTGGTGCGGTTCTGGTAGCCCCAGTCGGCGAAGACCGGCGCCCAGAAACCAGTGTCCCAAAGCCGGCGGTAGGAGTTGACCGTCGAGCAACCGATCGCGGTCAAGGCGCCTAGATGCTTGACGATACCGCCGACGACTTGCAAGCCGACCTTGCCCGGCATCTGCAGATCGTCGGTATCGGGCATGAAGGTGTTCTCGCCGCCCTTGCGGTACATGAAGTTGTGCTCCATGCCCGGCAAATTCTTCGCATCGTTGCCAAGGCGGTTCATCTTGTCCTCGCCGCCATGCCAGAACGAGATGTTGTGATGGCAGCCCGACGCCGAGACGCCCATGAAAGGCTTCGACATGAAGCAGGCGATCAAATTGAACTCGCGCGCGACCTGGGCGCAGACCTGACGATAGGTCGTCAGGCGGTCGGCGTTGCGCAGCACATCGTCGAAGGTCCAGTTGAGCTCCAACTGTCCGGGCGCGTCCTCGTGGTCGCCCTGGATCATGTCCAGGCCCATCTTGCGGCAATATTCGATCACCCGCATGTAGACCGGGCGCAGGCTTTCGAACTGATCGATGTGATAGCAGTAGGGCCGGGAGAAGCCGCCGTTCGGCTTTCCATTCTCGTCCTTCTTTAGCCACATCATCTCCGGCTCGGTGCCGGCGCGCAGATGCAGGCCCTTGTGGTCATTTTGGAACTGGGCGTGGATGCGGCGCAGGTTGCCGCGGCAGTCCGCGGTCAGGAACGCGCCCGGCTCCTTGCGCTCCTCGCGGTTGCGGAACAGGGTGCACCACAAGCGCGCGACTCGCTTGTCCCAAGGCAATTGCATGAAGGTTTCCGGCTCGGGAATCCCGACCAGTTCCTTGTCCTGCGGGCCGAATCCCAGGTATTCGCCGTGCCGGTTGATGAACAGGTTGACGGTGGCGCCGTAGACCAACTGGAAGCCCTTTTCCGCCACGGATTCCCAATGATCGGCCGGAATACCCTTGCCGACGATCCGGCCGGTGACGGAGACGAACTGCAGGTACAGGTATTCGACCCCCAGCTCGTCGATCTTCTTTCGCACCTGTTTGACCAGGGCCGCGCGGCCGTCCTGTTCGACGAATTTTTCGATATCCATTGCCATATCGGCTGCCACTCCCTGTTTATTCAGTTCCGTTATCCAAATGGCATGCGAATTTAGACCGAAGCATACCAATTGCAAACCAATTTAGACAACTGGTTTGTCAAAGCTATTTCGCCATTCTGCCTCAGATCGCTGGGCTTGGCCAAGCCCACGCGGCCTTCGGATGTAGCCTTCCCATGGCAAAAGTCTTTGGCCGGTAACCAAGGGCCGGAGCCGCGAGGCGCGCCTCGTCAGGGGCCCGGTGCCCAATTTCCCAGCATGTTTGCTTTCTTTTGCCCCGTTCGCGACCCTATAATGCCGTTCATGTGCAAACCAATTGGCGCCAAAGCGTACCAATGCCCAGCTCGCTGAAACGCGGTCTCTTCAATGCCCTGACCGGTGGCGCGGACAGCCTCGAGCTGCCCCAGCGCCAGTCCGATATCCTGGGCCAGGACGCCCTCGGGCTCGCGCCCGGCCGGGGCGCGAGCGCCATCACCGCGCGCCTGCGCCACGCCATCGAAACCGGGGTCTATGCCGACGGCGATCAGCTGCCGCCCGAGCGGCAATTGGCGACCGCCTTCAACGCGGCCCGCAGCACCATCCGCAAGGCGCTGAACCAACTGGAGGAAAGCGGCCTGGTCGTGCGTCGGGTCGGCAGCGGCACCTACGTCAACTATTCCGGCCCCCTGTCGGAGCCGGGCTCCGACATCGCCGACCTGATCAGCCCGCTGCAATTGATCGACGCCCGGCTGGCGATCGAGCCTTTCGTCGCCCGGCTGGCCGCCCTGCACGCGACCCAACGCGATTTGGATAGCATCCAGGCCCTGCTCGATCGCCTGGACGAAACGCGCGAGGACAAAGAAGCCTTCTCGCGCCTCGATTCGGAGTTTCATCAGCACCTGGCCCGCTGTTCGCGCAATCCCCTGTTGCTGCACCTCTATCTGCAGATCAACGAGGTCCGTACCCACGCGCAGTGGGCCGCCATGCGCGAGGCGGTGCTGTCGCCGGAGCAGATCGACGCCTATAACGCGCAGCATCGCGCGATCTTCGAGGCCATCTGCCAGCGCGACCCCCAGGCGGCGGCCGATCGCATCCGCACGCATCTGGACAAGGCGCACAAAGACCTGCTCGGCGCGCACAGCGCCTAGCCCATGCCCGGCCGCCGATGAATCCCGCCCTGCTCGGCGTCATTGCCGCGCTGTCGTGGGGCACACACGACTTCGCAGCCCGCTTCCCCAGCCGGGACATCGGGCCCCGTCATGCGGTGTTCGGGGTCACCCTGTCCGGCCTAGTGTGGCTTTCCCTGTGGCTCGCCACGACCGGGGCCACGCCAATCCTGCACTGGCCGACGCTGTGGCTGCCGGCGCTGACCGGGATCAGCTTCGCGTTCGCAACGATTTGGTTGTTCGCCGCCCTCACCGCCGGGCCGATCGCCGTGGTCGCGCCGATCGTCGGGGCTTATCCGACCTACGCGGTGGCCTTCGCCTTCATCCTGGGATCGCGGCCGTCCGCGACGGATTGGGCCGCCATGGCCGCCGTCGTCTTGGGTGTGATCCTGGTCGCGCGCCAAGGAGAAAACCAGGGCGAGACCGCACCAGCCGATGTATCGCCCCAGGGTGCCGCCCGGGCACGGGCGCTCGGCTACGCTTTCGCCGCCGGGCTCGGCTTCGCCTGCTCCCTAACCGCCGGCCAGTACGCCGCACCGCATTACGGCGAGATCGAGGGTACCTGGCTGGCCAGGATTTTCGGTCTGGCGGCGGTCACACTCCTGTGCCTGACCGGACCGGACGGCGGCGCGGCGCGCCTGGGCCGCTACGGCCGCTGGTGGATTCTGCTCGCGGTCATGGGACTCTTGGATTCGCTCGCGCTCACCGCAGTGATCGCCGCCGGGCACCAGCCGAACGCCGAGATCGCGACCGTCACCTCCTCGGCCTTCGGCGCAGTCACGGTGATTCTGGCGCGCGTCTTCCTGAAAGAAGCGGTCACCCCGGCGCAGTGGACGGGCATCGCCCTGATCTTCGCCGGGGTCGGGGTTTTGTCGGCCTAGCCGCCAAGGCTCACTCGAACAAGCTCAATTGAACAAGATCACACTGCGCGCCAATGCGCCCTTGTCGAGATCGGCGTAGGCTTCGTTGATTTCGTCGAGCTTGTAGCTGCGGCTGATCATGCTGTCGATTTGCAGGCGCTTGTTCATGTAGAGGTCGACCAGCTTCGGGAAATCGACCCAGGGCCGCGCCGATCCGTACCAGGAACCGACGATGCTGCGTTCGGTGCGCGGCAGCGACAGCGCGTTGATGTGGATCTCGTCGTTTTCCGGCGTCATGCCGACGATGACGGTCTTGCCGCCCAGGCCGCAGGCCGCATAGCACTGTTCGATGGTCTTCTTGTTGCCGATCGCCTCGAAGGCGTAGTCGACGCCGCCCTTGGTCATCTCCAGGACACGTTCGACGACGTCGCCCTCGCTGGCCGAAAGGGTGTCGGTCGCGCCGAATTCGCGGGCGTAGGCCAGCTTGTTCTGCAAGGTATCGACGGCGATGATCCGCCCGGCGCCGGCTAGCGCCGCGCCTTGGATGACGTTGAGCCCGACGCCGCCGCAGCCGATGACCAGCACGGTGCTGCCCGGCTCGACCTTGGCTGTGTTGATCGCCGCGCCGACGCCGGTCATGACCGAGCACCCGATCAGGCAGGCCTTGTCGAGCGGCATGTCCTCGCGCACCGGCACCGCGCCCGATTCGGGCACCACGGCGTATTCGGCGAAGGAGGCCGTGCGCGTGAAGTGATGGATGTCGGTGCCGTTCTTATGCAACCGCACCGTGCCGTCGAACATGAACCAGCGCAGACTGTCGACGCCGTTGCAGCGCACCGGGTGCCCGACCACGCAATGATGGCAGGTGCCGCAGTTGGGCCGGAAGTTCAGGATCACATGATCGCCCGGTTTGACCCGGCTGACCCGGGAGCCGACCTTTTCCACGATCCCGGCGGCCTCGTGGCCCAGGACCATGGGCAGCGGCATGGTCCATTCGCCCTTCATGATATGATAGTCGGAGTAGCAGACGCCGGCGGAGACCATGCGGACCAGCACCTCGCTGTCCTTGGGCTCGTCCAGATCCACGGTCTCGACGACCAGGGGCTTCTTGGCCTCGTAAAGTACGGCCGCTTTGACTTTCATGTCCTGACTCCTCCCATGAGCATTGCCGGTCCTGCGCGGACCGCGTTTGACGCCAGTCTATCGAAGAGCCGCGGCCAAGGGGATTCCCGAATTACGATTCATGGGCCGAGGCGCTCAACCGCCGGGCGGCCGCTGGCGCAATATCAGAGGACCCTCCCCGGAATCCGGCCGGGCGACCGTGAACTGCGCCGCCGGGCGCGCGATCACGCCTTCGACGTCCTCGAATCGCACCTGATCGCGGAAATATTCGATGTAGTCGATTGCCGTGCCCGCGCGGGCGAAAGCGACGATGCCCATACGGCCGGATGCGAACAGGACCTCGCGGTCCGGGCCACTCAAGTCCCAGCCGAAGGGGCAGTCGAGGACCTTTCCATCGACCTTCGGCGCCGGGATCACGCGCAATTCGTCCCAATCGGCGACCTGCACGGCCTGATCCATGCGCAGGAACGAACCAGGCGACTCGGCGGCGCGGGCGGCCGATTCGGTCAATGCGACCCGCGCCTCGGCCAGCTTGCCGCAGGTGCGGTAGGCCGGCACGTAATGAAAGGCGCCGAAGCCCAGGGTCAGCAGGGGAACGAAAACCAGCACGGGCCACACGGGGACCGCGTTCAAGGCGCTCCGGATACTCATAATCCCGTGCCGACCCGCTCGGCCCCGCTCAGCAATCCAGGGTCTGGTCGCGCTCCCACTGCGTCAGGTGCTTGCAGAAGCTGTCCCACTCCTGCATGCGCAGCTTGATGTAACTGTCGATCGCTGCCGAACCCAGGGCACCACGCAGGACCTTGCTCTTGTCCAGGTTGCGCAAGGCATCGAGCAGATTGAGCGGCAGCTTCTTGGCGCCCTTCACCTTGTGTCCATCGGTGTACATGTCGAGGTCGATGCGCTTGCCGGGATCGCGCTTGTTGGCGATGCCGTCCAGACCGGCGGCCAGGAGACCGGCCTGCATGAGGTAGGGATTGGCGGCGCCGTCCATCAGGCGGAATTCGAAACGCCCGCCATCGGGGATGCGCACCATGTGGGTGCGGTTGTTGCCGCCGTAGGTGATGGTGTTGGGCGACCAGGTGGCGCCGGAGATCGTGCGCGGCGCGTTGATGCGCTTGTAGCTGTTGACGGTCGGGTTGAAGAAGGCGGCCAGCGCCTCGGCCGAGTGCATCACGCCGCCCAGGAACTGATAGGCAACCGGCGAGAGGCCCATGTCGTCCTTGCCGTCGAAAAGATTCTTCTGGCCCGCCTTGTCCCACAGCGAGGCATGGCAGTGACAGCCGTTGCCGGTCAGGTTGACGAAGGGCTTGGGCATGAAGGTCGCGCGGTAACCATGCTGCTCGGCCAGGCTTTTCACCATGTACTTGAAGAATACATGGCGGTCGGCCGTGACCAGCGCGTCGTCATAGTCCCAATTCATTTCGAACTGGCCGTTCGCGTCCTCGTGGTCGTTCTGATAGGGGTTCCAGCCGAGCGTAATCATGGCGTCGCATATCCCGCTGATAACCTCGAAACGCCGCATGAGCGCCGACTGGTCGTAGCAGGGCTTGGGCTGGATGTCGCCGGGGTCGGACAGGCCGGTGCCGGCCGCGTCGATCAGGAAATATTCGCATTCGACGCCGGTCTTGAGCCGGTAGCCCAACTTGGCCGCCGCCTCGACCTGCCGCTTTAGCATGACCCGCGGTGAGGATTCGACCGGCTTGCCGTCCATCCACAGATCGGCCGCCAGCCAACCGACTTCCGGCTTCCAGGGCAGTTGCATCAGGCTGTCGGGGTCGGGCCGGCCGAACATGTCCGGGTGCGCGGGGGTCATGTCGAGCCAGGTCGCGAAGCCCGCGAAGCCTGCGCCATCCTTCTGCATCTGGCCGATGGCCCGCGCCGGCACCAGCTTCGCCCGGGTTACCCCGAAGAAATCGGAGAAGCTGATGAGGAAATACTTGATACCCTTTTCCTTGGCCACCTTGGCCAGATCGACCGCCATATGAAAGCACTCCCTGTCGTCTTGTTGCGGCATGGGGTGGCTCTCGCGGCCCCCCGTGACCCCCTGGTTCTCATGAGGCGAAAATTCCTTTCCTCAAGAGAACATTCATCTTGGCGGCGGCGCGATCCAATCTCAAGCCCGAAACGGCGGCGAGGGCCTTTTGCCCCTATTGCGCGGCGTCGACCCGATCGAGATCCGAGGCGGTAGCTGCCGAATCGAAGGCCCGGTCGTGGCGGAGGGCCGGAATGCGCTCGCGCGCCCGGTCGGCCATCGCGGGGTCGATCTCGGCGATCACGAAGCCTTCGTCCTCGCCGCCGTCGGCCAAGACCTCGCCCCAGGGATCGACGATCAGCGAATGCCCGAAACACTCGCCGCCGCCCGAGAGCGTGCCGTACTGACAGGGCGCGATCACGTAGCTGCCGGTCTCGATGGCCCGCGCCCGGTTGAGTACATGCCAGTGCGCCTCGCCGGTCAGCTTGGTGAAGGCGGCTGGCACGGCGAGCACGCGCGCGCCGCTGTGCGCGAGGTTGCGATACAGGGCGGCGAAACGCAGGTCGTAGCAGATGCTCAAGCCCATCGCGGTCCAAGGCAGCGCGACCACGACCGCCTCGCGGCCCGGCGCGATGGTCGCCGATTCGCGGTATTCCTTGCCGGCGCCCAGGTTGACGTCGAACAGATGGATCTTGTCATAGCGCGCGGCGATGCCGCCGTCCGGCCGCAGGACGTATCCGCGGTTCAGGATTCGTCCGTCCGGCGCGGTGACGCCGAGCGAGCCGAGATGCAGCCATACGCCGAGTTCCCGCGCGGCCTCGGCGAACGCCGGCAGGACCGGGTGCGACTCCTCCGGGAACGCCGCCGGGTGCAACAGCCCCGCGCGTGTTTCCAGACCGGAAAAGTATTCGGGCAGGCAGATCAGTTGCGCGCCCGCGTTCGCCGCCGCGCGGGTGAGGCGCAGGGTCACGTCGAGGTTGTGCGCGACATCCGGCGTCGCGCAATTCTGAATGCAAGCGGTCTTAAAGGTCATGCTCATGAGCGCAGCATAGACCAGTCCGGCGCCTTTGTTGAGCCTTTGGTTTCGGCTGGAGGCCGCTCAGCTCGGGCGTATGCCCCGCAAGCGCTCGTTGCGCCGGCGCAGCAGCTCCAGCACCGTCATCAGCATGATCGAGAATATGATCAGCAGGGTCGCGACCGCCAGGATGGTCGGACTGATCTGTTCGCGGATGCCAGCCCACATCTGGCGCGGGATGGTGCGCTGCTCGAACCCCGAAAGGAACAGCACGACCACCACCTCGTCGAACGAGGTAATGAAGGCGAAAAGCGCGCCCGATATCACGCCCGGCAGGATCAGCGGAACGATGACCTTGAAAAAGGTGTGCGTCGGCGGCGCGCCCAGATTGGCCGAGGCGCGCGTCAGGCTGTGGTCGAAGCCGACCAGCGTCGCGGTCACGGTAATCACGACGAAGGGCGTGCCCAGCGCGGTGTGCGCCAGAATGATGCCGGGAAAGGTCTGCGCGAGCCCGATGTTGGAATAAAAGAAATACATGCCCGCCGCGGTGATGATGAGCGGCACGATCATGGGCGAGATCAGGACGCCGTCGATCCGCGCGCCCGGCGCCCGCGTCG
>ERZ869936.2308-NODE-2308-length-11443-cov-7.707587_pt1 | contig 11443 bp, 11 predicted proteins | sample MGYA00520876_ERZ869936 | MGnify/ENA primary metagenome ERZ869936 (study PRJEB32218, sample SAMN09650985) | biofilter metagenome | isolation source: enrty point of leading RO module | place: Saudi Arabia: Thuwal, RO plant located on Red Sea | collected 2016-02-17 ... | reverse complement strand
CTTCAAAGATCTCGACGCATCTAGCAGTTTGCAGGGCCTCAGACTGGGGCAGGGGGGTCTGATCCTCTGTGGATACGCGCGCATAGCCTATCAGGGGCATGAAAATCGGCCGTTTGCAATTTCATATACCGTTACTAAACGACCGTTTGTAAACAAATGCAAGTAGGTGCTCTCTCGTCGTGCTCGTCCAAAAACCTTTGGTTTCCTTGCGCTGAAAGCGATCTGAGAGGTTTCACCTGCAGTCGCGCGCTCGTACTATATAAAGGGCGCAGGCAGCGGTGTCGCGTTTAGTTCCCGATTTCAATTGAAGCAGTAAGCTGAAACTGAAGCGCTGGAATTTCAGCTTAGCGCTTCACCAACGCGTCAAGATTCCTGAGCTTCACAGCCCTGCGGCTTTGGTCAGGTTCACCCGGAACCTGTCGCGCCTGCGCTGATAGCGCCGGGTCATCTCGGCCGACGCATGTCCGAGTTGCTTTTGAACATAGCGCTCATCAACCTCTGCCGACGAGGCGAGCCCGGCACGCAAGGAATGCCCCGAGAACATTGCCAACCGTTTGGCTTCCGGCAAATCGGATCTGATGCCACTCTTCAGAACGGTTGCCTTGATCAGCCGCGCGACATGTTTGTCGGAAAGTCTTGTCTCGAGGGCGCGTTTGCCGTCCCGCGAGGTGCGCACGAAGACCGGCCCAAAGTCGATCTTCGCAAAGTGTAGCCATTGCTCAAGCGCGTGGACGGGACAGGTCTGGCCGCTTGAGCCACGCCCGACCTCAACCTCGCGCCATCCGGTCTTGGCATTGAGGGTGAGCAGGGCGCCGCCGTCGAAGACTTCGACCCAGCCGCCGGAGTCCGGTGTATCGTCCTTATGCACATCGAGGCAGACCACCTCCGACCGGCGCAGGCCACCTGCATAGCCCAAAAGCAAGATCGCCCGGTCTCGGAGCCCGCGGAGATCGTAGGAAAGGGTGGCCACCATGGCCTGGATGTCCTCAGGCAGGATCGCTTCCTTCTGGACCGGCGGGCGCGCATGCTTGCGTTTGATCCCGGCCAGAACGGTGGCGATATGCCGGTCCTTGCGATCAAGAGTGAACCCGCGCTGTCTGTAGTTCCAGGCAAGCCCCGAGAGACGGCGCTCGATCGTGGAGACCGAAAGGGTAGGGGCCTTCCCGGTTGGTGCAGCCAGATCAGCCACATAAAGTCCAATCATCTCGGGCGCGGGGGGCAGAGGTTCCGTGCCTTTCAACCGGCACCAGCGGCTGAAGTGTTTCCAGTCGGCCGCATAGGCCTTGTTCGTGTTCCCGGCTGTCGAGGCCTCGGCGTAGCCACGGGCGGTATCGATCAGCCGGTCGAGTGCGCCGGAGCCGGCCACATTGGCGGGCAGGGCGGTTGAGGCTCGGTCCCGAGAGGTTCTCTTGTCGTGTTCGTCACCGTTCAACGAGTCATAGGACGCTGAGCTCGAAATCTCTGCGCCAGACGCGTCGGAATCCTCGATTTTGGTGCTGTTATTCGTAGGACTGCTCATGTTTTCGAGCATATCATTTTTACGTCCGATAACGCAAGGTTATCGGACATTATGGCAAAAGATAGAGTGAGGCGTTTTCTGTGCTATTTTCTGGAGAAAAGCGCCGCGATGGTTTAGGCTTCAGTCATGACATTTGCCCGACCGGAACACTCCATCGACACAGACACTCTACCCCGGATGCCCGCCTGGGTCACCTCGGCACGGGTTGAAACCCTTGAAGATGTGGCGTTTTTGTCGGGCGCTGCGTTGAACCACTTGCATGTTGTGCTGGGATGCGCGGAGGTGCCCCAAGCCTTGTTGCGGGAGCGGCTCGCGCTGTGCGCAGCTGAGGCTTGTGTTGCGTTTTCTGGCCGACGGGAGCGGGCAGGGGAACTGCGCGATGCAGCGCACCTTCTGCGTCCCGGCGATCTACCCGGACCGGCAGGTGAAACCTATCTGATCTGGCGGCGCGCGGTGGAGCGGCCGGTGGCGGTCAAGGCTCTGGGCCGAGCCTTGTCGGCCTTCGAGCCGGGCCAGATCGCGACGTGGCTCGATGCGGGGGTGGGGGCGCCGGTCAAACGAGCAGCACTGGTGCTGGAAGCTGTTCTGCGCGAGGCGCCACGTGCTGACGAAGCTGCGCTGATCCTCGCGGATGCTGCACTCGCCCAGGCGCTTGGTTGGGATCATGTCGTGCCGCTGCTGGCGGCTGGCCTGAAACGTGCCGACCTGCGCAAGCAAGGCGACGAATTGAAGCTCGCCTGTCATCGGGCGCTCGTGTCATCGGCGGCCGAGGCCGTGCGTCTCTCCACCAACCTCGCGCGCCGGGCGGCGCATCTGAAGGCGGTCGCACCAAAGCTTCGGGCCAAGGGGGCGGCCGACGCCGTCGAGATATTCCTGAAACAGGACGCGGTCGCTCCCTCAGTCTTGCCTTTGCCGGACCGCGCGGCGCGGCGGCTCTGCGACCGGCTGGTCGATCTCGGCGCTGTGCGCGAACTGACTGGCCGCGACACCTTCCGGCTCTACGGGGTGTAACGATGGCCAAGGATCGCTCCGAGCCTGAATTTGACCGCGAGTTGTCCGACCTGCCGCCGGAGCTGCGCTGGCGCGAATGGATGCGGCGGATCGAGGCGGTACTGTTTGCCTCTGCCTCGCCTGTACCGCGCGAGGATCTGGCGCGCATAGTGGGGCAGGCGACCTCGGTTGATCTGCTGATCGAGGATCTTGCCGCCGATCTAGAAGGGCGGGCGTTCGAGATTGCCATGGTCGCAGGGGGGTGGATGTTCCGGACGCGGTCTGTTTACGCGCCTGCGATCCGCTCCGCAGCGGATGTCGGGGACCAGTTGCTGGACCTGAACGAGTTCGACGTCGCGATTTTGGCGGCCATCGCCTACCATCAGCCAATCACGCGCGATGGGCTGAAGGACATCTTCGGCAAGGAGATCGGTCGGGACCTGATCGGGCGGCTCCATGCACACGGTCTGATTGGAACTGGGCCGCGCGCGCCGCGTCGTGGTGCCCCCTATACCTTCGTCACCACAGACGCGTTCCTCGCGGCCTTCGGGTTGGAGAGCTTGCGGGACCTACCGGATCCTGAACAGCTGAATGATGCCGGGCTGGCCGCGAGCGCCTGAAACTCACCGGGAATTTTTACAGCGCTTGCCGCTGCTGATCGAGCCGCGCGGCCGCCTGAACGAGATCCGCCAAATTCGGGCCAGCGGTGTTAGAGCAAGGCCCAGCTTTGGGCCGAGGCAGGACGGCATCGCTGAAAGATGTGACCAGTCCGCCCCAAGCTGGCGCAACCTGAGCGACGCGTTTCCAATAAATGATCGCGGAACTTCTTCGCGTTCCGAACGGCGTCGATTGCCCGTCCGTCAATTGCCGAAACAGCTGATAGCGATCCCGATGAGAGAGGCGCGCGATGGAGATTGGCCGTCGACTAAATTGAAAGCAGGCTGATCCAAGAAGGTCCGGGAGTGATCGCCCCTCTGCCATTCGATGCCCTGATGCCTGCAGACGAAGCAGATCGTCGATCAGACGCTCAAGACGCCGAACCCCATTGGTGGCAGGACGGGTGCGTTTGCAGAGGGCCGCGCCGCACCAGGCGCAGATCTGATGCGGCACAAGACGCTTCTGGCTGAACGGAGCCAATCCTTGTCCGCAGGATGGGCACCTGTCCCGAAGTCGGCAGCCGTGGCGAAAGCAAGAAACGCGTGTCGCGAGGCGCCAGTCTCGGCGAAAATAGGGCGTTTCGTCTTCCGCCAGACAGGCCGGGCAGAATTGCAGCCAGGTCGCCTGCGTCTTTGGTGCGCAACTCTGCTGAGGCGATGCCCGCAGGGGCAAACGCAGCACGGCCAAAGGGTCGGGAGCATTAGTCAGAGCCGTTATGTCTTCCAGAGGTATGTGGGTATGCTCTTCCAAAAGCTGCAGGATGCGACCGGGCAATGCCCGATCAAGCCGCGCCGACCAGTTCTCACCCGGCGCTTCGAGAAGCGCACCAAAATAGTGCGGAGGTATGCCGTTTGCGTAAGCGAGGCGGTGCAGCCAACTCGACAGAAGTTCACCTGGTGCGGGCATGATGCTCATGGGCCAACGGTTTCCCGCCGCACTTTCATACCGCTCTGCAGGTGTGACGGAGATCCCGGTCGGCCCAAACCTCATGTCATCTCGTGACGCAAAGCCGAATTGCGGCGCCTCGAGAGAGGCACATAGCCAAGGTCCGACAGGGTTGCGCCCGTGATCCGGTCCTCACCGCGCGAGATGGCCGCAACTGCGGCCCGGGTGACGATCTCGACAACCTCGCCGATCAGCCCCTCTGACAGATCGTGGATGATCTTCGCCAAGGGTTCGCGCGACAGATCGGAGGTGTCGGCGAGCGGCAGACTGGCTTCCAGGCTGTCGAGAAGCGTCGCGAACTCCTCGTCATACGCCCATCGTGGAATGGGGATCGTATCGAAACGTGAGCCCATTTCGTCGGTGTCATGCACCGCATCGTAGATCGCGATCTCGCCGACAAGGACGGGTGAGATGTCATGCACCCGTGCGATCCGCCGCAAGAACGAGAAGATGGCCTTCACATCCTGGCGCCGCCCACGCAACGCGCTGTGGAACTCGTCGAAGATCAAAAGGCGCGGCTTCAGGCGCTCGAGAAGATGATCGACCTGATCGCCGGCGCGGGACAGGCTGCGCCAGCCCGCGGCTTGTGGCGCGCGCAATCCGGACAGGATGCTGGCGTAGAAATGCGACAGGCCCGCACCTTCCCGGGTCTGGATCACCCACACCTTTTGCTGGTCGGCGGCACGCAGATGTTCGACGGCGAAGCGTTCGGCGATCATGGTCTTGCCGTTATGGTAGGGTCCGGCAAGCAGCAAACCGCGTGGGCGCAGCGATGGCGGTCGCTCAAGCAGCAGTCGCATCGCGTCATGCGCCGCGCCGGCCGCCGGATGGCTGATCCAGCGCGGCGCGCGCACATGGGCGATCCGCACTGCGTCATCGGCCTGCAAGAGTGGCACTATGGCGGGCATGAGGTGGTCCGGCACCTTACCAATCCTCGACAGGGAAGACCCGCCGCGGACGATCCGGGTCGAGCTTTGCCTGGGCCGAGGCGGAAGGCGCAGCGAAGTCGGCATAAGGCTTCTTTGCCTCGGTGGCATGCCGGGCGCGGGTCATCTCCTTCAACCGGCTTTTGGGGGTTTTGGCGGCGGCAACAGTTGCGGCGATTTCGCGTCGGATGGCTGATGCCTCCTGCACAGGGCGCCGCTGGATTTCGCGCCGCCGCTGTCGATCCGCCTGGTGCTGCCAGAGCGTGATCGGCTCGGCAAGTCCGTCCCGTCGCCTGACCGGCCGCCAAGCCTGGGTATCCGGATCCTTGACGTAGACATGGCTGATGTCGCGAGGATCATAGCACAGATCGAGCGGGTTCAGCCGGTCACGACGCGCGACCAGCGGGCCCAGCCAGGGCTCGAAATAGTCGATGGCGAAGAGACTGATGCCCTGAGGTGAAATCTTCCGCGTCTTGCGCGGCAGGAAATTCAGCAGCACATCGACAGGTGCATCGATCGGCTGGTCTTTCGACTGGAACCGATCTTCCCACTCTTTCGCCGGAACGGTCAGCTTGCGCGCATTCTGACTCAGGTTGTGGTCGATGATCGCGAGCGCGATGCAGCGTTCAAGATCCGCGAAGCTGAGCCGTGCCCGCGCTTCCGAGGCATAGTCGCCCCGATCCGCGATGGAACGCCCCGTCTTGCCCGGCAAAGCCCGCAGCGCCGTGTTCACTTTCCCCAGCAGGCGTTCGACGACTCCGCCCCGATGCACGGTGCCCTTGTTCCGCATGCGTATGGCGATGCCATAGTCCGCGCATCCTCTGCTGAAGGTGCTGCTTTGGAACTCCTTGGCGGAATCGACGACGATCTGCTTCGGGCGACCATGCATTGGCCAGGCATGATCGATGTCGCGTTCTGCCAGCCAGGCAGTCTTGCAGCACATCGCGTGCGCCAGACAAAGCGCGACAGATAGTCGTGACGGCCCCTCGAGGGTCAGGCAGAAGCCGATGATCGCGCTCGTGGCCACATCTGCAGCGATGGTCAGATAGGGGCGACCAACGAAGACGCCGTGGTCATCAATCACCTCGACAAACTGGATGTCTGCCGGCGTGTGATCGATCTGGACAACGTCGAGCGCGTGGTTAGCCCGGATGTAGCCGGGTCGCGGCTTCAGCCGGTTCAGGTGTTTACTATCTGACAGGCGGCGGCGGGCAATTTCTTCCGGGGCGAACAGGATGGTGATCCGCCGGGCGACAGTGACATAGGCGGGCGGAGAGTGCCCCTCCTCTGCGCAGCGGGCGCGGATCTCTTCAACAATCGGCGCAAGATCCGGCTGCTCCGGGCGCAACCACATCTCCCGCAGGGTCATCGCGATGATGCTCTCGACCGTGGGGCTGATCCTTGGTTTCCTTGTCCCACTCGTTCGCGGCAGCAGGGACGATACCCTGCGCTCTTCCCGATACCGCGCCAGATAGTTGTAGACTTGGCGTGTCGAAAGCCGCAGCTCGGATGCCGCGCGCATCACGGCCTCACGCACGGGCGCCGCCCCGTCAAGAATCCGGTCCAACTCGCGCGCGATCCGCGTCGCCTTGGCCCAAGCTTCATCCGAGGCATGCGCTCCGCCGGACGTCATCGATATGAAACTTTCGAAACCGGCTGGGCAGTGCGCCAACAGGGCGGCCACTTGCTGAAATACGGAACCAAAATTGAAACCTTAAGCTGAAAAATGATGTGCAATATCGCGGTATCTTCCAGAAATCACGTAATAATCATGTGCTGAAATGGTGAAGAAAATGCGACATCTGGTTTTTGCCTGGGCCGCTCGAGGAAGAAGCGGATGATTTGCCTCCCGGGCCTCGGGCGGAACCGCCCGACACTGCTGTCATCGAAGACTGGGCAAAGGCAGAAGGCGTTCACGCTGCGCGACTGGCAAGAGTGGCTGGACGCCTGGGAGCTCTGGATGACCGGCTGCTGCGCGGCCCGGGAGGCTGGCGGCATCGGCTCGCTCTTATCGAGGCGGCGGATCTTAGCTGGCTCAACGGGGATCGGGTGAGTCCAGATCGTCTGGCGCTCTGGGTATCGATGCGGCTGTCAGGCGCACAGGATGACCCAAATGCCCTGGCCCGGATTGGATGGGCTGTCCGACGCTTGACAGGCGGTCCCGGACCGGAGGCTGACTTGGCCGCCTTCCTTGATCGCCGCGATCCCGAGAACATTGAGGACAGTACTGAGCGTTTCGAAGATCGCGCGGGCGGATGGGTTGACGTAATGGCAGCCGCAGCCGATCTCCACCCAATCACGCGGGCATGTATGGGTTTCCATCTCTGGAGTCTGGCGGGCCTCGGACAACACTACGACCGGATCGAAGCCGCCGTCACCGCGTCGAGAATCGCTGCCGGCGATGGAAAGGGTGCCATATTTGCGCCGGTAGCTATCGGCGGGGCAGGGGGGCTGCGTGTCTCGGGCTCGCCACCCGAACGCTTGGCCCGCTGGTTGGATGGGATGAACAACGCAATCCTGACGGCGATGCGTCACTTGGACGAAATCGAAGCTTGGGCAGCGCGGGCGGAGACATTGACTGCGTCGCTTTCGGGGAAAACGCCGCCAGCATTACGCCAGATGCTGACGGAGTGGCCACTTGTCTCCGCGCCAATGGCCGAGGCAATGACCGGTAAGAGCCGGGCTGCGGTTCAGCGTAACCTGGCTTGGACGGAGGCACACGGTTTGATCCGCGAAGTGACAGGGCAGGGGCGTTTCAGGATGTGGAAAGCGAGTGGAGTGTAAACAATTGACTTATGGATGGCGGAGATCTCTTCGATATTTCAGCATTCTGGAAGAAGGTCTCGGCACAATATGTTCATGTTTTGATCGGGTTTCATTGTGAGGTTTCACCCTCGCGGAAATTACCCCTTAAACGTCGCCGCCTGCCTTATCGCTAGGCGATGGTCGATGCCCTAAAATTCACGGGTGTTCCACAGTCTCTCCACCTGGATGATGTCAACTTTCGGGACGGTCGAGTTGCTAGGGGGCCTTAGCGCCCGCTGCAACATGTGCTTTCACAGTACACGACTTCAATTCAGCAAGTGAAGTCTTGAACGGAGACCGCCAAGCAAGATCCAGCGCGGACGGTTCGGTTCAGAGACGATTGAATGTGGAATACCTGAATAGCTGCAACGCGCCCGCCGCGGTTTGGTGGGGCACACGTCGTGAGGCCAGTATACGGAAGCGGGTGCCCAGGACCGATGAGAGGCTATCAGCAGAGTGGCGCTGCACCGGCAGCCCGCTGCAACTTGTCGGTCCGTCTTCGGCGAAAGTTGCGATGATGACGATGCTCCCTGGCTCTGTTCCCGCCAGAAGGGCCGCGCGATAGCCCTGCTGCGCAGCCGGATCGGTAAGGAAATGGAACGCGGCGCGGTCGTGCCAGACACCCCACTTGCGCGGCGGTCGCCAATCAGAGGCGTCGGCAACGATGTAGCTCGGCTGAAGCTCTGCTCCCCTTAGTCGCGCACGGACCTGCGACAGTGCGGTCTGGGACAGGTCGACCAGTGCGATGTCGCGAAGGCCCTCCGCAATCAGCCTACGGCCAGAAAGGCGCGTCCCGCGCCGATGTCGACGACGCCTCGTTCGGCTTGCCGGCGATGCGCGAGGATGACGCCAAGGCTCGGCTCCGGGTCGTCCTGATACCATGACGTTTCGGCATCGGACTTGCGGGCGAACACACCATCCCAATGGCTTTCGAGGGTCATTAGCGTTTCCTCATCCAACGGTGAACTGTCCCATCATCCCGCGGTCCTCGTGTTCGAGGATGTGACAATGGTACATGAACGGGGCCTCGGGCATGGCGGGCTTGTCAAAACGAACAAGGATCTCAGTTTGGCCGTCGACATGCACCACGTCTTTCAGGCCGATTGTCTGCGGATCCACGGCCTGCCCACCCATCCGCGTGACGAGGAACGATGCCCCGTGCACATGGAAGGGATGAGCCATCATGTCGGCGTTGATCCGCCAGCGTTCGGTTTCACCCAAGGGAGCGTGGAAATCGACACGGCCCATGTCATAGGATGACCCATTGATGCCCATGGTCTGGCCGTCGCGACCGATGAGGTTGTTGAGCATGCTGCCCATCATGCCACCGGAATGGACGTTCAGCGTGAAGTCGCGTGTCCGGACGGGCGCGCCAAGGTCGGGCAAGGTTGCGGGCAGACGCGCGGGCAGGGGGCCGGACAAGCGTGCGGTTCGTTGCGACACTTCGATCGACAGAATGTCGAGTGTGTCCACCGTGCCGTTTCCACCGCCCATCATGCCGCCCATGGACCCGCCACCCATCATCCCGCCGGCAATGTCGGCGGAGACAAGCCGCACCGCGCGCCGGTCCGAGAAATCGACTACGATCTCTGCCCGCTCGCCGGGGGACAGATGTAGGCCGGTCATGGTTTGCGGGGCTGGCAGGAGGCCGCCGTCGCTGGCGACTTGCTGGAACGCGCGTCCATCCGAAAACCCGAACTCGTAGGTCCGGGCATTCGACGCATTCAACAGACGCAGCCGCACCAGGCCGGCGGGCACGGTCAGCGCCGGACGCAGTGTCCCGTTGACGAGGATATCGCTGCCCTGAAACCCGGCCATCTGGTCCATGTGGCCCAGATCGTAGGTCATCACCCCGCGCTGGAACAGACGGTCCTGGAAGATCAGCGGGATGTCATCCTCGCCATAGGTCCTCGGCAAGGGCACGTCGATCTCGGGATCATCGAGCAAAATCATACCTGCCAGACCCCGATAGACTTGGGTGGCGGTCTCTCCGTGAACATGGCTGTGATACCAGAGTGTCGCCGCCGGGTGATCGATCGGAAGCTCGGGCGCCCAGGTCTCACCGGGGCCGAACGCCAATTGCGGCCCGCCGTCGAGGTGGCCGGGCAGGTGCATCCCATGCCAATGCGCGGTGATCGGTGCGTCGACGCCGTTTTCGACTGCGATCTTCGCGGTGCGCCCTTTGACGAAGCGCAGCGTCGGGCCGAGGTAGTCTTGCGAAAAACCAAGTGTGCGCGAGGAGACACCCGGGAAGAATTCCCGCGTTCCGGCTCGGGCTGTGAGTGTATTCCCGGCACCGTCATCCACGTCGATCAAAGGAGGGATCGGCAAAGGGGCTCGCGGCTCCGCCGCGACTGCGCGGCGGGTCACCAACATCGGTGCTGCCAGGGCAGCACCAGCTGCCGCACCGGCCATCAGGAAGTGTCGTCGGTTCATGGTTTCGTCCTTTCGCGGCACGTGCCGCAGTTTTCTTTATCCCGTGTCAGCCGCATCTAAGTTGTCGGCAGGCCTGCCTTTTTCCAGCCTGCCAGACCGCCTTCGACCAGCTGCGCGTCATATCCCATCTCTTTCAGCCGGGCGGCGGCCATGGCGGCGCGCGCACCCGAGGCGCAGACGACCATGACGGGCGATTTTCCCTGGACGGCGGTCAGGTGGGCCTCAGCCATACCGCTGTCGGGGTCGGCCTTGGCCTCCAGCAGGCCGCGCGGGATATGGATATGATCCGCAGCCAGTTTGCCATCTTTGGTCAATTCGCCAGGCTCGCGCACATCCAGCAGGATACCGCGCCCTGATTGAGCTGCGGTGTTGGCCTGTTCCGGCGAGATGGTCTCAACGTTTGCTTTCGCCTCGGCGGCGAAATCTTTGATGCCTTTGGTCATCGTTGTTCTCCTTCAGAATTTGTTTGCGGGGATCTTGAAATAGCTGTGCCCATCGGCCTCGGCCGGGGGCAGGCGACCGCCGCGCAGATTGACCTGCAGGGCATGCAGCATCCGGTCAGGCAGGGCGAGCGTGGCGTCACGGTCCGCGCGCGTTTTGATGAACTCGGACTTTGCGGTGCCGTCCTTCACGTGGATGTTTTCCAGCTTGTGGTCGGCGACGGTGGCCTCCCAAGCCGGGTCGCGCCCGCCTTTGCCATAATCGTGGCCGACGAAAAGTCGGGTTTCCTGAGGCAGGGCAAGGATCGACTGGATTGAGTCCCAAAGCTCCTCGGTTGTCCCGCCCGGGAAATCGGCGCGCGCGGACCCGCTGTCGGGATACATCAATGTGTCATGCACGAAAGCGGCGTCGCCCGCGACATAGGTGATCGAGCCAAGCGTATGGCCGGGCGATAGCATCACGCGAAATTCCAGATCGCCGATGGCGAATGTGTCATCCTCGGACAGCAGGCGATCGAAGTCAGATGTCGGGTCGAACGCATCCGGCAGGTTGTAGAGATCGCGCCAGATCGCGGCGATGTCGACAACCTTTTCCCCGATGGCAGTAGGCGCACCGGTTTGTTCCTTCAGCCACGCAGCGGCGGTCATGTGATCGGCATGGGGATGCGTATCGAGGATCATCGCGACCTCCAGCCCTTCGCGCGCCACAAGATCGAGCACGGCCT
>ERZ869936.2307-NODE-2307-length-11444-cov-5.231100_pt1 | contig 11444 bp, 11 predicted proteins | sample MGYA00520876_ERZ869936 | MGnify/ENA primary metagenome ERZ869936 (study PRJEB32218, sample SAMN09650985) | biofilter metagenome | isolation source: enrty point of leading RO module | place: Saudi Arabia: Thuwal, RO plant located on Red Sea | collected 2016-02-17 ... | reverse complement strand
CTCGATGATCGTCTAGCGACCCTCTGCCACCGTCCCACGCTTGGGCAGGGCTGGGACCATGGTGGTGCCCCGGCGCCAACCCCGGACCTCGACCACGCGCGTGCTGGAGGCGCGTCGTCCATCCACCTTGTCCGTGACGGTCACCGTGACTTCATAGCGCCCGTTGTCCAGCGCCGACTCCACCCGGCGCAGCTCACCGATGATGCCGTCAGGACCAGCGGCCGACTCGCCCTGGAAGAGGGTGCGCACCGTCCGATCGTCATCCCCGTCGTCGACGCGTCGGATGGCGAGCTCGGTCTCGTATCCACGCCCCGGCGGCAGGTTGTAGATCTCGTAGTAGAGGTCGAAGGCGCTCCCGGGGAACGGGCTCGTGGGCTGCAGGGCCACCGTGCCGCCCGGGGGCTCTCAGCCACCCCGCGATCCCGGAAGGCCGAAGGCGATGTCGCTGAGCATCAGCCCCGTTCCGCTGTAGTCGGGGACGGTGAAGTCCGACTGTTCCAGCTGGCCGTAGCCCGGCCGCCCCGCGTCGGTGACCACCAAGCGTTGCCATGTGGAGCTGGATGGTTCGGAGTCGAGCTCGACGGTCGTGTGGAGCAGGTGTCGTCGCGCCAGAGGAGACGGCACCGACACGTAGACCGAGTCGATGGTGTCGATGACGCGCTGCTCCGCGGTGTCGGCAAGGACGAACCGGATGTCGAACCGGTAGCGAATGTCACCCTCGAAGCGCTCGCGCCGTAGCTCCCGGACGGGCACGGCTACGGCGGCCACGACGGTGGTGCCGTCGGCGGTGCCGCGGAAGGGGTGGAGGTCGTAGTGCCAGCGTACGGGACCGGAGGCGGTCTCCGCCGACGTTTCGACCCGCCCATCGCCCGGGACGGCTCCCGCGGCCGCCAACAGCACCACGACCACGCCGCCGATGACGGCGGCCTGTGCCAGGGCGAGCAGACGGGGGAGGCGACGCTGGAACATGACCTCAACATGCAGGTGGGTCCGGCGGCACGCGAGCTACGCGCCGGCCTTCACCTCATACGACGTACCGGCTTCGCTCTCGTGCACACCTCATGTACGCCAGCAAGCCCGGAAACGTTCGGGGTTCGGCGTGAGCGTCGGCCCTGGCTCGCTGGGCCACCCGGTCGCATGTTGGCTGCGATGGGCGCCGACGGCGCCCGAGGGGGGAAGGTGGCATGACCGAAGGCCAGAAGGAACGGATCGGGCCGTACGTGCTCCACGAGGTGCTCGGTGAGGGCGGGATGGGCACGGTGTATCGTGCGCTCCAGACCGAGCCCGTGAATCGCGAGGTCGCCCTCAAGATCATCAAGCCGGGCATGGACACCCGGGAGGTCGTGGCCCGCTTCCAGGCCGAGCGACAGGCTCTGGCCCTCATGAACCATCCCGGCATCGCCACGGTGTACGACGCCGGCGAGACGACGGAGGGTCGGCCCTACTTCGTCATGGAGCTCGTGCGTGGAGTGCCCATCGACGAGTACTGCGACACCCACAAGCTGAGCACGAAGGAGCGTGTCGCCGTGGCGTTGGGCGTATGCGATGCGGTCCATCACGCCCACCAGAAGGGGGTCATCCACCGCGACCTGAAGCCGTCCAACGTCCTCGTGACCGTGGATGACGCGGGGCCGTCTCCCAAGGTCATCGACTTCGGGATCGCGAAGGCCGTGGCCGGTGCCGTCGCGGGCGACGGCCTGGTGACGACCATGGGGCAGATGCTCGGGACGCCGGCGTACATGAGCCCGGAGCAGGCGGAGCGCAGCGGCCTGGACGTGGACACGCGGACGGACGTGTACTCGCTGGGCGTGATCCTCTACGAGTTGCTGTCGGGCTCCCTTCCCTTCGACAGCGAGACGCTCAAGCGACCCGACTTCATCGTCCAGTTCCTCATTCGGGAGCGGGACGTCCCCACGCCGAGCATCCGCCTCGGAGATCTGGCGAATACGCAGGATACCGTGGCGCGGAATCGCCGGACCGACGTGCGGGCGCTCCGACGGGAGCTTCGCGGCGATCTCGACTGGATCGTGATGAAGGCCATGGAGAAGGACAGGACACGCCGCTATGCCGCCGCCAGCGAACTGGCGGCCGACCTCAGGCGGTACCTGGCGGGTGACGCCGTTCTGGCCCGTCCCCCCAGCACGGGCTACCGGCTGCGAAAGATGGCGAGGCGGCACCGGGGCGCCCTCGCCGCGGGAGTGGCTCTCCTGCTGTCGTTGGTTCTCGGAGCGGCCGTGTCCACCGTGGGGTTCCTCAGAGCCGAGGAGAATGCTCAGCAGGCCGCGGCGGAGGCCGCCCGCGCCGAGGCCGTCAACGCGTTCCTCGGGCAGATGCTCCAGGCCGCCGACCCGGTGAGCGGAGATGGGCCCCAGACCACCGTCCGCGACGTACTCGACGCGGCCAGCGACGAGGTCGCCGAGGGCGCCCTCGAGGACCAGCCTCTGGTGGAGGCGTCCGTGCGCCGATCCATCGCGGGTAGCTACATGCAACTCGGACTCTTCGACGAGGCCGAGGAGCACTTCGTGGTGGCAAGGCAGCTCCTCGAGGAGCACGGCGGCGGACCGGCCCTGAGGGTCGAGGCGCTGGACGAATTGGGGCAGATCGCCCGGAGGCAGGGCCGACTCGCCGATGCCGAGGCGTTCTACCGTGCGGCCCTGCAGCTCGCCGACTCGGCGGGTTTCACCTCGGACGGCGGCCAAGGTGAAGAGTTGGTGAACGGTGTACGTTCCGACCTCGCCCTGACCCTGCAGAACATGGATCGGCTGGGCGAGGCCGCGGCGATCCTCGAGGAGCTGGCCGCGTCCCACCGGCGACTCCTCCCCATCGACGACCTGGGCCGGGCGACGACGCTGAACAACCTGGCGCTCGTGAAGAGTTCGGCGGGCGACGTCGAGGGCGCCATCGGCCTCTTCCGGGAGACGCTGACGTCGTTGAGGGCCGCCTTCGGCCCCTCCCACCTCTACGTCGCCGCGGTGCTCGAGAGCATCGGCAGCCTCCACCAGAGGCAGGGCCGGTACGCCGAGGCCGACTCCCTCCGGCTGGCGGCGCAGGACATGCGCCGTGAGCTGGTGGGAGAGAAGCATCCCCACTATCAGAACGGTCTGGCCGGACTCGGCCTGCTCCGCCTGGAGATGGGGGATCCGGAGACGGCGGAGGCCCTACTCTCCGAAGCCGTCGCGTTGGGTGAGGAGCTTCTCGGCCCCGAACATCCCGGCGTGGCTACGTCCCTCCACTCCCTTGGACTCGTCTACATGGAGACCGATGCGTCGGAGGCCGCCGAGGGTGTCTTCCGGCGTGCCCTCGCCATCCGGGAGGCGTCGCTGGGACCGGATCATCGCAACACGCTGAACGCACGTGCGAGCCTGGCCGGCGCCTTGCTCCTCGGTGGGCAGGCCGCCGAAGCGGAGGCCGAAGCCGGGGCCATCGTGGCTCGACAGCGCGAGCTCGGGGTCGACGACGCGCTCCTGGTCGGATCCGCCCTTCGGATCTGGGCCGGAGCCTCCGCCGAGCTGGGACGGTACGAGGCGGCGGAGGAGGCCCTTCTCGAGGCGTACGACATGCAGAGTGCGGACCTGGGTGACGCCCACAGGCAGACGGTGTCCACCGTCGAGTCGCTCGTGAAGCTCTACACCATGTGGGAGCGCGAAGACCTCAGGGAGGAGTGGGAGGCCCGACTCCGTTCGCCGTAGCTACCGCTGCTCGTTCCCGGGCCAGGCCGAATCGTCGGCCGTCAGGTACCGACCGAACCAGCCCAGGAAGCGCCGGTAGCGGTCGGCCTCGTAGAAGGGGGGAAAGCCGCCATGGCCCTGGTCGGGATAGACCACCAGGAGGGTCTCTCGCCCCAGTGCCTTCATGGACTGGTACATGATCTCGGACTGGAGGATGGGCACGTTCCAGTCGTGCTCCCCTCCCATCCACAGCGTCGGCGTGGTGATGTCGGCTACGCGGAAGAACGGGGACAGACGGTCCCACAGCTCGTGGTTCTCCCACGGATACCCGAGCTCCTGCGTGTACCAGCGCTGGTACTGATCATGGCCCCAGGAGGCCGTGTGGAGGGCCGCCCCGGCCCCCGAGATGGCTGCTCGGAAACGGGGAGTATGGGCGATGATGGCGTTGGTGGTGATGGCGCCGTACGACCACCCCCCCACGCCCAATCGGTCCGGATCGGCCCAGCCCTGCTCGATGGCGTGATCGACGGAGGCGACGGCGTCGATGCGCTCCGGGCCTCCCCAGTCCTGCCACAACCCCAGCGCGAAGTCCTGACCATACCCGTGGGATCCCCGGTAGTTGGGCTGGACGACGAGGTAGCCGCTCGCGGCGAAGAGCTGTCGCAGGCCGTGCCAGCCCCACGAGTCCTGCCCCATCGGGCCGCCGTGGATCCAGAGGATGGTGGGAAGATCCCCGGTGGCACCGGGCGGGAAGGTGTAGAAGGCGTCGAGCTCGGTGCCGTCGGGGGCCCTAACACGGTCCTTCCGCACCTCTCCGAGTTCGAGCTCTCCGATAAGCTCATCGTTGTGTCGGGTGAGCTGCGAGCCCGATCCGTCGGACTCCACCAGCCAGAGTTCGCCGGGGGCGTCCGGTGCGCTTGCCCGGGCCACGAAACGCCCGTCAGGGAGGGGAGCGAACGCCTCCACGTGTCCTCGCCCGGCCCACACGACGGCGTGGTCGCCCCCGTCGACGGAGATGGCCATGAGGCTCTGAGAGCCTTCGCTCTCGAGTAGCGCGAAGAGCTGTCGGCCGTCAGGGGAGAATCGGAGCGACCACACGTTCCGGTCCAGCTCCCGGGTCAGGATCCGGGGCTCGGAGCCGGGAGCCGCGACCGCCACGTGGGACATGCCGTACCCGCCGATCTCGGGCCTCACGTTGGTCAGCCATGCCATCGTCTCGCCGTCCGGGCTCCAGGCCGGGCTGTTGTCGGAGCCCCTGCCACGACTCACCCGTTCGAGTCCCGGGGTCGCCTCGGTCGACGCGTCCGTGGCTTGGCGTGCCGTTGGGTCGGCGGGGACGATCCACACGTCGGAGTCGTAGTTCGCGTCCGGGTCGGAGGTCCGGTTGCTGACGAACGCGATCCGAGTCCCGTCGGGCGACCACTCCATGGACCCGTCGTCGTAGTCCCCGTCCGTGAGTCGAGTGAGCTCGCCGGAGTCCAGGTCCAGGACGTAGAGGTGGTTGCGACGCCGGTCGAGGTATCCGGTGTAGTCCTGCTTGAACTGCAGCCGATCGATGACCCAGGGCGGGCGAGGTCGGCCATCGGGACGCTCCTCGGCTTCGTCGCGGAGAGACACCGCCAGGCGTCGCCCGTCGGGGGCCCAGGCATACGAGCCGATGCTCCGGCCGAGATCGGTGAGGAGCCGCGCCTCACCGCCTTCCAGGTCGAGAACCCAGACCTGCCTCCCCTCGCCCTCGTCGCGACTGGCGAGGAAGGACAGGTGTCGGCCGTCGGGGCTGAAGGCGGGAGACCCCGCGGATCGTGCCCCCGCGGTCATCTGCCGGGGACCGGATTCCGACTCGAGGTCGATGAGCCAGACCTGCGACGTCTCGGTGTTGTCCTCCAGGCTCCGCGTGGACAGTACGTAGGCCACGTACCGACCGTCGGCGCTCGCCACGGGCGAGCCCACACTCGCGATGCGGAAGAGGTCCTCCACGACCATGGGCCGGCCGGCGCCCTGGCCGCTCACGGGCGCCCCTACGACGAACGGAGCCGCCGACAGGGTGAGGACGATGACCGCGCGGAGGAGAGAGCGGGAGTGGATCACGCGTAGCGCCGGTCGAACTCCTCGTCGCTCATCATGGCCCAGCGGACCCCCTCGAAGATGCCGATGACCGACGGGATGCCCGTCCAACAGAACAGGAAATAGAGAATCCCCTTGCCGGTCTTGCCCATGTAGAACTTGTGGAAGCCCAGGCCGCCGAGGACCAGGGCCAGAATCACCGCCATGGTGCGGCTCTTGTCGCTGGTGGTGAGGGCGTGGGTCGCCTGATCGAGCACCGGCATGTTCTTCTTCCGCTGGCACTCGTGACAGAGCCCCCGGGCAGCCCACTCGTCCCGTATGGGGGTGTTGCACGATTCGCAGAGTCGGGAGACCCACTCCCGGCAATGACGGCACTTGCGGGCATTGACCCCGATGGGGGCTTCACAGAACGGGCACGGGACCGTCTCGGTCCCGTGGTCGTCCTCCGGCGCTTCCGCCTCGATGGAGGATCGTGTCTCGATGGGGTCGGTCATGCGCCGGGAGGTGCAGGGGCGTCGGAGTCCTCGTCTGATAAACGCCTACGGCGGGGGCGAGGGCAAGGATTCGCCGGGCTCATCGATAGCGTCGCCCGTCGTGCTCGATCCACCCGCCGGGCCGATTCCCCGCAGGGTCGTGGTGCGTCCAGTGAAGGACGCCGCCCTGATCGTTCCACTCGTACTCGCCGCGGATCCGAAGCCCGTCTCCGACGGCGAGGGGCACGCGGTCGGCGAGATCGATGTTGTGGGCCACGAGGAGGGTGCGTCCCGTCGCCAGCCGCAGGATGAAGCGCTGATGCCGGGAGCCCTCCAGGTCGTCTGAGAGAGACCGCTGCACGACGCCATGCACTTCGACGACCTCGTCGGAGCGTCCCGCTTGGAACAGGGCCTCCACCGCCTGGCTTCCGTCGGTGTCGACGGTGGCGGCTGGGGCCCGGCAACCCGAGAGGGCGATGACCGCGAGGGCGACGAGAGTGGCGATGCGAGGAAGTGGCATGGTCCACGATGGCGTAGGCTTCGTCGTCTTGTCCACCCGAGGGTCGGGACGCCGGCCCGGCCTTCCCACGGAACGTGGGCTTCGACACTCTTGTCGAGACCGAAGCCGTCGGTGGGAAGCCCAGCGGATAGCGCCATGCACGATCACTTCACCGAAGACGACGCGCGAAGGATCCTCGCGCGGGCGGCCGAGCGTCAGGAAGCCGCCGAACGGGCCCGCATCGGGTCGGGGGAAGGAGTCAGCCTGCAGGAGCTGAAGGCCATCGCCGACGAGGTGGGCATCGATCCGACCTACGTCCAGGCCGCTGCCGGTGAACTGGTTCTCCGAAAGGACGCGGCGCCGGCTTCCTCACGCTTCGGAGTCCCCACCCGCCTCGAGGAGGTCCGGATGCTTCCCGGTACGGTGTCCGACCGACAGTGGGGGGAGATGGTGCGCGTTTTCCGCGACGCTTTCGGCCGTTCGGGGATCGTGTCGGAGTTCGGAGACGTGCGGGAGTGGATCTCGGCCAACGTCGGAGACGAGGGCATGCCGGTGAGCGTCCGTCTCGAACCCGCTGAGGACGGCATGCTCCTGACCATCACCCAGAGCACCGAAATGCTCTCCGAGGTGGGCTTGGCCCTTGGAGGATCCTTCGGCGGCATCGGGGCGATGCTGGCGGTCTTCCTGGCGGTGGGTGACTTCGGATCCCGCGCGTGGGTCCTGCCCCTCATGCTGGTGATCCTCGGCCTCGGGAGCTTCCTCGGGTTCACCGTATCGGGGCGGAGCTACGCCAAGAAGCGTGCTGCCGTCTTCGACTCGGTGGCCGACAAGGTCGAGCTCATCGGGCGGCCCGAGGATCCGACGACGGGCTGATGCCGCGACAGGTTGAGGATGCCGCGACGGGCTGAGGTGCGCGCCTGGCGCCTGGATTGGCCCTGCGGCTAGCGCCCCTCCCAGTCCACGTCGGAGAGCCGGGCCATCGCGAGCAGAAGGGCCTGGGTCCCCTGCCTGCTTCCACCCTGTGCCTCGAGGGCCACGTACAGTTGGTGGGCCAGAGCCAAGCCCGGAAGCGAGAGGTTCATCCGCTTCGCCTCGTCCAGGGCGATGCCCATGTCTTTGACGAAGTGCTCGACGAAAAAGCCGGGGTCGAAGTCGTTGGCCATCATGCGGGGGCCGTAATTGGACAGGGACCAGCTTCCCGCGGCCCCGGAGGCCACCGACTCCATGACCGTCTCCAGGTCGAGACCGGCCTTGTAGGCGTAGAGCAGGGCTTCGCAGACGCCGATCATGTTGGTGGCGATGAGCGTCTGGTTCACCATCTTCGTGTGTTGCCCAGCGCCGGGGCCGCCCTGCCGCACCACGGCCTTGCCCATGGCGTCCCAGCACGGACGTAAGGCGTCTACGACATCGGCGTCTCCGCCGATCATGATGGAGAGGCGAGCCTCCCGGGCCCCCACGTCGCCGCCGGACACCGGCGCGTCGACGCTGTGCACGTCCCTTTCCTCCGCGGCCGCGTAGATCTCCTGGGCGAGAGACGGCTCGCTGGTGGTCATGTCCACCAGGATCTCCCCGCCGGAGCAGCCCGCGAGTGCACCGTCGGGGCCGAGGACCACCTGACGAACGTCGTCGGGGAAGCCGACGATGGTGAACACCACGTCGCTGGCCTCGGCGACCGCCTTCGGCGTGTCGGCCCACGCGGCGCCCCGTTCAAGCAGGTCGTCGGCCGTGGCCCTCGTGCGCGTGTACACCGTCGCCGAGAACCCCCGATCCATGAGGTGACCGCACATGCTTCGCCCCATGACGCCGAGTCCGATCCATCCGATGCGGGTGGTGCCTGGTTCGACGTTCATGACCGTGTGGAGCTCCTTGGAGGGTGGGGATCGGCGGGGAGGGAGAGTACGGGGCGCGCCGCCGTCGCACGACCCCCGCGGTGAAGGGCCGGGTCAGTCCAGATCCGGCAGATCCAGTGCCTCCAGGACGTCGGCCGTCTCACGGTGGACGTACATCTGGAGCCCGAGGGGCACCAAACCGGCATCCTGAAGGACGGTGCGGTACCAGGCGGCGGGCCGAAGGTGGAAGCCCTCACGGTCGCCCTCGGGGTCGTCTTCGACGGTGAAGATGTCGATGACGGCGAGGCCCCCGGTACGTTCGGCCAGGGCATCGATGCCCGCGAGGATCTCTTCCTCGTCCAGGTAGTGCAGGACGTCCGAGCACACGACAAGGTCGAAGGGCTCGTCGAAGACGTGCGAATCGAGCTCGCCGAACCGGCCGTGGCGCAGGTTGCGGCTGTCCCCGTAGCGTCGGACCGCGTAGTCGCTGCTGTCGATGCCCAGGTACACTGCCTCGGGTCGCAGCTCCAGGACCACGGGCTGCCAGCGACCTTCGCCGCAGCCCACGTCCAGGACGCTACGAACGGGCCTCGCCAGGACGGACTCGGCTGCCGAGACGGCAAGGGCGACGGCCCGCTCCAGATCCGATGCGTCGCCCACCGGCGGATCGGGACCACGGTACCACCGGTCGAAGTACGCCTGGTCGTAGCGCTTCTGCGTCACGGAGCCCGACCCCGAGACGGACGGCGATGGGTCACCGGGCCAGGACCACCGGCGACCACCCGATTCCGTCGGGGGACGGACCGACGTCCAGGCGGCGGACGATGGTCCGGGTGTCCAGATCGATGACGGCGACCTGTCCCGATTGACTCAAGGACAGGAAGAGCGTTTCCCCGTCGGGGGTGACGAATATCCCTTGAGGTCCCTCACCAGGAAGCGGAAGCGTCTCCATATCGCGACGCTCGTCGTAGTCGATGAAGCGGACGTGGCTGCGCCGGAGGTCGGGAATGACCACCATGTCCCGCTCTTCGAGGATGAGGATGCGGTACGGCCACTCGAACCCCGTGAGCGCCGAGTCGACCTCGCCGGTTTCGGTGTCGACCACCGAGACGAAACCTTCGGCGTTGCTGCCCACCCAGACCTGGGATCCGTCCCTGCTTACCGTGACCGCTTCAGGCGTCGCAGGTACCGGGTAGCTCCGGGTCTTCGCCCGCGAGGCGACGTCCAGCCGAGACACGGTGCCCGCGCCCATGTCCCCGGTGTAGAGCGTTTCTCCTGAGCCGGTCACCGCGACCATGTGCGATCCGTCGGCTCCCGTCGGAATGGCGGCCACGATATCACCCCTGAAGGGCTGGACAAGGACGACCGTACGGCTGGCCTCCGACGTGACGGCGACCAACGTGTCGCCGGGTAGGAAGAAGGCGCCATGGGGTCGTGGGTAGTCGCGCAGGTCGATGGTCCGGACCGCGCGGGGTGCGGACACGTCGAACACGGTGAGGGAGTTGCCTCCCCCGTAATCGGTAGACACGGCCCAACGACCGTCTGCGGTGAGCGCGAGCTCATGAGGTCCCCGGCCCGTGGGGAGCGTGGCTACGATCTCGCCGGAGGCGACGTCCACGAAGGTGGCCGTGTGGGCCCCCTTGTTGAGAACGATGAGGGTGCCCGTGTCGCGGTCCGCCTGGGCGGAGGCGGCCGTTGGGCCGAGGGTCAAGGCCGCGACCACCGCGAGCGCGGCGGTGAAGAGGGTCCGGCGTGCGGGCTCGGGGAAGTACACGCTGTGAGCTCCTTCCTTGGGATCGATTCGAGGGGTCAGTCGATCTTCACCAGCTCCAGATCGAAGTTGAGCTGTTGCCCCGCCAGGGGATGGTTGGCATCGATCTGAACCGTATCCTCGGCGACCGCCGTCACGGTGACGGGCACCTTCTGACCGTCGGGGGTGCTCATCTCGAACCGATCGCCCACCGCCGGCGAGGCCGACTCTGGAAAGTTCTCGGCGGGGACGTCGAGCACCAGCTCGTCGGAGCGGAGGCCATAGGCATCCTCCGGCGCGATCCTGGTGGAGATCTCGTCGCCGACGGTCATGCCTTCGACGGCCTTCTCGAAGCCGGGAATGACGTGGCCGGTGCCCAGAACGAAAGCCAGCGGCTCCCGACCCTTGGAACTGTCGAAGACCGTCCCGTCGTCGAGTTTGCCGGTGTAGTGCACGTGTACGGTGTCGCCCTGCTTGGCAGCTGCCACGAGAACCTCGCTTGTCTTCCTTCGATGAACGCTTCGAGGCCAGTACAACCCCGCAGCGCAGGGGGCGTTCAGGTCGAGGGAGTTACGGATAAGTTGCGAACAGGTCGGCGACGGCGCATCATGCGGACCCCTCAGAGGAGGCCCCCCCTCCAAGGAGTGCATCATGCGCTACTCCCTTTTCGCCGTCGTCACCCTGGCGACCCTGGTGCTGACTCAGCCCCTCCACGCGCAGGACGCCGAACTCACCTTCGGGGTGTTCGTCACCGTGCGCGCCGAGCACATCCCGGACTTCGAGGAGGGCGCGCGTGATCATGCGCGCTGGCATGCCGATCAGAACGACACGCAGGCGTGGCCGGCCTATCAGGCTCTCACCGGCCATGGTGAGTACGCCTTCATTTCGCCCAACATGACCTATGCGTCGTTCGACGCACCCTCCGTGGACCTCGGTGCCGACATCGCCGCGTGGGCCAGCCAGGGCGCGGAGTACGTCGAGACCGAAGAGATGGTGATCTGGACCACCGTACCCGGTGGCAACCCGCCCGCCGACCCCACGGGCTTCCCGGTGGTGCAGGTCTTCGAGTTCGACATCCAGCCGAAAGGCCAGGCGGCGGTCATGGAGGGCATGGAACGCTTCTCCGAGGCCATGCAGGACGCCCCCTTCCACTGGCAATGG
>ERZ869936.2305-NODE-2305-length-11451-cov-4.504124_pt1 | contig 11451 bp, 10 predicted proteins | sample MGYA00520876_ERZ869936 | MGnify/ENA primary metagenome ERZ869936 (study PRJEB32218, sample SAMN09650985) | biofilter metagenome | isolation source: enrty point of leading RO module | place: Saudi Arabia: Thuwal, RO plant located on Red Sea | collected 2016-02-17 ... | reverse complement strand
ACCAGCCGGTCGGTGGGATCGTCGCCCTCAGGGGTGAGGCGGAAGCTGTCGCCGCCGGCGCGCTGCACGCGGTTCGGTGCCAGCGCCTCGGCCAACACCGGTTCCGCCGGCGCTCGCCGCAGCGAAAACAGCAAGGTGTTGCCGCCGCGAAACCGGCGCAGACCGGCGATGGTGTCGGAGAACACGGCGGCCCCGCGATGCAGGATATGAACCCGGTCGCAGATGGCTTCCACCTCGGGAAGGATGTGGGTCGACAGGATTACGCTGTGGTCATTGCCAAGTTCGCGGATGAGTGCGCGAATCTCGCGGATCTGATTCGGATCGAGGCCGACGGTCGGCTCGTCCAGGATGATCACGTCCGGATCGTGAATGATGGCCTGGGCGATGCCGACGCGTTGCTGGTAGCCCTTGGAGAGGGCGCCGATGAGCCGGCGACCCATATCGCTCAGGCCGCAACGGCGCTTGGCGCGTTCGACCGCAGGCCGGACTTCGGCCCTGCGCACCTTGTGCAGGCGCGCTGCCAGGGTCAAATATTCGTCAACCCGCAGTTCGCGATACAGGGGCGGCACTTCCGGCAGGTAGCCGATTCGTGCCTTGGCAGCCGTCGGTCGCTCGATCAGGTCGACCCCGCAGATCGCGATGGAGCCGCTGGAGGGTGCCAGATTGCCGGTGATCATCTGCATGGTCGTGGTCTTGCCGGCGCCGTTCGGGCCGAGCAATCCGACCACCTCGCCGCGCCGCAGCTCGAGCGAGATATCGCTGACCGCGCGATGGCGTCCGTAATAGCGCGACAGATCGGTCGCGGACAAGGTGATCTCAGCGCTTGCCGATGCGTTCATGGCCATTCCGCGGATTTGAGTGAATCGGACGTTCCCAGTCGGTCTTTTCGTGATGTCCCGCAGGCGGCCTCCAACGCGGTGCGCGAAAGGCGGCCGTTCCGCCGGGGATGCGGGCGGGGTCACTTGTGACGGCCGCCAAATATACCTAAACTGGCCCAGCGATTGAAGAACTTTGGGCAGCGGGCCACTTACTAACGGATTCAAAGGCTGGTCGTCTGGCGCGCGTCGCCGCTTTCCTATGCAACTATTCCCCCTCATTGCCGCATTGGCCGTCGCGCTAACCGCCGGCTGCACGCACACTGCGCCGAAACCCGGTGTCCAGGGCGTTGCGACGCTGACGGCCGACGCGGGCGACAGCTATGAAGAGCGCGCCCGGCAGGTCCTGGGCGGCAACGCAGCGCGCAGCGAAGGCCTCGACAAGGACCTGTTGTACAAGTTCTTGCTGGCCGAGATTGCCGGCCAGCGCGGCAACCCGCAGCTTGCGGCGCAGGCCTACCTTGAGCTGGCACGACAGACCCGCGACCCTCGCATTGCGCGCCGGGCCACCGAAATCGCCTTGTATGCCAAGCTCGATACGCTGGCGCTGGAATCGGCGCGCATCTGGCTGAAGGCGGAAGAGAATTCGCCGGTCGCGCGGCAAACGCTGGCAACCTTGCTGGTGAGCGCGCGCGAACTCGATGCGGCGCGGCCGATCGTCGAGGAATTGCTGGCGGCGACACCGAAGGAGGAGATCGGGCAGGCCCTGCTGCATTTCCAGGGCGCGCTGAGCCGCCACCCCGACAAGCCGGCGGCTCAGCGCTTTGTCGTCGACCTGACCAAGCCTTACCTGGCGCATCCTGAAGCCTATTTCGTGCGCGCCCAGGCGGCGGCTGCGGCCGAGCAATACGACGTATCGCTCGCCGAAATCAAGCGCGCGCTCAAGGCACGGCCGGATTGGGAGGCGGCCGCGCTGCTGCAATCCCAGCTGCTGGCGCGCGATAACCGGGGTGCCGGTCTCGATTACCTGCGCCGTTACCTCGACGACTTTCCCGGCGCGCAGGATGTCCGCCTTAACTACGCGCGTGCGCTGATCGCCGAGCGGCGCTACCCGGAGGCGAGAACGCAGTTTGCAAAGCTGCTCGAGGCAAATGCCGGCAATGCCGACCTGGCATTCACCGTCGCCTTGCTGTCGATACAGATGAACGACCTGGACGCGGCGGACCGTCAGCTCAGGCAGGCGCTCGCGCTGGGCTATAAGGACGCCGACGCGGTGCGCTTCCAGATTGCGCAGGTTAACGAGGAACTCAAGCGCTTTGAAGAAGCGGCCCGCTGGTACAGGACGATTACCGGCGGCGACCAGTTCGTGGTGGCACAGGCGCGCTACGCGGTGATGCTGGCGCGTCAGGGTCAGGTGGACATCGCACTTGAGCATCTTCGCGGGCTGCAACCGAGGGAAGAGGCGCAGCGGGTGCAGTTGATCCAGGCCGAAGCGCAACTCTTGCGCGAAGTGCGCGAGTATCAGCGCTCATACGAAGTCCTGAGGCTGGCGCTCGATAACGAGCCAGACCATCCCGAGCTTCTGTATGACGTTGCCCTCGCAGCGGAGAAGGTCGACCGGCTGGACGTGGCCGAGCAGAGCCTGCGCCGGCTCATCCCCCTTCAGCCCGACCATGCCCAGGCGTACCACGCGCTCGGCTCCACGCCTACCGATCGCACCGACCGCCTGTCGGAGGCGCGCGAGTACATCGTGAAGGCTCTCACGCTGGCGCCGGACGATCCCTTCATTCTCGACAGCATGGGGTGGGTGGAATTCCGTCTGGGCAATATCGCCGAAGGCCTGGAGTACCTGCGCCGCGCCTACGATCAACGCAAGGATCCGGAGATCGCCGCCCACCTTGGCGAGGCGCTGTGGGTTAAAGGGCGTCAGGACGAGGCCCGGCGCATCTGGAAGGAATCGCTGCAGGCCAATCCCGACAGCGAGCCGCTTCAGAACGTTATCCGCAAGTACCTCAAGTAGACCCGACGTGCGCCCGAGCGACTGGCTGCGACGGCTGGCTTCGCTGATCGCGCCAATCGCGCTGGCGGCCTGCGCAATCGCGCCGCAGGCCCCGTCGGTTCAGTCGGTCGATCACATCAGCGCGTTTCAACTGGCGGGTCGGGTTGCGGTGAAGCTCGAAGACAAAGGCTACTCCGCCCGACTGCGCTGGGAGCACGCACCTACGCTCGATGCCCTGTGGCTATATTCGCCGATAGGCTCGGTGCTGGCGGAACTCACCGTCGATGGCAATGGAGCGACATTGGTGACGGCCGACCGGGAGGCGTACAACTCCCGCGATGTGCAGGCGCTGACCCGCGAGGTACTGGGCTGGAACTTGCCGCTGGAGGGGCTGCAGCATTGGGTGCTCGGCCGTGCCGATCCGGCGGCGCCGGTCAATGGCGAGCAGCGCGATGCCATGGGCCGGCTGCAGCGATTGTCACAGCGGGACTGGCGCATCGACTACCTCGCCTACGTGGACGGCAGCCCGTTGCCCGCGGCGATGGCGCTGCACTACGGCGAGCTGCGGCTGCGGCTGGTCATCGACCGCTGGCAACTGGCGGAAGCCGCGCGGTGAGCGACGGCCTGAGCTGGTTCCCCGCGCCCGCCAAGCTCAACCTGTTTCTGCACGTCGTCGGCCGCCGGCCGGACGGCTATCACCTGCTGCAAACGGTATTCCGCTTCATCGATTGCTGCGACGAGATCGGGCTGCGGGTGCGCGACAACGGCGCTATCCGCCGTATTACCGATGTGCCGGGCGTGGCCGCGGAGGAGGATCTGTGCGTGCGCGCGGCAACGCTGCTTCGGCGCGTCACCGGTTGCGGGCTGGGGGCGGATATCGCGGTGCGCAAGCGAATTCCGATGGGTGGCGGGTTGGGAGGCGGCAGCTCCGATGCCGCCACCACGCTAATCGCCCTAAATCGGTTGTGGGGAACCGGCTTGGCGCGTTCTCGGCTCGAGGCACTTGCATTGCAGTTGGGGGCTGACGTCCCGGTATTCGTGCACGGCCGCACGGTGTTTGCCGAAGGGGTGGGCGAGCGTTTTCAGGAGATCGAACTGAAGCCCGCCTGGTACCTGGTGTTGACGCCGCAAGTTTCGGTTTCCACAGCGGAAATCTTCTCCGCACCCGAATTGACACGAAACACCAAACCTATCAAAATGGCGGCCTTTTTTCGGGGCGAAGGTCACAACGATCTGGAGCCAGTGGTGTGTCGCCGCTACCCCGTGGTGGCCGAGCACCTGCAGTGGCTTCGGCAGTTCAGCCAGGCGGCGATGAGTGGTTCGGGCGCGTGCGTGTTTGCGTCGTTCGACAGCCGTAGCACAGCGCAGGAACTGTTTGATCGTTTGCCGGAAACCATGCGTGGCTTCGTAGCGCGTGGACTCGAACGCCATCCGCTTGCTGCGGACGGCGCATAGACAAGCTTTCTTGGGGAGTCGCCAAGCTGGTTAAGGCAGCGGATTTTGATTCCGCCATGCGTGGGTTCGAATCCTACCTCCCCAGCCAGACAATGTACGCCGGCCTGCCGGTCAGGCGGCGGGCGGGCCCAGGCAGCAAACCCGGCAACACGTCGCTTGAGTGGCGTGTTGCGTTTTTTTTGCGGTAACCGAAGGTTTCGAATGGCTTACGACAGCTTGATGGTGTTCACCGGCAGCGCCAACCCGCGGCTTGCCGAAGCGGTCGTCAGGCATCTGAACATTCCGCTGGGGCGGGCCACGGTAGGGCGCTTCAGCGATGGCGAAGTGATGGTCGAACTCCTCGAAAACGTGCGCGGCAAGGACACTTTCGTGCTGCAGTCGACCTGCACCCCGACCAACGACCACCTGATGGAAGTGCTGTTGATGGTCGATGCGCTCAAGCGCTCGTCTGCGGGACGCATTACCGCTGCCATCCCGTACTTCGGATACGCACGGCAGGACCGCCGGCCGCGGTCGGCACGCGTCGCGATCAGCGCCAAGGTCGTCGCCAACATGCTGCAGGCAGTTGGCGTCGACCGGTTGCTGACGATGGACCTGCATTCCGACCAGATTCAGGGCTTCTTCGACATCCCGGTCGACAATGTTTACTCGGCCCCCATTCTTCTCGGCGATATCTGGAAGCGCGACTACAAGGACCTGGTGGTGGTGTCCCCTGACGTCGGGGGGGTGGTGCGGGCTCGTGCGCTTGCCAAGCGCCTCGAATCCGATCTCGCGATCATCGACAAGCGCCGACCGCGGCCGAACGTGGCGACCGTGATGAACATCATCGGCGAGGTGTCCGGGCGCACCTGCGTGCTGATGGATGACATGGTGGACACGGCGAATACCTTGTGCGAGGCGGCCAATGCGCTGAAGGAGAAAGGCGCCTCGACCGTGCTCGCCTACTGTACGCATCCGGTGCTGTCGGGCAAGGCGATCGAGCGCATCGAGAATTCGGCGCTCGACGAGGTGGTGGTGACTGACACGATTCCGCTGCGCGGCGAAGCGCGCCATTGCAGCCGTATCCGGCAGCTGTCGATCGCGGAGCTGCTCGCGGAAACGATGCGTCGCATCAGCAACGAGGATTCGGTCAGTTCGCTTTTCATGGACTGACTTTTTTGGTGGCGTGCTCCTGCACGCTGTTTTGCTGTACGGCGCCGACTGGTCGCGGTCGCCGCCGAAATGACTGGAGAACGAGATGGCAACGATTGAAGTAACTGCAATGCCGCGCAGTGCGCAGGGTACGGGTGCGAGCCGCCGCCTGCGCAAGGCGGGCAAGGTGCCGGGCATCATCTACGGTGCGGATCAGTCTGCCCAGGTGATCGAGCTCGACCACAACACGCTGCTCCTGCAGATGCGGCACGAATCCTTCCATGCGTCGATCCTGACGATGTCACTGGACGGCAAGAAGGAGCGCGTGCTGCTGCGCGACGTGCAGATGCACCCCTGGAAGCGGCAGGTGCTGCACGTGGATTTCCAGCGCGTGTCGGCCAACCAGAAGATCCATATGGACGTGCCGCTGCATTTCATCAACGCCGAGATCGCGCCCGGCGTAAAGGTGGGCAAAGGGGTGGTCAACCACGTCATGACCGAGATCGAGGTGAGCTGCCTGCCGGACGCATTGCCAGAGTTCATCGAGGTCGACCTGGCCAACCTGGAGCTCGGTCATTCGATTCACCTGTCGGACCTGAAGCTCCCGGCCGGCGTGGAATCGGTGCAGCTCAACCGCGACGAGGATGCGGTGGTGGCGACCGTGCAGGTGCCGCGTGTGGTCGAAGAGGCCGAGGAGGCCGCGGCCGCGACTGCGGAAGCTCCGGCCGCCGAGGGCGCGGCCGCGGCGCCGGCCGCCGCGCCGGCCGAGCAGCCGGCCAAGAAGTAACCGCGTGCTGTACTGCGGCGGCCCGCCCGGTGGCAGACATGGCCGGGCGGGCCGCTTTGTTTCCAGTCGATGCGCTGAGTGCGGCCGGTGATGAAGCTGGTGGTCGGTCTGGGCAATCCCGGACGCGAATACGAACATACGCGCCACAATGCCGGCTTCTGGTGGGTCGATGCGCTGGCGCAGGCGCAGGGCGTAACCCTGCGACCCGAGCCCCGGTTTCACGCAGCGCTGGGGCGGCTCGCGCAGCGCGGCGGCGAATGCTGGCTGATGAAGCCGGCGACCTTCATGAACGCCAGCGGCCGGGCAGTTCAGGCGCTGACCCATTTCTACAAGATTGCGGCGGCCCAGGTGCTGGTGGTGCACGACGAACTGGATCTAGCCCCCGGCGTTGCCCGGCTGAAGAATGGGGGCGGCGTGGCTGGCCACAACGGGCTTAAAGACATCGCCGCGCAGCTGGGTACGGACTTCTGGCGCCTGCGCATAGGCATCGGCCATCCCGGCGACCGCGCGCAGGTGGCCAACTACGTGCTGTCGCCGCCGCGCAAGGAAGAGGGGGACTCGATCCGCGATGCCTTGGCGCGCAGCCTCGAGGTCTGGCCGCTGCTCGCAGCCGGAAATACCGAGGGCGCGATGCATCGGCTTCACACGCAGGAAAGAAATGCCGACGCCGGCAACGGATAGGGCGATCGCACGAACGCTCCGGGATGTCGGGCTTGCCCATTATTTGATCACTCACCGATAACTGCCAGACATGAAGTGTGGAATTGTCGGGCTGCCCAATGTGGGCAAGTCCACCCTGTTCAATGCGCTGACCAAGGCCGGCATTGCCGCGGAGAACTACCCGTTTTGCACCATCGAGCCCAACGTCGGTGTGGTGGAAGTGCCCGACGCGCGGCTTCCGGCGCTGGCCGAAATTGCCAGACCCCAGCGGGTGGTACCGGCGATCGTCGAGTTCGTCGACATCGCGGGGCTGGTGGCCGGCGCTTCGCGCGGCGAAGGTCTGGGGAACCAGTTTCTCGCCAACATCCGCGAGACCGACGCCATTGCCCATGTGGTGCGCTGTTTCCGTGACGACAACGTCGTGCATGTTGCAGGATCCGTGAATCCGGTCTCCGATATCGAAACCATCAATACCGAGCTTGCGCTGGCTGACCTGGCCAGCGTGGAAAAGCAGCTTGCCCGCTACGTCAAGGCTGCCCGCGCCGGCGCAGACAAGGAGGCGCAGCGATTGGTGGCGGTGCTGGAGAAAGTGGAAAAAGTACTTAACGAGGGCAGGCCCGCCCGCACGGCAGACCTGAGCAGGGAGGAGCTTGCGCTGGTGCGACCGCTATTTCTGCTGACGATGAAGCCGACGCTTTACGTGGCCAATGTGGCGGAAAACGGCTTCCGCGACAATCCGCTGCTCGCTGCTGTCGAGGCCCACGCGGCGGCCGAAGGCGCTCCGGTGGTGGCGCTGTGCGCCGCGCTCGAATCCCAGATCGCCGAACTGGACGCCGAGGATCAGCAAGTGTTCCTTGCCGATGTCGGATTCGAGGAGCCGGGCTTGAACCGTTTGATTCGCGCGGCATATGACCTGCTGGGATTGCAGACCTATTTCACCGCCGGCGAGAAGGAAGTGCGGGCCTGGACCATTCACAAGGGCGACACCGCGCCCCAGGCGGCAGGTGTCATCCACACCGACTTCGAGAAGGGATTCATCCGCGCGGAGGTTATCGCGTTCCAGGACTACGTTTCCCTGAAGGGCGAGTCCGGCGCAAAGGAGGCCGGGCGGATGCGCCTCGAGGGCAAGGATTACGTGGTGCGCGACGGCGACGTCATGCACTTTCGCTTCAACGTTTGAACCGCTGCGCCGATCCAGGATCGGTTCGCGCACGTTTTTGGTGAATCAGGCCGTTTCTATTGACGTCTTTTTGGCGTTTACACGACAGGGTCGTTTCGGTAGATTGGCCTCTGCACCAGACGACAGGGAGGCGCAAATTGAAGGCATTCTGTATTGCCAAGTTGACTGCCGTCGCGCTGTTCGGAGTAATGGAAGTCGCGTTTGCGCAGTCCGCCCAATCGGCAAACAACAGCGCCGAATTGCGGTGGTACGTCGGGCTTGGGCTTGGTTTCAGTCAGGGCAGCGTGCCGCAGCAGACGATCGATAACGTGAACACCGTTTTCAGCGGGGCCTTGGGATCAACCTTCACGATAGTCGACAGGGATGACCGATCTACCGGCGCCAAGGCGTTTCTCGGCTATACGCTCGGGGCAAATTTTTCAATCGAGGCCGGATACGCGGTACTTGGCAAGCCTGAGGTGGACTTTGACTTTCGAGGTGCTCTGTCATCTTTGGGCACGGCGAGCGTCGAATACTCGATGACATCGGTCTTCGGTGATGTAATTGGCAGGCTCCCGGTCGGCGAGCGATGGGAGTTTTTTGGTCGGGTCGGGCTCAATGTCGGCCGGACTTCCGTGACATTCAGCGGGCAGCCGTTAACGCTGATTGCATCGAACGATGAACTTGACGAAACCAAGTCCCGCGTCAAGTTTGGCGGTGGCGTGGAGTACGCGTTGAACCCGACCTTTGCACTTCGGGCGGAATGGGAACGTTATAGAATGCCCGACCCTTTGAGTAACCGCGAGCTCGATCTGGATTTGGCCATTGCATCTTTGCTATACCGATTCTAGTTTGAATTGCAGGCGCCGCCTGAGCCGCGTGGACGTTTGCGCACTTGGCGTTCAGTGACTCGGACGACTCCGAGCAACTAGCGTGCGCGCGAGCTCTTTCCGCCGAGGATCGATCCGAGCACCCCGCGAATGATACGCCGGCCGACCTCCGATCCGATCGCCCGGGCTGCACTCTTTACCAAAGCTTCGCCGGCGCCCTGACGGCGACCGCCGCCGAGCAATCCTTCGAACAACGAGTCCTTCTGGCGCGTCGCAGGTTGCGCAGATCTCACCGAGGTTTCGCTGCGCCGACGGGCCAGTGCCTCGTGTGCGGAGTCGCGGTCTACAGCTGCGTCATAGACACCAGCAACTAGCGACTGCTTCATGATCGCGGCGCGCTCACCGTCGCTGGCCGGGCCGATTCGAGTCGCTGGCGGCAGCACAAACGCGCGCTCGACTACCGACGGCCGACCTTTCTCGTCGAGAAAAGATACCAGCGCTTCGCCGACGCCGAGTTCGGTGATCGCGCGCTCGACGTCAAGCGCGGGATTGGCGCGCAGTGTGGTCGCAGCCGTCTTCACCGCCTTCTGATCGCGCGGCGTGAAGGCGCGCAGCGCATGCTGGACGCGATTGCCCAGCTGTGCCAGGACGCTATCCGGCACATCAAGCGGGTTCTGCGTTACGAAGTACACGCCGACGCCCTTGGAGCGCACCAGGCGTACCACCTGCTCGATCTTCTCCAGAAGGGCGGACGGCGCCTCCGCGAACAGCAGGTGCGCCTCGTCGAAGAAAAACGCGAGCTTCGGCTTGTCGGCATCGCCGATTTCGGGCAACTCCTCGAACAGCTCGGCAAGCAGCCACAGGAGCAGGGTCGAATATACCTTCGGGGTCGAAAGCAGGCGATCGGCGGCGAGAATGTTGACGACGCCGCGACCATCCGGCCCGGTCTGCATCAGGTCCGCGATGTTCAGCGCGGGCTCGCCGAAGAAATGATCGCCTCCCTGCTCTTCGCGCGCGGGCAGGCCGCGCTGAATGGCGCCAATGCTCGCGGCCGAGATGTTGCCGTAATCGGTGGTGAACTGGCCTGCGTTCTCGCCCGCGAACTGAAGCATCGAGCGCAGATCCTTCAGGTCGAGCAGCAGCAATCCGTTGTCATCGGCGACGCGAAATACCAGCTGCAGAACGCCTGCCTGGGTGTCGTTGAGATTGAGCATGCGCCCGAGCAGCAACGGCCCCATCTCCGAGACCGTGGCGCGCACCGGATGCCCCTTCTCTCCAAAGACGTCCCAGAAGGTGACCGGGCAGGCGGCGTAGGCCGGCTCCGGCAAGCCCAGCGATTTAAGCCGTTCGCTCAGTTTGGCGCTGGCCTTGCCCGCCTGCGACAGGCCCGACAGGTCGCCCTTGACGTCGGCGAGCACCACCGGCACGCCAATCGAGCTGAACGCTTCGGCCATGACCTGCAACGTCACGGTCTTGCCGGTGCCGGTAGCGCCGGTAATCAGACCATGGCGGTTCGCCCTGCCGGGCCGTAGCGCCAGGGCGTGATCACACCGAGCACTCGGCGAAGGACCGGGCATCTGGGCTGGGTGAGCGCGGGTGGCGCCGTGCTAGAATTTTTTGCGAATTATATCAGTCGCCTAGCCGCACTATTCCGGCGCGGCCAGCGGATCCGTCGAAACATACATCTACACGCAGATTCTGGAAGCACAGGGCCATGGCCGGTCACAGCAAGTGGGCAAACATCAAACACAGGAAAGCGGCAGCCGACGCACGCAAGGGCAAGATCTTCACCCGCCTGATCAAGGAAATCACCGTGGCGGCTCGCCTCGGTGGGCCCGACCCGAACAGCAATCCGCGCCTGCGCCTGGCAATGGACAAGGCGTTCGACAACAACATGCCGAAGGACACCGTGGAGCGCGCGATCAAGCGCGGCTGTGGAGAGCTGGACGGCGCCAGCTACGAAGAGGTGCGCTACGAAGGCTATGGCGTGGCCGGCGCAGCGGTAATGGTCGACTGCATGACCGACAACCGCACGCGGACGGTTGCCGATGTGCGCCACGCCTTCACCAAGCATGGCGGCAACCTGGGTACCGATGGGTCGGTCGCGTTCCTGTTCAGGCACTGTGGTCAGCTGGTTTTCGCCCCGGGTGCCGACGAAGAGCGCATCATGGAGGCCGCAGTGGAGGCGGGGGCTGAAGACGTGATGTCAAACGAAGACGGTTCCTTCGAGGTGATTACCTCGGTCGGCGATTTTCCGGCGGTCAGGCAGATGCTCGAGAGCAAGGGGCTGAAGCCCGCGTTTGCCGATGTCACCTTCAAGCCGACGACCGAGAACGCGCTGGAGGGCGACGACGCGGTGCGCATGCAGAAACTGATCGATGCACTCGAAGGGCTCGACGATGTGCAGGAGGTGTACACCACGGCCGTGCTCGACGCGGCCTGAGCGATGCGGCCCAGCGTGCGCGTGATCAACCGCGGGTGTGCCGTCGCGCGGCAGTGGCTGCAATGTGCCCCGCCTGAGCCGGGCCGCGACCGCGGCCAGGTGCGACGGTAATGCGGATACTCGGCGTCGATCCAGGACTTCGGGTGACCGGCTTCGGGCTTGTGGAAAAGGA
>ERZ869936.2304-NODE-2304-length-11459-cov-5.188355_pt1 | contig 11459 bp, 9 predicted proteins | sample MGYA00520876_ERZ869936 | MGnify/ENA primary metagenome ERZ869936 (study PRJEB32218, sample SAMN09650985) | biofilter metagenome | isolation source: enrty point of leading RO module | place: Saudi Arabia: Thuwal, RO plant located on Red Sea | collected 2016-02-17 ... | reverse complement strand
GCACCTACCTCGAGCGCGACGTGCGCCAGATCCTCAACATCCAGGACCTCGTGGCTTTCCAGCGGTTCGTCCAGCTCTGCGCCGGGCGGATCGGCCAACTCGTCAACATCTCGTCGCTTGCGGCCGACGCCGGAATCACTCGCGTGACCGCCGACTCGTGGCTTTCAGTCCTGCGCGCGAGCCATCTGGTCTTCCTCGTCCAGCCGTGGTTCAGCAACCTGTCAAAGCGGTTGATCAAGACCCCGAAGCTCTACTTCTGCGACCCCGGACTGGCAGCCTGGCTGCTGGGGGTTCGCAAGCCGGAGCATGTCACCGCCCACCCCCAGCGCGGCGCACTGTTCGAGAACTGGGTCATGACCGAACTCCTCAAGGCCCGGACCAACCACGGCCTGACCCCCTCCCTGCATTTCCTGCGGGACAAGCAGGGACACGAGATCGATGCCCTCGTCGAGACCAGCCCCACCACGATCGATGCCGTCGAGGTGAAGTCGGGCGAAACGATCGCCTCGGACTTCTTCTCCGGACTCGCCTACTGGCGGGAGAAATTCGGCGAGCGAAAACTGCGCCCTTGGCTGGTCCATGGCGGCACGACCCGACAGGACCGGAGCCTGGCAACGGTCCTTCCGTGGAACGACCTGCAGCCGTTGCTCGATCGATTGGTCTGACCTCGCAGAGGTCATTTTCATCGCAGTCCCTCGTGAAACGCATAGATCGCCAGCTGCTGCTCGACGAGTCGCAGCTTGAGCGGCAGGAGGGTCGCCACGATGCGCCGATGGTAGCGTTCGGGCGGCAGACCCCGGCTGTAGGGCAGCTTCCAGATCAGGTGCGGCGCCAGCCTGCAGGCGCGGCGCACGAGCCGGGCACCGCTGGGTCGTTTCAGCCGACTGAGCAGGTCCCTCTCGACCTCGTCCCGCAGCCAGCGACGCAAGACCTCCAGCTCCCACGGATCCGGGTCGGGGTCCAACAGCACCTGTCGCAGGTCACCCCACAGGTTGCCGCTGCCCAGGCTGAGGCGGGGCTCCTCCCGCAATGCGCGGCGGGCGACCGTCGGGCAGGAGATGTTGCCAAGCGGATCGTTCATGCGAACACCGTCGCACCCAGGGGTGGGACAAAGGCAGGGGCATCGCAGGGAATCGCGCGTCGGTGCAGTGCTTTTTGCCGGGCGGTTTCCCCCGATCGAATGCGCTCCCCCATCGGTGCGTCTCAACAGCCATGAAGCAGATCGCATTCTCCATGCTCTCGTGGCTCCTCGCACTCGGTGCCTCCGCCCAAACCTGCCGGGAGGTCGTGCGCGACTCCTCCGGGCGGATCGTCCGGACCATCGAGCGCCACAGGATTTCCGGCGGAACGGAGCGGGCGACGATCCGCGATGCCTCGGGGCGCATCATCGGCACGGCCACCACCCACTCCAGCGGCGGCACGAGCCGTACCGAGTTCCGCGACGCCAGCGGTCGGATCACCGGATCGGCATCGACCAGGGGTTCAACGGGCGACAGCTCCCGGACGACCTACCGCGACGCGAGCGGGCGAATTTCCGGCAGTACCTCGACCAGCCGCTCCGGCAGCGGCAGACGGACGACATTCCGCGATGCCTCGGGCCGGATTACCGGCAGCGAAAGCACCCACGGCAGCAGCACCATCCGGCGCGACCGTTCCGGGCGGCTGACCGGAAGCAGCAACGGAAGCTGTCGTCGCGAATCTCGGAACCCAACCGGACCCGTGCCGAGAGGGTAGGCAAGGTGATCACACAGGGTTTGCGCTTGCCGACTTCGCCCAACGCCCGGCGGCGAAGGATCGGCACCTGCCAGCCAGCTTGCGCCCGATTGGCCGTGTCCGTCGATCATCCAGGTCCGTGGGGTGCCTAACGACGGACGCGAAGTCTCAGGCTGCCCGTGGCCGGGCGCATTACCATTTGTTGGATCGTGCCTCCGTGGGTGATCGGCCATCCCCTGAGAACCCCAAAACCATCCTCCAATGTCTTCGCCCGCCGGCGCCGGAGACGACCCACGAGCAGGTTGTAGCGGTCGCAACGCTCGCCCTTTCTCCACCCGGCCAGCAGGTTGACTCGCGCACCATCCGCTCGATCGAGGTAGTGATTCGTCTGGGCGAGGCCCCAGGCGAAGGGCTCGTGGTGAAAATAGTGACCCCCGATGTTCTGCATGAGGCACTGCTGGTCGCGTCGCGTGCCCACCACGTGTGTGAAATAGGGGGACATCGCCCGCCAAGGGCCGATCTGCCTCACCAGTGACCCATACGAGCTTGCCCGGTCGCACGCCGCTCTGAGGTGCATGCAGGCCGGCATCTGCGAAAGATCCACGCGGGATTGCACGCAAGGAGACTGGTTCAGGGTTACCGCCCATGCCCCCTCACGCTGCGCACTGCGCACCCCGACAAACCCTGGGAAGCCCACGGATTCATACAAATAGCGGTTCCCCTTCCAGAATCGAACCAACGCGGAATAGGCCCCGAGGGATTTCGGCCGGTGCCAATCAAGGTTCCTCGCCAATATCGGTCTCCCACGCGCGTCACAGAATGAGGCGCTCGAACACGCCTGCCCACCCCTCTCGAACAGCTGATGGAGGTCGTAGGAAATATTCAGGAGGAAAACCTTCCCAAACGGCGCCCCGGATGCTCGGCAAAGTCCCCTGAGTTCACTGGCATACGCACCCCCGAGCAGCCTGGCCATTCGACCTGCTGCCGCTCCCCCTAGCCTGAGGAAAGGGAACAGGGGCCTGGCTCTCGACGGCAGTTCGCACACCATCTCATCCCAGGCCACCTCGATAAGATCCCGGATCCAGTCCCGATACTCTTCCCCCGCATCCAGCCAGCGCCTTGAGGGCGGCAACGACAAGTCGATGTCGAGCAGCGGGAGTTCGCCAAGCCTGATGGACCCAAGATTCACGATGGCCAAATAGTCAGCCCAATAGCCTGGTGCAAGGGCCCGCTTCTCGTAGAGCCGGCGCATCCGAGCTTCGCACCGTCCCCCTGCAAATGTCTGACCCGTCAATTCAGGATCTAGGGGCCTCACATCGGGCTCCAACCGCATACAAAGAATCCTTCAGTTTTCTCACTTTCTGCTAGGCAGCCGGGCACCGATTTCTGTTGGATACCAAAGCAAACTATCCCCTCTTTCCCGGTGTCACCCTCCAGATTTCGAGCTGGCCCAGGCCATTGCGCGACCAGATCCCGCCAAGGGCCGAAGAACCTCGGTTCCTGGTGGGCTGCGATCGCAGGGGCCTCCCTGCTCTTGGGAGCTCTCGGTCGTGCCAACGACCTCATGGAGCTCCGGGACTGTGAACTGATCAAATCGCAGTGGGCCGATGGTGACAGCTTTCTCGTCCGGTCACCCGAACGCGGAGAGTTCACGGTCCGGCTCTACGGAGCTGATTGCATGGAGTGGAACGTCACGGATCCCAGCGACGAGCGCCGCCTCCGCGAACAACGACGCTATTTCGGCATCACCAACGCCCGGAAGGACCCCCTCGCATCGATCGAACTGGCGAAGAGCTTGGGCAAAGCCGCCGGCAAGGAGGTCGTGAACGTCCTTTCCAAGCCGTTCGTGGTCCACACGGCTTTCGCCGATGCGCGCGGCGACGGGAAGCATCAGCGTTCCTATGGCTTTGTGGTGACCACCGATGGTCATGATCTAGCTTCCCTCCTCGTATCGAAAGGCCTCGCAAGGGCCGTTGGCGTCGCAAGGGTAACCTACGACAACCGCACCCAAGACGAGTACAAAGAGCAGCTCCGAGATCTCGAGCTCCGCGCTGCGAGCCGGGGGCTAGGCATTTGGGCGGAAACCAACTGGGACAGCCTCCCTGACGAGAGGCGACAGCAGCGGGACGAAGACCGCGAGGCCGAACTAGCCTTCGACGACCGGAACTTTAGTGCCGACGAAAAGATCGACCCGAATACCGCTGCTAGGGACGAGCTCATGCGCCTGCCAGGGATTGGAGAGGTGCTCGCCAACCGAATCATCGAGGGCCGTCCCTACACCAAGATTGAGGATCTGACGGACGTGCCGGGCATCGGAAGCGCAAAGTTTGAAAAGATCTGCCCCTATTTGGTCGTTCACGGGACGAAGGTTTTTCCCGAATATTCAAACGAACAGTCCCGCTGAGATCCCCCAAGATCCCATGACCGGAAGCTCCAACAGTTTCAGCCAATTCAAGAAGGTGGGTTCACCGCCACCGCTGCCGTCGAGTCGCGCGGTCGTCTACGACTGCATCACCGGCCAGTGCCACAAGCTCGGAAGATCACCCCTGACTTTCGGCACGGGCGATCACCACGACATTTCGCTGGGAGCACTTGCCACCAAGGACTCGCTGGTCACTCTTGAGAGATCCGGCAAGCGACTGCGCCTGAGCTTCGAGGGAGGCGGGCATGAGATCCAGGTGAACGGAAAGTCTTTTGAAGGGGGTCTTCTGCCACAGACTGAGCAACTTTCACTGGTGATCGACAAGGCCGCCTTCTTCTTCATCGCGACTGGCGAGGATTGTGACACCTGGGCCGGCTCCATGCAGAAGTCCGGGAGACAGCGTTGGATCCTGCACATCTTCAATGGTGGCACCCAAATGTTCCAGGCGTGGCAGACGGCAAACATGCCCACCGATTTTCCGGGCAAGCACACCATCGAGGACAAGACCATGCTTGAGCTGATCGACGAGATTGGCAGGCGCTCGTGGGAGGATCAGGTTGGTATCGTCTACAATGCCTTAGTTGAAGCGAAAGCATGTTTTTTCGCTGCCCAGTTCAGAAAGCTTTCCGCCCTCTTTTTTTTTTAATGATACGGCGACCACCGAGATCCCAGGTGCTTTCTTAGGTTCAACACCAAGGACATCCTTGCAGTTCACCCAAGCGAGTATGGGGACGAAATACTCGGCGAATCCGTCCTAAAGAGGTTTCTCCCAGAAGACTTCGACGAAGACGGAGTACCGCTCACCGAGGATGGCCACCGGGCACAACGTTTCGCGTGCCCCCATTGCCGAGGTGATCTGCCTCCCAACATAGTTGAAAGGCAACCACACATGCTGTCGATCATCGGTGACGGCATGTCCGGCAAGTCGTACTTCCTCACAGTGGCAATCCGGATTCTGAGGAAGATTCTGCCAGCCAAGTTTGGGGTCACCTTCAGCGATGCGGACCCACAAGGAAACGCAGTGCTATCAGCAATGATTGCGAAGCTCTTCAGCCCCACGCAGGATCCAGCGAAGACCCGAATCGTAAAAACCCAGCTGGGTGGAGAGACCATGCAAACTTTGAAGCTTCATGGAAAAGACGTGAAGCTCCCTCGCCCTTTCACTTACCGAATCAACAGCCCAAACTCCCCAGGGAGCGCGCTGGTCTTCTACGACAATGCTGGCGAGACATTCAGACCTGACAACAGCGAGAGTGATAAGTCGAATGCTACCGAGCACATGGCATGGGCATCGGGATTGCTATTTCTTTTTGACCCTTTGCAACAAATCGATCTTCTAAATCTACTGAATGACGAAGTCGATCCTCAAGTCCCATTCATGCGCAGAGGAGGCGGGAGCATTCGTTACGATCAGGACGTCATTCTTGCGGAGATCGCCACCAGACTAAGAAACTGGAGGAGCATGGGATTCGATGACAAACATGATGCCCCTCTTGCGCTGGTTCTCGGCAAACACGACACCCTCGGGGATCTCTTCCCGCGAAGCGAACTTGAACTTGAGGTTTGTATCAACGGCAGGCTCTCGCTGGGGAAGATCGAGGCAAATTCCCAAAGGACCCGGGACTTTCTAATGGAGCATTGCTCCGAGATTGTTGGGGCAGCCGAGGCCATTTCGAGCAACGTAAAGTATTTCCCAGCAAGCGCCTTCGGTACGCCGGCCATAAACGTTGGAGACGACATCGGCCCGGACCCAAGGTCCCTCAAACCCTACCTTGTGGAGGCTCCAATCCTTTGGCTGATCTCACAGATCGAACCATCCACGATCCCAACCTTGGATTAGAATGAAGGTCCTGCAAGCTATCGTTGCGAGCGCAACGGAAACTCTCGAGAATCGCCAAGGCTACGGCCTCGTGAAGTGCTCAAGAGACTTGCCCGACATCATCAGAAACAAATGTCGCGGCCTCGGCTATCCCGAGGATGCCCAGGGCGAGCCCGTCTTCGCCTACTGGCGAGAGGAATTCAATGGAATCTGGTGGGCATTACTAAGTCGCACGGGACCCGCGACGGACTATTCGAGGCGCCAGAGTTTCGTATCACACATCCTGGCATTCGAGTGGGATCAGCTTGAGTCTCTCTTGAAGGACACCCAATGGGATGGTTTTACTCCATGTCATGTATTCCGCTCATTCATGTGGCAAGATTCATGGGACGATACCGTCGCCACATGGATAGAACCCGATGACGACCTGAGACCTGAAGACTTCGCTGAGCCCAGACCTCTCGGTCGAGACCTGACTGGGCAGCAAACCGGCTTGCTTCAACTCTTTGAAGTCGATGAAGCCGGCGAGCCTCGGCCACGTCGCGTCTACATGAGCGGAGCACCCTCAAACCACAACCAGGCACTCGATATATTCGACAGGGCTTGGTTGGCAGTCGACCCCTTTCTCTCGCTTCGCGAGCTGAGCGATCTCCTTCCTGGACCGAAGGTAAAACCGATCGACTGTTGGAAAGCGACATTTATCACCCACCTGACCGGCTCACAACCGGACGCATTTTCATGGGTCATTGTCCCAAGGGGGACAACGCCTCCAGGGAACCGCGCGCTTCTTGACTTCCACAGCGTTTCAACCGATCTTCCTTCAGAAGCGCCGGACAATCTCTGGCCTGAAGACTTGGCAGTCCGGGCAGGCAACCCCAGAGACTGGGCGATTTCCACCCTCCAGCAGAGGATTGCCGAATCCTCACAAACGAGAAGAAATCGTGAATTGGAGCTCGTCGAAGACGGGAAATCTAGTATCGCCAAGATCATTTCCCAGACGAGAGACGTTTCGATTGAGCTCCCAGCCGGCCACGTTATCGGTCAAGATTCCCTTATCTATACCTTGGAGAGAAGCAAGACCATCATCGATGAAGAGCTACACAAGAGGGAGCTCGAGCTCGGTGAGGCTGAAACGAAGCTCCGGGAGAGAATTGCAAACCTTGATTCCGAATACCCGGAAATCGAGCCGCTTCGGGCTGCCCTCAATGAGCTCGGGGAGCAAACATCGGGACACATCGCTGCAGGTGTAGACTTTTCACCTCTCTTTAATGAATTCAAACAAGCCTGTAGCGATGTCCGCTGGGGATGCGAGAAATACATTCATCAGCATGTTTATCAGCCTCTCATTGATGAACTCAAGAAGAGCGAAAGCGATCTTAAGCGGAGACAAAATGAGCTCGAACCCGAACTTAGGAAACTAGAGGATACGCGGGCAGAGATCCAATCCAAAATCGATCAACTACAAGAACTTCAGATACAAAGAAATAGTGAGAAGTCGTTACACTCTGGTCTGGAGTCAAAAAATGCGACTCTTGCGGAAGAGAATAAAAGGCACCGCCGAGAAGTGGACAGCCTCACGAAACAGAAGCGTAAAGCGAACTACCTTACTATCACGATGGCACTCGTCGCTCTGGCGCTGGCCTGCTTGTGGGCCTGGCAGTGGACTAAGAGCGACGAAGCGAGGGTCAGTGACTTGGAGGAAAGCAACACGAAACTCAATACACAGCTCAACAAGAGAATAAGAGAGAATGAACGGCTGACGAAGGCCAATGATGCTCTTCGTACGGAGAAACAGAAGTGGACCAGTCAGCGCGCAGAACTTGAGCAGAAGATTGGTCAACTTGAGCAGCAACGCGAGAGCCTGCCTCCTCCCACGAAGCAAGGCAAAGACAATGCAGAACCGGCCCCTCGGAACAAACCAGACAAAACTCACGAAAGCAGTGGAGTTCGGGACGCGGCACCGAAGCCAGGCAAGGCGCAGCCATGACAACAGATCCATCATCGAGTCTGCTGATCGCCGAGTTGAGGGCAAGCCTGAAGGCAGCCATCCTCCGCTCTGAGCGAGGTGAGGCTCGTCGCCTCCTGTCGCAGCTACTCGCACTCTCTCCGGATGATGCGGCAGCCAAACGCAATCTTGATGCACTCCTAAAGAAAGTCCGATCCGATCTGGATCAGGTGCTGGCAAAAGCTGGCAACATTCGTCAAAGGATGCTTGATGGAGTTCCACTCTCTAAGGTCCAAGCCGAGTTCGATGAAGCGATGCCCAGTTGGCGGGCGTTCGTCGATGATTTCGAGGCCTTGGAACTGGTCAAACATGGTTTGCCTGCCCACGAGGATCCTTGGGTCAAGAAGCAGCTCGCTTTGATCCAGACGAAGGTAGATCGAGCAGAGATCAGCGAGGCCTTGGAATTGTGGGACGAGCTTGGCAAACCTGGGGCGGCAGCGAGCGGGATGCTGACTCAAACTCTTTCCTCGCTGGAAGAACTTGCCGACCGACTTGAAGCGGGCCAGTGGGACAAGGCAAAAAAGTGCCTCAAGGAAGTCAGAGACCTTTATGATCAAGATGAAGGGCATGATCTGCCCCAGTTACTTGATCGCTACTTAGGAAGGAATGAGAGCCGCATCCGTTGGTTCACCCTACTCGCTGAAGCCGAACGAGAATCTGAGCCTGACAAGAACCAGCGACAACGACACCTCGAGGCCCTCATCAAGGTGCGCGATGAGATCCAACTCGCCACGAGTTGGTTCAAGGACGACGAAGTTTTTGAGTCCAGGCTCGAGAAGGAAATCACTCGCCTCAGTGGTTCTAGCCCCCCCGGTGGCACCGAGGGTTCCGTCGCGACTCGTGCATTCGTCATCGTAGGCCTACTCATCGTAGTAATCCTATTCCTCGCCTGGTTTTATCACTCCAGAGGCTGAAGCGCTTACCCCGCTGAAGAGGCCTCGACACGGTCCATACTAATTCAACCACCAACCCCCATCCATCATGCAATCCGTCGTCGAATTTCTAGAACTATGGGGCGCCTGCCTGAAGGCCGCCATGAAAGACCGATCCCTCGCCTTTCCAATCTCGGGCATCATCGGACTACTGGCCGGAGTGTTGTTCTGGTATCTTGCCTGGCTCTTCTCCCGTCTATTTAACAAACGCTTTCAGCTCAAGCTGGGGCTCCAGATCATGTGTGCGGTCGCTGCGCTCCTTGCAGTACTCTTCGCCCTGACGTTTTCATCAAGCCGCTACATGGAGGAGGCGGTCAAACTGCGCCTCGCAAGTTGGAAAGACCAGGTCGTATTGGATCAGGACTGGAAACATGAAGCGTTTTGCGATGCCTGGGACGCAGTCGCCAAGGCCGGCTACGAGTCGGATGTGCGGTCGGAGCCAAGCCCGAGAACCGACTCAAGCATCAACACGATGTCGATGGGTCATCCTGAGTCGAAGAAGGCGGTCGTCCGCACCTACACGAATGCTGCCTTTGTTCGCTTCTCTGAGGATCACCCCTACATGATGGGCATTCTCTCTCCGGATCCAGAGGTTCCCGAGGACCGACTGGACCAAAGCACCATCTCTTGGTTCAGCGACAACCCTGGCCAACCTTACCCAGCGGAAAGAGGGATCGAGGTCGTCGTATCAATTCTCGAAGATCAAGCCAAGAACCAAACCAAGGAGGTCGCCGCCTATACCCGCAAAATGAGTGTCGCCCTCTTCCTGATCACCCAGATGATCGTCTTCGCCGTCCTCGGCTTCGTGTCAAACCGATCGAATCGACCTGCCGAAGTCAAGTAACGTAGAACCATCAACACCCCCACACCATGAGTAACCATCTGATCATTGGCCTCGGCGGCACAGGCGGCAAAGTTATCCGCAACATCCGAACCGCCATTTTCCGCGACTGGAAGCCCTCTTCGACGGGTGAGAAGTCCAAGAATACAGACCCAGCAGTCGACAAGGTTGCACAGGCGACCCCCACCGGATTGAAGATTGACTACCTCTACGTCGATTCGAGCAAAGAGCACATGGGATTCGAGGACGACTCTTGGAAGGTTCTTGGAGAGAATCTCCAGCTTAATCCCAGCAGCCAGCTCCACCTCAAGGGCTCGGACCTCAAGACACGCCTTGATGATGTGCTGAGCTATCCCGCCCTTGCTCCTTGGATCGGAGAGCCCAAGGCTTGGGCTCCAATCTTGAACCTTGGTAGCGGCGGAGCAGAAATCCTTGGCGGCCAGAAGCGTCGCCTCGGACGATTGCTTTTTGCGAGCAACGCCAGCGAATTCATGGCCCGGGTGAATCGCAAGGCGAATGACCTAAAGAAGGGAACGACCAAAGCTTCGGTCACCTTCCACATCGTCTCGGGTCTTGCCGGGGGAACCGGCAGCGGATCGCTAATCGATGCCATCTCACTGATTCGGAATGAATACAAGAGCTCCGAAGAATATCCGATCATCCTTTACGTGCTGCTCCCCGAAGAGCACCCGCTCCAGAACTGGAATACCGGGAACTACCACGCCAATGGATACGCGGCCCTGACCGAACTCAACGCCCTCGGTGTCGGAACTTACAAGCCCTACAATCTCCTTGGGCATGGGGAACGCTTCGAGCACCTCAACTCCCCCTTCAAGATCTGTTACCTTATCACCAACGAGAACAGCAATGGTGCTCCCTTCGATGTCGACAAGCAGATCCCCGAGCTGATGGCGGAGATGCTCTACCAAAAGATTGTCGCTGGAACACACGGGGTCGATCGCACACTCGGAAGGATCGTGGAATGGGAGAACATGGAGATCTCCCATGAAGGGAAGGGAGATCCTGGCATCTCGGGGCGTTGTCGATTGTTCGCTTCGTTCGGGATCAAGAAGATCTCCTACCCGGAAGAAGCCATTCAGGACTACATCGGACTCTCCCTCACTGCCCAAACCTTGAAGCAAATGCTCTTCAACAACTGGGCCCAGGGCTACATCGGCGAACCAACGGACTTCGTCGTCGAAGGTCTTGTTGGCGATCCGGTTTTCCAGAAGGAACTCGATCTAGATCGTGAAGTCTTCTTCCTCGAGCGGCAATTCTCTCCGGACGACACGGAGAAAGACCAGAGAGGCTGGCGGAAGTTCGAGGCCGAATGGAAAATCTACATCGAAAAGCTGTCGGAGGATCTTGCTGATCATGATGGCAACTCTCTTGAAGTCCTTCGGCACCGCTGCGAGGAAAAGGAGAAATCGAACTTCAGGGACGGGCGCGGAATCGTCGAGTATTTCGAGCTAAAGAAAGACCGCATCCCCGAATACGCCAGGATGGTGGTGTCCGAGGTCGAATCGAGATTCGCCAACGAACTCATCGATGGGAAGCGATCCCTTACCGAAATTGAAGCAATTCTGAAGGCACTATGCCGACTGCTCGACAAGAAGCGCACGGAGTGGGCCGCCGAGTGCGAGACAGCTTCATCCACTGCCGCTAAAGAACGAGTAGGGTGGACCGAGAATCTTTCCCGCTACGGGGACCTTGGCGCCCTCGCAAAG
>ERZ869936.2303-NODE-2303-length-11460-cov-6.669268_pt1 | contig 11460 bp, 24 predicted proteins | sample MGYA00520876_ERZ869936 | MGnify/ENA primary metagenome ERZ869936 (study PRJEB32218, sample SAMN09650985) | biofilter metagenome | isolation source: enrty point of leading RO module | place: Saudi Arabia: Thuwal, RO plant located on Red Sea | collected 2016-02-17 ... | reverse complement strand
TTGTTGGTGGAAACGACCCCTACCTTTTGATCAATAGCACTGCAGCTGAGGTCACAAACACTGACTACATTGATCCGCTCAATTCAGGCTTTACAGTGACTTCATCGGCTCCTGCTGCGCTGAATGCCAGTGGCGGCACCTACCTCTTCCTCGCCATTGCCTAATCATGGAAATTCGCAACCGCTCCACTGGTACTGTCATCACCGACAACCAGCTCAGGGACGACAACCCTCAAACCAGCTTCCCGAAACAGATCACAACGGAGATCTTGGATTCATACGGCTATGACGCTGTGTTGAATGGAGCGGCGGCGACGGTTACAGGGCCTTATGAGCGCAGCGTCCGTGATGGCGTCGAGGAGATTGACGGACAGTGGTTTACCAAGTTTGTTGTTGGTCCGATCTTTACCGACACCACTGATGAAGACGGCAACGTCACGACTGCAGCTGATAACGAAGCGGCTTACCGCACCAGGATTGACGATGAAGCTGCCGTAGGAATTCGTTCTGAGCGTGACGCAAAATTGGCAGCTTGCGACTGGACTGTTTTGACTGACAGCCCTTTGACAACAGCTAAAAAAACAGAATGGAAAGCCTATAGGAATGCGCTTCGGGACATCACAACAGAAAGCGGTTTCCCGCATTCTGTGACCTGGCCCACTGAACCCTCCTGATTGCTGAACGATGGCTGACCGCAAGATTTCTGCGCTTACTGCGTTGACCTCGCCTGCAACAGGTGACTTGTTCCCTGTCGTCGATGTCAGTGAAGCTGCCAACGTCGATAAGAACAAGAACATCACGTTTGGAACGATGTTCCGGTCATTGCCGGACGGTTCTACTGGTGCGCCATCTATTGGGTTCTTAAGCGATAGCGGCACTGGCGGCTTTTATCGTTCAGCGGCCAACGAACTTGCGTTCAGCATCAATTCTTCCTTTATCGGGAAAGTCACAAGTCAAGGCTTTCAGCTTGGCACTGGAACGGCAGCGGCTCAGCTGCATCTGTTCAGCACTGACACGACCGATCAGGTCATCATTGAAAACAGTGATGCTGGCCTGGATACAGCGCCTGATCTGGTGTTGTATCGCAACTCTGCATCACCTGCTGCTAGCGACAACCTTGGCAACCTTGAGTTCCGTGGGGAGGATTCAGCAGGCAATACGCATGCTTACGCGCAGATTGTTTCGCAGATTGCCAGCCCAACCAATGGGTCAGAGATTGGCACGTTGGATTTGATGACCAGCGCCTCTGGATCTGTTGCAACACGGATTCGGGTCAAGGGTGAAAACGTTGGTATTAACGAGGTTTCACCGACTTACTTGCTGCACGTCACAGATAACCTGACGGGCACGATGGTTGAGTTTGAGAATACTGCTGACGATCCAGCAAGTGCTGCTGATCTAACGTTGAACCATCACCGCAATGGCGCTGCTGGTCAAGATAATGACGTAATTAGCACGGTATTTTTCCGGAGCAAAAATGACGCTGGTACGCCTGGCGACATTGACTATGCCTCTATTGAGAGCAGCATTGCTGATGCAAGTAGCACGACTGAAGACGGCAAGTTAAAGCTCAAGGTTCAGACCGCTGGAACGTTGACGACCCAGCTGGAGATCAACGCCAACACGATTGGGTTCTTTGGTGCGACAGCTGCTGTGCAATCAACGCATGTTGCAGACATCACGACGACGGCAACCAGTGGCACATTGCCCACACCTAACGGAACGGTGACGATCAACAACGCTGCGTCACCGACAAACGCTGAGTTGCTTGAGTATTGCGTCGAGCTTGAGGCAAAAGTCGAAGCTCTTCTAGCCTTTGCAAGCGCTCATGGCTTGATGGCTTCTAGCTGATGGGACGACGTAGCTTCGTTTTAACCGCAGCGTTACAATCCACCTAGGAGGTCCATCATGGCGGTTCAACCTGGCACCTATAACTTCACCTTGCAGCGTCGGGCGGACTTTTCGCTTGATCTGCAATTCAAGGACAGCACGAGCAGCGCCATTGACCTGACAGGTTTTACTGTTTATGCGCAGGCTTGGAACGCAGATCGCACCACAAAATCAGCTGATTTTACGATCGCATATACAAACAGAAGCAACGGTCAGATCAAGATAAGTTTGACAGACACTCAGACGGCAACTTTCCCTGACGAGTTGCGATACGACGTATTGCTTGAAAATGGTAGCGGTGAACGTGAGTATTATTTAGAGGGTATTATTTTTGTCAGTCAAGGTTATACAGCGCCATGACAACAGTAAACGTTACAACGCAAAGCAACACAGTTGCCGTCACGTTAAACGGCAAGACAACTGTTGTTGAGACACCAAAAACAAGTGTTGTCACGGCCACCACGGCAGGACCGCAAGGGCCTGCAGGTTCTAGTTTCTCTTTGAATCAAGCCGCTAAAGTTGACAAGAGCGTCGTTTATTACGACTCGGCCTCCGGGGAGTTTAAGGCAGACGCGACCTGGACCATTAACACCATTGTCCTTGGAGGCAATTTTTAAGCCATGGCAAACACCATCCGACTGAAGAAGCGTGCCTCTGGTGGTGCGTCTGGCGCTCCAAGCAGCTTGGCTCCGAGCGAACCCGCTTACTCAGAAGTCGACAATATCCTTTATTACGGCTTTGGTGACGCAGGAGGAGGAGCTGCAAGCTCAGTTATCTCGATCGGGGGATCTGGTGCGTTTGCAACGCTGACCTCAAATCAGACAATCAGCGGTAACAAGACATTTACCGGAACAGTTGACCTGAGTGGTGCCACGTTGTCAGGCAATACCACGTTTAGCAACAACCTGACGGTTACGGGCAATCTTCAGGTCGATGGGACGACCACAACGGTCAACTCAACAACGTTGACTGTTGACGACAAAAACATTGAGTTGGGCAGCGTTAGCAGTCCTTCGGATTCAACTGCCGACGGCGGTGGAATTACATTGAAAGGCGACTCTGATCACACGATTGTTTGGACGAACAGCACTGACAGCTGGGATTTTTCTGAGCATGTTAATGCTGCTTCTGGCAAAGAATTTAAGATCAACGGCACGAGTGTTCTTAGCGCCAGCGCTCTTGGTTCTGGTGTCACTAGCTCTAGCCTTACGACTGTTGGCACCATTGCGACTGGTGTTTGGAACGGCACCACGATTGGCCGTGCATATGGTGGCACTGGTTTAACTGCTGCACCATCCAATGGTCAGCTGTTAATTGGTAACGGCTCTGGTTACACGCTTGCCACGCTTACTGCTGGCAGCAACGTCACGATTACTGAAGGCAGCGGTTCAATCACAATTGCTTCATCGGGCGGTTCCCCAACAGCTGGTGATGGCATTGATGTCAGCGGGTCTGAAGTCAGCGTTGATCTAAAAGCCAATGGCGGCTTAGTCATTGAAAGTACTGAGCTGGCTGTAGATCTTGCCGCCTCAAGCATCACTGGAACGCTTGCAGTTGCCGATGGTGGCACTGGCGCGACAACGCTGACGGGGATTTTGAAGGGCAACGGCACTGGTGCATTTACTGCTGCAACCGCTGGTACTGATTATCTGTCCAATAGTTCAACTATTGATGGGGGCACGTTCTAATGGCGAACGTCATTAAACAAAAGCGTGGAACTACCAATCCAACAACCAGCGATCTTGTTGTCGGAGAACTTGCTTTAAATACAACTGACGGCGGCGTTTTCACTAAAACTGACGGCGGTTCGCTGATTGAGGTTGGTCTCACAGATACGGTTTACAACTTAACTGGAACGGCACTTGATCCAGCCAATGGGGCAGTGCAATACAAAACACTCGCCTCCAATACAACTTTTACGGATTCATTTACGGCAGGCGAGGCCATGATTTTGCATATTGATGACGGTTCTGCGTACACAGTGACTTGGCCGAGCGTGACCTGGACAGGAGGCTCTGCACCAGAGCTAGCCACAAGTGGTTATACCGTTGTTGTGCTGTGGAAGTTTCTGAGCACTCTTTATGGTGCGCATGTAGGGGATGTTGCATGAGTAATTTTGCAAAATATCTAATGGCGGCTGTGGGCAACACTTCGTCAGAGGAGGGTGTTGTTTATAAGGATGTTGATCAGTACAGCCACGTTCGTTTTGACACAATGAACGCTGCTGGCGTCAACGTAACTGGCGTTTTTATTCATCCTGACGGAACTAAGTTTTATCACTTAGCCGGCGTTTTGTTGAAAGAAATGAATTTAAGTACAGCTTTTAATATAAGCACGCATGGCAGTGCTGTTAACACCGTCAACATCACGTCCCATCACGGGGGCAACAGCCTCCCCACGGGCATATTTTTCAAGCCTGACGGCACGAAGCTGTTCATCACCGACAACGACGACACTCTCTATGCCTACAGCCTGTCGACTGCCTGGGACATTTCAACAATAAGCAGTGACGGCTCGAAAAGCCTTACAGGCCCTTTCAACCTTTTTAGGGGTCCGTATTTCTCACCTGACGGCACGAAATTTTTTGGAATTGATCCAAATATAGACAGGGTCAAAGGGTTCAATCTGACCACAGCTTGGGACATATCAACGATTGGAAGTGTGGTTTCGACAAGTTCGTTGTTAGACATAAGCAGCACCATTAACGAATCTAATTCAAGGGGCTATTGGATGAGCGATGACGGCACAAAAGCCTATATTCTTGGCGCCGGTCAAGATCGCATTTATCACTTTGATCTATCAACAGCTTGGGACGTGTCACTAATCAACGGCTCTGAAGACAGCTTTTTGAGCATATCGAGCTACGAAACTACCCCAAATGCAATTTGTTTTTCTTCTGATGGAAAGCATATTTATGTTGGCGGAGCAGTCGGTGACGGTGTCGACCAGTTCAGTCGGTCCTAAGATGGTTCATATTGCCGATTGTTGATGCAACGACCTGATCCAATGATTCCCTGCAAGCCTGGCGCGGAGGATGTTGAGGCAATGGCTAATCGCCAAAGATGGTTAAGCGAGCTGTATGTATTTGACCGTCGTGATGATCCTGATCATCCGATGCATGGTTTGTTTACAGGTCTGGCCAAGAAGTATCAACAGTTTCGTGGCTGATGGCTAAGTCACTTAGCGGGCAAAATTTTGTTCCTAGCAAGCCGAAAAAGACACGTCAAGGGAATGGATCACATTCAAAACCGTCCCATGGACGAAAGAAGTATCGTGGTCAAGGAAAACGTTAATTCTCTTCCAAATGATCAAAGCTTTGATTGCGAGTGGTGCCGTCGTTACGGCGTCTGTGCTGGCATCTCCTGCACAAGCCGACGGTTTTTACCTGAATCCTGAATGGAACGGTGGCTGGACAGGCTCTGATTTTGGCGGGGCTGTTTTTGACGGTCACGTGGGATATGAGGCTGGAGCGTTCTACCTGCAGGGCGGACCTTCCTGGCTGCAGCCTGACGCTGGTGACACCACTGTTGGCTTCTCGGCCAAGACTGGTGTGTCAGCGCCTGTGGCAGACCCGCTTGATGTGTACGGTGAGGTTTCTTTTGCCAAGTACGAAGACGGCGATGCCAACTATGGGCTGAAGGCAGGCCTGAAGTACAAGTTCTGAGCTATAACTAGCTCGACTTCTCACACAGGTCGGCAAAGGGTCTCCGCAGCGTAGAGCGGGGGCCTTTTGTTTTATCTGCAGTTCTCATGCAAAAACTTTTTAACGCAATGTCCGTCGCATCCTTTGTGATGTCTGGCGCGATGGTTGTTGGAACAGTGGTGTTTTACACACGCATCCCATCACTGACCAAGCATTACATGGGCGAATTGAAGTCTGAGTTGACCAAGATGGTCACGGACATGATGCCCAATCAGATTGACGAGGTTATGCCAAAACTTCCGACAGAAACTGGTCTGCCGATCAAGCTTCCATGAGCGATCAAGTCAATCATCCGTCCCACTACAAGCAAGGTCGCGTCGAAGCGATTGATGTGATTGAGGATGTTGTTGCTGGAGCGCCTGATCCTGTTGTCGGGTATTTGGTTGGCCAATCGTTGAAGTATTTACTGAGGGCGTGGCATAAGGGCAACACCAAGCAAGACTTGCAGAAGGCAACTTGGTACTTGAACCGCGCCATCGAAAGGCTTAGCCCTTGACACAAGAAAACCCCAGACACACGTTGCAAGTAAGCCTGGGGTTCTCAAGGGCTGATCAGGCCAAACCCGATGATGATTCGGGGGTGGGCAGGAGTCGGGGGGTACGCTGACCCACTGATCCGAGTCCATACCTGACTAACAGCGAGGACAACAGGCCGGAACGGGCATCTTGCGATGGCGGAACAGGGAGTTGTCGGACACTGCTAGAGAGGCATGCCTTTTATAGCACAGGAAAAATCAGGTCACCATCTTGGTGTTGGCGGTTGGGTCGTCGTCATGAGCTTCAGGCCCGAAGCCTTCCGCCTTGATTTTTGCCATATCCAATTCTGGCGCGGGTGCTTGTGGTTTTTGCTCAAAGGATGCAAGCCATTCGCGTAAGGCATCACCAGTTGGTGTGCTTTTCGGCCATTTCACAAACCGCAGGATGGCTTTCGTATCAGTAAACAGCCTTGCTGTTTTGCCCAGCATTACGGTGTAGACAATGGGAGGCCCTTCTCTTCTGCGGTTCCTTTCAATCCAGAGCTGACCTGCTGTAAACCGTTCTGATTTCATGCCAGAGATTCAGAGGATTGGTGTTGGAACGGTAGGCGTGCCAAGGATCGCGGCGCGGGAGATTATTCCACCGCCAGTATTGCCAGCCGAACCACCAATCACGTTGATGCTTGGTTTCCCTGTGGCTGACATGCCCGGTGGGGAGATGCCACATTATGAGCCGCTGAACTTTACGCCAAGCAAGCATTCACACAAAGCAGCACCAGTTCCTAAGACTGATGCAGAAGAAAAGCCGGCTGAGTCGAAACAGCCGGACAAGGTATCCAAACCGCCGAGAAGCCCCCTCGACATATCAAAAATAGCGACAGAACTGCCATGTCCGCCACCTGACGCAATTCCTTTAGGAGCCAAGAACAAATCGCAAACTGCGGTCATTATTGGTTACAAGAGAACTGTTGAGGGCAAGTGCGAGGCAATCTATGAGCCGCTGGGAATACCAACGATCATCAGCAACTATCTTCCTGGTGCGCCTGTTGTGGCGACGACTGCGACGATTGCAGCTGTTGCGACGACTAGCGCCATTTTCGCGAAACCGTTAGGCGATTTTCTGCTTAAGGCCGTCAAGCCAACAGTCAAAAAGGTGATCAAGAAAATCAAGGCGAAGATGGGGAAGCAGACTCCTGTTGAGTCTGTTGCGCAGCGTCGGAAGAATCAGCGGGCTTTGCGTAAGTGATTGAATGTTTGTGGGGCGGTACTACGCCTGGCGGATTAGTCAGGACGACATCAGCGCAGATTGTGGCGTAAGGTGATTCTGGGTGGAACATGATGCCTTTTTGCATCAGTTCGGCGCAGTTTTTGAGTCTGGCAAGTTCGTAGTTAAGGCGTTTGTCTGCGAGAGCAGCATCTAAAAGCGCCACTTGCTTTTCTGCCGCTCGACGGCAGCTCTCGACATGATGGCGATCCAACGGTATCGAGATCGTGGCAGTGATCCCGCCGTTAATCGAGAAGTTGGTTTTTTGCCCTGTGCGAATAGGTTTATAGAAAAGGACATTGCCCGGATTATCGGGGACGCCATCTGGGATGGCATTGCCTTCCTCATCAAACGCGCCAATCAGATCGAGAGTGTCATAGACGGGTTCGTTGTAGTAGGACTCGTAAGGGTTTGCCCAGCTGGTGGTTGTACTAACAAACGGATTTATGTTCAAGGTTGCACCTTGGCAGCTGATTCCGCCACCGTAAGTATTGGTGAACTGACGACTAGGCACCACCTGCACGGCCTGATTAGTCACACTGCCTGAACTATTTGCGACCGGCGCTGCAGTACTTGAAACTTGAGCTTGCGCTGGAGCGGTTAGCAGCAAAAGCGTTGCAATGACTCGCTTCATTGGGTGAAGGTGCTGAGCGTCTCCGTTAGAGATTCGATGTCAGTTGTCCGGTTTATGACGGTGTGCTGTGTCAGTCCTGGACCGCTGAGGGTTTCTACGAATTGAAATGATGCACCTTGCTCGACAATTTTCCAGTTTGGCTTGCTTGTCGGATCAAGTCCTGTCCATTTACTGGTGACACCGTTGAGGCTATTGGTCGTGATCGTCAGTTTGTCTGGAGCGACAACGCCATTCTCTGGAGCAACGTTAGTGCCACTGGCTGTGTACTCATAGCCAGTCCGATACTCATAGGAGTTGATGACCTCAGTAACTTTTTGCGTTGTCTTCGTGGTGGACTTAAGGGTGCCCTGTTGAAAGTTGGGTACGACAGGTAGGGACTTTGCTTCTGGAGCGGCAAGAGCTATGGCGCAAAGAGCGCCGTATGCGATCCAAATTGAAGCCCACATCACTTGATTGTTAGCTCTTGAATCACTTGGCCGATTGCAGTGGTGCCTGCACCTCCACTTGTGATTGTGAGAGCCCCGTCAGTGGCCAACGTACCGGCCAGGTCACCTTTGACTCCTCCAGATGTTGTCGTGGTGCTGCCGAACACAGGCAGCGATGGAACTACTCCGGAGGTGACTGTTGTCGAGAGGACGGCTGGGACATCGTCTCCTTCTGTATATGACTCTGAATACGAAAATGCGTCACCAGCAGTAGTAATGCTGTAAGCGCCAGGAGTGTACCCAAGAGCAGTGCCGGAAGTAAGTGTCCCCAGCACAGGAGCAGTGTCCAGAGTGACGTTATTGCCAGATACTGCCATTGAGGACGGAATGCGGGTTGCGACTGATCCCGCTCCATCGACAGACAGTGAAACGCTTGATTGAATTTTATGCGTAATGTCAGCTTGAGCTGGAGCGGCGAGTGCCGCCAATGTGACGCCTAATACCAAGATGGATCGGTTCATTTGATGCCAGCCTTGGTGTCTTTGTTGTCAATGATATTAGGTTTCTTATTGCCACTTCCATTGCTCTTGCGCTCAATGCCGAAGGACGCCATTGCGCCGGTTAGCAAAGAAGCGACGAAGGTGTTGTCCATTTTCATTTGGGGGAAGAACCCTAGGTATGAAACGGTGAGGAGTGTGGCGCTCCAAACAAGGACAGCGCATTTGACTACGTCAGCAACGCTGACGCCTTCTTTTTCGTGCTGATCGTCCGGATTGGAAGCCATGGCAGAACAGAGCTACCGTTACAGCGTAACTAGGTCAATCCCATGCTTCTAGTTCTCAAGCCTTTGGTCATGACGATGTGGCGCTCTAGAGCGTTTAAAGAGCTAATCGTCGCGATGCTTGAAAAAATCGTTACCAGCACCGACAACGACCTGGACGATCTTGCCTTGAGTCATCTAAAGATTTTACTGCTGCCCGACACTCGCGTTGAGAAGTGAAGCTATCCGCATTTTCTGCAACTGGCTGGTTCGTTGCGGGAGGAGCTGCCACGCTTTTGCTTTGCGGTTCAATAGTGATCTTCATCGGCGGATATGTCGCTGGCGAGTCCAGTTGCCAGCAGGCATCATCAGAGCGATCCTGATTGCCTTGCTGGTGCCATTATCGCTGCTTCCCTTTTTTAAGTTTTTCCGTGGTACGCCCCACCAGCTGGCTGCAATTAAACAGCTTGAGGAGTCAATGCCAGAGGAATTACTGGAGGAAGACGACGCTGATTGGTTTCAAGCCTGGAAAGAGAGCGGCTATGACCAACAGGTCTACATGCCTTACTTCAGACAGCTCGATAACAAGACAGGAACAGGTTATCGAGAGTGTTTCAGCTCAGCGGCTGCCATGGTGGCGGCGTATTACAAGAAAGTTAAAACGGATGATGAGTACAACAGGATACGCGCCAAATATGGAGACACCACGTCAGTAGAAGCTCAGTTGGCAGCCTTGCGGAGCCTTGGCTTGCAGGCTGAGTTCCGCAAAGACGGTGACGCTGACATGGTGGAGCTAGAGATCGAGAATGGCAGACCAGTGCTAGTTGGCTGGTTGCATCACGGGAATATGCTTCGCGGCGAACCGCCTATGTGCAATGGCTTGGGCTGTGGTCATTGGAGCGTGATCAGTGGTTATGCAGGCAAGAACAGCAACGATCCAGAGTGGATCATGCAGGATCCTCGTGGCTATCCCGAGATGGAGAAGGGTGGCCACAGCAATCCGCATTTGGGGCGTAATGTCCGCGTGAGGCAAGCTGCGTTCTATCAGCGTTGGCAAGCTTCAGGGCCTAGGACTGGTTGGGTGATCCTTGTGAATGAGTGAGTTTTATTGGGTCTGGGCGTTTATCAGTGCGTTTTGGACGACTGTTGTTGTGCAGTGTGCCAAGCCTGTGAACTGGGATCAGTGTTCACGGGTGAATGATTGGTTGGTGCCATGGGTCAGAGACACCATGGACATGCACGAAAACGGTGCGTACCATTCGGAGAGAAAGATTCTGAAACAATCCAATGGGCTGGGCGGACTGGATGCAGGTAACCCCCACCACTGAGGAACTGTTTGAGGTTGAGCGCAGTGTCAGGGAAGTCAACAAGTGCAACGACGAGGAGGCTTTGAAGATGCTTTGCTCTGCCCTTGTGAGGCAAAGCTGGCATCAGGGGAAACTGCTAAGCCAAGCTGTTGGCCGCATCGGTGAACTAGACGCCAAGCTGGCCACTTGGGACTAGGAGCCTTTGCCAAGGATTTTGGTTCGGTAGTACCGTACGCAACTTTCGTAGTACCAGCGTGCCTTCCAATCGTGCGCAAAGTAGCGAACTGTTCCCCCTTGGCTAACCTGCCAAAGCGTTAGGCCGTCTTTCTCAACCTGCTTGATGGTTGGCTTTGACATAAAAAAAGGAGCGCGGGGCGCTCCTCGTTTCTCGTTCAACATTCAGCTTAAAAGTCGGCGGTGGATTTGGCAGGCAGCGTGAAGTCTGAAACGTTGAGTTCGAGGCTCTTGCCTTCAGAGCCGTCTTTTTTGTCAAAGGTGCGAATCCTGCCTGAGCCAACAACGGTCACGCGATCACCTTTGTGCAGGTAGCTCATCACGGTTTCAGCTCGCTTGCCCCATACAGAGCAATCAATCCAAGTGGTTTGATCTTTGCCAGTGCGTGCAGCGATGCTGAAGCTTGCAACCTGTGAGCTGCCGACTTCTTTGAGTTCAGGGTCACGGCCAAGGTTGCCGTGTGCAGTCATGTTGAGCATTACTTTCCGTTGAAGAATTTGGAGAGGATCATTTTGAGAGCAGCGTTTTTGACGCCAGCATGATGTGCGTCTGCGTAATGCTGCAAATGGTCGGCTAGCTCTTTGCCAAGCCGTACCTGAAAGTGTTGAGCACGACGCCTGTCGTCTTGCTTGGCTTGCTCTGTCTTCTGGGCAGTCTCTGGCTTTTGAAGATTTGCGGCATAGCCTTCGTGCATCCGTCTTTGAATTGAAGCTTTTTCATCAGGCATACTCATTCATTACGGCTTGAATCCAAGCCTCGTGCTTTTTGC
>ERZ869936.2302-NODE-2302-length-11461-cov-3.862792_pt1 | contig 11461 bp, 7 predicted proteins | sample MGYA00520876_ERZ869936 | MGnify/ENA primary metagenome ERZ869936 (study PRJEB32218, sample SAMN09650985) | biofilter metagenome | isolation source: enrty point of leading RO module | place: Saudi Arabia: Thuwal, RO plant located on Red Sea | collected 2016-02-17 ... | reverse complement strand
CTCAAGCACGCGTTCGAGCATGCCGTGATCGAGCGAGTCCGCAAAGAGAATCACCAGTGCCCGCCGAATGCCCGCCGGCGGCGCCTTGATCACCCACGCCGCCGGATCAGGCTGCGTCCGATCCGCCTTGGTCGCCGTGAAGGGTTTGCCAAAGCCTTCCTTCAGTGGCAGGCCGTCGGCATCCTTCCACGCCGCGTCGATCACCAGCGTGTACTTCTTGCCCGCCTCCAGCACCGGGCCTTCCTCCTCGCGCGGCTTGAGCCCCTCCTTCACGCGGCCCGGATCGAACAGGATGGTCAGGCGTCTGCCGTCGCTGCTCCACAGCTCCTCGGGCAGCTCCAGAAACGGCAGCTCGATCGGCTTGCCTCGCTCGTCGAGCAGGTGAACGAAACGATACGAATCACCCTGGCGCATCGGCGCGGAAAAGTGAATGTACACGCGAAGCAAATTCTCCGGCAGTTCGTCGGATGATGGATACACCGCGCTGACTTGCGTAGGTCGCGTCGGCGCTACGGCCGGCATCGTCACCGTCAGCCGCTGCGTCGCATAGCTTCCTTCCACGCCCGGCAGCGCGCCCGCGTCGAATATCGCCTCGTACGTCGTCGCCGGCTCCAGCGGGAATCGCGGCTCAAACAGGATCGCTGCGTCAGTGACGCGATAGGTCCCCAGCATCGAAGGCGTGGCCGCGAGGGGCTCACCGTCGCGCACGATCACGCGGAACGCTTTTGCCAGTGCGTCATCGTTCGCCGTGATGGCCTTCATCGCCGCGACGCCCTCGGCCGACGCCGGCCGCGCCGAGAAGATCGCGCGGTCGTTCTCGGCCATGAGATAACCGAGCGTGAACAGCGGCTTGGACGCGCAGCCTCCCGACAGTAGCGCCATCAGGATGAGAAGTGTTCGACGCATGTGATCTGTCCGCCAAACAGAAACACGCCGGCCCTCGTCAAAGCGCCGGCGTGATGAGTGTTGTCATCGTCGTCGCTTGCGCCTCCGCATCCCGGTAGCGCAATCGTCTTCAACTCCGCGCCGCCATCCTTCTCGATCAGCAGCACCGCGTGCGTGTCGTTGAGCTTGTCAAGCTGCGTCACATCGGTCAACTCGCTGACGGTGTCGTAGCCCTGGCCGGCCGTGCCGCTGATGCGTTCGTTGATGCCTTCCTTCATGTCCAGCTTGTCCGTGCCGATCTTCATCACGCCGCGGGCGCTGTTGGCCATCAGCAGGTAGTGCTTGCCGCCCTTGGAGTAGGCGATGATGTCCAGCGGGCGGTTGCGGTTGCCAAGCTCGGCCACCGTCGTGCCGCGCACCTTCTTGCCGGGCTTCAGTTCCGACAGCGGGATGCGCACCAGCGGCGTGCAGGTGTACGCCGCGATGATCTGCGGCTCGGAGCCGAAGTTGATCGGCACGAACGTGCGCACCGGTGAGTGCGTCTCGAGCTTGCCGTGGGCGCCGTGGTAGATCTCGATCGCCGAGCCGTCGTTCACGTCCTTGAATGGGAACGGAATCGCCCGCAAGTTCGACGAGAATTCTTCATTGGTGAGCCCAGCGACGATGACCTGGTTCTCCATGAAGGATAGATCAGTGATGGAGAATTCACGATTATTGGCCGCCCGCCGGCCTTCGCCGGTGACTTTGTCTTCCGGCGCGTTGGGCAGTGTCGCCTTCGCATGTTTGACCTTGTCGAGCTTCAACTCCTCGATCTTGCCGGCCGAGGTGACGCGCAGGATCACCGGAATCGCACTGGGGCCGCGCCCGCGCGCGACGGAGAGATACACGTTGCCGTTGACCGGGTTGGCGGCGATATTGACGATCTGAATCTGGTCGGCCTTGGTGCCGAGCATCGCGGCGACTTTGTCGCCCAGCTTCTCGACATTGTCCTTGGCGGTGCTGGCATCACCGCCGACGTCGCCGGTGTCGATCGCGACGATCGCCGCGCCTTTCGCGTCACCGACGAACAGGATGCCCGAAGGCCCAAACGCCAGAGGGCCGGCGGATTTCAGCTCGACCGGGCCTTCTTTCAGCCCGTTATCCGCCAGGCCCGTGCTCGACGCGGCGAGCAACAGGGCGACAGTGAGAATCGTGGTCGCGGTGCGAATCATGAGAGCCTCCATGGATGGGTGGTAATAAAGATGCTTCCTTGAGAAACGGCGTGAGGGAAACTCTTATTTCAACGATTCGCCGGGAGATGTCAATGAAAGAATTGGAGCACTATCCCGACAGGGTGGTGCCCTATGCACACAGATTCCGCACGCGTGTGTTTTATTGAGCGATGCAGGCCGACGTTCGCCTGTGGCACCACCTCGTAGGGGTGGTGCTCTACGACGGCACCAGAATCGTCTCACCTGATTTGAACGCACGCTCACCCGTGACGCAGCCGACGATCACTTTCGCCACCTCATCGGGCGACAGCGTGTTTGCGGTCGGGATCACCTTCTCGTCGAACATCGACCGCAGCATCGGCGTCTCCACCGCGCCGGGCGCAACGGCGACGGCCTTGATGCTTCGCCGCTCACCTTCCTTGGCCGTGCAGCGTGTGAACATGTTCACTGCCGCCTTGGCCGCGGCGTACATCGCGAAATTCGGAAAGGGATCGACACTGGCTATCGAAGAGACGTTGGCGATGACGCCGCCTTGCTTCCTCAGGTGCGGCCAGGCGCAGTGCGTCGCGGCGATGATTGCAGTGAGATTGGTGTCGATCGTGGCACGGCACGCCTGCTCGTTGATCTGATCTATTGGCGTCTGCGATGCGTAGCCGGCGACATTGGCCAGCGCGTCGATCCGGCCGAAGCGTTCGATCGTCTTCTCGATGATCGAAGGCCACGCATCGAACGCGGCGACGTCCGCCTCGAACGTCAGCAGGTGATCCGCTGACGCGCCGGCTTCGTGAGCCATCGCGGCTGTCTCGTCGAGCTTCGATCCAGTGCGACCGACGAGCGCGACGACGTAACCCGCCCTGGCGAGTTGTAGCGCGACAGACCGGCCGATGCCGCTGCCCGCGCCGGTGATGAGTGCAGTCTTCGTTTGATCCATGATGTTTCGATTCGGTTGAGCCCGACCCGGAAGGGTGCGGGCTGAGGGTCGTGCGTTCGTACGCCGTCGTGTTTGTACCGGCTTCTCATTCGCACTGTAGGCACATGATGGCTAGCGGCAAACGACTCGGCCCGCGTCCCGCACCCTTCCGGGTGGGGCTCAGGCGGAAACCGATCTACTGGTGTGATACTTGCGCCTATACTCTGCCGATGCTTCCTCAGCAGCAAGGCTCATTCCCGCTTTTCAACGCGTTCGGCATCCAGGTGCTCGTGCACTGGTCGTGGTTCATCCTGCCGGTGCTCGTGTTTCAGTCAGGGCATCATCGCCAGTTCTCCTCGCAGGTGTGGACGGCGATCGAACTGCTCACGATCTTCGGCATCGTGCTGATGCACGAGTTCGGTCACGCGCTGGCGTGTCGCAGCGTCGGCGGCAAGGCGGATCGCATTGTGCTCTGGCCCCTGGGTGGCGTGGCGTACGTGCAGCCGCCGCAGCGACCGGGCGCCGTGCTGTGGTCGATCATCGCCGGTCCGCTGGTCAACGCGATCCTTGTGCCGATCCTGTTCCTGGCGGACATGGCGGTCAACCATTGGATCGCGGGCGTGTCACCGGACGTGATTCGGTACGTGCACTGGATGTACGTGCTGAACCTCGTGCTGCTGATCTTCAACATGCTGCCGGTGTACCCGCTGGACGGCGGGCAGACGCTGCACGCGATCCTGTGGTATTTCATCGGCCGGGCGCGCAGCCTTCAGATCGTGGCAACCATCGGCATCGTCGTGGCGGTCGCGGCCGGGGCGTGGGCGGCGTACACGAACAACACATGGTTTGTCATCATGGCGGTGTTCGTCGGCTTGCAGGCGTTCCAGGGCTGGCGCGTGTCGCAGATATTGGTGCGCGTCGAGGCGGCTGAGCGCGACGAACGCGAGCGGCAGCGGCGCTGGATGGAGGGCGGTGCGGATGATTTCGAGCAGCGAGGTTGAACGGCTGCAGTCGGGGCGAAGGTGGCCGGTTGTCTTCCAAGATCAATGTCCGTTCGATATGCCGCGATAAGATGTTTGATCTACAACGCCCGCCCTGCAATCAGGAGTTGATCATGCGCATGCGACTGTTTCTCGCCCTCGGGGCGACTTTCCTTCTCGGCTCGACCTCGTTCGCGCAGGACGCCGGCGGCGGCCCGCCCGGCGAAGGTCCGCGGGCGCGCATGCAGTACAAGCGCATGCACCAGCACGCGCTTCGGCTGATCGAGCAGGACAAGGTTGATGAGTCGATCGAGCACCTGCTGGAGGTGCAAAAGCGGTTGCCCGAGGACGCCGAGACACAGTTCATGCTGACGGCGGCGTACGCGCAAGCCAAGAAGAAGGATGAAGCGCTGGCGGCGATGAAGAAGGCGCTGGACCTGGGCCTGCCGCCGGAGCGGTTCGTCGCCGGGCCGCGCTGGCTGTTCGTCACGATTGAGGATGAGGAGGCGTTCAAGGCGGTTGTCAGCAAGCATGAGAATGAGATTCTGCACGGCCCGATGATCGGCAACCTGACGCATGAGAGCGCGACCGTTTGGGCCCGCACCTACGCCAAGGCTGCGACGCTGGTGGTCTCCACCGACCCGAATGATGCGACCAAGATGGTGAACCTGAGCCCCGTGCTGCTCAATGGTGCCAATGATGGCACGTTCTCTCTGACCGCGGGCAAGCTCAAGGCGGATACCGAGTACTTCTATAGCGTGATGTCGATGAACACGCAGAAGGAGGAACTGCAGTGGTATCGCTTCCGCACGGCGCCAGCGCCCGGCTCGAAGCAGAAACTCACGCTCGCGTTCGGCGGCGGCGCAGGCTTCCAGCCCAAGCTCGAGTACATGTGGGACACGATCGGCGCGAAGAAGCCCGACCTGCTGCTGATGCTGGGCGACAACGTCTACATTGACGATCCCGAGAGCAAGGCGATGAACCACTACACCTACTACCGCCGGCAGTCCCGGCCGGAGTGGCGCAAGCTCATCGCGACGACGCCGGTGTATTCGATCTGGGACGATCATGATTTCGCGACGAATGATTCCTGGGGCGGCCCCGAGATCGACAAGCCCGCCTGGAAGCAGCAGGTGTGGGACATCTTCAAGCAGAACTGGGCCAACCCGCCCTCCGGCGGCGGGCACACGGAGCCGGGCTGCTGCTACGACTTTACCGTCGGCGACGTGCAGTTCATCATGCTCGACTGCCGGTTCTACCGCACGACCCCGCGCAAGGAAAACCCGACGATGCTCGGCCCGGTGCAGAAGCAATGGCTGTTCGACACGCTGAAGAAATCCAAGGAGAACAAGGCCACGTTCCGCGTGCTGTGCTCGAGCGTGCCGTGGGTGTTTGAAGCCAAGGGCGACAGTCTCGACACGTGGAACGGGTACAAGGACGAGCGCAACGAGATTTTTGATTTCCTCACCAGGGAGAAGATCGAAGGCATCGTGCTCATGTCAGCCGACCGGCACCGTTCGGACCTGTGGAAGATTCAACGTGACGGCGCCTACCCGCTGTACGAGTTCAACAGCTCGCGCCTGACGAACGATCACGTGCACGGCGAGATGAAGGAAGCGATCTTCAGCTACAACAAGAAGCAAAGCTTCGGGCTGGTGACGTTCGACAGCACCGTGGCTGATCCGACGGTGACCTACAAGGTGATTTCGATCGATGGTGAAGAGATTCACTCGTTCACCGCCAAGCGCAGTGAGTTGAAGTAATCCGTTCGCACGGCCTCACACCGCCACCGGTTCGCGCCGATACGCCACGTTCGGCAAGGTCCGCTTGCCCTCGGCATAACCCGGCGCGAAGTGGCACGCGGTCCAGTGCTGCGGCGCGACTTCCAGCAGCGGCGGATCAGCTTCGACGCATTGCCGCATCACTTTCACCGGTTCGCCGTCCATGTCTACGGTCACAACATCACCTGCCGTCGCGCTCTGCGCCTTCTCGCGCGCCGCGGCGCAGCGCGGGTGAAACGGACAGCCCGGCGGGAAGTTCGCCGGGTTGGGCACGTTGCCCGGAATCGCGTTGAGCTTGTCCTTGGTCTTGCCGATCACCGGCATCGAGCCGAACAGCCCGCGCGTGTAGGGATGCAGCGGGTTCTTGAAGACGTCGTGCACCGAGCCATACTCGACCACGCGGCCGGCGTACATCACGGCGACGACGTCAGCGTTCTCAGCCACCACGCCCAGGTCGTGCGTGATGAGCATCACCGCCATGTCGCGCTTGTACTGAAGTTCGCGCAGCAGTTCGAGGATCTGCGCCTGGATCGTCACGTCCAGCGCGGTGGTCGGTTCGTCAGCCAGCAGCAGCTTCGGATTGCACGCCAGCGCCATGGCGATCATGACGCGCTGGCGCATGCCGCCGGACATCTGGTGCGGGTACTCCTTCAGTCGGCTGCGCGGGTCGGGGATGCCGACGTCGGCCAGGGCGCTGGCGGCGATGTCCACCGCCTGCCGCGTGTTGACCTTCTGGTGCAGCAGGATCGCTTCCATGATCTGCTCGCCGACGGTGTACACCGGGTTCAGGCTGGTCATCGGCTCCTGGAAGATCATCGCGATCTGATTACCGCGGATCGCCTGCATCTGGTTGTCGTTGTAATCCAGCAGGTTGATCGCATCATGTTTCGCGTCGCTGCGCCAGTGAATTGAGCCGTGATCGTAGCTGCCCGGCGGCGTGGGCACGAGCTGAAGGATGGACATGGCGGTGACCGACTTGCCGCAACCTGACTCGCCGACGACCGCCAGCGTCTGCTTCGGGTAGATCGTCATGCTGACGTTGCTGACCGCGCGGACGCGTCGCCGCGTCGCTTGCCCCGGCTGCGGCTTGGCCGCGACAGGGAAACTCACCGCCAGGTTTTCGATCTTCAGCAAAGGGTCAGACATGGGAAGAAAGCTCCAAATGTCAAGCACCAAATCTCAAACAAGCTCCAACATTCAATCTGCAAACCTTCAAACCAAACCGCGACGTTTCATGTTTTGAGTTTAACCATTGAGATTCGTTTGTGTTTTGGAGCTTTTTTCTTTGAGATTTCGCGCTTCGCGTCACCCACCTTGCCGATTCAGCCTCTGTGTGTGCGGGTCGATCGCGTCGCGCAGGGCTTCGCCGATCAGGTTGTAACTGAAAACGGTCAGGAAGATCGCAAGGCCCGGGAACAGGGCGACCCACCAGTAGAATTTTCCGCCGGAGCTGCGCGCCTGTTCCAGCAGCGAACCCCAACTCGGCTCGCCGACCGGGCCAAGGCCCAGGAAGCTGAGTGTGGCCTCGAAAAGGATCGCAGACCGCATGCCTGTGCCGCGACGACGAAGTCCTGCTGCCGCAGCTTCAGAAACTCGGCGCGGATGAAGCGCGCGTAGCCGGTCCAACTCGTCACGCCCAGAATCACCATGATCATGATGATGTTGTGGCCGAAGAAGGCGACGAAGGTGAGGATGAGGAACAGCGACGGGATCGCCTCGAAGATTTCAACGAGGCGCATGCCGAGCATGTCCACCGCCTTGGCGAAGTAGCCCATGAGTCCGCCGAGCGTCACGCCGATGACGACCGCGATGCCTGTGGAGACGAAGCCGATGGCCAGCGCGGTGCGACTGGCATGCATCATGCGGCTGAGGATGTCCGCGCCGTTGATCTCCGTACCCAGCAGGTGCCCGCCGCCGGGCGGCTTGAGGCGCGTCTCGGGGCGATCACGCAGGTAGTCCTCCGGCGAGTAGGGCAGCGGGGCGCGGATGATGTAGTCGATCTTCGGCGCGTCGGCTCCGCCCAGCGCCGCTGCCTGCTCCAGGTCGCGGTATTGCCGGTGATTGGGAATCAGCGGCGTCTTCTTGAACATGGACAGCGGAATGGTCACCACCATGACTGCCAGGAAGATCATCACGCGCTTGCCGGAGGAGAGGCGCTTGATGAAGTACAGGACCACGCCCGTGAAGGTGAGCACCAGCAGCGTGATGTCCGTCGGCGTCAGGAACCGCAGCAGCGGGTAGGACACCTCGCCATCGACCTTCATGATGTAAGGATGGGAGCTTGCGATCAGCGGCGCGAAGATGCCCACGAAGGCCAGCAGCCCGATCCAGATCGCGCCGAGTCGCGCGCCCCAGCGCGAGAGCGTCTCGCCGATGAGCTGGCGCACCCAGCTTCGCGCTTTGCCTTTCCACAGGACCGCTTCCTGCTGCGGCTGTGACTCGGGCGGCTCAGGCAGCGGCGGCTCGCCTTCCAGCGGGTTGTTGATCGCCGCGTTACTCATAGCTGACTCGCGGATCGGCGATGGCGTATCCCACGTCGGCGATCAGGTAACTCAGCAGGCCCAGCATGCCGCCGATACATGCAATGGACAGCACGACTTCACGATCGCGTCCGCGAATCGCCTCGATGAACAGCTTGCCCATGCCGTCGATGCCGAAGATGTACTCGACGATGATCGAGCCGGCCAGCAGTCCGGGCAGGATGTGCGCCGCGACGGTGATCAGCGGGATCAGGCTGTTGCGGAACACGTGACGGAACAGGACGTGGCGCGGGCCGACGCCCTTGGCGCGGGCGGTGCGGACGAAGTCGGATGAAAGATTTTCCAGCACCGCGCTGCGCGTGAGCTTGGTCAGGTAGGCGAAGCCCGTGTAGCTGAGGCAGATGGTCGGCAGCACCAGGTGCCACAGCGAATCCAGCAGCCAGCCGCGTTCCCAGCCGTCAGGCCCATAGCTGGGGAAGAACGGCATCGAGCCGGACGATTGCACATCGTGAAGTCCGTTGGTGGGGAACCATCGCAGGTAGTCATTACTGGCCAGCAGGCCCACGAGCATGACGCCGGTGACGATGGTGGGCACGGACCACAGCGCAATGAGCGACGTGCCCGTCACGACATCCAGCGTCTTGCCGTGATGTTTGGCTGAGTAGATCCCCAGCGTGATCGACAACGCGTAAATGATTGGAATCGTGATCAGGTTGAGCGTCAGCGTGATCGGCAGGGCGCGACCAATCAGCGCGCTGACCGGCTCATCCCGCATGAAGCTGCGGCCCAGGTCCGGCGCCTTGACGCCAAACGAGCCGAGCTTGCCTTCGCTGTCCACCTCGAAGCCGACCGGCGAGATGTTGTTGAGCCAGCGCAGGTACTGCACGGGGTAGGGCTGATCGAGCCCGTAGCGTTGCTTGACGTAGTTCTCGATCGCCTTGCGCAGCTTCGGGTCCAGACCGGTGGTGTCGTTGAAGACCATCGGCGAGATGCCGCCGGGCGAGATCGCCATGATCGTGAAGGTCACGATCGTCATCCCGATGAGCGTGGGGATGATCAGGATCAGTCGTCGAAGAACGTAGGTCGCCATGAGGTCGTGCGCCGGTTGAAGTCAGCCGTGCGGACAATTGCCATCGGGAATCACTTGGCCCACTTGCGGGCGCCCTTGGGCACGTACCACTCCAGCGGGTAGACCCAGGTCGAAACGTAGTTCAGTCCTGCCTTGGTGCGCTGGACGTTCTTGATTCGGTTATCGAGGAACGCCAGCGACTTGTTGCGCATCAGGAACGTGTAAGGCTGATCCTCGTACAGGATGCGATGCGCCTCCTGCCACAGCGGCATGCGCTTGGCCGGGTCCAGCGTCGTGCGCGCCTGCTCGATCACGCGATCCAGTTCCGGGCTGTTGTACGACATGAAGTTGTCGCCGTTGTCCTGGATCTGGTTGGAGTGAAACATCTGGTAGATGTCCGTCTCAAAACCCGCGCTCCAGCGCAGGCTGATCGCGTCAAAGTCACGGTTGTCCAGCTTCTGGATCATGACGGGCCAGTCCGTCGGCTCGGGGATCAGCAGGCCGCCCGCCTGTCCGTAGGCCGCGCGCAGGATGACCACGACGCGCTCGAACGTCGGGCTCTTGCTCGGATACGAAAGCTTGAAGCTCAGGGGCTCACCGCTGGGCGACTCCACGACGCCGTCCTTGTCGCGGTCCTCGAAGCCTGCTTCCTTCAATAGCGCCTTGGCCTTGGCCATGTCGAACGGGCGAGGCTTGATGTTCGGATCGGACTGCTGAAGGTCTTCGAAGAACGGCCCTGACGCGGGCCGACCGTAGCCCAGGAAGATGTCATCCACCAGCCGCTGGCGATCGGTCATGTAGGTCATCGCCTGCCGAACGCGCTTGTCGGCAAAGACGGTCGGCTTGCCGTTGCGCATCTGGTTCCACGCGATGTACATGTACCCGCCGCGCGGGTTGTAGAACTCGAACCGCTGCGTCCTGGCCAATACCTTCTCATCCTTCATCAGCGCTTCGTACTGCTCGGGCAGCGCGCCGAAGAAGTCGAACTCCCCGTTCTTGAACATGGTCATCTCGACGCTCTCATCCTCGATGATGCGGAAGAGGATGCGGTCGAACGGGCCCGGCTGGCCCCAGTAGCGTTCGTTGCGGATCAGCTCGATCGTCTCGCCCGGCTTCCACGCCGTCGGCGTCGCCAGCCGGTACGGGCCCGAACCGATCAACAGGCAGGTGGACTGGTTGAACTTCTCGTAGGTGAACTCGCCGGTCGCGTTCTGATACTTCTGGTAGTAGTGCTTGGGCAGGATGTCCATGCCCGACGCCAGGCTCATGTACTCAAAGTACGGCTCGTTGAAGTAGTAAATGACCGTGTAGTCGTCCGGCGCTTCGACGGCCTTGACCTTTTCGTAGTACGCGCGGGGCCGGGGCGCCGCGACGTTCTTGTCCATGAGGAAGTCGTAGGTGAACTTCACATCGTGAGCCGTGAACGGCGCGCCGTCGGAAAACGTCACGCCCTTGCGAAGCTGGAAGGTGACCTTAATCGCGTACGGGCAGTCCTTCTCCTTGGCGATGTCCGCGGTGAGCCGGCCTTCCTTCATGCGGCGGTTGATGTACGCCTGCTGCTCCGCCGCGCCCTTGTCGTCTTCGGGGAACATGGCCTCTTTGCGGATCTCCGCTTCGGTCAGCGGCACAGCCTTGCGCTGGTCCACGTACTTGCGCCAGGCCTCGGAGTTGTCATCCACCTCCCAGCTAGTCGCCAGGTGCGGCTTGTACTCCAGCGTGTTGGGGTCCTGTACCGCCAGCCATTCGAGCACGCGGCACTGGACGATCGAGGCGTAAATGTCGGAGGAAACGAGCGGCGTGAGCTTGGGCAGGTTGGTGCCGAAGGCGTCAATGAACCAGTCGCCGACGGCGTAATCGGGGTCCTTTCTAGCCTCGTTCACACGATCGAACGAAGGCGCGTCCTTGCCGCTGCCGCCCGTGATGGTGGTGCCGCCGTTGTTCGGCCCGGGCTGCGCGATCACGCCCTCGGCCAGGGTGCGGCGGATCTGCGCCAGGTCCTCGGTGTGCTCATCGACGCGCTTGACGATGGTCTGCACGTCCTTCCACTGGCGGTCGAACATGACCATCGCCATGATCACGACGACGATCTGGGCTCCCAGCAGAATGCAGACGCCCAGGTCTTGGAAGGCAAACCGATTTTCCATG
>ERZ869936.2301-NODE-2301-length-11461-cov-5.158075_pt1 | contig 11461 bp, 14 predicted proteins | sample MGYA00520876_ERZ869936 | MGnify/ENA primary metagenome ERZ869936 (study PRJEB32218, sample SAMN09650985) | biofilter metagenome | isolation source: enrty point of leading RO module | place: Saudi Arabia: Thuwal, RO plant located on Red Sea | collected 2016-02-17 ... | reverse complement strand
TTGAAAACTTCATTATTTCAATTAATATTGTTATTTAAATCTCCTACAATAAAAAATATAATTAATTAAAAAAAAAAAATATTAAAACTAAATGAAAAAAAAAAGCAGCCTCCTGGGCTGCCTTTATTCTGGTGTTCTTTTTTTAGATCAAGCCTGCGTTATCTGGGTGATTGATTCTTTCGGCAATAAATGCATCCCATTTTTGCATCTCTCTTATAACCTCCATTGGGTGAGTGTTTCCTTTTTCGACCTCTCTTTCAACAGCTTGTTCGAACCATCTCGCAGTATCGTCGCAGGCATCGTTTAGTTTCCATAATTCGTCCTCGCTTTCAACCTCTTGGCTGTATTTTTCAAATTTTCTTAAGGCGATTACTTTGTTTGTGTAAAGGGTCTTTAATGTAATTTTTGCGTCTTGTGTCATTTTGTTTTGTTTTTTAAATCTTCTGCAATATAAAAAATATTTTAACTACTGCAAAATTATTTTATCTTTTTTCCAAAAAAAAAGCAGCCATTCCTGGCTGCCTTCTTTGTCGCTCATCCGTTGCCTAATGGCTAGGATGCTTATGGTGTCTCTAATGCAGTTTTCGCTGTTGAGAATGTTCCCTGTACAATTGCGTTTGGTAAGTAGTTCGTAAGTGCGATGCGCTCTTGTACTCGAATTGTTACCAAATTTTTAGTAAAGTTGACATTGTCGTCTCTTGAAAATTCAACGCTTAGGTTTTCTCTAACCCAAAGCTGCGAGGCTTGTCTCAAGTTTCCTACTAGGAATTTTCCGGCTGTAACTGCTGTATTGGCCGTGATGTTAACTCCCATAATTTGTGGAACCAATCCGCTATAGATCTGCTGTCTTAGGTACTCGTTTTGACTCGACTTTAATAAAGCAATTTTATGCAGGTCTGTTGGGTTGAGTAGGATCGTGTCTGCTTGGTAGTTTGCAAGTGCAAGCTGATTTAAAGCTGCTACCAATACGTCGTATTCGTTTGCCGATTCTACTGATTGATAAAATGCGCCTGTCGAACCTGTAACGAATGCCGTTCCGTCTGTAAATAATCCGCTTTGGTTTGCTCCGGATCCAGATCCGTTCAATAATTGAGTGTCCTCAATTGAAAGGATTTTCTCTGGTACTCTTGCTGAAATGTAAGAGCTAAGCTGTGGCGTGTCGTTCAACATCTCCTCTGTAACTCGTAAAAATGTACCGATGCGGTTCACGTTTACTGAAGTTGCAGTAATATCAAAGTCTGTCTGTGCCAATGCTGCGCCTTCCGCAGTTGCTCCTACGCTTGTCTCGTCGTATCCGCTTTCTTTTGGGAATCTGATAACTTGAGCGTCTGTTGATCCGGTTGGTAATAATTGGCGGATGTGAGTCGCTCTTGTTGGATCAAACTTGAACTGAGGCACGATTGTCTCGTCTGCTACTACTCCTGTGAAATCTGCACCGATGCTCATATCGTTTGCGCCTTTCATTTCGAATCTAGCAGCGTTTGTGTTTCCGTTTTTGAATGCCTCGATTGCTCCTTCGTTGATTGATTTTACCAATCCTCCGGCAAATGATAAGGGTTTGTTTGTTACTGATTTTTGCGATGCCATTTCCATTGAGTCGAGTCTATCGTGTGTCTCTACCCATTTGTTGGTTAGCGTGTCAATTTCGTTTTTCAATGCAGGGTCGATTTCGCCTCTGACATTTTCAGCAATCTGTCCTGCTGCTTTTTCTATTTTAGCGTCGATCAAGTCTCCGAATTGGTCGAGCTGTTTTTTAACGTCTTCGTTCATTTTAATTTGTGAATTAAGTAATTTAAAATTTGAGTGTCGTCGCTCTTCTCTTCTTTCGGCTCTGTGGTCTCTTCCGGCAGAGTGAAACTTGCGATAAATAGTGACTTTAATTTTTGTATTTCTCCTTCTATGGCGTATCCTAGTTCATCTGAAATGTCGCCTTTCCGGATTAATTTGCATAAGTTGTCGTATCTCTTAAAAAGTTCCTCCTGGTTGTTCTGGCTCTTAACGTTTGTGATTTTGGCCTGGTCATTGGCAGCCATTGTAACGGCTGAAATCTCGTAAAGCTTAACCTCTGTTATCTCTCTAATGTTGTCGCTGTATCCTTTCTGGATTGGCAGGATTCCTACGCTGTTTTCGGTAATAACTCCGGCCTTCATTAATTCTATAACGTCCTTCCCTAGTCTGGTCTCTGGAACCTCTGCCACGAATCCTAGGCCTTTCTGGTCTTCGTAGAGCTCGGTCATCTTTCCGATGGGCTTGCTCATATCGTGTTGGTATAAGTATTTAACTCGGTAGCCGTTCTCCTTGATCGTCTTGGCGTATGCTCCTGGCATCAGCATATCTCCGTCTGAGTCTATGTTTCCAAAAACGGAGCCGTATCCTTTAACGTATCGCTTGTCGTCGGTGTCCATTAGCTCTCCGACTGGTGCGGTTTTATAAATTAATTTCTCCATTTCACAAAATTAGTAATTTTAAAATTAGGTTTAGTTTTCTTCTCTGAATTCTGGAGCTATAACCATCGGTGGGCTAAAAAACTCGTTTTGCATTGGTATTTCTTTTTCCTCTTCTGCGCTTGTTTTTTCTTGATCTGATTTTTTTATCATCGCTTTGTTTAGGTTTTTAAAGTATTCCTCGATTGCTTTTCCTATTCTTTTTGCGAGCGGTCTTGGTTCTGCTGCGCAGTTGTATTCTGCCCAGGCCTCAGCTATAATTTCTTTAAAGGTCGTTCTTTCATTTTCGTAGCTTACAGCGTATCGGCTTAAGCTTTTTTCGATTAAGTCTCGGTCTAAAACTTGGCGGCCTGTTAACGGATCCGTTGTGTAGTAATCCCTTATGGCGTTTTTAAATTGAATTGAATTAAAAAATTCGCCAGAGTTGTCCAGGGCGTGTCCGAATTCGTGAGCTACCACGTGCATTCCTCTGTCTCCGTTGCTGCTCCACCAATTGTTCCTATAGTTTCTGAATTGTTCGTATTTCCAGTCTTGATCTCCTAGGTTGTAGTTAAATCCTCTTAGTCTGCTAAATTCGACATCGATTCCTATTGGTGTTGCTTGGTCTTTTGAAGGGTCAAACCATCCGGCTATATTTGGGTCGTTTGAGCCGCTATTATCCATATTCGCTTTTACTGACTTTCGCGCTAGTTTCCTGTTGCCTTCTCTTATAAACCCTACCTCCTTGATGTCTACCTTGTCGTAGTATTCTTCAAAAAGGTCTGTAAAAACTTTCTTGTAGCCTTTTGTTCCTCCGAGGAAGTTCATTTTTAGTTTTGGGTTGATTCTTCTGACTGATTCGAATTGGTCTATCATTTCATTTATAACCTCTATCGGTACTCCTCCAAAGTCTGCGTATTTAATACCTAGCTGTTCTCTGGCGTATTTGTTGGCTGCTCTTACGCTTTTGAATGGCTCCCTGGGCTTTGGAGTTCTTCTTGGTTTTGGTTGTTCTGGTTTTGGTTCTGGAGCTAGTTCCTCCTGTTCTACCACCGGTCTTTCTACCGGCTTCGGTCTTTCTTTTGGTATTGGTGCTATGGAGCATCGGCAGTTGATCACATTTTCGGCTGTGGCGTTTGGGTCTCCTGGTCTGTCCATCTCCTCGTAGCCTATGATGATTTGGCCTCCTTTCTTGGTCTTGGTTATGCCTACATTGAACTTTTCCTTGAAGTCTATTATTGTGCCGTTCATTTGGTTGTGGCTCAATCGCTCCCTTCCGTCCATCGCTGTCATCCATTCTTTGTCCAGGCCTTCCTCTCCGAACATATCCTTTGCTGTTGTCATCGTCGCCTGGTTGGCTGCATTGGTGCTTTCTGTTCGTACAAGTCTTACGGCTTCCTTCTGGCTGTAGTCGTCAAACCTGCGCCTAAAAACTCGAGCCTTGGCGTCCGCTCCCATTGATTGAAATTCGGCATCCATCATTAATCCGGTTATGATCTTGGTGAGCGTTTTCTTCTTGGTTCCGGATACCAGGGTTACTCTTCCTCCGGCTACCATTGCCGCTTCTGATCTGAAAACTTGCCTCCATATGGAATCGTTGCCGGTAACGTCTATCTGCTTCTCCACCAAGCTGTCAAAGTTCTTAGCGTACCAATTGGCAAACCTCAGCCCTATGTTCTCGTATAAGTCCTGGTATAGCTCGATAAGGTCTGCGGTCTTAAACAGGCCGTCTGTGCTTATTTGGCCGCTTCTTAAAAAGGTTTCATAGCCTTTCTGGTATTCTCCTTTAAAAAAGTTATAAAAAGCTCTTATTTCGCTTCTCTCTGCTTTTTGGAGTTGGTTCTCGTAGCTGAGCGTCCAGTTGAGCTTTGCCTTCTTAAAGCTGTTTCCTTCCATTGGTGGTTGGCCTTATTTGTATTTCTCTACGATTCTTTCGCTCCAGGTTAGCATCGATGCTCCACCCCATAAATTATAAGCTACGTATCCGTTATCTCTCCACGGCTCGTCTTTGTATTTTGGGTTGACTTTTGCGTTTTCTTTGTGCCTTGAAAGAAAAGAAAAAACTCGCTTAACCACATCGAAACTGATCGCTTCTTTGTTGGCGAGCTGCTGCGCTCTTCTCCATCCCACAATCGTTCCTCCGCTTACCTTGTCTCTTCCGTATTTCTCTCTGTACTCTATCATCCGCTTTGCGTTGTTCGAGGCCGATTCTGGGTAGTTGCTGAAGCTGTCCGGTATCGCTTCTTTAAACATAGATTTCTTCGAGCTTAATGGGTGCGCTTGTGGTAGTAGGTCTGTGTCGTATGGCTTGTTCTTAAACTTGCCGGTTCTCAATGCGTAAAGCAAGCCATTAACTCTGGCGTATGCCCATTGCTCTTCGCTTGTAACTGATGGCCGGACGCTTTGTGGGTTGGTTCGGTATGCTCCTACTCCTCTTCTGAATGATTCAGCAAGCATTCCGTAGGTGGCTCTCTTTCCTGGGTCGTCTCCGTGTTTGTCGTTGTGGTCTTTAACCTTGTCTTTGAGTCCGTTTTCTACTGCTTGGCTTATCTTGGCTCTTTTCTCTGATGGCTCCAATCCTACGCTTGCCAGGTCTTCTTCTGGTTGGTTGTTGATCGGCATTAAATTGGCCGGTACGTAGTAGTCGTTCATCTCTGGCGTGTCCTCGTCCTGTCCGTAGTTCATCGCTGCTCTCTTCTCGTTTGGTGTTAACCACCAGGCCTGCGTCATCTGTGCTACTACTTTTTCGGTCTCCTCCTGGAGTTCTGGGATAACGCTGTAGTCAAAATCGATATAAAGCTTCTCTCCGTATTGCGGTGTAAGCCATCGGTTCAGCTCGTCCTTGATCTTGTTGAGTTCTGGTATAACTGCGTTTTGGTATAAGGCCTTCTTAGCCTCTTTCATATTGTTGTAAGTCGAGCTGTCGGTGTTGTTAAGCAATTGAACCGGTACGTTGTAAATGTTGCACAAATCCTTTATTGTGCCGTTGTATTGTTCTATGAGCGAAAGGTCGGAGGCCGGCAATCCAAAGTTAACCCAGGATAGTTTTTTGGGTGTGATTATAACGTCTCCTGCGTTCTTGCTCCCTTGGTAGTTTTCTCTGAACTTGTCCTTTAGCTGCATCGCTTGTACCTCGTTTAAATCTCCTTCTTCGCTCATTAGTACTCCTCTTGCCATTTGGTTCTGAAGGTATTTCTTTCCTGTGCTTAGTGCCTCATTGTTTGCGTCCATTGATCTGAGTCCGGCCTTAAGCGGTGACATTCCGTAAAGGTGGGAGCCTGTTCCGTCGTAGTAGAGGTTAACGTCTTTGATGTGGCAAACGCAATCTGCCGGCATTCGGTAGGTTCCGTTGTAGCTCAGCGTGTATTCTTTAACTGGTTGCATTATTCCTCCGCTCTGTATTTCAACGTTTTGTGATGGTAAAACGTAGAGCTCTCGGTATTTGTTCTGGTTTGCTCCGGTCTCTGGTTTTATGCCGTAGATGTATCTGTTTCCGGTTAGCTTTCCGAAGGCGATTATTTCGCTTAGCCAGGAGTTGTAGCTTTGGCTTGGGTTCGGCCTGGCGAGCAATTGGTGCAGCTCTGTGTCGTCGAGTTCAATAAGCGCATTCTTTCTGTGGATGTTTGTTTTGTGTATTAAGCTTGCGTCGTATCCGCTTGATGTGATCGCTTTGTATTTCTTAAGTTCGTTTTCGCTTTTGATCTCGTAAACGCAGAGCGGTATGGTTCCTGCTGCTTTGTTGATCAAGTTAACAATCGCATAAATCGTTGAGTTGGCTCGGTAGCCTTCGTTGATGTATGTGTCGTCGTTCTCTGGGTTCCAGACCAGGGTGTCTCCTAGGTAGTTATAAATTGCCTTGTTAAAGTCGATGTGCGTGTTCTGGTTGTTCTTGGTCAGTAGTCCTTTTAGTCGGTCTAGAAATGTCGCCATTCGTTCTAATTTTAGTTACAAAAATATAATTTATATAACAAAGAATTCCGTCCTGGTTCCGTATTGGCTATAAACGGCATATCTCAAGGCATCGTGCAGGTGGTTGAACTTGTCCATTGGCCTGTTGATTATTGTTCCGTCTTTCAGTTCGTGCCAGTAGTAGTTGTGGTATTCCTTCTGGAAGTTCAAGCTCTCCTTGGAGCAGTAAACCTCAAATTCTTTTAATAAGCTAATCCCTGCGTTAACGCTTCCTTGTCCTTTCTTTGCTTCCTTGATCAAGCATCCCATTTGTCTTATCTCGGTGATGCTTTTTGGTTCTGCTGAATCGGCAAAGGTGAGCGTGTCCTGGAGTCCTTTGCTTTTTAAAAAGTTTGCAATGTCTTGGTTGGTCTTTCCGGTGTCGTATAGCAGTTCGTGAACGTATAGCCGGTCTCCTTGCTTTCCTACCAGGCATATTGCTGTTGGGTCGTTTGTAAATCCAAAATCAAGGCCTATCGTTTGTTGGTCGAATTCAGGAAAGTCTTTATAGCTTAGTTCAAAGTTCCAATTGCTGAAAATCTGCCTTTTGGAATAAACGGCTCGTTGTCCTTCTCCGTAAACTCTCCAGTAGTCCGGATCTCGTTCTCTCATCCGTTCAATCTCAAAAATAAGCCGTTGGTCTAAAAATAGGTTATCCTTGTAAGTTGTTATCCAGGTGTCGCAGTCCTCTCTTGGTATGATGTCGTCATAAATCCAATGCACCGGATCTGAAGGGTTGAAGTCCATTAAAATAAAATCCTCCGTTCTAAAGTTGATCTGTCTGAAGTCTTCTCTGGTCAGCTCGTTGGCCTCATTTAAAAAGGCAATGCTTCGTTTCCTTCCTCTTAGCTTCTGTGGTTCGTCTGCCGATAAAAACTCTATTCTGTGCTGTTTGTATTGGATGGTGTTCTCTGCTTTGTTGTGCGTCGCTTTCTGGTATATTTCGAAGTCCTGGAGCACTTGTATTAAATCTCGCATAACGGAGCCTCGTAAGGCCGGCAGCGTCTTTCTAACGACTGAAATCGTGAGCGGTCTTTCCGTGTTGATCAACAAAAAAGCGATGTATTGGCATACTGCGTATGTCTTTCCGCTTCTGGTTCCTCCTTGGTGTACTCTGAATCTTGCCGTTGAATCTTGGAGCTGTTTGAATTGAATATTGGCTTCAATCGTTTTTGTCCTTGTTCCTCTCATTAACTCGTATGGTTATAACCTCTGCGCTCAGGTCTCCTTCGTGGACTACCTCCTGGCGTTCAACGTATCCTCTCTTCTTGCCTTTGGTTTTTAGGTAGAAGAAAATCGAGGCCTCCTTGCTCTTCTCTATGTTTTTAAAAAGTTTCGATTCTGCAAAGTCCAGGGCTACGTTTTCGATGTCTTGAACGGCTTGTCTGTATCTGCTGTCCTTCTTCATCCAATTGTAATGCGTCTTGCGGTCTATTCCGGCTATGCTTGCTGCTGTGGTAACTACTCCCATCGATTGTTCCAGGGCTTTCAGCATTGCTTTTTTACGTGTGGAATTTTGAGTATTCATATTGCAAAATTAAAAAAATCGGAGAACGCTTAAACTCCGATCGGTTTTGTGCGTGGCCTTTCGCTGCTTTAAATCCCTTCAACCTTTAACGATTTGTTAATAATTGATTTTAATAGGCCATTTAAGAACGTCAGCGTTTTTGGTATTCTTCTCCGTTGATCTTAATCGTTAAGTCCTGGTCAAGCTTTGCCATCCGGTCTATAACTACTTGGCAATATTTCGGATCAAGCTCAAAGCCGTAGCATCTCCTGTTTAATTGGTGCGCTGCTACCATCGTTGAACCGGAGCCCAGGAATCCGTCGGCTACTATCTGTCCTTTCTTGCTGCTGTTCTTAATTTGTCCGGCTACTAAGGGTATGGGCTTCATTGTTGGGTGTTCTGCGCTTCTTGATGGCTTGTCCTGGTTAATTATCGTTCCTGGTAGAAAGTCTCCGTAGACCTTCTCTAAATGCTTCACAAGCTCTTGTTTCTTCATTGCTCCAAAGTCGAGCGGCTCTTCTTCGATTATTGTGCTGAGGTTTCTGTGGTGAGTGAACCAATGCGCAGCTCCTTCCTTCCATCCGTAGAGGCAGGGTTCGTGTCTCCATTGGTAGTCCTGTCTTCCAAGTGTAAAGGTGTTTTGAACCCATATCAAGCATTGCTTTAGCAAAATTCCGGAGTCAATCATCGCCTTTCTGAAGTTCAAGCTTTCGGTGTCTGCGTGCCAAACGTACCAGGCTCCTCCTGGTTTAACGTGTTCGTTGGTTGCGGTGTAAAAGTCAAGCAGGAAATGATAAAAGCTGTTGTTCTCCATTTTGTCGTTCATTATCTTGAGTCCGGTTCCTCCTTGGTAGTCGATGTTGTATGGCGGATCTGTAACGACCAGGTCGATTTGCTGAGCGTTTAACAGCTGCTTCCAATTTTCCGTTTTGGTGCTGTCCAGGCAGGCCATCCAATGTTCGCCTATCTGGATGATGTCTCCTTCCTTAACGTCAACGAATAAATCCTCTGGCTCCTGGTAGTCGTCATCGAATGCTTCCGGCTCTTGCTCCTCCATCTCTATCTCCGGTATGTCCATACCCCAATCTTGGAGCTGCTCCTTTTCCCAATGGTTGGCTATCATCTCGTAATCCCATTCTCCGTAGCTGAGGTTGTCCTTGATGATAAATTCTTTCTTTTGCTCCTCTGTCCATCCAAGCATTTGCTTTACCGGCACCTCTGTAACTCCTGCGGCTTGTAATGCCTTGAGCCTCATATTTCCTCCTAGAACCACGTTGTTTTCGTCTATAACAAGTGGTCTTGCGTCTAGCATCTCTGGAAATTCTTTTATTGATCTGACTAGCTTTTTAAACTTTTCGTCTCGTATGAATCTAGGGTTTTCCTGGTTCGGCTTGATTGCCGCAATGTTGAGGGTGGTGTTCATCGCTGTTGTTTTTGATTCTGCTAAATTAGAAAAGGCCTTGCTTTTAAACAAGGCCTCCTCTGTTGAACCTAAAATTAATATCAATGAATGATTAAATATAAAAAATAAATCAATGCTAGGCTAGCTAGCATCGCTGTCATCTCTGCTGCGAAGAGCAGCGTTCTGCTCTGTCTTGCTTTCCGGTAAAGGTAGGCCGGCAGCTTTACTAAAAAAATCGAAATCCATTGTTTTGTTGATCTTGTTTTCATTTTGCTTCATTTAAAAATTATTTAATCTGTTTGCTTTAAGCTTCAAGTTGTTCTTGGCCATCCAATTCTGGAGTCGCTTCCAGGAGGTCGTCTGGTATAAAAACTTGCAGTTTAGTTCTATTAAAAAGTATTCTGTTCTTGGGCTGTACCAAATGGTGACCAGGTCGTCGGTTTGTTGTTCGGTGGTTATGTAACCCTGTTCTCTAACAAGTTCTGGTGTGATTTTCATTTGATCTCGTTTCTGTGTTTTTCTAGCCAATCGTTGAGTCGCTTCTCTTCTTCGTCGATTCTGTAAACCTCTTCTGCCTGGTCTTTGGTTATCGGCACTATGGTTTTGGTTCCGATCTTGTTGGTGGCTTCGATGTAGAAAATCGCTTCTCCTGTCTGGTAGTCTGTGCCTTGTAGTACTTGAAATTTCATTTCGCTGTATTAAAAAAAGGAGGCCGGAGCCTCCTGTTTGTTTTATGCTTGGTATGTTTTTATTTTTTCGATTAGTGCTGTAATCTGAGGAGTGTTTAAGTCTTCTTTTTCAAGTCTTGCCGGTAGCTCGTTGTATAAGTATCCGTCGAAAAGTCCGAAAAGCATATTTTCTGTGTTGTGGTCTTCAACCCATCTTAATGCTTTCATTACTACGCTGCGGTCTTCTGAGTTAAAAATTTCGTGTCTGTTGAATCTTGTAAAATTTGCCATTTTGTTTGTTTGTTTTTAATTCTTCTGCAATATAAAACTTTTTTGGTTTACACCAAAAATATTTTATGTATAAATCAATTTTTTTTTAAGTCTGGAGCAAAAAAAAGCAGCCTGGGTGGCTGCTCTTGTCTTGTTGATCTGGTTTTTATTTTTGAGTTACTCTTTCGTTGATAATGTCTTCTAGTATTTCAATTTGATCCATTCTCTCCTTGTCGTATTTCTGTGCCATTAGATCGTCTTGTAATTTGATTAGTTCTTCTGTGGTTATGTCTTTGCAAATCTTGGTAAAATATTTGCATTGCATTTTCATCATATAGCTGATGTCGTCTTCAATCTGTTCTTTACTTGCCTCGGTCTCGGCAAATAATAGCTTCTGGTTTAGGTCTTTGATAACTCCTATTAAAGCTGCCATCATTTCGTGCTGTTGTTTTGTAATTGTTGCTTCCATTTTGTTTTGTTGTTTAAAGGGTTAAGGAGGCCGGAGCCTCCTGTTTGTTTTTTTTATCTTTTGAAGTATGTTAAGCCTCTGTCTTGTTCAATCCAAAATTCTAAATCTGGATAAGTTCTCTGGTATCTTTCTAGCATTTCTTCTGCGTCTGCTAGCTTTAGTCCGTCTGTGTGTGTTGCTCCGTTTTCAATCAGTTTAAATCTTTTTTCGAAAGTTTCCATTTTGTTTGTTTGTTTTTAATTCTTCTCAAATATAAAAAATATTTTACACCTACCAAAAATATTTTAACTTTTTTAAAAGAAAAAAGCCAGGCTATAGGTTTCCTGGCTCTTAACTAAACTAACAAAACAAATTTTTCAAAAAAGATAAATCTTTCAGTGCCTCAAATTTACGGCTTATTTTTCTCTTCTGCCAAGGTCTCGTAAGTGAATAGCCAAAAATCCCATACGGCCTGGTAGAGCTGTTCTCTGTCGTAAATCTTGCCGCTTGTTCTTGGGTAGCCGTCCTTCTCATATATTAAGTTGTATCCTCCGCTTAGCAGTGGTCTTGGGTATATCCGGATGTTGTTTTTAAGGCACCATTGGATGGCCTTGTAATGCTTATCTGTAACGTTGGCTCTTGGTGGTTTCTTAGCTTTCATCGAGGTCTGGGTGGTTTTCTTGGTTGTATTGGTATTCGCATTCGTCGCACCACATTCCTTCTTCTGGTGCTTGTGGCTTGTGGCAGTTTGGGCAAATCGGATCTGGTTGGTTGATGGGATTGTTGATGTTTGGA
>ERZ869936.2300-NODE-2300-length-11463-cov-19.055487_pt1 | contig 11463 bp, 5 predicted proteins | sample MGYA00520876_ERZ869936 | MGnify/ENA primary metagenome ERZ869936 (study PRJEB32218, sample SAMN09650985) | biofilter metagenome | isolation source: enrty point of leading RO module | place: Saudi Arabia: Thuwal, RO plant located on Red Sea | collected 2016-02-17 ... | reverse complement strand
ACCCGATGCGCCTGCGGGCCCGATGGATACGCCAAACGGATGGGGAGGGATTCGATTCGCTTGCCGCAACCATCTTGCCTGACAACGCGTTAGGTATTTTGCCCGAGAATTCTGGCACAGATTCCGGCACACTCTTGGACGAAACGGCGATTGTCGACGCCGATCTCGCGGCCGTGATTGCCGCTTACCAAGTGCTGACCAGCGAGCAGCGTCGGGAGTTCATGGCCATCGTCGGCGGGGAGAGCTTGGCCAATGACTGAGTCAATCCTCCCTTGTCTTGAAGAGTCAGGCGATCCGCATCGGTTGCAAAAAAACGGCACCCTCATCAACGTCTCAGAATCTTAACCACCTCCCCCCCTCTTCTCACGTTAGGATTCCTAGTTAGCCCTCTCCGGCGCGCCACAAAAAATCGATGTGAGTTCGGGATGACGTCCAAGCCACCTCCCTGGATCTGCTCACTAGGTGGTTTCGTTTGTTCGTTCGTGTCCGGCCTGACCTGCACCCCCCGAAACGAGTCCAGACTTGGATCGTAGACGCTCAGGTTACCCGCACCTACGCGCGCTGGCGGGGCCTGGGGTAGCTGGCTTGGGAGCGACGCCGCCCCGACGCTCTCGCGGTGCTTGTCACGATCTAGGCTAGGGCGGCTTCGCCCGATTCGATGGTTGCTTCGGCCTGCCAATCTTCGTCTGCCAAGCCCATGTTCATCTTCAGTTCCTTGAAACCGCAGTAGACGACGGGCACCACGAACAGCGTCAGCAGCTCCATCACCATGCCGCCGAAGACGGGCCAGGCCATTGCTTTGGCGACGTCGGCACCGCGACCGCTGGACAAGAGGACGGGCAACAAGGCAATGATGGTCGTGAAGGTGGTCATCAGGCAGGGGCGAATGCGCCGGAGGCCAGCTTCGACCGTCGCATTGCGAATGTCCTCCACCGTCGAAAGCGCACGACGACGGAAAACCTGATCGAGATACGTCGCGATAACGACACCATCGTCCACCGCGATTCCAAACAGGGCGATGAAGCCGACCCAGACCGCCGTGTTCATCTCGACGCCGTTAATGGCGAGCATGATCATGCCGCCGGCAAACGCAACCGGGATTCCGGCAAACACCGCGAGCGTAATCGGCAGCCTGCGAAATTGAAGATAGATGATGAACAGGTTCGTAAAGACGACCAGTGGGAGCACCCACATCAGCTGCTGATTCGCCTCGATCTGATTCTCGAAGGAACCGACGGCACGAATCGCATAGCCGGTCGGAAGTTCGAGCGTGCCATCCCGTTGGGATTCATACAGAGCGTCCTCTACCGCACGTACCGTTTCCAAGTCACCGACATAGCCCGCCGGTGAGAATGACACGTGGGCCACCAACCGAGCATCTTCGCTGTTGATCACGCCGGGTCCCCAGGTTGTGGCCATTTTGGCCAACATTCCAAGCGGCACGACCTCGCCGGAATGCGTGACGACCGGCAAACGCGACAGCGACTCGATCCGTTCGCGCAGGTCGCGCTCATAACGGACTCGGATTGGATATCGTTCACGTCCTTCGACGGTCGTCGTGAGATTCATTCCGCCGAGCGCGGTCTCAATAATCTGATTAACCATCATGGTGGACATGCCATAGCGGGCGGCGGCCTCACGATCGACATCAAACTCGACGTAGGGCTTTCCGAGCACGATGTCGGGATTAACGGTGGAAGCGTTTACTTGAGGAATCTCGCGAAGTTGATCGGCCACGGCGAAGGACGCTTCGGCGAGTCCTTCCAAACTATCCCCATAGATACGAATCGCCATCGAAGCCTTGATACCACTTTGCAGCATCACGACACGGCCCTCGATGGGCTGAAGCGGCGAAGCGGGCGTCACGCCCGGAAGCGTGGCGACGGCATTGATCTGGCTCCAGATATCTTGAGGTGTGATTCCCTCGCGCCACTCTTCACGTGGCTTGAGCATCACATAGGTTTCGACCATGGCCGCTGGTGCCGGATCGAGCGCCGATTCCACACGACCGATCTTGCCCAGCACGTTCTCGACTTCCGGAATCTCCGCAATGAGTGCGTCCTGAGTCTGCAACACCTCCATCGCTTGCGTGAAGCTCGCAGCCGGGTAGAGGGTTGGCATGTAAAACCAGCTTCCCTCGTCCAGCGCAATCCAGTCATCGGATTCCAGGCCGGTAAAGATATGCTTTGCCGAGACGTAGCCTGGCACCTCGTTCAAATTGGCACCGAGCAGCGACGATACTTTTTCGACCGGTTTGAGTACCCCAGGAAGGCCAAACCAAGCACCCAGACCCAAGAGGATCACGGCCGCCGGCAGGCAAAAGAAGGCGGCCTTGTGCGCGAGAAACCAACGCAACGTTGGCTCGTACAGGAACTGTATCAATCGGCTGACGGGGTTGGTCTCAACGGGCCGCAGGCGCTCGCTCAACATCCAATAGCCCAGCACCCACCCGACGGCAGCGGATGCGATGGTGAGGATGAATCTGCCAATCGCGAGATACTCGGCGGCAATGTCTCCCCACAACCAATAGGACGTCGCCGCCAGCAGAAGACTCAGTACCGTAGCTCCGGCGAGTTTCTTGAATAGCGTGAGCCGGGTGGACGTGAGCAAGAGGCGACTGAGCAACGGAACGATCGTGATCGCCACGATGAGTGCGGCGACGAGCGAGAATGTCTTTGTCCATGCCAGTGGAGCGAAGAGTTTGTAATCGCGACCGGTCAGCATGAAGACCGGAAGAAAGCTGACGACGGTGGTCGTTACCGCCGTCACGACAGCCGGTGCGACTTCACCGGCCGCCTGTTGAACAACCGTGATGCGTCGCGCCTTACCGCCTGGTCGCCCGTCGCGTTCCCAACTGGCCAAATGGTCGTAGATCGTTTCCGACACAATGATGGCCATGTCTACCATTGTGCCGATGGCAATGGCGATACCTGCCAACGACATGATGTTGGCATCGACACCGAACTGCTTCATTCCCACAAATGCCAATAGCACGGCGGCGGGAAGTGTGACCGCTACGACGAAGCTCGCTCTCACGTGCAAAAGGAACAACAGGATGACGACGACCGTGATGAGGACCTGCTGCGTAAGTGCCGTCGTGAGCGTGCCGACCGTTTCGTCGATCAACCCGGTGCGGTCATAGATCGGTCGAATCTTGACGCCACCCAGTCCTGGCTCGATCTGACGAATCTTTTCGTTGACTCGCTCGATGACCGCTCTGGGGTTCTCGCCAAACCGCATGACGACCACGCCGCCGACAGCCTCCGCGCCGTTTAAGTCAATCGCGCCACGTCGAAAGTCCGGACCGAGCTGCACGCTGCCGAGATCGCGAATGCGCACCGGGATGCCGTCGCGTGAGCGGATGACCGTCGCTTCAATGTCCTCGACCGCCTGTTGAGGGTCCATCTCCGCACCGATGAACCCGCGACCGCGAATAATGAACTCCATGCCGCTCGACTCGACCGTTTTGGCACCGACGTCGATGTTCGAGTCTTTCACCGCCTTGATGAGTTGGTCGAGGGGAATATCGTGAAAACGGAGTCTGTCGGGATCGACTTCAATTTGATACTGCCGCACATAGCCGCCAACGCTGGCGACTTCGCTTACGCCAGGCACCGCCTGTAATTCGTACTTCACGACGAAGTCCTGCAAGCTCCGCAGATCGGCGAGCGTCATCTCGGGCGCCGGATCAAGAACGTAGTAGAGCACTTGGCCAAGGCCGGTTGCATCGGGTCCCAAGGTCGGCACGACGCCGTCGGGCAAGAACGCGGCCGCGGTGCCAAGCTGTTCCGCCACTCGTGAACGCGCCCAGTAGAAATCGGTTTCGTCCGAGAACGTGACCTGCACGAAGCTGTAACCAAATAGGCTCTTACCGCGAACGCTTTCTGCCTCGGGAACCGCGAGCAGCGCGACAGACAGCGGGTAAGTCACTTGATCCTCGACGTCCTTCGGCGAGCGACCCGGCCACGCCGTGAAGACAATGACCTGGTTCTCACCGACATTTGGGATCGCGTCGATAGGAACCTGCGACGTGGCGTAGATGCCATAGGCGATGGCGATCACCGAAATGATCACGACGATCAACCGTTCGCGAACACAGAAGTTGATGATGGATTGAATCATGATCTACTCCGCTGTGTGCTCGGTCGACTCGGTTGACTCACCAGGTTCCGCCTGGTCGAGATGCCCCTTCGTGGGAAACACATGCACCTGATTCCCGCAGCGTGGCATCTCACTGCCATAATATGGATTGAAGAGTTGGTCGTTTGGCTGCAACCAGTCACCGCCGCCACCTTTCACGTGGGGACAGAAGAAATGCACGAACTCCTCGGACGCATCACTTCCACGAAGCTCGGTCGCCAGCGTGACAACAGCATGGCTGATCGATTTGAATGCCTCACGAGCATCTGCCAGTTCCATGTGATGCAGATGCTCACTGGCACCAGCGACTTCCTGAAGTAATTCGCGATGTGGCTTGGTCAGTTCGCCGTTGGCACCAAGGTCCTTGGCCAACTGGTGAAGCAAGGTCGCCGCCTCTGTGGGTGGCTTTTGATCATTGGCCAACGCGTCTTGAATCGCGAAATAAGCCCGGTAGAAGCTCTCGACATCCCGACCGACATCGCCGGGCACGGGAGTGACATGGATATGCTCGAATTGCAGCGGACCTTCTGGCTTCCGCTTAGCCGCAACCGCTCGCGTGGGATCGATCAAGCTCGGTTTGCCAGCGAGCTGCATCTGCGAGTCGATGAGAAAGTTGCCGGCAGTGGCAACGTCTTCTCCTTCATTGAGCCCATCGAGGATGATGACCACTTCGCGCAGAATGGGTCCGATCGTCACGGGTCGAATCTCGAAGCGACCCGGTTCGACTTCTACGTAAACGACGCTGTTGTTACCCGCCATCAAGAGCGCCGAACGAGGAACGAAGAGTGACGAGGGTTGCTCGACCGGCTTCTCCGAATAGCCGTATCGCGATGTGGGCACCAAATCCATCCCGCAGATCGGACACTGGCCAGGCTCGTCTCGGATAATCTGGGGGTGCATCGGGCTGATCCAGCGACCTGCCAGGTCGGCATCGTACACATCTCCCGTCTGCCCGATGGGAACCGCGATCGTTGCCGTCGCATAGTCACCCGGGCGAAGACGCTTGTCATCGTTGAGAAACTCAACGCGAACGCCTACGGTTCGTTTTTCGGGATCGACCGTGGGATCGATGAACGCAACGCGACCTTGGAACTTCTCCCCGGGGATCGATTGAATCTCGGCTTCGACAAGCTGCCCAAAGCGAATACGTGCCGCGTCCTCGGGGTAAAGTTCGAGCATGAGCCAGACGGTGGACAGGTCGGCGATACGGTAGATCGGCTCACCTGCGTCCACATACTTGCCCTCGACCGCCGGCTTCTCGATGACCGTTCCGCCGATCGGTGAAAAGATGGTCAAGCGCGATTTTGCCTTTCCGCCTTGCTCCAAGGCGGTGATCTGTGCTTCCGTCATCCCCAATTCGACGAGTCGCTGGCGCGAATTGGTCACCAGCCGCTGTTGAGCCTCGCGCACGGCGGCTAGCGTGGCTTGCCCCATGGCGGCGTAGCTACGGCGTATTTCGATGTACTCGACCTGCGCCGCGTATAGCTCGGGGCTGTAGATGACCGCCAGATGGTCGCCCTTGGCCACATCGATGCCGGTGTAGTCGGCAAACAGGCGTTCCAGGCGTCCTTTGATGTAGGAAGCGATCGTGGCCATGCGGCTTTCGTCGATGGCGATTGCTCCGACCGTTTCAATCTCATCAACGAGCGGCTCGCGTTTCGCTTTCGCCGTCTGGATGTTGGCCAGACGTCGCTGTGCCGGCTCAATCTTCACCGAGAACGCATCCAGATCGGCACCGGCGGAGGCTGCCACGACGAGTGCCATACCACAAATCGGACAGCGACCTGGTGTTGGCTGCCGAATTTGTGGGTGCATCGGACAAGTGTAGACTTCCTCCGCCTCACTCGACGAATCGCTCACCGCGACGTCGGTTGCCGTTAACCATCCAATACGTTGAGCAATGCCAAGTCCGAAGATAACGAGTGCGCCCGCCGCCAGGATGAGCGCCGGCGTAATGAGCTTTCGAAGCCACCAATGCCACGCCCTACTTGTTGGCATCGAGGCGAGACCATCCGGCGGCGATGCAGGAGCCTTGTCGCTTGCGTTGGGAGTAGGGTCCGATGTCATGTTCTTGTCCTCCATCGAGGAACGATTGTCGATTGATAGGGTGAGCGGCCAGCTAAGGCCCGGCCACATCGACGTGGAACCGTGCCAAATGCAACCGTTCCCGCCGGCCGCTCACGTGTTCGATTCGTCAGTTACAGCTCGCGCATAGAGCAACAGATCACCACTGATGGCGCAGCGCGAAATGCATGTCTTCATCCATCCACGTTCGGTGAAGGCAGCCCACGTTAGAAAACGCGGGCGCGCAGCAGATTAGGTCTGCCAGATACAGAAGAAGACCTGCACGGAGGGCGACGCACGATCGAGCGCAGACGCCCCTGTCGTTGCCAGACGATCGCCAAGAGACAAAGCCACCGCGTCAACAAACTTGGGAGCCACGTCGGCCGCAAGTTTCTGTTTGACGTCCGTACTCTCGGACGGACTCGACGGCGCAGCCGGCGGGTCACGGCGATGCTGGTCGCACCCGCAGTTGCAGAGACCTGTCTGGCCGCATTTACGGCAAGGCCCTTTAGAGTCTTTGGCACAGCACGCGTGGCGCTCGTGATCACAGCACGACGGAGTTTTCGTCTCTGTATGGCAACAGGCCTTGGCATCGACCTCCGACTTTGAGACCGCGCATCGACAAAGCGTCGGACCTGCAAAGACGGACTGCGTGATCAGTGTCAGCACGATCAACGCGGCGATCGGCGTTCGTGTGTCGCGAAAGATGCGCATGATTCTGCCAGCTCGGGTCGGGGTCCACCAGGGCGGCCACCCATCGCTTCAATTATGCGTCGCGCCGGCGAAAAAAACCATAGCAACCACCAAAGCGGTTAAGGATTCTGGCGGTCGATTGGGATGCCCGCAGGGACCGGCAGGTCTTCGGCAGCGACGGTGAGCAAATCCGTACCTGCCGCCTGTTGAATGCGAGCCAAGGCAATAGCAAGCCGACCGACCGCTCGGTGGTGCTCAAGCTGGAGCGTCAGGACGTTCCGAAGATCGCCCACGACACGGTCAAATTCGACGCCGCCCGTGCTGTACGATTCCTGGTCGGCTTGTAGAGTCTGCTCCGCTTGGGGAAGTATCGTTGTCCGATAAAGCTGAGACGTGGCTTCGGCCGCTCTCGCCTGTTCCCAAAGGTCTCGCAGCAGGGCATCGTAACGATTGATGACGTCCTCGACCGTCGCACGTGAGGCAAGGTGGCGTTGGGCCGCTTCCTCCTCCATCGCGCTGTATTTGTTGTGCCAGATGGGCACGCTCATCTGCACACCCACCGACCAGGCATCGCGACCTACGTCGACGATATTGGGAGTCGGACGGTCGTCATTGATCGCGAACCAGGACCCGCTGATGGACACATCGGGCCGCCGTTGCAAGCGTGCCACTTCGACGCCCCACTCGCGTGCTTCGGCTCGTAATCGCGCGGCTGCAATATCGGGCTGTCGTTCAATGGCCGATTGCTGCAGCGATGCGTGTGACCAGCTTGGCAGCGAAACGACGAGATGCTGTGGAATCGCGATCGGATGGTCCGCCGGGCGGCCGATCACACGGTTAAGTTCGGCACGCGTAGATTCAACCTGCTGTTGCAAAAGCAGCAGTTGTTCCGCTAGCCGACTCAACTCCAGCGTTCCGAGCAATACGTCACCTTGTGACGCTCCGCCGGCGGCGACTCTCGCGTTGGCAATGTCGATAAGTGACTGAAGGAGCGCCTGATTGGCCTGGTTGGTCTCGATCTGCTTACCGAGTACATAGAGCCGGAACCATAACGCGCGAACGTCACCAATGACCTTAAGGCGTTGCGTATTGTAGTTCTGTTCAGCGACAAGAGCCTCGACAAATGCCTGCTGGACCTGGGCATCGAGTCGATGGAACCACGGAAAGCGTTGAGCGACGGTCAGATTTGCCGTCTGCGAGCCGGCGGCTGTTTCGATCGGCGTAACAAAGATGTTCGCGCCGATGGTCGGATCGGGCAGTTTATCGATGTGATTCACCCTGGCCTGTGCGGCAGCGACCTCCTGCTGAAGACCTCGCAGCCGAGGGTTTTGCACCTGCGCTTGCGCGACAAGCTCTAAGAGATCGTCGTTGCCTTGGAATCCGACGCGTCTGACGCTGGTTGTCGGCGGCGCGAGATCGACGACCGGAGCCGGCTGGCTGGCGTCGTTCCAGTCGGCCTGTCGGACGGTGGACTGATGCGAGACGAAATCCCCTGCTGGGATATTCTGACCCGGCTGAACTCTGGGCGGCGCGTGGAATGCTTGCGGTGCGCTAGTCCAACCACCCCATGCACAGCCGCTAGCAACGATCGCGGTGCCGAGTAGGGTTACCCAGAGAACCGAATGCGAGTTGTTCGGCAGCATCCGTGCCATGAACCGTGTCCCTATTGCCAGGCGTCTGCGGACCGCGACCTTCAGTGTGAACGTCGATCACATCCGCTAGTTGGTAGATAAGGATGGCACGGTTCCATCTTTTTATTCGGCCCAGGGAGCGGCTTGGGTTGTGGGGTTCACTCTGAGTCCCGGGCTGTCCGACGGAACCACTACTCGTGGTACCGATTAGGTAAGATTTGCTGCGGTTTCGGAGCCAGGCGGCATATAGGACACTATATCTTGGTGGGCTCTTTTTTCCGCTTGGCGACCTGGGACCGCGATTCCCGGTGCCAGGCGAGATGATCATCATTTGCGAAGGTGTGAAGGACGCCGCCGCTTATCACTCGCTCGGCTACTACGCCAGTGGCCTAAACAGCGACCAATTGGCTCAGAAGTTCGTGCCGCTGTTTCAGGACTCTCACGTTGTCCTAATGCCCGATCGGACGTCTGATGCCGAATACAAGGCTCGGACGTCGGCGGGCCGGCTGGCGAGTGTCGCTGCGTCGGTGAAGATCGGAACGCTGCCACTGCCACTCGACGGGAACTTGGGAGATGACGTTCGCGACGCGCTCAAGCAGAACGAAGGCGAGCAACTAGTTCGGGCTGCGATCGAGAATGCGAAGGCGTGGAACGAACCGGTGATCGACAGTGGCGTTCGGCGCATCACCATGCAGCAAGCCGTTACCGAACGACTGGACGAGTATCAAAGGGGGCCGATTCCACGAGTCGAGCTCGGTATCGAGAAGCTCGACGCCACGCTCGGAGGCGGCGTTCCCTACGGCAGCCTCGTTGTCGTGGGTGCCCTCTCCTCGCACGGCAAGACGGCGTTTTCTCTACAAATCACGCACCATATAACCGGTGGCCAGAGCCTTCCGGTGACGTTCATTAGCCTTGAGATGGGCGTCGGGGAACTTGCCGATCGAACGTTGAGCTATGCGAGCGACTCGCCCAAAGAACATTGGCACAAGCTCTTGCCACGACTCGATCGCGATGCTTCCGAGCACTTTCAGGGCGCAGCGCCCTGCACATTGATCGAAGGCGTGTCGGAACTTGACGACGTCAAACGCGAGATCACCCTGGCGTTCGATGGTGGGTCGAAGGTCGTCATCATCGACTACGCCCAACTCATCGATGCCGGTAGTCGTGACGACACCAACGCCATCATGCGGCGGGTATCGGCAGAGTTCAAACGACTGGCAAAGCAACATCACGGCATCATCGTCTGTCTGGCACAACTCAATCGCCGTGTTGAGGAACGTAAGCCGCTCGTTCCCCGCCTGACGGACATCGAGTATGGCAGCAAACTCGGCCACGACGCGGATGTGGTTTTGTTTCTCGTGTGGCCGCATCGCGTCGACCAGTCATTTCCCGCGAATGAATATCAAGTGTTCATCGAGAAGAATCGAAATGGGCGCAGCAAGGTAGGGCTCAATTGTCATTTCAATCCGCCACGACAACGGATCACGGAGGAGGAGTTTGCACACGCGCCAAGCGGCGACTACTAACAGAACCACCGTATCACAGGCAACGGAATGCAATTGACTATGGATCGTGGCACGCCAATACTGTCCGATACACACGCAACAGGAGAACACCAGATGGCATCGCTATCGAAAGACAACAACGACTGGCGAATCCTCTTCGTTTGCCCGACAACCAGTAAACGACGGACGATCCGGACCGGCAAGTGCCAAAAGAAGCACGCCGAAATCGCGTGCAACATGATTGAACGTCTCGTGTCAGCAAAGAGCCTTGGCACCCCGCCTGATCCGCAGACGGCGAAGTGGCTGTTAGGCGTCGATGGGAAACTACGAGAACGACTGGTGAAAGCCGGGTTAACCCAGGCTCGCCCAGACGCCAGCCTGAAGGATTTCATCGAGAGCTACATCGATGGTCGACACGACGTCAAACCCGAGAGTAAAACCGTTTGGCAGCAGGGCGAAGCCAGTCTTTACAAATTCTTCGGTGAAGACCGGATGGCCCACACGATCACGGTTGCCGAGGCCGAGGAGTTCAAGCAATCGCTCATCAAGAGCGGCATTGCCCTCTACACCGTTCGAAAGCGACTGCAATCGGTGAAGATGTTCTTCAAGGCAATGGTTAAACAGGGCGCCATCCAAGAGAGCCCTTTCGACTCTGTGAAAGGCGTTGCCGCCGTCGTCGACGAATCGCGCAATGTCTATGTCTCCGCGGAAGACGTGCGAGCTGTGATCGACGTCGCGCCTGACTCTGAACGGCGAGCCATGATCGCCTTGTCGCGATTTGGTGGCTTGCGGCTTCCGGCCGAAGTCCTCTCACTCAAATGGGAGCATATCGACTGGGAGAATAAACGCATCACCGTTGTTAGCCCCAAGACAGCCCACCATGCTGGTGGTGGGCAACGAGTCATTCCGCTGTTCGCGGAGCTGGTAGAACCCCTGACCGAGGCGTTCGAAGCGGCACCCGATGGTGCGGAGTTCGTTGTGACTCGCCATCGATCACAAGCCGACAAAGGAAATGGCAGCTGGCGAAACAGCAACTTCCGAACCCGATTCAACAAAATGGTGAAGCTTGCCGGTCTTAAGCCGTGGCCAAAGCCTTTCCACGGAATGCGTGCCAGTCGTGAAACAGACCTGCTTGAGCAGCACCCGTTGCAGGCCGTTGCACGCTGGATGGGGCACTCGCCAAAGATTGCCGTTGCTAACTATCTTCGGGTCCGTGACACGCATTTCGATCGAGCAGCGGCCAAAGGCCAAACCGATTTGGCACATATTCCGGCACACTCATCGCCAAATAGGGCGAATCAGCGTTCCTCACGCGTTTCGACAACGTCGGAAAAACAAGGGTCTGACGATTATCGAGCAACGGAGAAAAATAGAAAAACGGATGGGGAGGGATTCGAACCCTCGTTACGGTTTCCCGTAAACTGGTTTTC
>ERZ869936.2299-NODE-2299-length-11464-cov-5.019195_pt1 | contig 11464 bp, 8 predicted proteins | sample MGYA00520876_ERZ869936 | MGnify/ENA primary metagenome ERZ869936 (study PRJEB32218, sample SAMN09650985) | biofilter metagenome | isolation source: enrty point of leading RO module | place: Saudi Arabia: Thuwal, RO plant located on Red Sea | collected 2016-02-17 ... | reverse complement strand
GAATTGAACCTCATTGTTGTAAGTCCCGGCCGCGGAATCGGCATCGGCGAATCCACCGGAACTTTGGTCCGATACAGCGGCACCGCCACGGAATGCGACCTGCCCGGATAGTCACAGCACACGGTTCTCCAATCCAAGCCAACACCACCCACCGTCATGCCCTACGCACTTGGACTCGATTACGGGACCAACTCCGCCCGCGCCTTGATCGTCGATTGCGCCGACGGTCGCGAAATCGCCACGGCGGTGGTCGAATATCCTTCCGGGGATCAGGGTGTCCTCCTCAATCCCTCGGACCACCACCTCGCGCGCCAAAACCCGGCGGACTATCTTTTCGCTCTCGAAAAGGCCACCCTCTCGGCTCTTGCAGCCGCCCGTGCCGCGGAGCCGGGGTTTACCAGCGATCAAATCGTCGGGATCGGCATGGATGGCACCGGTTCCAGTCCGATGCCGGTCGATCGAAACAACGTCCCGTTGGCCTGCGACCCCCGCTTCTCCGACAACCTCAACGCCCAATGCTGGCTATGGAAGGACCACACCTCGATTCCCGAGGCGGGAGCGATCACCGAGATCGCCGGTCGGCTACGGCCACATTTCCTGGCCAAGATTGGCGGCACCTACTCCTCCGAGTGGTTTTGGGCGAAGATATGGCATTGCCTCAAGGTCGATCCCGAAGTCTTCGACGCCGCATATTCGTGGGTCGAGCTGTCGGATTTCGTCCCTGCCGTGCTTGCCGGGGTCACCGATCCGCGGACCATCCGTCGTGGCGTGTGCATGGCCGGGCACAAAGCGCTTTACGCCACCGAATGGGGCGGCCTGCCCGACAAGGAATTTCTAGCCGAGCTTGATCCCAAGCTCGCCGACCTCCGCCACCGGCTCTACGACGAGGCCTACGATGCCTCCGCCAGCGCCGGCAATCTCTGCCCGGTCTGGGCCGAAAAGCTCGGAATTCCCGCCGGCATCCCCATCGCCATCGGCGAAATGGATGTCCACTACGGCTCCATCGGCTGCGGTGTCGATGAAGGCACGCTCGTCAAGGTGATCGGCACCTCCACTTGCGACTGTGCGGTGGTTTCAGCTGACAAGTCGGTCGCCGACATTCCCGGCATCTGCGGTATTGTGAAGGGCGCGATCCTGCCCGGCTATTTCGGTGTCGAAGCCGGCCAATCGGCCGTCGGCGACATCTTCAAATGGTTCGTCGAAGGCGTGCTCGGCGACGCGTCCCTGCACGCCGAACTCACCGCCGGGGCCGCCGCGATGAAGCCCGGCCAATCCGGCCTGCTCGCCCTCGATTGGAACAACGGCAACCGCACGATCCTCGTCGATCAAAGCCTCACCGGCCTGCTGCTCGGCCAGACCCTCTACACCAGCCGGGCCGAAATCTACCGCGCGCTCATCGAGGCCACCGCCTTCGGCGCGCGCGCCATCATCGAGCGACTGCGGGAATTCGGCGTGCCGGTCGAGCGAATCGTCTGCTCGGGCGGCATCGCGGAAAAGAATCCACTACTCATGCAGATTTACGCCGACGTCACCGGCTGCGAAATGCGGCTTTCCCGCTCGGCGCAATCCTGCGCGCTCGGCGCCGCCATCGCCGCCGCCGTGATCGCCGGCGCGCACCCCGATTTCCGGACCGCCCAAGCCGCGATGACAGGGCTGAAGGAGATTTCCTACCGCCCGATTCCCGGGAACCAATCGGTCTATCATAAACGCTACGCCCTCTACCGCAAACTCCACGATGCCTTCGGCGGCGTGAACCCCGACGCCGACCTCGGCCATGTGATGAAGGATTTGCTCGCCCTCAAGGCAACCCAGTCAAACTGACCCATTCGACTGAATATGAGCTACCAAGTCCTCAAGGAAGAATGCATCGAGGCAAACCTTCGATTGCCGCAAAAAGGTCTTGTCGATCTCACTTTCGGCAACGTGTCCGTTGCCGATCCAGAACGCCGTGTCTTCGCCATCAAGCCAAGCGGGGTGAGTTATCATTCGTTGACCACCGAGGATATACCGATCATCGATTATGACGGCAATGTCGTTGATGGAGACCTGCGTCCGTCGTCCGACTCACCTACGCACCGCTACCTCTACCTCCATTTCGCCGGAGTCCGCTCCATCGTCCACACCCACTCGCGAAACGCAGTCGCTTTCGCTCAAGCCGGCATTGATCTCCCCTGCCTCGGCACCACCCACTGCGACTACTTCCATGGCCCGGTCCCGGTCACCCGCGCGATGACCACCGAGGAAGTTTCCGGAGATTACGAGTGGGAAACCGGCAAGGTCGTGATCGAACGCTTCGCCGACCTCGATCCGCTGGAAATCCCCGCCGTGCTCGTACGCAGTCACGGCCCCTTCGCCTGGGGTCCGACCCCCGCCAAAGCGCTCGAATCCGCCCTGGCCCTGGAAATCGTCGCCGACATGGCGCTCAAGACCCTATCCTTGAATCCCTCGGCGCCCGCCGCGCCATCGCACTTGGTAGGAAGACACTTTTTACGCAAGCACGGACCCTCCGCCTACTATGGACAGGATGGCGCGGCATCGATTTGAATCATTGAAAGGATAGTCTATGAGAGGTCAGCTTGAAGATCGACTGTCGGCTGCGGATGCGGCGGTGGAAACGGATCCCGGCGAGGAAGCCGTGACCTTGGCGGAAAAATTGCTGCGAGAATCGCTGGCGGCGACAACTCCGGCGGAAGCCGCGTCCATGGCACGAGTGGCCAGGTTGGTAGAGAGTCCCCGGGCGAAGGCACTGAGCATGCTGATGACCGACCGTCTTGCGCGCAGCTCCGATCCCGTGCGGGCCGCGCAGGCATGGCGATCGATCCTGTCCCAGATCGGCATCGGCGAGGGCTTCGGATGGTGGGATCGACTGCAATTGCGCGCCGGCTATTTCGCCTCAATGCTCCTGCCTGGCTTGGTCATGGGTGCGGTGCGCCGACGACTGCGGGCTGAGAGCCACGGGGTGATCCTCTCCGCAGAAGAACCCGATCTAACTTCATTTCTGCGAAAACGCGGGCGGGAGGGCACCCCGGTCATGCTCAATCAGCTTGGCGAGGCCGTACTCGGCGAGGAGGAGGCGCGCCGCCGTCTTGACGCGCTTCTATGGCTGCTGCAACGACCGGACGTAAAATACGTGTCGGTGAAAATTTCCGCCATTTTCAGTCAGATCAATCTCGTCGCCCGCGAGGCGACCGTGACCGCAATCAATGAGCGAATGCGCAGGCTCTATCGGGCAGCGCGACCCCGCGGGAAGTTCGTAAACTTCGACATGGAGGAATATCGCGATCTCGCGCTCACGGTCGAGGCTTTCACCGGGGTGCTCGACGAGGAGGAATTCCGGAATTTCTCCGCCGGGCTGGTGTTGCAGGCGTATCTGCCGGATTCGATCGCGGTGCAAACCGAGCTTACCGCATGGGCGCGGCGCCGCGTCGCCGCAGGTGGAGCGCCGATCAAGGTGCGTCTCGTCAAGGGCGCGAATCTTGCCATGGAACGGGTCGAGGCCGAAATGCATGGCTGGAACCCGGCGCCCCATCGCAGCAAACACGACACGGATGCGGGCTTCCGCCGAATGCTCGAATTCGCATGCCAGCCGGAGAACGCCGCCGCCGTTCGCCTGGGCATCGGCAGTCACAATCTTTTCGACGTCGCGCTCGCCTTGGTGCTCGCGCGTCGCCACGGCGTGACCGACGCGATCGACATCGAAATGCTGGAAGGCATGGCTCCGCCGCAGGCGCGGGCAGTGCGTGGCGAGGCGCCCGAGCTGCAGATGTATGCGCCGATCGTCAAGGAGAGCGACTTCGGCAGCGCGCTGGCCTATCTGATCCGACGGCTAGACGAGAACACTTCGCCCGGAAATTTCCTCGCCTCCCTGTTTTCGCTCAACCCAGGCAGCGCGGCGTGGAATGAACAGAAGGAGAAATTCCTTGCCGGCTGGAGGCATCGCAAGACGGTGAATGACGCATCTCGACGGTCCGTGACACCAACTCCTGCGGGAGACCAAGACTTTTCCAACGAGCCGGATAGCGATTGGACGCAACCGCGGTATCAGGAGGCCTTGGCCCGAGCACAAGCCCCGGGCGAGGCTCCGCCCCGCGCCAATGCGAAGGAAGTCGAGATCGCCCTTGATCGTGCGGTCGCGGCCCAAGCGGACTGGGCCGCTCTCGGACCGGACCCACGCGGGGCGATCCTGCGAAGGTGTGCCGAGCAACTCGCCGCGACGCGGTACGAATCGATCCAACTGATGCGTGAGGAAGGAAAAAAGGCGATTGCCGAGGCGGACACCGAAGTCTCCGAGGCCATCGATTTCGCCCGCTACTACGCGCACGCAGGAAGACTCCCCGCAGGCGTCGGCGCCGAGCCGTTGGGTACGGTGGTGGTGGCGCCGCCGTGGAATTTTCCCTTCGCGATTCCGTGTGGCGGGGTGCTGGCGGCACTGATGGCGGGCAACACCGTCATCCTGAAGCCTGCCTCTCCGACGGCCCACGTGGCCCACTGGCTGGCGCGGCAGCTATGGGAGGCGGGCGTGCCGCAGGGGGCCCTGCAATTCGTTTTTCCCGTTGATCACCCCGCGGCACGACCATTGATTGTGGACGAGCGCGTCGATGCAGTCGTGCTTACCGGTTCGATCGAGACGGCGAGGATGTTCCAAGGCTGGCGGCCCTCGCTTCGTCTGTTCGCCGAGACCAGCGGCAAAAACGCCATCATCATCTCGGCTCTGGCCGACACCGAACTGGCGGTGAAGGATCTGGTGAAATCGGCGTTCGGCCATGCCGGCCAGAAATGCTCGGCCGCCAGTCTCGCCATCGTTGAGGCAGGGGTCTATGACGATCCGGTTTTCCGGCGGCAGCTTCGCGACGCGGCTGCCAGCCTGGCGGTTGGGCCGGCGACCGATCCGGCCAGCATCGTCACCCCGCTCGTGACCGGCCCGGAGGAAAAGCTACGTCGCGCGCTGACCACGCTCGATGAAGGAGAGGAGTGGCTGTTGCAGCCCGAGGTTTCGCCGAGCGACCCGATGCTGTGGTCGCCGGGAATCAAGCTCGGCGTGCGTCGCGGGTCGTGGTTTCACTGCACCGAGTGCTTCGGCCCCGTCCTCGGCCTCATGCGCGCGGTCGATCTCGACGAAGCGATCGCCATCCAGAACGAGGTCGAATATGGCCTGACCGCCGGGCTCCACTCGCTCGACGAGGCTGAGATCGCACACTGGAAAGAGCGGGTGCAGGCGGGCAATCTCTACATCAATCGCGGCATCACCGGCGCGATCGTGCGACGTCAGCCTTTCGGCGGCTGGAAGCTCAGCAGCATCGGCCCCGGCGCAAAGGCCGGTGGTCCGAACTATGTGAACCTTCTGCGGCGCTTCGCCGACGATGCCGAGGTTACCACCGAGGTCGCCGCGGCGGACTACCGCAAGGCATGGCGCGAACATTTCGGCTTCGGTCACGATCCGAGCGGCCTGCGCTGCGAAAGCAATGTCTTCCGCTACCGGCCCTGCCGTGGTGTGATCTTGCGCTTGCGCGGACGCAACGAACGCGCCGAAAAGCTCGCGACACTCGCCGCCGAGATCTGCGGCACCCGCCTCACGATCAGCCGAGCCTCAGAGGAAACCGACGAGCATCTTGCTGCCCGCATCCCTCGAATGATTCCGGCCGCCGAGTTTCTCCGCACGATCGACGGACCTCCTTCCGACGCACTGCTTCGGGCCGTGCATGAATCCAATCTTAACTGGATCGACGCTCCTGTCAGCGCCTGCGGCCGGCTCGAGCTGACGCGGTGGTTGCGCGAGCAGGTGGTCACCGAAACAATGCACCGCTATGGTAACGACCTTGCCGGGCGAACCACATCTTGAAGCCAAACCATCCGCCTATTCATCATTCCGATTACCATTTTTAAGTTAATTGAACCCGTGACAACTCATCGTCTTCCCTCGCTCGTTCTTCCGCTGACCATGGCGCTCATTTCATCTCTCCAAGCCACCGATTTCCATGTCGCGGCCAATGGCGACGACACCCGGCCCGGCACGCCCGCAGAGCCGCTCCGCAGCATCCAGCGCGCCGCTGATCTCGCGCAGCCGGGCGATACCGTCACGGTCCACGCCGGGATTTACCGCGAGCGGATCAACCCGCCGCGCGGCGGATATTCCGACGAAAAACGCATCGTCTATCGGGCGGCTCCCGGCGAAAAGGTCGAGGTCAGGGGCTCGGAGGTGGTCAAGGGGTGGCAGCGCGAAAAGGGCGACGTCTGGAAAGCGACGCTGCCGAAGACCTTCTTCGGCAACTTCAATCCCTTCGCCGACGAAATCCATGGCGATTGGTTCAACGGCCAGGGACGAAAGCACCACACCGGAGCGGTCTATTTGAATGGCGAGTGGCTCACCGAGGCGGTTTCGCTCGACGACCTCCTGCTGCCTGCCGGCGATTACCCCGGCTGGCTGGTCCCCGCCGCAGGAAGGTATCTGATGAATGTTGCCTGGCTTGAAGCCGCGGGCAGGACGCAGGCCACCGCCTTCGTCGCGAAGAGTGGCGAAATCAGGAGCGCGGCCAGTGCGCAGGGCGACGAATGCATCGGCTGGATCACGGACGGCGACACGGTTTCCTACGACGCGGTGGACTTCGGCGAGGGCCGCGAAGAAATCCGGATTCGCGTCGCCTCGGCCTCGACAGGAGGACGGATCGAAATCCGCCTGGATCAAGTCGACGGCGAATTGCTTGGAACCGCGGAATTTTCGGCCACCGGCGACTGGCAAAAATGGACGACGGTGACCGCGCAGATTCGTCCCACCAGCGGCAAGCGGGATGTTTGCCTGGTCTTGCGCCGGCCACCGCTGGACCACGATTCCATCCGGTCCGCGCTCGAACAGCGCAATATCGGTCCGCTGTGGTATGCCGAAGTCGCCGGAGACGGCTCCACCACGGTCTGGGCGCAGTTTCCCGGAGTCGATCCCAACCGGGAACTCGTCGAAGTGAACGCGCGGCAATCGGTTTTCTACCCCGACCAGCCCGGCCGCAACTTCATCACCGTGCGCGGATTCATCCTCAGCCAAGCGGCCACCAACTGGGCTCCGCCGACCGCCGAACAGATCGGCCTGATCGGCACCCATTGGAGCAAGGGCTGGATCATCGAGGACAACGTCATCCATCACTCGGTCTGCACCGGCCTCACTCTCGGCAAGCACGGCGACGAATATGACAACACCTCCGCCGACTCTGCCGAAGGTTATGTCGAAACCATCAAGCGCGCCCATGCCTTCCGGATTCCATGGGACAAGAACCACATCGGCCACCACCTAGTGCGCCGCAACACCATCTCCGATTGCGGGCAATCCGGCATTGTCGGCAGCATGGGCGGAGCGTTCAGCGTCATCGAGGACAATGAGATTCACGATATTGACATCCGTCAGCTTCTCGCCGGCGCCGAGCAGGCGGGCATCAAACTGCACGGCCCCATCGACACGATCCTCCGCCGCAATCACATCCACCGCGTGCGCGCCTTCGGCGGCGGCATCTGGCTCGACTGGATGACCCAGGGAACCCGCGTCACCCGCAACCTGCTCCACGACAACAGCAAGGATTTGTTCCTCGAGGTGAACCACGGACCCTATCTGGTCGATAACAACATCATGCTTTCGCCCACCAATATCTGGAATTGGTCCGAGGGCGGAACATTCGCCCACAACCTTTTCGGCGGAAGCATCGACATCCATGTGGACGAAACGCGCGAGACCCCGTTTCACGAAGCCCACTCGACAAAGATCAAGGGCCTGCACGGTTTCATAGGTGGCGACGACCGCTATTTCAACAACCTGTTCGTGAACGCCGCCGATTTGACGTGCTACGACCGAGCCAAACTCCCGGTCGCCATGAGCGGAAACGTTTTCTTCGGCGGCGCGCGCCCGTCGTCGCACGAGCGGAATGCCGTGGTGCTGCCGGACGCCAAGACCGACCTCCGGCTCGTCGGAAACTCCGAACACGGAGATCTGTCGCTCACCGTCCCTGCGGATTGGACCGGGGACGCCTCGCACCAGATCATCACCACGCAGCTCGCCGGCGAGACGGTGACTTCCGGCCACGCAATCGAGAATCCCGACGGCTCCCCGGTCCGCATCGACACCGATTTCTTGGGCAAGAGCCGCAATGAAACCGATCCCACGCCCGGTCCCTTCGAGCATCCCGGACACGGCAAACTGCGGTTTCAAGTCCTACCCATGCCTGAAGCATTTTGAGACGGGGACGATGGTCTCCCCATGTCGAACTCCGCTCTTGGTGTGGAATCCCGTCGATTTTGCCGCGTTGTCGAAACCGGGAAGCCCTGATCGGCTCCGAGGGACCTCTCGATCCGCAACCGCGAGGCGGCCCCCATCCTGCGCAATCGGAAGAGCCCGAACCAGTCCAAGTCCCCGCGAGGCACGTTCCCGAAGCCAAACAGCCGAGGAGTCGGGGGGGGCCGGTGCTCTGAGCCGTAACCATGAAGAAGCGCGCTGAAGATTGTCGCTCCACCGCCGGGTCAGGCAGGCTGTTGGTGTGAAAAAATCAACTTTGCCACGTCGCAGGACGGATCACCCGACGGTGGAGCCCGCGATGATGCTCGAAACCGGCTCGGAGTCCATCGAGATCGGCTTCACGGACCGCAAGCTCAGCCCGCATGCCGGCAGCGCGGTGTTTGACTCGGCGGAAAGAACCAGCGCTGCTTCAGCCCGCTCTGGGAGTGGTGCATCAAGCGGGTCAAGGCCCGCAAGGAGGGCTACAGCCTGGATTTCGACAGCACGCGCCTGCTCCATGAGGACGGACACCAGGAAGGGGTCAAGTCCGGCTACACCCGGGTGGGCATCAAGCCCTGCCTGCATCCGCTGCCCGCCGTGCTCGAAGGGGCCAAGCTGGTGACTGGCTTCTGGCTGAGTCCCGGCAACACCTCCTGCGCCAACAACATCGACGTCTTCACCCTTGAGGTGCTCGCCCGGCTTCCCAAATGGCTCAAGGTGCGCCTGGCGCGGGCCGACAGCGGGTTTTTGCGAAAACCACTGGCTGTCGCTTCTGGAGGGCCAAGGCCTGGCCTACATCGTCGTGGCGCGGCTCGTCTCGCCGTTGCGCAAGCTCATCTTGCGCGGCGTGGACTGGCTGCCCGCCGGCGAACAGCCCTTCCCGCCGATGTCGGTAGAACTCCGCCTTGAGCGGGACCACCTCGATTTGGGGCCCGCTGGGTGCGGTGGGCCCGGTGAGCTGCTCTCAGGACGAGTAGCCGGCGCCGAGCGGCATCGCCACGAACTGGCGGATCACCCCCTGCTCGACGCAGAACCCGTCGAGCCACGGCTGCCGGGGGATGGCGAGGTAGTTCTGGAGATCCGCCGACAGCCCGTCGGCCCACTCGTCACCGGTCACCGCGTTGATCTTGCCGGCGGCGACCTTCACGGCAAAGGGGTAGTCCCCCGAGGCGGAGAAGTTCAGCCACATCGCCTCGCTTTGGTACATCGGCAGCATGACCCCGCCGCGACGGTGCCAGCTTTCCGGGACCCGCTTCGCGTGATCGTCCACATGGACCAGCGGGAAGGCACCGAGGCCGGGAGGCAGAGGGTAGTCCCGATCGTCGTCGGGGATGCGCAGGGTGCGCTGGAAGTCGATGACCATCCGGGCATCGCGATGGACTTCGGGGAATGAGATGACGAGGCGGTCGGACTTGAGTTCGATCATGGTGCTGGAGGCTTCGGGTGGTGAGGCGGGTCACCAATCGCCGTCCCGGACCTCCCGGACGAGCCGGAGCACGGCTTCGTCGGGCAGGTCGCGGACGGCGCGGATCAGATCGGCGAAAAGCTTGGGGCGGCGGCAGATCGCCTCCCTCAGGTCGGATGACACCTTGCCGGCCATCGCCAGCAGGGCGTCGGGTGGAATCCCGAGCTCCTCGGCGAGGCGGACGATCTTCGCCTCGGAGGGTGGGGCTTCGAGGTCCCGCTCGATCTTCGAGAGGTAGGCCGGCTGGAAACCCACCCGGCCGGCCACCTGCCGGACCGAGTAGCGGCGACCCTCCGGACCGTCGGAGAGCAACTCCCGCCGCCGCCGGATGAAGGCGCCGAAGCTGGTGGTGTCCCAAGCCATTCGGTTAGTGTATAGTATGCGCTACACACTCCAAGCAAAATCGCGATTGAGATCAGCCGCCCTCTGGATCCATGAAGGTCCCATCGGCAGGCTCGCAATGACTCGCCACGGGAGCCACCAGGGGCATCCCCTGAACCGTGGAGACCTTGGAAAATTCAAGGCTCCACAAAAATCCGTGGACAAAACGTCCATCGCATACCAAATCATGGCAGAAGGCCAATTATATTTGGTATTAACCCACTCTACCAAAATACGATGCCCCTCCGGGTTGTGCCCTGCACAATGCCGCAGGCAGCTCCTATTTGGTGAGATGGGCGAGGGTTCCACCCTTCGATCCCGGGTGCAGGATGAAGAAATCCACCCCGCACAAGCAACCCCGAAGGCCGCCGGATGGCCGCAAGGTCGGCCCTTCCGGAAGCCATTCTCAGCAAGCGACGCCGCCTCTTCTCATGAAAAACTTCGTCTACATTCACGTCGAGCGGCTCCGCGACATGGGCCGCGGAACCAAGGCCACGCGGCAGTACAAGCCCCGAAGTTACACCCGTTACTGGGGCGTGCAGGGGTGCTGGGAGCACGACATGCGGCTCATCGAAACGGCGAACGCGAACCCCCAACGGTTCTCCCTCAACTCCATCGACAGTGCCTAAACCGGGTGGAAGGCCGCCCCGCTCACACGCGAGACGATCACCAAGACCGCCTGCGATCGGCCCGACTTCGTCTCGAAAAAGGCCGCGGAATACATCGCCGAACACCACACAGGGGACGCCCTCCGGGAGAATTCCGTCCGCGTCTGCATGCTGCTCTCGGCGGTGTCGCCCCAGTTTCTCCGCGACATGTCCACCCCGGACTGGAACGATTACCTGAGCGCGATGAAGCGGGGAGAGAGGTACGAACTGGCTCCGCTGAACGAAGAGAAGGTCGAACTTTGGAAGGAAGCGACGCTCGAATACTTCCGGGAAATGTATGGCGACCGGATCATGTGCATCATGTTCCACGAGGACGAATTGAACCCGCACTGCTCGGTCTATCTCGTCCCGATGCTGACGAAGCAGGTCAAATCCCGAGGCCGACCGAGCATGGATCCCGGGAAAGTGCGCAAGGTCCGGACCGTGCGGACCCTCTGCGCGAAGGAAATGTTCACGCCGGATTCGAAGATCTGGCAGCGGGGAAAGAACGGGAAGCGGGGAAAGTGGACGGTCCTTGAGCAGGGAACCTGCTCCCTGATGCAGGATGAGTACGCCGACTTCCTGCGCTCTCGCGGGTTGGATGTGCGCCGCGGGAACCGCCGTTTGCCGAACCAACCGGCGCTGACTCACGAGACGAATCGGGCGCGTTACCTCCGAAGCCTGGCCGCGATCGAGTCCGTCGAGGCGCTCCCCGATGCCGAA
>ERZ869936.2298-NODE-2298-length-11465-cov-31.815688_pt1 | contig 11465 bp, 7 predicted proteins | sample MGYA00520876_ERZ869936 | MGnify/ENA primary metagenome ERZ869936 (study PRJEB32218, sample SAMN09650985) | biofilter metagenome | isolation source: enrty point of leading RO module | place: Saudi Arabia: Thuwal, RO plant located on Red Sea | collected 2016-02-17 ... | reverse complement strand
CTAGGTCGCCAGCGGCGACTGTGCCAGCCGGGCTCGATCCAACATCGACCGCAGCCGCGTGCGGGCTTCCCAGGCGATCCAGACCAGGAACACGTTCGCCCCGATCGAGACGAACAACAGGAACCAGCTGCCAATCAGCAGCCACCAGGGGCGCTCGGCGCCCGCCTCGGACGTCGAGGCACTCGCTGGCGTGTTGCCGCTGGGCGACGAGGCAGCGGGTACCGCCGTTGCCGGAGTGGTCGCACGTTCTTCGACGAGATCTTCGCTCGCCCGACCTTCGACCGGGGTCACATTAGGATCGACCGTCAGCGGTGCCGGCGGCGTGGTGGCGCGATCGCCGGACTGTGGCCGCGGGCCCAGGGAGACGGCATCATCGGCACCCGTGGGACCGGTTGCCGCGGCCGATGACGTGTCCGGCGGGTCGGCCGCGGGCCAGGTGGAAATAGGAGGCCCCGCAGGTGGCGTGTAGGACGGTCGCCCATCGCGCGGCGCGGGCGATTCTTCGGTCGGCCGCGAAGGCAGCGGGGGAAACCCGTCGTCCGCGCCTGTTTCGCGATCGGCTTCCGCCGCCGGTGCCGAGGGCGCGGGCGGCGTCGAGTCCGCCTCGGAAGGATAGGTGGCCGGGGGCACCGCGGCGGGAAGATCGCTCGCAGGCGGTGCGCCATCGACGCCGGGCAAGTCGGAACCCAAGGGATCGGACGGCGGCGGACTGCCAGCCGGGGGCAACAGCGACGGCGCCGTCGGACGATTCTCGTCATCGAGCATTCCGGAACCGCGACCCGGCTCGCTGCCCGTGGCCGCGGGCGGCGCAGCGGCGGACGAGGTCGGCGTTGGTGGGCCGCCGGGGGTCGAGCCATCTTCGGCAGGCAGCGCCGGGATGGGTGAATTGCGGCCGGGCTGCGCCGGCGGCGATGCCGCCGTTGTTGCCGTCTCGCGCGGCAGCGGCTGGCGCCCGACGACGATCCGGTAGCGGCTCATGTTCCGCAGCACCGAGGGTCGTACGCCGGCGGTCAGCTCTTGGCCTTCCTTGAGGCGTTCCAACATCTCCGGCTCGATCTGGATGATGTACTCCAGGGAACCGTCCTCGACCGGCTGCCAACCGACATCGATACCAAGCGTGGCGGCGACGAACACCGCGGCCCATGACGCGTGCATGGATCAACCTCCATGTGGAATGAAGCTTCCTCGAGCAGCGGCCGTAGCCGACCGCCACAAGCACAATCGTATGCCCGGTGCCAGTCGCGGTAAACCCGATTTCGCGCTCATGCGACGCCGGCCTGGTACTCCGCCGGCACCACCTTGGGGGCCATCACCCCCAACGAAAAATAGATCTGCATGAGCTCATCGACCGACATTTCCAGCACGGTCACCTTCTCGACCGGCACGAAGACGATGCCCCCGGACATGGGCAGCGGCGAGGTCGGAATGTAGACCGCATAGCATTGGCGTGCGGCAAACTGGAACGTCTTCTCGGACGCCAACAAGGCCAAGAAGCCGCCGCCGTGGCGTTCGCCGAAATCGCAGTAGACGACCGACATGCCCTGCATCTGGCTCGTGTCGTCCTGCTTGAGCATGCCGACCACCTGGGAGACCGGCTTATAGATGGCGTTGATGACCGGGATCCGCTCGACGAGACCGTGGAACGCTTGTTCCAGCTGCTGACGGGCGGCCGCGCGGACGACGACCCCGACAAACCAGATGCCGAAAATCACAATCAACCAACCGAGCAACGTGCCGAGCCAGGCGCTCGTTTCCTTGCTCAGCAACCCTAGGCCGACGAATCGCAGCGCGCTGCCAAAGGGACTGCTCGGCCCCAACCAGGCGACCAAGATCGAGGCGACCCAACCGATAATGGCCAGCGTGACCACGATCGGCAACACCACGAACAGTCCCGTCATGAAGGTCGCGACGATTCCATGGCGCCACAACCAGAGCATTGCGCGTCGCATGGCGAGAGCTCCTTTCTTCCGCCCCGTCAACTCCTATTGAGCCCTGTGCAGCCAATGAACCAGGCCGACCAGCGGGAGGCCGGCATTTCAGCCATCACCGCCGCCGCGAAGGGCTCATTAACAACGCAGCCATCAATAGACAGCCTTCGCGCGCGAGCCATTTAAGCGGTTATTCGCCGTTGCGGCAATATGGTTGCATGCTTCAGCGATCGACGGGTCGGCGTGGTCGCCCTGTCGATTCACCTTGCCACTGATTTCCGCGGCGGCCAGAATAAGTCACCGCCTGCCTGGTACGCCTCTTGCAAGCGGCCTACGACCTCACCATTGGGAGTTCTTCTTGTCCGTGAATGCCGAGCCGGTCGACAATGCGCGAAGCGGCAGGAAGCACTGGCTCAAGCTGCTCTTCAATCTCGTCGTGCTCGCCCTGCTGTTCTATTTTGTGCGCGATTCGATTCGCAGCGCGATCGAACAACTGCGGGCACAAGAAGAGTCCGGCTTTCGCTGGCGGCTGCAATGGACCTGGGTGGTCGTGTCCGGAGGACTGTATCTATTGGGCAGTCTTCCCATGGGATGGTTTTGGTATCGGATTCTACGCGCGTTGGGCCAGCACCCCCGTCCCGCCGAAGCCCTGCGGGCGTTCTACATCGGTCATCTCGGTAAGTACGTGCCGGGCAAGGCCCTGGTGATTATCCTTCGCGCCGGGCTGCTAAAGAGCGAACGCGTCAGTGCGGCGGTGGCGGCGGCCAGCGTCTTTCTGGAAACGTTAACCATGATGGCCGTGGGGGCGTTTCTCTCCGCCGGTATCCTGGCACTGCGTCCGCATGAAGACATGCGTCAGCACGGTTGGTTGCTGCCCTTGGCGCTCGGTCTGATGGTCGCCGCCGGATTGCCGACGGTGCCGCCGATCTTTCGCCGCCTGGTGCTGCGCCTCGGGGTCCCTAAAGGCGACCCCGGTATCGTCGACAAGATCAACAACGTCACCTGGCGGCTGGTCGGCACGGGTTGGCTGGCGATGATCGTCGGCTGGTTGCTGTTGGGTCTGAGCCTGTGGGCGACCCTGCAAGCACTCGGCGTGGAAGGCGTCGAACCGATCGCCCACCTCCACTACTACACGGCCGCGGTGGCGTTGGCGATGGTCGCAGGATTCCTCTCGCTCATTCCCGGAGGCGTGCTGGTTCGCGAGGTCATTTTGATGTCGATCATGGGCATCTATCTTGCCAAAGTGCTGAAAGTTGCCGAGGCCGACGCAATTGCTGTCGTTTCGGCCGTATTATTACGACTAATATGGTTAGTGTCGGAGCTGATCGCTTCGGGTATACTTTATGTAGGAGTTCGTGGCGCTCAGGCGGAGAACGTGGTGAGTTAACTCGTGCGAAGCTCGCTACTTCGTCCGGCGCGCCATCATGCCTACGCTCCTCCCCGCCCGACAACCTACCGCCAGCGAGGAATGAAATGATTTCTACGGTCATTCCTGTCTACAACGAAGCGGAGAGTTTGCCGCAACTCTACGACGAGTTGACCTCCGTCGCGGGAGCCCAGGGATACAAGCTCGACATCGTGTTTGTCGACGATGGTTCGACCGACGATTCGTGGCAGGTCATCGAGCGGTTGGCGGCCAACGATCGCCGCGTTCATGGCATTCGCTTTCGCCGCAACTTCGGCAAGGCCGCGGCGCTGAGCGCCGGCTTCGACGCGGTCAAGGGCGACCTGGTGATGACGCTCGACGCCGATCTGCAAGACGACCCTAAGGAAATTCCGCACTTCCTCGAGAAGCTCGGCGAAGGACTCGACGTCGTGAGCGGATGGAAGCAGGTCCGTCACGACCCCTGGCACAAAGTCTGGCCCTCGCGGGTTTTCAACGCCATGGTCAGTCGCATGACCGGCGTGAAGCTGCACGATCACAACTGTGGCATGAAATGCTATCGCCGCGAGGTGCTTAGCGAAGTTCGGCTGTACGGCGAGATGCATCGCTTCGTGCCGGTGCTGGCCGCCTCGCGGGGCTTCCGTGTCGGCGAGATTCCCATCGAGCACCGAGCCCGTCAGCACGGCGAGTCGAAGTACGGCGTCAAGCGATTCGTCAAAGGATTTCTCGATCTGTTGACCGTGGTCTTCCTCACCGGATTTGGACACCGGCCGCAGCATTTGCTCGGTTCGCTCGGTCTGATCGCCTTCATGGTGGGCGGTTTTCTGATGACCTGGTTGGCAGGCCGCTGGGCTTTCTCGCGATTGATCGACAGTTGGGAGGTCGTGCACTTGCATCAGACTCCCGTGCTGGCCTATTCGCTGGCCCTGCTGTTGCTCGGCGCGCAGATGCTCTCCATGGGCTTCTTAGCCGAGATGATTACGGCCAAGACGAGCCGTGACGCCGACACCTATTCCGTGCTGCAGCGGACCGACGGTGCCGGTGATGACTTGCCTTCGCACGAGGATCTCGAACCGCGCGAAGAAGCACAGTCGCCGCTGCCACGCACCTCGGCGTCGAGCCAGCGCGATCAATCGCTGACCGGCGAAGCATGACCGGCGCCGCTCCCGAGACAACCAGCGGGCTCCGCCGGGGAGTCTACGCGTTGTTGATTGCGCTGGCCGCGGGCAGCGCAACCGGTCGCATCCTGGCGGTCAATTCGGTCAACCTGACCGTCCACGAGCGGGAGCGCATCAAAGCGGCCACCGAGCGTCGCAAAGCGGATCTCATCAAGCAGGGTTTCGAGGGGGAGGCCCTGGAGAACCGCGTCGCCCGGATCCGCGCGGAGTATGAAGAGCGGCTTCAGCTGCAACGCCCTTTTCTGAGCGGCAACGACCGCAGCCGCTGGTGCACGATTCGCGCGTTGGTCGATGACGGCACCTATCAGATCGAGCAGATCGTCGCCAATGCCGAAGAGCGATCGATCTGGAATACGATCGATATGATCAAGCATCGCGGCTGGGACGGCCAGCCCCACCTTTATTCGACCAAGCCGCCCCTGTTCCCCACGCTGGTCGCCGGGGAGTATTGGCTAATCAAGCGGCTCACCGGCCTGACTCTGGCCGACCATACGTTCACGGTCGTGCGGATCATCTTGATCACCGTCAACGTCGGTTCGCTGATCGTCTTCTTGCTGGTGCTGGCGCGAATCGTCGAACGCTACGGCACGACCGACTGGGGGCGGCTTGTCGTGATGGCAACCGCCGCGGCCGGCACGTTTCTTTGCACCTTTGCGGTCGCACTCAACAATCACCTGGTGGCCGCCGTGGCGGTCATCGTGGCGCTCGACGCCACCTTGCGGATTCTCTACGAGGGCGAACGACGGTGGCGGTTTTTTGCTTTGGCGGTGGCGGCGGGCACCTTTGCGGCGGCGACGGAGTTGCCCGCGTTGCTGTTCCTCGCGCTCTTTGGCTTGGCCCTGCTTTGGAAGTGCCCACGAGAGACGCTGCTGGCCGGCGCGCCCGCGTTTGCAGTCGTGATGGTCGCGGCCTTGGGCACGAACTACCTGGCCCACGGCGGCGCGCTCCATGAAGATTCGAAGTGGCTCGACCCCATCAAGCCGCCCTACGCCTTCCGCGATCGCGGCGCCGACGAGGAAGGCAAACCGCGCGACTGGACCAACGGCAACTGGTACAACTACACGTACGAGATTCACGACCCACGTCGTCCGGACAGACCGCCACGCGTTGTGCAGAGCTATTGGAGTCGCGACGAGGAGAGCCTGGCCCGCCGCTCGCGCATCGATCTCGGTGAACCTTCACGGGCGACCTACGCCCTGCACATGCTCATCGGGCACCACGGCATCTTTTCGCTCACGCCGATTTGGCTGTTTAGCATGGCCGGCATGGTCGCACTCTGCTTGGGTCGCGGGGAATCTCCAACGCGACTGATCGGGGCGATCATTGCCGTGGTTACCGTCGTGGTGTTCACCTTCTACCTCATGCAGACGCAGGAAAACCGCAACTACGGCGGCATGACTTCGGGACTTCGCTGGACCTTCTGGCTGGCCCCCCTGTGGCTCTTGGCGTTGCTGCCGGCGGCCGATTGGTCGAGCGGCTCCCGCCTGCGGCGCGTGGTGATCGGCGTCTGTCTCGCCTTCTCGGTGATGTCGGCCAGCTATCCGACCTGGAACCCCTGGACGCATCCCTGGCTCGGCCAGCTCCTCGCACATCTGGGCTGGATCGAGCTGTAGATGGACCTCGTTGGCCCACAGAATGGCCGGCGCGTCCGGTCGACCTTTCGGTGTCCGGGCCTGTCCGCACGTCGTAAACGCCTCTGATGGCGGCGTTTATCGCGTGCAAACCAGTTTCAGCCGCCCCGCGTCTGTGTTAGAATCGCACGCTAGGGAGGGTCCGGCATGAATCCACAAGAATCGTCTCCCAAGACGCAGGTCCACCAAGAAGACTCGCAGGTCAAGCACGGCACCGCCGCGGGCAGCCCCTACGATCAGACGATCGACACCGCCTCGCCCATCTCGGAGACGAGCGCGATCGGGCAGTCGGTCGACGATTTCTCGGCCGTGCTAAACCAGGCCGGCTTGATGACCAACGAGGACGTCCAGACGTTCCTCTCGCGCGGCGTCCCCGAGGGGACGACGATCAACTCCGCCGAAGATCTCGCGGCCGCACTCGTCGACACGCAACGGCTCACGAAGTTCCAGTTGCAGCTGCTTCGCGAGGGCAAGACCTCGACCCTGGTGTTGGGCAACTACGTCGTGCTGGAAAAGCTCGGCGCGGGCGGCATGGGCGTCGTCTACAAGGCGCGCCAACGCCGCATGAAACGCGAGGTCGCGCTCAAGGTGTTGCCCGAGACGCTCACCGACTCGAAGGACGCCGTCGCCCGGTTCCATCGCGAAGTCGAGGCCGCCGCACGCCTGCAACACAACAACATCGCCGTGGCCTACGACGCCGACGAAGCCGGCGGCGTGCACTTCCTGGCCATGGAGTACGTCAACGGTCCGAACCTGTCGCAGTATGTCAAGCAACATGGCCCGCTGCCGCTGCCGTATGCCGTGGCGCTCTGCCTGCAGGCGGCCAAGGGTCTTCAGCACGCCCACAATCAGGGCATCGTGCACCGCGACATCAAGCCCGGCAACTTGATGGTCGACCAGAGCGGCACGCTGAAGATTCTCGACATGGGTCTCGCGCATCTCGGCGTCGAGGCGACCGACGGCGAAGACGTCTCGGAATTGACGCAGTCGGGACGCGTCATGGGCACCGTTGACTACATGGCTCCCGAGCAGGCGGTCGACGCCAAGCGCGCCGACAACCGCGCGGACATCTACAGCATCGGCTGTACGCTCTATTACCTGGTCACCGGAAAGCCGCTTTCGCCCGACGGGTCGATCACCCAGAAACTACTCTGGCACCAAACCGAAGAGATCCCGCCACTCTCGTCGCTCGTCGAGGGCGTGAGTGAGACGCTCGATGCCGTCGCCTTGAAGATGCTCGGCAAGAAGCCGGAGGATCGTCAGCAGTCGATGGACGAAGTCGTCGCGCAGCTCGACGCGGTGCTGTCGGAAATGCCCGTCGACACCAGCGAACTGCCCGAGTTGGCCGGTCCGCTGGCGGAAGTGAATATCTTGCCGAGTATCGGCAGTGCCACGGCCTTCGACCGGGCGACGCTGATGGATCGCACGCTTTACGGCGAGCCCGAGGCGAAGTCCTCGCGCGGTCGCTGGATTGTCGCGGCGGCGGTTCTGCTGCTACTCGCCGGCGGCGGCGCGGCGATGTTTGGCATGCTCGGCAATGACAATCACGAGGCCGGCGATGGCGACTCGGGCCAGGTCGCGCTCTTGCCCGACGACGGCAATGGTTCCGCCGGCGGCAGTTCGGCGGACGACGCGGCCACCCCTGCGGATGAGCCGTTTCGCAAACGCATTGAGTGGATCTTCGACCAGTCGGGCTCGGTTCAGGTCGTCGTCCCCGACGGCGCTGCTGCCGAAACGATCGGCCGACGAGAGGACTTGCCCGAGGGTCGCTTCGTCGTCCGTCGCGTCAAGCTCGAGCGAACGGCCCTGGCTGAAAACGATCTGGCCCGGCTACAGGAAATCGACGGGCTCGAGGAACTCTCTTTGCGCGAGACCAAGCTGCCGGACGGCTCGCTCGCAGCATTGGCCGAGCTGGAGCAGCTTTGGTCGCTGAACCTGTCTCGGACCGACGTCGACGACGCGATTGCCGAGTCACTCGCTTCGCTCGACCGCCTCCGCGATCTGAACCTAAGTGGCACCAAGATTACCGACGCGACGCTCACGCAGTTGGCCGGCTTGAGAAACTTGGAGAAGGTTTATCTGGCCGACACCACCGTGACCGACGCGGGAATTCAGCAACTCTACGGCTTGACCAAGCTGCGCTCCCTCTCGCTCAACGGCACGGACATTACTGCCACGGGCCATCGCGACCTGCGGGCCGCCCTGCCCCGTTTGGAAATCGCCTGGGACGGTGCCGACATTGACATGATCGTTGCCCGCAAGATTCTTAAGAAGGGTGCGGTCATTACGGTCGTCGACGTGGAAACGAACGAAACGGCCGAATACCAGCGTGACGTCGACCTGCCGGGGCGTCAGTTTCGCATCACCTCGATCGACATGAGCGGCAACCCGGTTATCAACAACGACGATCTCGCCTTGGTTCGCGAATTACGCAACGTCGAAATTCTCAAACTCGACGGCACGGCCGTAACCGATGATGCACTCGTCAGCCTCGGCTCGCTCTCTACGCTCAAGGAAGTCGATCTCGGTTCGATGCAGGTCGACGACGCGACCGTGGCGGCGATCAAGCGAGCTTTGCCCGACTGCGAGATCAAGCAGTCGCTCACCGATCAGCGTGCCACCGCCAATTGGGTAATCGCCCAGGGTGGAGCGGTCACCGTCACCACTCCCGACGGCGTGCTCTTGGAGGACCTGCGTGCGGAGGCCGATCTTCCCCGCGGACCGTTTACGATTCTCGGCGTTCGCCTTATCGAGAACGCCCGAGTCGACGACGAGGCCCTGGCCCAATTCCGCGGCCTGGCCAAACTCGAACGTCTGCTGCTGAGCAGCACGGACGTCAGTGACGCCGGTCTCGAACACCTCGCCGGCTGTACCGGACTTCGCGAGCTCGACCTGAGCGACACGAAGATTACGGACACCGGGGCCCGCCGCCTCGCCCGTTTGCGCTCGCTGAAGCAGCTTCGCCTGGCCGGGACCGAAGTTTCATCCGAAGGACTGCGAAGCCTGATCAACCTGCCCGACTTGACCCACCTGTCGTTGGCTCGTACCGGCGTGGCCGACGCCGATCTCGTGCATCTCAAGGGCATGGACCGACTGACCTGGCTATCGCTTTCCGGAACGCCGGCAACCGATGCCGCCCTGCCCCGCCTGGCTTCCTTGAGACAGCTACGTCAACTCTTCGTCGACGGGACTCAAATCACGGACGCCGGCGTCGAAGAACTCAAAGAGTCGCTGTCCAGCTGCCGTGTCGAGGCGGACGCCCCCGACCCGCAACGTCTGGCGGCACGTTGGGTCCTGCAGCAGAAGGGAACCGTCGGTCTACAGGATGGCGACGACGTGCTTGAATTGACTCGGATCACCGATTTACCCCGCGACGCCTGTGTGGTGCGGTCGGTCGACCTGTCTTCACTCGAGCGCTTACGAGCTGGTGAATTGACTCGCTTGAGTGCCTGCTCCGCCCTCGCCGACCTGAAGCTCAGCAATACGCCGACTTCCGATCGTGAGCTGGAGGCAATTGCGCGGCTCGACGGCCTTCGACGGCTCTCGCTCTCGGGTACCCGCGTGACCGATCGCGGCATCGCCGCGCTCGCTGCGCTCGTGGGACTCGAATCGCTCGACGTCTCTCGTACTCGCGTGACGGGACGAACCTTGTCCGCTCTGTCGGGACTCACGTCTTTGCGGGTCTTGGGATTGAACGACTGCCGACTCACCGATCGCAGCATGCGGGCTTTGGCCGACTTTACCAATCTGGAAACCCTCGTGATGCGCAACGCCCCGCAGGTAAGTGACGTGGGTTTCGCGGAGTTGGCGCCCTTGACCAAGCTCGTGCGGCTGGAACTGGGCGGTTCCCGGGTGACGGACGCCATTGCCGAGCAGTTGGCAACCTACGAGAATCTGCAGCGGCTCGATCTCTCGCGGACGCAAGTCACCGACGCCTTGGTTCCGCAGCTCGCAGAGCTTGAGAATCTCCAGCGGCTCCGGCTGGACGGTACGGAGATCACCGACAGCACGCTCGCGGCCTTGACCCAGTTCGAGGCCCTTATCGACGTCGATGTCCGCAGCACGGAAGTCACCAAGGCAGCCGTCGACCAGCTTCGTGCGTCGCGCGAAGGGCTACGTGTGCAGTCGAACGCCCGCGAGGAAGACGACCAGTGATCGTTGTCGCCCCGTCGAGAGTTGCCAGCGCCATCGCGCTCTACTCGAATTCCACGTTCCGCGTGATCGGCGCGAAATAGGGATCGTTGTAGATGAAGCGGCGCTTCGCCTGATAGGCCTGTCGGCGATAGCGATTCCAGGCACGCACGGTCGATCCCGCCTGGCGATATTCACGCCACAGGTCTTCCAGCTCTCGCACGTACGAGTTCCAGTTGCTCCGCCGGGCTTCGTCCTCGTCGCGACGCTCGAAGGTACGAATCGTCGGCTGCGTCGAGTGATACGGCTGCGAGTGATCGACGACCGGCTCATCCGGCGGAACCATAAGGGCCGACGCAATGACGAGCGTTGCCAGATCCATGTCTTCGCTTTCCCAGATATGCGGAGTCAGATTCAAAGATTGCGAGGCGGAGTTTCCCGCACGACCGCGCAACTCCACCGCATGCCAGTATACCTCACCCCGGAGCACGACGTCGGATCGCCGAGCACTGCGCGGACAAGATCGCCGGCAATGCGTGACGTCTGTAAGGAAGATAGGGGTCGATCGTGCCGCCGGCCCGACCTACTCTTCGCTCGCGTCCAACGACGGGAGCTGCAGGGCTGCCCAAGCCTCCGGTAGCGGGGCCGTCACGTCGACCGCCTCCTGGGTCATGGGGTGCTGAAGTCCGAGCTGCCGAGCGTGCAGGGCGATTGCCCGTAGCCGCTCGTCTTCGAAGGCCTCGCCAAAGGACACGGTGCTGCCATACATCGCATCGCCCAGTACGGCGTGCCCACGAGCGGCAGCCTGCACGCGAATCTGATGCATGCGACCTGTCTCCAATTCGATCGAGAGCCACGAGCCAAATTGCGTCTCGCCGATCACGCGATAATGCAACACGGCCTCCCGCCCGTCGGCCTGATCGGCGGCGACAATCTCGGCCTGCGGCTGCCCGGGAATCTTGCGAACGTAATCGTTCCAGGTACCCTCGCGGGGCTCAACATGGCCCGAGACACAGGCCCAGTAGACCTTCTTCACGGTGCGCGTTGCGAATTGGTCGGAGATGCGCCGCGATGCCCGCACATGGCGGGCAAAGACCATCGCCCCTGAGACCGGCCGGTCGAGTCGATGTGGCACGCCGAGGTAGATGTTCCCCGTCTTGCCGTCGCGAGCCTTCAAGAAGGACTTCAGACGCAGCTCCAGGCTGTCGATGCC
>ERZ869936.2297-NODE-2297-length-11470-cov-19.063513_pt1 | contig 11470 bp, 5 predicted proteins | sample MGYA00520876_ERZ869936 | MGnify/ENA primary metagenome ERZ869936 (study PRJEB32218, sample SAMN09650985) | biofilter metagenome | isolation source: enrty point of leading RO module | place: Saudi Arabia: Thuwal, RO plant located on Red Sea | collected 2016-02-17 ... | reverse complement strand
GTTCCGTCGCGGAACGGCAATTGCTGCGTATCCGCCTCGAGAAAAGTGATGGCACGATTCCCGTCACCCACCGCTCTCCGTCGTCCGACCAGCTTTCGCTTCGCGTGCGTGAGCATCTCGTGCGTGAAATCGGTCCCGACGACCGGTGTGCGTTCGTCCCCCTTTTTCCAATAGGCGAACGCGAGATCGCCGGTGCCGGTGCAGACGTCGAGAATCGGCGCTGCACCGTGCGGGCTGACGGCTTGCACCGTTCGCCATCTCCAATAGTGGTCGACTCCCCCCGAGAGGAGGTGGTTCATAAAGTCGTATCGGTGCGCAATCTCCCCGAACATCCGCTGCACGCGGCGTCCCGACTTGTCGACAGGTTCAGCGAACGGCGGCAAGGTTTTGACTCGATCCGAAGCGCGCGATTGCGGAGAATGTGATTTTCTGGCAGAAACCGTACGTAACGGGCAAGGTTAACCGAGGTTCGTGGATCGGCGACCGACCGGGCCGTCACGGTTCCCCCTGTCTGAGGCCCAACTCCGAGGCGCGGGCGATCAGCCGCTCGAGGCAGTCGGGAGCCGGCGCCGCCACGAACCGTCGGGTTCCCGGGTACGTCATCGACGAGAATTTCCGTGTGGCGTCGATGCAGAGACGACCGGCGGCGCCGTCGAGCGCGGCCGCGGGATCTGAATAATCTCCCGCCCGATCCGCGATTCGAATGTCCCGGTCCGGTGCGACGTTCGCCGCAACCGCCGCCCACACGTCTGCCTCCTGCTGAACATCCACGTTGGAATCGACGACGACAATCGTCTTTGCCGCCGAGAAAGCGTCCAGGCTGCCGACGGCGTCCGTCACTTTCTGCGCCTGGCCGGAGAACCGGCGGTTGATGCTGACAAACAGCATTCGCGACGCACCGCCCGAAAGCGGGCGATTCACGTCGACCACCTCCGGCAACAAGAGTCGGAGGAACGGCAGGACCAGCCGCTCGGTGAGCTTGTGATACAGGTGCTCTTCGGTCGGCTGGCGGCCCGGAATGATGACCGGCAGCACCGGGTTCGCGCGGTGCGTGATCGCCGTCACATGCACCGTCGGACACGAATCATACTCGGTGAGATATCCCAGGTCCGATGCCGACGCTCCCCGCTGCTCACACCGATCATCCGGAGAGAGGTATCCTTCGATCACAATCTCGGCCTCTGCCGGCACTTCCAACTCGATCGTGCGACCGCGCACCACGTCGACACTCTGCCCGCCCAACAGCCCGGCCAGCAGCAGCGGATCATTGCCCCCGGGGACGGGGGCATCCGCCGCGTAAGTCAGCAGCGGGTCGCCCCCGAGCACGATGGCAATCGGCGTCTGTTGTCCGGCGTCGGCGCAGGCGCGGAAGGCATGATAGGCCGCGTCGTACGGCGACCAGTGAATCATCAGCGAACGCTCGTCAACGATTTGCAGACGCTGCCGGCTGACAAGTCGCGTCCCCGTCTCAGCGTCGAGCAGATGGACCTGTCCGGCGGTCATCGTCGGTCCGGTCTCACCCGGCCAGATCGCGGGAATCGGAAGCTCGCTCAGTTCGACGTCGCTGCCCAGTTTGACGATCTGCTGGCACGCGCCGGTTTTGACAAGCCGCGGCGGCAATCCGCCCAGTTGCGAGATTCTGGGAACGAGTTTCAGAGCGCCGGCCCAGCCCTCGGGAACCTCCGGCATCAACGCGGAAAACAACCGTCCGGACGCGTCGTCGAAGTCTGCGCAACCCAGCGTTCGACAAATCCGCCGATTCGCCCCCAGCAGATTCGCCGCGACCGGTATCGCCGACCCGCGAACGTTCTCGAACAGCACCGCCGGTCCGCCGTCGGCCGACTCCCGCGCGATCGCGTCCGCCGCCGCCGCCAGCTCGTACTCGGGATCGACCTCGACGCTCACGCGACGCAAGTCGTCTGCGTCGTTGAGAGCCGCCAGAAAATCGGCGAGTTGATTGCTGGGCATCTGTCGCGCCAAACAGGGGAGACGTCGATCGCAGACCCGGAGTATAGATGCGCGCCCGCGTCCCGTTCACTCACACGTCCGTTCGAAATCTCTCATCGCGGCGATCAGGGCGTCCACCCCGGCTTCCGGAAACGCGTTGTAAATGCTGGCCCTCATCCCACCGACGCTGCGATGCCCTTTCAGCCCGCTCAGTCCCCGCTCCTCCGCAAAGGCCACGAACTTCTGGTCGAGTTCCGCGTTCCCCGTCACGAACGTCACGTTCATCAGCGAGCGGCTGGTGACGTCGGCCGTTGCGCGAAACACCGGACTTTCATCGATCGCTGCGTACAGCTTCTCCGCTTTGGCCCGGTTGCGACGCTCGATCTCCTCGAGCCCTCCCTCTCGCAGCAGCCATTGGAATACGAGGCCCATCACATAGATCGCGAACGTCGGCGGCGTGTTGTACGAGGAGTCGTTCTCCGCATGCGTCCGGTACTGGAGCATCTCCGGGATGTCGAGCGCGCCCGCCTTGACGAGGTCGTCCCGGATGACCACCAGCGTGACGCCGGCCGGGCCGAGGTTCTTCTGCGCCCCCGCGTAGATCAGGGCGTGCCGCGTCACGTCGATTGGTCGGGAGAAAATGTCGCTGCTGGCGTCACAAATCAGCCAGGCAGCCGCGGGAGATGCGGGCGGACTGGAGAATTGCGTGCCGAAGATCGTGTTGTTCGACGTGTAATGCACGTACTTCGGCGACCGGCTGTATTCAACCTCAGCCGGAATGTAGCAGTAGTTCCGGTCCGCGGAGTCGCAGGCGACATGGACCCCGCCGTATCTCTCGGCCTGCTTTGCCGCCTTCTTCGACCACGATCCGGTCACGAGAAAGTCGGCCGTATCCTGCGACGTCAGGAAATTCATCGGCGTCTGGAAGAACTGTGTCGACGCCCCCCCTTGCAGGAACAGGACGCGGTAGTTGTCGGGAATCCCGGCCAGTTCGCGGCAATCCGCCTCGGTCTGGGCCAGTATCGCGCGAAAGGCCGGCCCTCGGTGCGAATGCTCCAGGATTCCGATCCCCGTATCACCCAGTGAAAGCAGATTGTTTCGGGCTTCCTCGAGAACCGGCTCCGGGAGCACGGCAGGGCCGGCGGAGAAATTAAAAATCCGATTTTCCATGAGTGAGGTTACTTTCTTCCCGGAACTCGGGCTGCTCCACAGTCCGAGTACCGTTCGACGCGGGCAGATTGTTCAGCAAAGCGCTCGACGTCGACTCTATAGCGGCCGATTCTGTAAACCGTCAATGCCGCCGACCGTCTGCGTGGGTTGTGCCATGTCTGCGCGAGGATAAGATGCAGGTCGCCGCCCTGAACCTTTGATGCGCTTCTCCGATCGGTCTTCATGCCCACACGTTCCGGTCCCCGTCCCCAGCCGTTTCAGCCGCCGCAGGGCGAGTTGGCGATCCTCGCCGGTTCGGCCAATCCCGCCCTGGCCCAACGGATCGCGGACGAACTCCGGGTCCCACTCGCGCCCTCGGAGGCCCATTCATTCAGCGAAGGGAATGTCTTCGTTCGCGTTCTGGAAAACGTGCGGGGACGCGACTGTTACGTCATTCAGGGAGTCCATCAGCCGGTCAACGACAACTTTGTCGAACTCCTCTTCTGGATCGACGCGCTGCGGCGGGCCAGCGCCCAGCACGTCACCGCCGTCATCCCCTACTTCAGTTACGCCAAGGGAGACAAGAAGGACGAACCCCGCGTCTCGATCCGGGCGAGAGTCTGCGCCGACGCCATTGAAGCGGCCGGCGCCGACCGCGTGCTCACCATGGATCTCCATTCCCCCCAGATCCAGGGGTTCTTTCACATCACCGTCGATCACCTTTACGCCCGGTATGTCCTCTGCGATTGCTTTCTGAAGCAGGGCGTGTCGGACCTGGTGGTCTGCAGCCCTGATGTCGGATTCGCCAAAGGCGCCTCCGCCTACGCGAATTATCTGGGCGTGCCGGTTGTCATCGGCAACAAGACCCGCCGCGACCATTCCGAAGAGCCGGAAGTGCTGGAGTTGATCGGTCACGTTGAGGACCGCAACGTCATCATCGTCGACGATTTCACCATTTCCGGCGGCACGCTCGTCGCGATGGCGGAAGTCCTCAAGCAGCGCGGCGCGAAAGACGTTTACGCCGCCGTCTCTCACGGCGTGCTCTCCACCGGCGCGGCCGAGCGGATCGGGAAGAGTCCGATCAAGCGGATGTTCATCACCGACACCATTGAGCCGCAGCAGTCTCCCCTGCCGCAGAACATCGAAGTCGTCTCCGTCGCCCGCCTGTTCGCTGAAGCGATCCAGTCGATCCACGACCGCACCAGCGTCAGCATGCTCTTTCCCGACCCGCCGACTGAGTAGTTGCTCCCGGACGTGGTCAGCGACGGTTGCGTCCCCTCGATTCCCCTGCTCTCCTCAACGCCCACGCGCTGCGCCCCGTGGGCTCCATCGAACAATCCCCCACTCCCCGCATTTCACCGCACCGCAACTCGCTCCGCCCGCTCCCGCACCGGCATGAACTGAAACGTCGCGACGAGCCAGTATCCGACCGGGATGGCGAGCAGCGTCATCACCGTGCCCGACAGCAACCCGCCCACGATCACGCGGGCCAGCGGCGCTTGCAGTTCGCCCCCTTCCCCCGCGCCGATCGCGATCGGCAGCATCCCGAGCACGGTCGTCAGCGTCGTCATCAGCACGGGACGCAAACGCCTCGTCGCGGCGGATCGCACAACCTCGGCCACGTCGGCATCCGGCCGACGCTTCCGCAACTGGTTGATGTAGTCCACCAGCACGATCGCGTTATTCACCACAATCCCCGCCAGCACGATCAGTCCGATGAACGACTGCACGTTGAGCGTCGTCTCCCAGTAGACAAGCACCAGCACGACGCCGATCCCGGCCAGCGGCAGCGCAACCAGAATCAACAGCGGGTCGCGCAGCGATTCGAACTGCGCCGCCATCACCACGTACATCAGAATCACCGCCAGAATGAATCCCTGGCTCAGCAACTGGAAGCTCTTCTGCTGCTCCTCCCAGTCGCCCCCCACCTCGATGGAAAACCCGTCCGGCAGCGGCAGCGCCGCCAGCCGGCTTTGCAGATCGCCGACCACGTTTCCCAGATCGCGCCCCTCGGCTGCCGCGGTGATCACCGAGACCCGTTGACGGTCGAGCCGTTCGATCTCAAGCGGCGACTCGCCCGGTTCAAACCGCACCAGATTTCGTAATGCCACAATCCGTCCCTGTAGAGTCGCAATCCCGACCTGTCCCAGGTCGTTGCGACTTTTGCGATCGGTCTCCTTCAGTCGCACGGTGACGTTGAACTCGTCGCCGTCATCGTGAAACACCGTCGCCGGCGTCCCCCGGATCGCCGTTTCCAGCGTCTGCGTGATGTCGCGCACGCTGATGTCCAGCAGGCTCGCCTTCGATCGGTCGACCAGGGTGGAGAGTTCCGGCCGCCGCTGGTCCTGCTGCAGTTCGATGTTCACCAGCCCCGGCACGCCCCGCATGATCTCGGCCGCCGCGTTTGCAAGTTCCTCTGCGGTGCGCCGGTCGTGTCCCCGCACGATCACCGCGATTTCATCGCCGTCCGACCGCCCGAACATCCGGAAGATCGGGAGCGCGCTGCGCACCCGCGTCTTGATCTCCATCCCGGCGATTGCCGGCAGGTTCTCATCCAGCCGCGACCGGATCTCGGTCACCGTCTCCTCACGTTCGCTGCGGGGAGGTAACTCGATGAAAAACCGGCATTCATGCCAGTCGTCTCCATCCTCCGCTTCATCGCCGACGAAAACCGCAATCGCCTCCGCGTCCGGGCACCGCTGTGTGACCGCCTCTTCCAGCCGCCGGGTCTGTCTGTCCAATTCTTCCAGCCGCGTCGCCGGCGCCATCGTCCCCCGCACCCCAAGCCTTCCATCATCGGGTTGGGGAAGAAATTCGCTGCCGACACGCGGCAGCAACCCCACGGCGGCCGCAAACGCGAGCATGATCACAAACGCCGTGACCCCGGGAGCGCGAAGCGCTGCCTGCAACAGGCGCCCGTAAGCTCGTTCCACGACGCCGTAAGCCCTCCGCGTCAAGGAGTGCAGCGGTGCGGCAATTCGCCGGACGCCGTGCAGCGACTTGAGGTCCGCATCCGGCGCGGTTCGGATCCAATGCGCCGCCAGCGCTGGAGTCAGCGTGACGCTCGCCAGCAACGAGCAGATCAGCGAGAAAGAAACCGCGAACGCCAACTGGTGCACCAGCACGCCGGCCATCCCCTCCACGAACAGCAACGGCAGAAACACGATCAGCGTCGTCAGTGTGCTCGCGGTAATCGCGGAAATTACTTCGCCGGTCCCCTCAACCGCCGCCTCTTCGGCCGAAAGACCTTCGCTCCGTTTCCGGAAGATGCTCTCCAGAACCACGATCGAGTTATCGACCAGCATGCCCAGGCCCAGCACGATGCCGCCGAACGACACCATGTTCAGCGAGAAGCCGCCGAAGTAAATCAACACGAACGTCGCCAGCACCGACAGCGGCATCGAAACGGCGATCACCAGCGTGCTGCGAAAACTCCTCAAGAACAGGACGAGAATGACCATCGCCAGGATCATTCCCACGCCGGCCGCCTCACGCATGTCGCTCATCGCATGCCGCACGAAACGCGACTTGTCCACGCGGATGACCAGCCGCGCGTCCCGCAACTCGTTGTTCAGATTGGCAACCGCTGCCTGAACCGCATCGCTCACTTCGATCGTGTTGGACCCCGACTGCTGGAAAATGTAAATCATGATCCCCGGCTGGCCGTTCATCCGGGTCAGTTGCGTAATCTCCTCATGCCCGTCGACGACGTCGGCGACGTCGCGAATCCGCACCAGGGCGTCAGTCCTGCGACGAACCACCACATCGCCCACGTCGTCGAGCGTCTCGAACTCGGTGCGGCTGCGCACCAGTCGCTGCAGGCCCCCCTCGTCGTAATCGCCGGCTGGCTGATTCACGTTCCCGGCGGCCAGGGCCGTAATCACCTCGTTGACGCCCATCCCGAGTGCTTCGAGCTTGGCGCGGTCGAGATTGACCTGAATTTCCCGCCGCACTTCGCCTCGCATGCCGACCCGCGCCACGCCGTCCAACCGCTCCAGCCGCGGGATCACGTTCCGCTCAACGAACCGCGTCAGATCGACCAAAGGCAACTCGCTCTGAACGCCCAGGTACATCACGGGAGAGTCATTGACGTCGTAGCGTTCGATCACCGGCGGATCGATGTCGTCCGGCAGTTCATCCCGCATCTTGTCGATCGCCTGCCGCATGTCGGCGATTGCCGTGTCGAGATTGGTCCCCCACTGGAACTGCACCCGGATCGAACTGCTGCCTTCAAGATTCCTGCTGGAAAGCCGCTCAAAGCCGTTCACCGAACTGAGCGCCTGTTCCAGCGGACGCGTGATGAGCGTCTCGACTTCCTCCGGTCCGCTGCCCGGATAGAGCGTGGTCACCGTCACGGTGGGGAACTGCAGGTGGGGCATCAGATCGACGCTCAGATTCGTGAGCGCCGTGAACCCCAGCAGGACGATCACCACCGCGGCCATCAAAGTCGTAATCGGACGATGGACGGCCGTGCGAGTCAGCCACATGACGAGATCACCAACCGCTGGATTTCACAAGTCCCGTTCATCCGCGACCCGCAGCGAAAACAGCGTCTCGCAGCGACCCGTAGGGGAGCGCTCCCACTACTGCGACGGCGTCAGTGGCGCTCCCGCCCCCGCATCCGCCGAGACCGCCTGCAGGTAGCTCGGCCAGGGAACTTCCTCAGGATTGACCCGTTGACCGTGCCGCAACAAGCGGTTGCCGAGCGTCACGATTCGTTCATTCGTTCGCAGGCCCTCCAGAATCTCGATCACGTCGCCATCGTTGATCCCAGTCCGCACCTCCCGCAACTCAGCCTGCGGAGGCTCACCGCTGACGACGAAAACCGCCGGCTTCTCCCCCGCTTCGACAACCGCGTCGACCGGCACCACGCCGCTCCCCTGCTTGCTCCGGAAGACGATCCCCACCCGGGCGTGCATCCCCGGCTTGAGCAAATGGTCCGGATTGGGAATCTCCACCTGCACCAGCGCAGTCCGCGTTTCCGGATCGATCACCGGGGCGATACGGGCCACCTCGCCGTGGAAGGTCCGGTCGGGGAACGCATCGACGCGAATCACGGCGGTCTGGCCGGTCTGCACGCGGTCGTAATCTTTCTCGACGATATGCACCGCCGTCTGAATCGTCTCCAGGTCGACGATGACCAACAACGGATTCGCAGGTTGAGCAAGAGCGCCTGTGTCGACAAACCGCTGAGCGACCTTTCCTGAAATCGGCGAGGCAATTTTCAGGTCGTTCGCCTCCAGCTTGGCCTGCCGCAGATTGGACTCCGCTTCTCGTACGCGGGCCTCATTCAATTCGACGCGCGCCGCCGCAATGTCCAGAGCCCCCTCTGCCGCGTCGACCTCTCGCTCGGTCCCCGCGCCCGATTCGACCAGCCCCTGCACGCGCGTCAAAGTCCTCTGGGCCAGCGCGTGTTCCGATTTGCTCGCCCGCAGCTCGGCCTCCGCGACGAGCAGCGCCGCCTCCATGTTGGCCACCCGCTCCAACTGTTCCGTATCGTCGATAAACACCACGTCCCGCCCCGCCGCGACGTCATCCCCCACATCGTAAGGCAGCGCCGTAATGTAGCCGTTGACGCGCGAATGAACGGCAACCTCGTTCTTCGCCTCCAGGCTGCCGACGAGTTCGATTCGCTCTTCCAGCGTGGCCGTCCGCACCGGCATCACCTCGACGGTGACAACCTCCTCCGCATCATCGGTATTCTCCGTCTCCATCAGTGCGCGGGAATCGGTATAAACGATCCACCAGGCCCCCCAGCACGCGGCAATCGCCGCCAGCCCGAGCAGCGTCCTCGAAATCAGGTGCAGAATTCTCATGCTGACTCAGTTCGCCGCCGCCGGAACCTCGCCACTGCGACAGGCGATTGACTCCGGCGGGTCAGTGCCCAGGTGGTTGACCGCGGGGACGACGGAGACCGACTCACGCTGAGCGGCTCCATCCATGCATGGCTTCGCAACCTGCCGCGACTCCCCCGGCACGTCGGACTTCAGGTGGGATCGACGCCTTCAGCGGCCCTCCATTCGCGAAACATCCCTGAGTGGTCTGTCAATTCAGATTTCTCGGGTTGAGCGGCTCTCACGGGAGCACGAAACCCCCAGGGCTCGTGCTAATCCGTAAACCAGCCAACCCGGAAAAAATGCCCTGACAGGCCACTGACGGCCGCGCGTCGACGAACTGATTATATCAGAGATCGCTCATGTGTCATTCCAGTCTTCCACTTTCCATAACTCCACCACAAGGCCCGCGGATTGCGCTCCGTTGGTCCCCACGACCCCCGAATCACACTCTCCTCTGCGTTCCTCCGCATCTCGGCGTCCGGCGTCGTGGCAGAGAAGAAACTGACCATGACTCAATTTCGGGGATTCCACTATCATTCCCGGAGCCGCTGAGTCGCCCGCTGAGGATTTGCCATCCAGCGTCGTCGATTCGGACGGTCGAACCGATTGTGACACAGCGCCCTGAGTCCAAGGAGTGAAGTGATGCCCGCCCCCCGAACCTTGCTCGTCAAACTTTCACTCGCGGTGGTGGCATCGCTGTCAACCGCCGGGACCGCCCACGCGCAGTCCGTCGGTGTCGCACAGATCATGAAGTATCGCCCCGTCCAGAAGGACGTGGACATCGGCGCCGTCGCCGAAGATCAATACGACCAGTGCGAAGTCAAAGTGGAGCGGGAAGGGAAAAGTTCCGGCTGGGCCGTGTTCGGGCCCGAAGGCCAGATCCTCAGGCGCTTCGTCGACACCGACGGCGACAACGTCGTCGACCACTGGCGCTACTACAAAGACGGCTTGGAAGTGTACCGCGACATCGACACCAACGCCGACAACGACGTCGACCAGTCCCGCTGGCTGAACCGCGGCGGAAGCCGCTGGGGAATCGACGCCGACCAGGACGGCAAGATCGAAAAGTGGAAGATGATCTCGGCCGAGGAGGCGACCCGCGAAGCCGTCATGGCCATGGCGAGCGGCGACGTGCCCCGCCTCGCCGCAGTCTTGATCAACTCGGACGATCTGAAACAGCTTGGCGTCTCCGGCGACGCGGCCGAGGAACTGTTGAATCCGGTGCAGGATCCGGCGGCGAAACTGCGGCAGGTGCTCTCCCAATCGAAGACGTTCAAGTCCTCGTCGCGCTGGGCTCGATTCGACAGTTCCACGTCAATGCCCAACGTGATACCGGCCGAATCGGGACTTTCCGAAGATGACCTGCTGATCTATGAGAACGTGATGTCGATCGTCGAAACCGGCGGAGAAACCGGATTCGTCCAGGTCGGCGAGATGGTGCGTGTGGGCGACGTCTGGAAGTTGACGAGCATCCCGCAACCGCTTGAAGGCGAGGCGCCGCAACTGACCGACTCCGGGGGATTCACGCGGCTGCTCGTGGCCGGTCTCTCCACAACGATGGCGCCGGCCGAGGGATCCCCCGAATTCCGGAAAGTCATCGAACAACTGCAGGAACTCGACGGCGCTGCGCCGCAGCCGACCGGTCCCAAGCCGGACCTCGTCGCCTACAACTCGCAACGGGCTCAACTCCTGGGACGCCTCGCCGAGATCGCCGGCACCGCCGAGGAACGACTCACCTGGCGGCAACAGCAGATCGATCAGATCGCGGCCGCCGTGCAGTTGGACGCGTTCAAGGACGGAGTGGAAACTCTTCGTCGGATCGAACAGCAGATCCGCGAACAGAATCCGGATTCTCCGCTTGTCTCGTACGTCGTCTACCGCCGCATGACGGCCGAATACAACGCCCAACTGTTGCAGGCCGACGCGGCCCAACGCGTCGAAGTGCAGGCGAACTGGCTCAGGGCGCTGGAAGGCTTCATCGGCGACTATCCGGAGAGCGACGACGCAGCCGACGCCATGCTGCAGATCGCCATGGCCGAAGAGTTCGCCGGCAACCACGACAACGCCCGGGAATGGTATGGGAAGATCGTCGACGAGCATCCGAAGTCCCCCGCGCAAGCGGTCGCCGCCGGCGCTCTCAAGCGGCTGACGCTGGAAGGCAAACCGCTCGCCCTCTCCGGCCCGGCCCTCAGCGGCGGGACGATCGACATCTCCCGCTACCGCGGCAAAGTCGTCGCCGTCCTGTTCTGGGCCACCTGGTGCCGCCCCTGCACCGAAGACCTGCCGCAGATCCAGGAACTCTACCGCCAGCACCGCGCGGCCGGCTTTGAAGTCATCGGCGTCAACGTCGACGTCGAAGGCGCGCCGATCCAGGAGTATATCCAGCAGCACAAGGTCGCCTGGCCCAGCATCCACGAGAAGGGCGGACTCCAGGGGGGCGCCGCGCAACAGTACGGCGTGATCACCCTGCCCACGACCTTCCTCGTCGACAAGACGGGCAAGGTCGTCTCATCAGCCGCATCCGTCGCCGACCTCAA
>ERZ869936.2296-NODE-2296-length-11474-cov-4.011647_pt1 | contig 11474 bp, 9 predicted proteins | sample MGYA00520876_ERZ869936 | MGnify/ENA primary metagenome ERZ869936 (study PRJEB32218, sample SAMN09650985) | biofilter metagenome | isolation source: enrty point of leading RO module | place: Saudi Arabia: Thuwal, RO plant located on Red Sea | collected 2016-02-17 ... | reverse complement strand
GGAGACAGATTACATGGACGTCTCAAATGTCAAGTTCCCATTCAAGTGTCAGACATGGGCCTATATTGACGGAGAAATATCAAGCCCGGTTGATGACGCCATAAACCCACAGAGATTTATTAACAGGGTGATGTCAGTAATCGAAAGCCAGGTTAACAACTCCGGCGGAACAAACATTGTTTACGATAAAGACTCTGTTGACTCTCAAGACGGAGAGGATGAAATAATGAGGAATGTGGCGCAAGGGAAACCTATTGGACTAAGGACGAAGGGGCGTGGTGTTCCCAACACACTCGGGTCGTACAACGCAACCCCCAACGCGGGAACATATAATATGTTTGAGCTTGTGAGCGCAATGCAGGGCCTTACGCAGGGAATGACGGGGCTAAACGAACCGCTCCAGGGGCAATCAACCGGCCCCGACCAGCTTGTTGGCGTAACCGAGCTCCTTATACAGAGAGGGTCGCTAATGCAGGAGCCATTTTATTATGCACTGTCAGATGTGTTCTTGCAGATGTTTAACTTCATCTCTTCGGTAGGTAAGAACATGTATATAGCCAACGAAAGGGAGCTTGAGATAGCAACAGGTGAAGACGGGCTTGAGGTGATAAAGCTTTCTAAGGGAATGGCAAACGAAGACTTCAGGTCGTTTGTAAAGAGAGAAAATTCAGACGAAATATTGATGGCCGCAGCAAACCAGCAGCTCGACTTCTTCTTGTCGCAAGGGTTAATAACAAGACTTCAGCACGCTTCACTATACAACAGGGCCACACCTGAAGATGTAACAAAAGCTCTTAAAAACGCAGCGATTGATGAGCAGGAGGCTGCGAGAGAAAATGCAAGGGCGACAGCTCAGGCGCAAGAGCAGGCAGCAGAGGCGCTTGAGAATGAGAGAAGGGAGGCTCTTGCTGAGCAGTCAAGGCTTGAGACAAGAGAAGACATTCACAGGATGGAAGATAAGCAGCAGGAAATAGACAAGCTTGTGCTGAAGAATCTTGGTGATATATCACAACAAAGAGTCAAAAATCAGGGCGATTCACCCGCAGCATAAGATTTAATTATATATTTGTATTTCGTAGAAGAAAAAAAGAAGACAATTTACATGGAAACAGGTACAGTAGAAAATCAGCAAGGTAATGCACCGGCACAGCAGCCAGCGCAACAGCAACCTGCTGCCCAACAGCCAGCGCAACAGCAGGCGCCCGCACAGCAGCCACAACAACAAGCCCCTAAGCTTAATAAATTTTCTGACGAAGGATTGGGCGCAGCAGTAGCGCTCGAAGGGCTGAGCCCTACAGTCGACAACATACTGAGCGAGATACAAACAGCCCCACAAGAACCCGCACAGCCACAAGCAAAACCAATACACGAGTTGCTAAGGGATAGAATAGCCCCTCCGCAACAAAACCCTGAGCAGGCAGCACAACAGCAAGCCGCACAGAAAGCTCAGAATGACGGCCAACAGCAACAGCCTGCACAGCAAGGCCCAGCTCAGCAGCCAGCACAACAACAACCCGCACAACAGGAGCCATCGCAACAAGACCCAGCCCAGCAGGACCCGGCTCAACAGCCACAGGAGCCAGCATATCAGATTGACGGCGAAACTCTTTCTAAGGAAGATTTTATTGCCAAGATAAAGGATCCTGAGTTTGTTGAGAAGCTGAAGTCCGGTGAACACAAGTATGGTGTTTCCGGTGACGACGAGGTGCTCACAATGCTTGAGCAGGAGTTTGCACCAGCAGTAGATAGTCCTCTTTTTGGCGGTCAAAAGAAATTTTATGATAAGCCTCAAAACCAGCTCGACCCCATTTTCGAGGAGAACGAGGAAGTTGCTAAATATGTAAAAGATCATTTTGGCGTAGACAACGCTTCTGACTTTTTTCAAAAAGTAGCTCCAGAGTGGAGGAACAAAGCTCAAGCTTATAGTGAAATGGAGCAAAAGGTTAACGGATTTAATAGCCTTTTTGAGCAAATGCCAGCTCAGCTATACCAGGGGATACAAAACTTCTTTAGCGGAAAAGATTGGAAAGAGCCAATAGCCTCTATTCCTGATTTCGATTTTAATGTTCCTGCAGAGAACCAAAACCCGATAGATCTCGTAGAACACTATTATGGCGACAGAATATCTGTTGAGGACTTAGAGGCTTATGCAGATGAAGATGATGAAAACCACGCTGCCGCGGTGAAAATGATAAACGCATTGATCCCGGAAGCTCAAAATAAATACAATACACAGAAGAGTGAGTTTGATGGGTTGCGTGCTCAGCAAATCGAAAAAGCAAATCAGCAAAACCAGTTGTTTGAAGATTCGATTAAGAGTTCCGCCTCTCATTTGAAAAACCTTCTTCCTGACGCAGCTCCAGGCTACGTAGATTCGTTAGTCGACAGGGCTCGCAGTGGGGGGTTTCATAATTTATTCTTCAAAGAAGACGGATCATTGAAAGAAGATGCTTTGCTGAAACTTTCAATGGCAGAAGATGGATTTGACCTTTATCAGCAAATGGCAAAGGCAATATCAAAGAAAGCTGTGACAGCAGCACGGCAAGAAATTCTGATGAGGGGGGACAAGAGCCCACAATCAAGAGGAACCTCATCACCGGACAACGGAGTGCGTCCTGAGACGCAAAGCTATCTAAACCAGCTCCTTGGGGTAGTTCAACAACAAACAATGTTTAAATAAAAATTAGATAGATTATGTCACAGACTGCCTACACGCCGGGGCCTGATAACGCCCCGTTTGGTAACCTGAACACGAATCCCGAAGCTTCGCAGTACGGGACCGAGTCTCAGTTTTCGCCAACAGAATCAAATCTTATCAGGAAAGCTATCAAAGAAGCGATCTTTGATGCGGCACCAGAACAGTACAATGCTTTGAAGCTTGTATTCTCTCAGACTCCAGAAGATGTGAATCTTGATGAGTTCGAGTATCTTGAGAATACTTTCGGAAGAAGTCCTATTGTAGCCGACACCGGAGCTGCTCAGCAGGTTGCTGTTATTGGTGCTTCCCAAACCCAGACGTTTGATGTTACCGCTGGTAGCGTTAACAGGATAAAGCCTGACTTGGTAATTGTTTAACCTGACAACACCCAAGGTGTTATCACGAACATTGCCGGGGTTACGATCACCGTTGAGTCGTTAACAAATCAAGGTTTACCGCAGGTGAACATTGGCGATGTGTTCGCGATTCGATCAACTATCTCCGCTGACGGACAGGACTTCTTCAGCAACTACGAGAGGTTGGATACCGTAACGAGGTACAACTACATCCAATTCTTCACCAGGGCTATGCGCTGGAACCGAGTTGAGATGCAGAAGTACATCAATGCGGGAACCACCAACTACGTGGCTGTTGACAAGAAGGAGAAGATTCGTCAAATAAGAACTGACTTGTTCAATTCTTATTTCAACGGAGAAAGAGGTGAATTCCCAATCTCTAATAATTACTCTGCGAAGTCTATGGGTGGTATTTACCCAACCATGGTAGCTGCAGGTTCTCTTTCTGCGAACCCAACGCTTGCCGGTCTTCAGTCTGCCTTCGAGACTTTAGCTTTCGCAACAAACTATAAGAAAGAAGGCGGAACTCGTTTCATCTACGGTACAGATGAAATCCTTTACGAGTTTTCTAAGATATTCAAGCAGCCAGGACTTAGGTATGAGCCTAACGACATGGTGGCAAACTTGAATCTGACCATGTACAAGATGGGTACAATGAAGTTTGTTCCTGTTCCTTGTGAGCTGTTCAGAGAAGAGTCTTGCTTCCCATCAGACTGGAAGAGAAGGCTGCTTGTGGTGGATCAGGAAACTGTGAAGCCTATCAAGATGAAAGGCCTGCCTCAGTTTGAGATGGGAATGACTCTTGATCGAGGAAAGAATGGAACAAGGGAGATGTTTAAAGACTGGTATGTTTGGGCCCAACTGAGCATCCGGTTCCACAACCCTCTTGCCTCATTCTGGCTTGACGTTCAGTAGAATTAATCGGGGCGGGGAAACCCGCCCCTATTTTTTATAACTATAAAAGAAAAAATGAAAACAGGAGACGTAAAAGATGATAAGCAGAACTCCGACTCAGGAGTGTCAAGAGAAGAGTTTTATAAACTTCAAAGCCAATTAGAGTCGCTTCAAAAAATGGGAGCGAATAAAGATGTGTTAATGACGCCCGGAAAGGCTGAAAACATTTCCGAAGGGGAGTTGTTGAAGCAGCTTGTTGAAGGGTTGAAAGGAAAGTCAGACCTTGAAAAGTATGGCGACGGATTTCAGTATGTTGACGAGTCAGACATTGACCCGAAAGATGTGCTTGAGGTTCCGGTTACTTTTTTCTGTCATAAAGTTGGGTATGTTATCGTTGATGACATGAGGAATGGAAACCCGGTAAGGACTCCATTTGGAAGACCCATTGTGTTTCAATACCACTCTACTGAGAAAAAGCAAGCAGGGAAGCATGTTGAGCTTCACAGCCTGTCAATGTATGTTTGCAAAAGCAAGAAGGAGCTGGAGTGGTTAAGGTCTCACCGACAATACGGGTTTATGTTCTTCGATAAAATAAAGTCAGCGCTTGGCGCAGACATGAAGCACGCAACAATCCTTGCAAGACACATGATGCAGGCATCTAATTTGAGCCCACATAGAGTTATAGAGATTGCTAAGTCAATGAACATTCCAATGTCTGACGACGTAGATCATTTAAGGGCTCTGGTGGCTGAAAAGCAAGCTAAGGAAGAAATAACTCTTACAGAGAAGGCGCACAAAGACAGAACGTTTGAGTCGCTAAAAGAACAGAAGATTCTTGCTGATGCTCAATAATAATGATAAGTGTACAGGAAGTCGTTGACAGAATGACATCCGCCCTCGACGCAGAGGGCTCGGACAGATACCTTTTTGAACAAGATTTTAAACCAGCCATCAATTCAGCAATTGATTGGCTGGTTATTGTTTTTAACGCCGCATTTGCTCAGGATAAGCTTTCAGAGGAAGATCTAAGAGAGCTCACTAAGGTAAAGATATGGCAGGCCAGCAACTTTAACAGAATAAAGTTTGATGATGTTGTTGTCGGACACAAGTTGTGGTCTATTACTGGCGTATTCCCGGAGCCAACAGTTTTCCCGGACCAACAGCCTCCGCCTCTCGCAAACGACTACGACTCTGTATTTTTTCCAGACCTTTCTTATGTTGAGAGCGATCATTCTGCAGACCTCCTTAGCATAGAGGAGTGGAACGAGAATAAGAAAAACATTTTCATGGCAGGCAACACCGAGGTCAGCAACGAACTTAAAAAGTATGCCTACTTAGGGATTAACGACTACTCTTCATCAGGATACCCGGTTGTGGGTGAGATAGAGATAAGGCCGTCTGTTGCGGGCAATTTTGTCGCACTGTCATACATAAAAGTTCCGGATAAGATAGACCTTATATCAGATCAAATCGAATTTCCGCAAACGATATTTGAGCTTCTTTATCAGAAAGCACTTAACTTTGTTTCATATAAACAGGGAGACCAAACAACCCTTTACTCCGTTACAGAGAGAGATGTTGTTAGGCTCGCGCAACTAATGACTTAATGCCGGTAACAACTCTAAGGCATATAATTGACGACATAGTTCTTGATCTCAATCAGACTTTTGACGACGCTGAGATAAAAAGGACTCAGATTGCCTATTGGGTTACGATGATAGCCAACAGGCTTAAATCGCAGCACATTGGCAAAAGGGACTCGGGTGCGTTTCTGAGCACCTTCGCAGGTATCCCTGTTGAGACATTTAACTCAATAGACAATCCAAACAAAATTCCAGGAAGGAAATACATAGAACTGCCCAAAACTATCTATGACTATGATATGGACGGCGGCATAGAATTTATAGCTTATTATGAACAAGAGGAAGATTGTGAAGAAGACAGGCCGCTTTTTACAAGGGTTCAGTTTACTCGCACATCACAGGCAGAGTCGAGAAGGCTCTATTATTCAAAGTACGAGGAGCCATCACCGAAAAATCCATATTTCTATAGGGTACATGAATACATTTATTTACTCGGGATAGAGTGCTCTCCGGTTAAAGAAGTGGAGATTGGCATTTACACGGCGTTTGACCCGATAACAACAATAGATGTTGATGCTCCGTTTGAGTTTCCGGAGGAGCTGATAGCTATATTAAAAAGGCAGGTGCTTGACCTTGGAAGGTTCGCGCTGCTTATACCTAAAGAGAGAATAAATGATGGTGAAGGAGATTTGTCGAATAACGAAGTTCCCACACAGAAGCTTACAAGCGTAAATGAGCTTAGGGAAGAGCAAACCAACAATGAATAATGAACACATCTGCAGAAAATTATGTTACCGCTAACGAGATCCTCGCTGATGTTCTTAAATTCGTTGATGACGAAAAGTACAGGGTAAACAGCCCTGGCTTCTATATTTCACAGATCCAGCAGGCGCTTCAAGAGCTTTCTTTTGACACTTTCTTCGATGAGAGGACCAAATCGTTTGACATGCCAGAGAACAGGATATTGCCAATGCCTGAAGGGGCGTTCAATCTAAGGCAAGTGTACTTGTTTAACGGAACTGTTTGCGACATAAATACGGCTCAAAATGTTTATTGGGCAAGAAATTATTTTCATAGAGGCGGGAGTGGGGTGAAAAGAGACAAAGGGAACAGAAATGAAAGAGAGCCGGTTAATGGCGAAAGGACAAGGCATAGAGACAAGCATATAAGAGAGTAATTAAAGGCTGCAGGCGATTATGATCTGGTCCACCCGAGAAACCTTGTGGGGGGCAGGATTTCTGATGTTCACTATTTTGAGGTTCAGAACGGAATGATAATGTTTAGCGAGAAGTGCGCCAACTTTGAAAAGATTTTGCTCGTTTACAACGGCACTGGTGGGAACATAGGCGATGCGCCAATTATACCTATGTTCCTGAGAGAGGCTGTAAAGGATTTTGTCACAGAGGTCGTTCTTCGTATAAGAATGGCAAAAGACCAGGAGCTTGGAAGATGGCAAGCGCTATGGAATGTAACAAACCAAAAGCTAAACGGCAGGAGGCGCCCAGAAGACGGGAGCTGGTACAAGGCCGAGATAAGAGTTAAAATGATGGACTCTAAGGCCAGAGAAGATTTGAAAGAATATTTGTCGAGACTTGATTATTAATGAACCAGGAACACGGTCCAAAAGACACAAAAACCTACAACCGTCGAGCGAACTACGACATCGACAGGGAATTTCTGGGTGCTCTCGAGTCCGGTGAGTATTTAGATGCACACAACATGCGCCCATCGTCCACCGATGGAAACAAAGAGGCTTCAGATAAGTTTCGCGGAGAAGAGCTGCTTAGTGATGCCAACGCAAATGGTACTTACGAGTGTATTGGCCTTATAGATGTTAAGGGGCAAAGACTGGCTTTTTGGGCGGAGGTAGACGGAGCTTTCGATCCGGTTATAAGGGTTGACGGGGTTATAGTGGCCCAAAACCAAGACCTTCCCATATTAAAAGGCTACCCGCTTCAGCTCGACAAAAACGAAAGTTGTGTTGGTGGAGAGGTTTTTATCACCGACAACAGAACACCACCCATGATACTTAATGTAAAGGACATGGTGGACTCTGTTACAGCAGACCCAGATAAATATTTTTCTGCTTTTAACAAGGCCCTTTATCAAGTAAACCTTCAGCGTGCATTAGACATTCCCGTCTTTATAGACCTTGTAAATGTAGGCGGAGGCGGGGGGCTGCCTGTCGGGATGTATCGCTATGAGATGCGATACGTGTCCGAAGACGGAGACAGGACGAACTGGAGTCAGTCAACACCACCAATACCTGTACCACAGAACTTATCAGAGAGGAGCGCGCAATACCCATACGTAAAAACATACGGAGATGAGCCAAACCCGGAATCCTCCACTCGCTACGGGATAAGGTTAAGGTTTAGGGTGACGAATGAGTTTAATTACGACTTCATTGAGATCAAAAGAGTTGCTTTTAATGAGGGCGCAGGAATAGGGTTTACTCCTCAGCAGACAGTCATAGCAAAAATTGATATTGACGAAGGCGAAATACCTGACAGGGAGTTTATTGACCCTGCAGAATCAAACAGATTAGAGGTCATTCCAGACGACGAAGACACCAGGCAGATAGCTTTTGTGGAGAGCGCCAAGGCTATACGTTATTTTGACAAAAGAACCAACCTCTCAAACGTGAAGTTGGCCTCAAAAGAGGTTAATGTGGACTTTGAGGAGCTCAACGGCAAAACCATATTTTCAATTAAAGAAAACATTGGAAAGGCTGGGCACAACGACCCATATCATCATACATACAAAAAACATTATACAGGTGGGGAAAGAGTGGGGATTGGCATTCAGTTTTATGATGGAGTTGGTGGGCGAGGGTTTGTTCAAAAGCACCCTGATGCAATAAACTACCAGGTTCCAAACAGAAGAGACCCTATTGATGCGGATGGAGAAAGATACTCTTATGGCGGAACAGTAAAGGCGGCAGCAACAGACAGGCAGGTTAGGCAGACTCACGAAGTTTTTGACCTTGAGGAGTCAATAGAAAAGGAAGACTTGTGCTCCTTTAAGAACATTTACAATGGAGACAACGCGACGCATGGATTCAAAACAAGGCCCCAAATTAACACGGACTGCCCGGAAACCGAGGACGGTGAAATAGAAAACAAAGGCGCAAACGCAAACCTTGTGGGGGTTTTTCCTTACTATCACCCATACACTCCTGTTTCACAAAACGATAATGACCACAGGGGGCACAATTACAGAACAAATCTTCAGGTTGATACGGGGTCCGGAATTGAGCAGTACAATCCAAAAGGGTTTGCTCCAAGATATTTTTCAACAGGAATTGCTATCCCGGGCATAAGCAATATTCCCGAATGGGTGAAAGCCTTCTCTGTGCAACGAACAGATATTGCAGAGCGAGTTGTTGCTTCCGGGATAGGGATGTATAGCATGGACCCGGCCATATTCAGGACTGTTGGAAACAAAAAACTTACTACAAAGGATCCAGATAAGCTGTGGTTTTTCTCGCCAGACATAGAGAACGGAGTGGTGAACGGAGACATAATTAATGACATTATAGATTCTCCTGAGAACTATAAAATACAGTTTGTTTCTCCGCTGGGATTCTTTTCTGAGGTTTACTCTTTTGAAGAAAACACGATCAGTGATGACAGGGATAGACTCGTCGACATGGTGACTTACGCGAGAATGATAAGAGACTTGGCTGGGGGCGAGATAAACCCCGCAGAGGATCCTAACATGGGTATTCCGTCTTTGCCTTTTGACGGGCACAGGTATGTTGATTATTCAAGGTACAGGAACACGGGTTCGCAATCGACTATTTTTGACACAGGAGACCAGGGCAATAATACTGCTCAGCTTGTTTCTGCTGACAGAATATCAGAAGGAAGAGGTGGATACATGTCTCTTGAGTTTGACAAGAATTTGTATGTGAGCGGCGGAACTGGCGGAACGGGGAACAACGACTTCTCAGACCAAGGCATGAAAGATTTCACCGAGCCTTTCTACATTATAAACATTATCCAAGAAGGGGCTGCGGTTAGAGATCAGAACATTCAGGCGTACAAAAACACAGGTCACTATCAAAAGGTTGAAAGCATAATTGGCGAAGGAGATGGCGATGCCGGCACCACATATATACTTGTTGACGAGAGGTGGGAAGACTGCATCCCGGCCTTAGAGTCTTCGCATCCAAACGCAGGACAGGAGAGATACTTGTACATAAGAAACCAAGACAACTCAGAGGAGAAGTGGGTGAACGTAACATTTAAGAGTGCAGGACAGATAGCAGCAATCAACAATGATATTGTTAACAACGGCTTCTATGGTCCCAACGTAACAGGCATGTACAGGCACAAAGCGACCACCCAGGATTCTGTTGACGCAAGCGGGCTCACGTTCAAGGATAGATTTTTTGATATTGTGTTTGATCAGGGTTATGTCCCCCAGCCCGGTCAAAAAATAATTGTGAAATACGACAATACTGCCCCGATGAGAGTTTTTGGCGGCGATTCAATTATTGGAGAGTCAATATTCTCCCCAATAGACAGAGAGTCCAACGCCAAAGACGATGCTCAGGAGACACAATTTGCATTCGGGATAGGCTTCCCTTACAGGAAGTATAGGGTAAATCCTCGACAATATATTATCAAGCGAACTACAGGGGTTAGTAGAATTCAAGACAAAACATTTGGAACCCTTGGATTTATAAGGCAAATGGCAGTTATGTTCTGTTGCGAGAGTAGGGTTTCTATTCACTTGTCTCATAGCTTAGACTACCCTCTTCAGCACTTTCCATCAGTGCATTATGTAATGCGCCCTAACAGGTGGGATGAGGACAAGACAATTGAAGAAAACAACATATTTCCTGAGTATGTAGATGACTATGGCGAAGAGGAAAAAACACGATGGAAGTTTGGAGGAATTAGGTTCATACAGCCAATAAACATAGATTATTCAGCACAATCTCCCAAAGAGAGCTTCAGTAAGCCCGAGTTTGGTTTTGAGGAAGAAACTGAGTTTTGCGTTAGGCACATGTGGAGCCTCCCAAGGGCGACAAATCAGCAAGACTCTCCCGGGCTAAGAACCTTCCCTGCAAACAACTCGTTTGACATCTCTGACGATAGGGGAGAAATTAAGAGGTTGTATGACGATATTTCGGGTAAGGGTGAGAATATTTACGCAATAACTGAATCAGGTATATGTCTTCTACTACACAAGAAGTCTGTCCTTAGTGAAACAACTTCGACGGAGCTTGGCTTGCTGTCTGCAGACAGGTTTATTGGTGGAGAGTATTGGATAGACAGAAATCATGGAATGCCGGACGAGCTATGGAGAGGGTCTTTTGAAGGGCCAATAATCATTCCCACAGATGAGGGTGGGGTCAGAAGAGATGCTTTATTCTTTACGGACGGAATCACATTTTTAAGGCTTGCAGACAACAACGTAGAAGATCTTGCTAAGGGAAGTTATTACAGCAGAATAAATCCAGTATTAAACAAAATAAGGCCGGGCTTTCTTGACAAGATAACGGGTGTTTATTACAGAGATAAGGACGAGGCATGGCTACACATATCAAGAACTCCTACTGTATTCGATACAACATTTGACCTCCCTGCATACGAACCGCAGAACGACGGAGATGTTGTTAAATACATAGGCCCCAATGCAACAACTCATGTCCCTCCAGCGGCTACGGATGTTAGAGAGTATTTCGTCTGCAACGAAACCGATGTCATAATAACCATAATGACAGCCTCTCCGTTTTTGTTATCACCAGGCTCATGTGTAAAAGTTTCTACAGATGGGAACATGCCACTCGTTTGGACGGCTGAGACTGACGAGCCACTTGACGCCATTACATTTATTTATGGGCAAGAGAAGGGCGGTTTTTACGGAACCAGCGGGTTTAAATTTGACCGGCTCGTGTAGACCGGCGGCAGGAGATTTGGTTTAGAAGAG
>ERZ869936.2295-NODE-2295-length-11476-cov-13.295421_pt1 | contig 11476 bp, 8 predicted proteins | sample MGYA00520876_ERZ869936 | MGnify/ENA primary metagenome ERZ869936 (study PRJEB32218, sample SAMN09650985) | biofilter metagenome | isolation source: enrty point of leading RO module | place: Saudi Arabia: Thuwal, RO plant located on Red Sea | collected 2016-02-17 ... | reverse complement strand
TTTTCATAGCCATATCTAATTGGAAAGCCAATTCATCTTGAACTGGTTGATTTCCAAGGATAGATTCGCCACTAATGTTGCCAGTTGCTGCTTGTTTTGTGTATGATACGTGAACACCATATTGCATAATCTGAGTAACGTTTACTACTTGACTTCTGGTTCTTTCTGCGAAAGTTGCATCTGCACCTTCAACAACTACTGTTTGAGCTGCTGTTGCGTTATCAACTGTTTGCCAGGTGAACTGTTTAGAGGTAACTGATTTACCTCCTGTCATTCCACCAATAGCAGAAAGGAATGGTGTATCACTAGGAGTTATGTTAAATAACTCTCCCACAAAATTAGGGAGATCGTAAGAATCTCCTAATCCTGATACTGCACCCATTTTAAATCTCCTTTACTATTTTTGGGTTAATGCTCTTAATTGGTCGGCTTTGAGATTCGCACTTGTTTGCCAATCACCATCTTGTTGAGCTTGTGCAATTTGGTCATCTATGCTAACAGGCTCTATAGGAACAGATGCTTCAATTACAGTGTCTAAACTCTCTTGGCTAGTTACTACTCTTGACTTTTGTGCTTCTTGTTCTGACACTTCGGTAGGAGTTTCCGAGCTCCATCCATAGTTTTCTTCAGCAAACTTCTTCACAGCATCAACTTCTAACTCACCTTTATACAAGTCTTTTAACGCTTTGCCCTGTCCAGAAGCTGGATCAAAACCTGCATCTTGAATAAGATTATTCATCTTTACAGATTTATATTCCTTTTCTACACCTTCAAGCTCTTTGATACGCTCACGCATCTGCTTGATAGCAGTGTTATCATCTTGTGTTTCTTCAACTGTATTTTCTACTTCGTTTTCCATTTTATCTCTTTTCCTTCTCACAGTTTTCTACTAACTGCATTACCCTGTGGAAATAATGCGATAGGCGACAAATAATAATTTATGAACAATAAAGATTGTCAGCCACTCCTGACTGTTCGATTACACAGCGATTTGAATGTACTGAATTATACGCTGGGGATAATCCAGAGGTGCAGTGTCTATTTAATTCGCAGACTTCTGCTATGCGATAATTTTATTATACCACTATATGTAGTATGTCAAGGTTTATTGTTCTGTTAATCCTGTAACTCTACCACCACGCCTTGCTAATCCACCAATAGGCGTAAACTGTGATTGTTCTTCTGCTTCTAATACTCGTAATTGTTCTAGCTGATCTGGATCATTAAATACAGCAGCTTCAGTAAAGTCCTCTAATGTAAACTCATCCTCTACTTCTTGACCACCTCTTTCTTGAAGTTGTTGTATTCTAGGTAGTTCTGATTGTGCAGATGTAAATAATGTTCTAGCTTGTGCTTGTGATATTCCTGCTCTTTGTAATCTCTGTGCAAAATCACCTGATATTTCAAACCCTGCTCTAGCAGCTTCACCACCAATCTGTGCAGTTGTTATTCTACCTGCAACTATTTCTTCTCCTACAGAAGGATCAAGTGCTCCTACAAATATAGCTTCTGGTGTAAGTTCTAGTCCAAAGTTTTCTCTATAAAATGATTGCACTTCTGGTATGTTTTCTTGTACTCCTTGAAATACTGCACCTACTCTTTGTGCAAACTCTCTAGCAGATACTTCGCCTTCTACTAATCCTGTAAATCTATCACTAAGTAAATCCACTGATGTATCTCTTGGTACGCCAAACTCTGCAAGTGTTCCTATGTAAGATTCTCTAAGACCTTGATATGTAACTTCATCAAACTTAACAGTGCCATCAGGTCTTTTGTTTCCAGGAAATGCTGTGTCATATGCAGTTGTCCTTCTTACATTTGATATAGCAACATTTGGATCGCCTGTTTTTGACCATTCATCTGCAAACAACTGTAATATATCAGGTGGCATATTTGGATATAAACTTTGTGCTAGTTCTAAAAACTTCTCCATTATACGTTTACTCCTGATTGTGATATGTTACCCTGCCCAAGTGCTTGTGTTAAAGCAGTTGTTGCATCTTGTGTAACTTGTGTTATATCTAATTCTAAACCTTTTGTTCTTAATGTTTCTTCTGCTTGTGCAAAGTCATTTGTCTTTATCATATCTTGCCACCAACCCTGTGTTTCATCTGCTGTCTGCCCCCAAACAGAAGCTGTCAAGTTTCTCCAAGGTCTTGCTATATCTTCATATGTAAGTTCAGGATTTGTATAAGCACTAAATGCAGCAAGTCTTGATTGTTTAAGTCCTGCTATTAATTGATCTCTGTAATCAGGATCGTTTCGTAATTTACCTGCAATCTCTGCAGCTTCACCATCTGTAATTTTTCCTAATACAGGTCCTAAATACTGTGAATATAATTGTCTAACTTCTGCTTCTCTTTGTGATGTTCTATCCACACCTGTTATCGCAGTAGATGTTAAATAACTTTCAAAATCTGTATCTCTTTTACCCTCTGCATAAGGATCAGCAAATAAAGATATTTGTTCTGTTGTGTAATTCTGTGTCCACTGTCCTGTAACAAACTTATCTGCAATCCAGTTTACTAATGCTTCTGGTGCGTTAGATACACCTGCTGCTTGTAAAGCATTACCTACAGCTATTTGACCATCTGTAATTGTTTGTGCTGCAGTTGAAGGATCAGCGTAAAAAGTTCTTAACCATTCTCTTTCTGATTCGCTATGTGTTTGATACCAAGTTGTTGTTTGCCACTCTGCATCAGATACTGTTCTTCCCTCTACAGCAGCTTCTGCAATAAGTTCTAACATTTCTGGATCTGTTATCCAAGGTGCAACTTGTGCTTGTTCTGAAATAGTTTCTACAAAACTTGCAAAAGGATTATCTATATCTGCTGTAAGTTGATCTGTGTTACCAGTTACAACTGCAATAGAATCAAAAAATGCTTGATCCATAATTGCATTAAATTGTGGTTCATCCATACCTTGTGTAATCAAACCTGCTTGATATAAGTCATTTCCTTGTAATTCATATGCTAAAAATATTGGAGAACCTTCATAAAGCTCTCCATTTGAACCAGGCACTTCATAAACAATATAAGAATCATCTCCAACTTTCCAATATAAAGCATTTATAGGTATGTTATTAAAAGATGCAAAGGCAGTATTTGTTATTTGTCCTGATCCTCTTGAAGGTCCACCACTGGGAGGTCCACCACTTGGAGGTCCACCATCATCACCACCATCATCACTACCATCATCACTACCATCATCACTTGGAGGTTCATCACCTGTTAAACCAGGATTTGCTGATGGAGGTGCTAGTGTGATGTCATCTGCTGTAGTAGGAAATGGTATGCCTGGTCCTTCTGCTACATCCTCGTAACCTAAAGCTCGTAAAAACGTATCTCTCTCTAATCCTCCACTTTCAGATAAAGTGTTTTGAACACTTTTTTTCATAACCTCATCTAAGGCACTTGCAAATTGTGAGCTTTCAAAAGCACCACTAGCAGCATCTGGTACATTTAATTGTCCAACTTGTTTTTCTGTATCAGTAACAATGTTTGCAACTTTTTCTGCTTCGCTAAACAAATCAGCTTCTGTTGGTGCAGTAGGTTTTGTTTTAAATTGTGCAATACTTTTATTTGCATTAGCAATCATACGATCTGCCATATTTGCAGCAGCTTGTATTTCATCAGAAGCAAATCTTGTAATATTTTTATTTGTTGATTTTCTTTGTGCGTATAATTCACTTGGTGAAATTAAATCTAATACTTTTTTATTTGTTCCAGAATCTAATTTTTTAGCTGCATAATATAAAGCTAAATCCCCTATGTATTTATCACCTGTAAATGGCATTAGCTCTCGTTCCTTCTAATAAAAGTTTTTATGACACTACCTTCAAAACTACCAGCTTGTTCTGGAACTTGTGATTCAAAATCTGGTCTTGTGCCACCTGCATTTGCTTTTGTTATAGCATCTAATATTTGTGCAGCATATCTTTCGTTTGGATTCATAGAAGTAATTACAGGACCTACAGATTCCTGTGGTAACTCTATAGGTTCTATATCTACTTCCATATTCATAAGTTCATCTGCTATAAGTTTGTTCATAGCATCAACATATTCTTTTATGGATTGTCCTGTGTTATCTGTTTTATCTAAGTTTGCTCTACCTGTATTCATAACTTCGTTTGCTTTATTAGGTCCAGCAAACCAAGCAATAGATACTAAATCCCAAGAATTGTATTTGTTAAAGTATTCTTGTACTTTATATCTAGCAACAATATCTTGTGCTTTAGGATCGTGCCAATCTGCACCATCTAATCCTGCTTGTTTAGACCAAACATCCCAGTTTATATCTAATATTCCGTAAGCACCAAGAGCTTGTACTCTTATTGGCTTACCTGTATTAGCATCAGTTATTGTGCTGGGATTATGCAATACTTGATAATCACCAGAACTTTCTTTCTGCTTTAACGCTTCTAAGTACATTCCTATAAGGTTTGGGTTACTATCCATTATGTTTTCGTTTTCCATAATACTACCTTGGAGCACCTGTGATGCTATTAAGAATGATACGATTAGTTGCTTGAATATCACGATTCGTACCTAGCCTTTCTTGTTCTTTAGCTGTAATGTTGTTAAACGTTTCAACTAAGTTAGCACCAGGATCAATTTGTTCTTTTGGAACATCAGATGTCGTATGGTTTCCATAGTCATCTAGTGTATCTGGTGTAACATCTGGTAAAGGATCAGGAATAGCTTGTTCATATGCTAACTGACTGTCCTCTAAAAATTGGTCTGCTAATAGTTTTTTCTCATATGGCAAAGGTTTTCTTCCTAGTTCTCTTTCAAATAATCCATTGACACTATTAGATACAGCAGAATAATCAGGTGGTAAATAAGGTTTGTATTCTACAGGACTAGATACAGGATTATCTAAATACAATTGTAATACATTCTGATAACCTTTTTCAGCTTTTCCAAGACCTGAAGCATTTGCTTGTCCCATAAGTTGTTTTATAACTTCGCCTTCAACCTTAATATCAAAAAATCCTGGTCTAAATGGTTTTCCTACTTTATCACCGAGTAATCCTGCATTTACCATATCTGCTTGTAACTCTCTTACTTCTTCTGGTAATAAACTTGTAAAAACATTTTGATCGCCTTCTTGGTAAAAATTACCTGGTTGTGCTCCAATAGTTGTTGCTTGTCCACCATAAACAATAGGCTGGTCTGCTGTAACTCCAATAAAATCATAAGGACTTACACCCAATATATTTGCATTTACAACAGATTGATAATCTTGTGGTTCATAACCTTTACGCAAAGCGTATTGATCTACATACTCTGCACCAAATAAATTAGTTGCTATAGCAATAGCAGTATTTAAATCAGGAGCACCATTTAATTCTGCAATATTTTCTTCTGTAACATTTATTGGATTTTGTCCAGGAAGTAAAGGTTGTTTAACTAAATCTAATATCTCTGCTATAAATTTTTCTTTTTCTGTCATTGATTACCTAATCCTAATTGTACCAACAAATTATCTTCATATTCAGGTTCTAATTCTCTTGATAGAAGTGTATCAAACATTGGTCCAAAGTCTGGATTTTCTTCTATAAGTTTTAGTGCTTCATTTCTAAGTGCAGCCCTTGTAGCAGCATACTTAGATGAGGTTTTCCATATTGTTTCTGATAAACCTGCATTTACAAAAGAGTTTATAATATCTTGTCGTATAGCTAAATATTTCTTTGCAGACTGTACTGTACCAAATTTAGCCAAAGCAGGATCATCAACCATTTTTATTAACTGTTCTATTTGCATATCTATAGAAGGTTTAGCAGGAGAACCTACAATACTAGGCTGACCATATCCCCAATATTGTTCTTCTAATTGTTTTTTCTTGGCATCTCTTAATGCTTTAGCAGGAGCACTATTATCACCTATAATGTTTATCTTTCTTTCAAAAGCATCTAATGCAACTGCACCTAATAGTTTGTTTTTAGCTACAGACCATTGTTCAGGAGTTCTGTAAACTCTTTTATTTTGCAACAATGCTTTTTTATATGAATCAAAAGAAAACTCTGCATATGCAGGAGGTGGTTCTAAGTACCAAGCAACTAGAGGATATTGTTCGTATAAGTCTTTATTTTTCTTTAAAAAGTCTGCACCTTCTACAGTTGTTGGATATTTTTCTATAGAAACAGTTTTTGAAACTGTAAGAGGAAGTGGATCAATCCCAAACTTTTCTATAAACTCTTGTGTTGCTAAAACATCATCAAAGTTGTTTGACCTTTTAATAGTTCTATATTCATCTGCTAATGTTTCAAAAAAGAAATAATCTAAGTTTTCATCAGTTAATTCGTATATTGGTTGCACAGAACCTGCTGGACCAAGTAATTGTGAAAAAGCTCTAAATAAATAAATTCTTCTAGCTGCTTTAACAGCTTTTTCCATACCTTCTTTAGCAGATTCTTCTGTTGAATCATTTATAAGACCTGCGTATAACATAGCTTTATATGTATCAATGACAGTATTACCGAATACACCTTGTGAGTTTTCTCCTTTGTTAAATAATAAAGTTCCAAATTTATCTAACCAAGCAGGAACAAATCCAAGTCTTTTAGCTATTTCTTTTGGATCTCTTACGTTTGTTGGCGAAAAATCACCAAAAACTATTTTTGATACAAAGTTTTCCTCTGGCATATTGTTCACAATAAAAGATGCAGGTAACTGTATAACAGGTCCAAAACCTGGTAACAAGGTAGCTGCTATATTTACAGACTGTGCATACACTGGCATATTTACTCTTACGTTTGTATCTGGTGAAGAATCCTTTAACATCCAGTTTTGAAATATATCTGATCCTGGATAGTTAAACATAACTTTGTTGTTTATAGGATTTTTATAAAAGAAACCTTTACCTGCAGGATCAAGTGTGTCATTTGGTTGTGCTGCACCATCCCAAGTAGTTTGGAATCTTGCAGCAACTTGTGGTTGTCTTTTTAGTATTGATGCCCAAGTTGTTAATACTTCTTGATATGCGTTACCAAATGGAAACAACCAACGACTTGCTTCCCAAAACTTTCTTTCTTGTGTAATGTCATACAACAAACCTTTTACTTTTTCTACTGCAAAACCTTTTGCTAGGTTCTCTATTAAGTTTGCATCTGATATACCTGCTTCTCCAGCAGATGTAGTATTTTTTATTTTTGCTAATTCTCTTTTATTAAGACCAGCTTTCTCTGCACCAGCTAAAATTTTAGCTTTTACAGTATCATCAGATATAGATATAAGTTCTCTTGACTTACTCCAATAACTTGATTTGAATACAGGTATTCGTGATGCTACATTAGTAGGTTGTGTTCCAAACCATTTGAATAATGATTCAACTGTTCTATCTAAAAATTTTCTATCAACAGCAAAAGGTGGAACTTTGTAATCTACGGCTTCAGGTAAAATATCTCCAAAACGTTTAATATATGCTTTTGCAACTTCTACATTTGCAGCATCTACTTTTTTTTGTAATTTAACTGCTTCATTACCAGTTATAGATTTATCAATTAAACCTCTGTACTCACTTTGTTTTATACCTGCTTTTGCACCAACATTCATATCAAATGTTTTATCACCTAATTTAAACTTGCCTGTCTTAACCAATTCGTATAAATCTCTTGGTACATTTTTACCACCAAAAGATATTTGCATATCTTTTCTTAAAGTTTGTATAAAAGATTTTAAGATTTCGTTGTAATCTTTTGCAGATAATCCAGAAGCACCTTCTAATATTCTGTAGGGATTATTTTTACCTGCTGTTAAAGAAATCATAGCATCTCTTAAAGGACCTTCTTCTTTTAATTTTTTAACAAGTGCTTGTATTGCTTCTTTTTTATTTCTAGCTAGTTCTATATTGGCTATTTCTTTTGCAAGAATTGAATTAGAGTATTTCTGTATTTCTCTGTATTGACCTTCATCCCATTTTGCTTTGTTAATTTTTCTTTCTATTCTTTGATACTTTATATCACTTCCAACAGATTGTTTTCTAAGTTGTTTAAATGTTCTTGTATCACCAACAGAAGATTCGGATATACCTTGTCTAAAGTTTGGTGTATCTAACCAGCCTTCTCTTGCATAACTAGCTCTTACCTTTACACTATCATCTGTAAGTCTTGCAAGAAGTGCTATAGGATGATCTAATACACCTAAAGCACCATCTGCTATAGCTCTTAATTGTTCTTCAGCTATAACTCTCACTGTCCAAGCAGGTCTTAATAAAACTAAAGGTTTAAATATACCACTTACATAACCATCAAAAAATCTAGTAATTCCTTCTCTACCAACAATTCGTGTTGCATCATCATACTTGTCTTTAAAACCACCAATAAGTTTGTTTGATAGTTTTATAACTTCTGATGGATTTGTAAGAATTAAATCTTGTGAAAGCGTTGTTTCAAGTATTGGTCTTTGAAACAATGTTGTTCCTATTTCATCTAGTGTTTCTTTATTTACACCAGCAACAAACTCATCATTCTTTTTAAATAATTTTTCCCATCCTTGTTTCATTTTTAATGGTATTACATCAATATTGCTATATCTTGTTATATCCTCTGATATTTCATTTTTTTCATCAAGAGCAGATTTTAAAGATAAAAATACTCTATCTACTAATTTATCTGTAGCATTTCCCTCTACAAGTTTTCCTGTTTTTGTAAGTTCATCTTTATATATTTTTCTTAATTCTGAAAAATCATCTTTTACTTGGTTAGTAAGAAAGGTTGCTCTTTTGTTAGGTGTAGTAGAAGAAAGTTTATCAAGTCCTTCTATCATATTTTTAACTCTTTTGTTTACATCTACCACTTGGTCTTTGGGATCAAGCAATCTTAAAAACTTTGTGTACTCAACAACTAAATGATCTGGATTACCTGCGTTTAATCTAGTTTTATACAAAGGTCCAAATGTTTCTTGTAACGTTTGTCTAAAAGGTATTCTGCGTTGTACTTGTGGTATTGCACCTTCTGTAGCAACAGCAAGTATTTTTTCAGATAAAATATCTTTTACTGCTTTTCTTGCTGCTTCAGGAGGTAAAGTATTATCTAAAGCAGATAATTTTTTTATAAAATCTGTAAAATCAGAGCTTAATTGTTTATCTTCTATTACATATTTGTTAAGAATATTAAAATTTGATTTTTCTAAAATAGTTGCAGGTTTATCTTTATTTTCAAATAAAAAATCTGCTAATCTATCACCAAATTTTCCATCTATAGCTTCTCTAGCAGTAGTTTTACTGAAGTTTTTTCTAACAAAACCATTTAAGAATCCTAGTCCTGCTGCTGCTTCATCTGACAACGCTAACATTTTAGATGATGCTCTGATACCTTTTACAGTTTTTCCTACAAGAAATGTAGGATCAGCAAGTTGTAAACCTAAATCAAAAATACCTGTAGCAAAATCATATGCTCTATCCTCTGGACTAATTAAAAACTCAAAAGGTTTAAATAATACACGACCAGGTGTAACGTGTGGACTTTTACCTCTAGCAATAAGAGCTGCTGCTCTATCACCATCAAAAACTACTTTTTTTTCTGCTTCAAAAATTTCATCAAAAATATTAGCACCAAGTCTTGATATAGCTATCTCTCTAGCTTTTATTGGATCAGCACCTTTGTCAATAAGGTTTTGATATGTCAAAGTTTTTTCTGGATCAGTAGATTGAAACAAAGCATTTCCTAAATCTATCTTTTCTCCTCTTGCTCTTGCTTCTTTCCAATATGCAAAAGGATCTATAGCTGCTTTTTTCCACGCTTCTTTACTATCTACACCTTGTGATATAAGTTCTATTGATCTTAGTGGTTGTCCAATAACATCTTCATAAAGCTCTCTTACTCCAAGAAATGCACCTTTGATACCTAACTCAAATAAACCACCTGTTTCTTCATTTACACCAAATTGATTAAATACTGCTGTCTTTAATTTTCCATATGTTGCAGCTTTTGCTTTTGTAAAAAACTCTGTAAGTCCTTCTATAAAGCCTTCATCTGCATTTTGTTTAGCAGCTTGTACCATAACGCTTGGTGGTACATTTACTGCTTGTTGATTTATTTGACTTAGTTTTACTGCCTGATCTCTACTTACTTGTAAAGGAGGTTGTGTATCTCTTTTTTCTAGTAAGTAATCTACGTTTACATTATCAGAGTATGAGGTTGCCATTACAAATACTCTAGTAAACTATCATCACCTGTTTCTAGCCAAGACTGATATACAAATTGTTTTATGTTTTCAGCCTGATATATTTGTTCTTCTGGTCTTGTATTTAGACCAGGACCAAAAGGTAATCCTGATGTAACAGGTTCGTTAGGTCTTTCTGTTGGTGCAAAAACATCTATGTTAGGCATTTGTCTTTGAGCTGCTTGTACTTGTGGTTGTTCTTTAGGAAGTGTGTCTTTTGGTAAAGGTGCAGCCTGTTGTTGTTGTATTAAGTCTTGTTGTTCTCCATATGCAACACCAGGTATTCTTCTTACTGCTTGTGTTGTATCTTGATAGTTTCTACCTGCTGGAGGTACAGCAGAGTTTCTATTTGTAATACCTTTGTTACTCGGACTTCTCGCCATCTTCTTCATCCTGTTCTTCGTATATAAACGTTTGACTAATAATCATATAACCTTGTGGTAAATCTATAGGTGAGAATGGAGAAAATCTAAGTTTTGGTTCGTATAATTCTGATTCTAAGATTATGTCATCACCAATCTCATCAACATCATCAAGTGAGTTGAATACTATATCTGCAAACTTTTTATTAATTGACATTATCCTCCCATACCTTGTAGTAATTGTGCTATGCCTGGTGGAGCACCCTGTGGTGGTAGGGTAGCTCCTCCAAGCAGTTCTTGCTCTTGTTCTGGTATTTCTGGATCTTCTGCTGTGTAAAACTTATCTAGTATTGTACTCATATCATCAGGATTCTTTCTTATCTGTATTACAGCCATAGTTGCTTTTGCATCACCTTGTTGTGCCTGTGCAAGTAAAGAATCAAATAAAACTTTTTCTGCTTTTTCTTTTGTAATTCTTTCGTTTACTCTGACAATATTATCTAAGCCATCAAGGTTTTCTTGTAAGGTTTGTGTGTCAATAATACCTGCTTGTAGTAGCTGTAAACCTGTAACAATCTTTTGTGGTTCATCATATCCAGCCATAGCACCATAAACACGCCTTGTTTTATATGCACCTGCAATATCTTTTTCTGGATCGTATGTTTCTGAAAAGAATGTATTTTTGTAATATCCTGATAATTGTTTAGAACTACCACCATACATTTTTTCATCCCACTCTAATCTTTTGAAATCTATCATCTCTGCAGCATCTGCCATCACTGTATGATATTCTCTAATCATTAATGACATAGATGCACCGAGTTCTTCTAATCCTCTACCTGTTGCAAAGCTAAGTGGACTTTGTGAATCATCAGATACAGGATAAGAACCACCTACTCGTAGTTGTCGTTCTATTCTGTCTATTTGTTGAAATATTTGATATGGTAC
>ERZ869936.2294-NODE-2294-length-11483-cov-6.161446_pt1 | contig 11483 bp, 15 predicted proteins | sample MGYA00520876_ERZ869936 | MGnify/ENA primary metagenome ERZ869936 (study PRJEB32218, sample SAMN09650985) | biofilter metagenome | isolation source: enrty point of leading RO module | place: Saudi Arabia: Thuwal, RO plant located on Red Sea | collected 2016-02-17 ... | reverse complement strand
AGGGAGGATGGATTGCTTGCGGAACCTGTAAGCAAAAAGGTGGCCCTAAACCCTGCGGTCGGGCTGATGCTTCTAAAGGAAGAAAGCGTAGATGCCGCCCTACTTGCGCCGCCTGTAAAACTTACAAAAGGAGGAAAGGAGTATGAGCGATTGGCAGGAAATTCTTAAAAAGAAAAAGAAGCCCTTCAAAGGCTACAATAAAAAAATCCACGCAAGAACAGGTGGATTAAGCGCAAAAGGTCGTGCTAAATTCAAAAGAGAAACAGGTGCTAACTTAAAGCGTCCAGTCACTAAAAAACCAAGCAAACTTAAAAGAGGCGGCAAAGCATGGAAGAGAAGAAAATCTTTCTGTGCAAGGTCAAGAGGATTTAAGCGGGCAGATGGAACATACAGTGAAAAAGCAAAGGCCGCAAGAAAGAGGTGGAATTGTTAATGTCGTGGAACCTTATCCTTAAAATTAAGAACAACGAGGGAAATAACCTCATTGTTTCCGATGTGGAATTATTTAAGGAAAGGCTTCGTCTTGCTATGAATGTAGCGGGTGCTAAACATTTTGGGAAGATTAAGAGATATGCAAACGAAGGCAAACCGAGAAAAGCCAGCGTTGTTATCAAAGAAAGTTATGTCGGTGAATTGTTGAAACTTACTGCAAGTGTTCGCCACCCAGATGTTCCGACACTTAGAAACTACTATGAGTTTTTAATGAAAGAAGATGATACGGGAGACTACTATTATTTATCTGCATTTGGGCCTTCATTGACATTAACTCAGTCTTCTGTTGTTGCTAACGAAAACGCCCTACTATCCGAATTTCAAAAAGCAATTGAAACCACTATTCGCCAGACTGTAAGGGAGTCCAAAGACTTACGAGATACTTCTGGAGAACAGAGACAAACTGGGCAAGAAGTTATTGATGATGTAGAAAGTGCAAATCCTGGTTATGTTATGATTAATCAGAAAATGTATAACAAGCGTAAATTAGAAGAAAGGGCTGAGAGGCAAGGCATTACCTATGGTGAATTAGTAAGGAGGATGGGTGGATGATTCGTAAAATGACAGAAGATAGGCTAAGAGAAGATGGCCGAGAATTAGTTAAGCAATTAAGCGACTTAGCCGATACAATCAACGATATGAAAGAAATCGTGTATGAATTTGTCGGTGGAGAAGATATTGATTTAGAAGAACTTAAGAGATTACTTTTAGGTTTTGATGCGAGGATTTCTAACATTGAAGGAGCCTTTGTGAATATTTTTAGAAGTGCAAGGGATTCGTGATGAATTGGTTTTCTATTCTTAAAGCGGATATTCGTAATGAGGCTCAATATAATGCGGCTTCTTTAGAAGAAAGAATGCGTTGGCATTCTAGGCAACAGGCAGCATATAGTAGAAGATTAACCGCCTTGCGAAATCAGCATACCGTTGATTTAACAGATGTAAAAAACCCTATTTATGAAGAAATGGTGGAATATCAAAACATGAGAAATTTTCACGGTAGGCAAAGAAGGAGATTAAGAGTGTGTCTTGAATTAGGTAAAAAAGAATGTAATGATTATTATTCTCTAAAGTTAGAAGGAGATAATAGAGAAAGACAAAAACTTAGAACTACTCCTACTGGTAAAAACGACCCGTATGTAGAATTATCATTAGAAGCCTATAATAATCTAACTGATGAACAAAAAGCAAAGTATCATATGGGTATGTATAGACTTGGAAAAGATATACAATTTCACGATAGAATGAGAAGCAGAATTAAAAATAAGTCAAAAGAACCACTATTTCCTTCTCCTAAATACGGCGGAGAATCTATTGAGGGTTTAGAAAACACAAAGGAAGAATACGATAATATGGATAAAACAGATAGGAAGAAATTTCATTCTCGTATGGAGGGAAGGGCAAAAAGGAATAATGAACAGCAATTACGGCGGTTTCATAGTAGAATGAGAACCAGACTTCAAAGAAATAGCCCCCTCCCAACTTACTTCTCACCCGAACACGAACAGGAGGAATCCTAATGGAATTAGACACATTTAACTTTGAACATGAAATGGATATGAAGTTATCCAAAAACTCATTCCCCTATTTCTTTCAAAATGTTCTTGGTTTTGACTTTCCTTCCTACATTCAGGAATGGCATGAGTTAATGAACAACACCCAAAGAACAGTTATTATCTGTTCACGCGACCACGGCAAATCAGTGTTTATGCATTCGTGGGTTGTGTGGAAACTTATTTTTGAAGAGCCACCATATCAAATGCTTTACATTTCTTCTAACCAAAAGCAGACCCTCGTTCACATGAGGGACATTGATAAAATGTTCACCCACCCCATGCTCAAGAAATTCAAACCTGCGAGGGGTTGGGCTATCGGAAACATTACTCTCACCAATGGAAACCAAATCCTTGAGCGTTCCGTAGGCTCGCAGATTCGCGGTTTGCACCCTCAAGAAATCATCATTGACGACCCTCTAAAAGAATTCAGCATGACAGGAATTCAAAAAGTGACCGACTGGTTTTATGGTGATATGATTCCTACGCTTCACCATACTGCATCACTTAGAGTTATCGGAACTCCATTCTCTTACACCGACATTTATCAACAACTTGCAGAAAACCCCGCATACACAGTTAGAACATACCCATGCCTAAATTCTCTCAATGAACCTCTTTGGCCAGAACGCTGGAATTATGAAGCATTGATGGCCCGTAAAGCAGAAGTAGGTTCTTTGATGTTCACGAGAGAATATATGTGTGTTCCGATTTCAACAGGAACTTCTCTGTTTAATCCCGAATATTTAGATGCGGCAAAGAATAAAGATTTAGTTTTGAAACCTCATCGTAGAGAAGGAATGAAATACTTTGTAGGCGTGGACCCTGCTATTTCAACAGATGGAGACTACAATGTGATTACTGTTCTTGAAATGGACGAGAACGAAAATAAATCTATTGTTTATATTGACCGAGCAAAGAATGTTCAATTTAGAGAAAATATTCAAAAGGTTAAAATTATTGGCCAACTTTTCCGCCCAGAAGTTATTCTTTTTGAAACGAATACCTTTGCTAAATCGTTCACACAGGAATTACGCCAAGTAGCAGACCTTAATGTTCACGACTTCAACACCACCCGAAAGAAGAAGCAGGAAATTATTCTTAACTTACAAATGACTTTAGAAAACTCAAAGATGAATTTTCCCTACGGAAATGAAGAAAGTCGCCGCGTTTCTTCTACATTAATTGAGGAATTGTCTATGTTTGCTATCACGGAACGGGGCAAATTTGAGGGAATCGGGGCGCATGACGATATGGTGATGAGCCTTGCCTTGGCGAATGCCGCTACTTATCAAGCCACGGATAACTTCATACTGCTTGACGATTTGGGACTCTTTGAGGATGCGAAGCCTGTAAGGACAGGCTATCGTGGAATTGGTTTGAACTTTTGAGGTGATATTGTGCCTACCGCAGAGCAGTATGACAAAATCTCCGAAAATGCATCAAGGTTGGCGAACCTCAAAAGGAGAGCAAAGCAGATAAAACAAACTGCAAACGAAGAAGTGGGCGAAGAAGTCTTCAAGCCAGATGAAGAGAAAATGCTGGCTAAGACTCTTTACTCGGACTTCGTTATGTCCGAGTATGATGAAATTAATACGCTATGCGATGTGTTGAAAATTAATGCAAGTGAAGCAAGAAAGAGACTTGATAAGTTTCCGCCAGAATATACCGTTGAAGATAAAAATATTCCCGACCTTATCAAGCAGATGAGAATGTCCCGAAGAAAACTCAAGGGAGAACACCGAGAAGATATGGCAAAGGCCATTGATACGATGATTGATGCCTACTCCGACCATTTGTTTAAGTGCATTGATTCTATCTATTGGCTTGCTCCTTACAAAGAACCTCTTCTTAAGATGCGCTTCAATGAGAAAGACCTACGCAAATTACACAAAATGAAGAGTGTAGAAGAACGCAGAGAAGTAGTAGATGCTTTGTGTAAGTATTGGGAAGCAGAGACAGAGCAGAATGGAATGGTCTATGGGAAGGACTACGCCACCTTAGCAAAGGAAATGAAGTTAGCCAAAAAATCCTTCCGTGAAACAATTGCGAAAGTGAGCAACCAGTCTCTCGCAAAGTCAAAGAAAGAACGACAGAGGGATTTCATTCTCAAAGCCGTTTGTGAGAATCATGGAATTGGTGCAAGACTCATTCACGACATGATGCCCACCGATTTACATAAGGCATCCAGCCCAAGAGTCATTTCTCAAGAAATTAAAAAATTAGGAATCGTTTCAGTAGATGGTGCATTTTACAAAATTCCCGATGAAATCAAGAAAAACATTTGGGCTTACACGGCGGCATTTATTGACTCGGATGGTTATATCACTCTTGACCGTAAGATGAATCCAAGAGTCGGCTTAGTCGCTACTGGGGAAAGAGGAAAGGCATTCATGCAGGAAATGCATAAGTCAATTGGATTTGGCCGTATGCATCTTGACCAAAAATCACCCCAAGATACTCGTCTTATTAACAGATTAAATTTTTATTCCCAAGACGATGTAAGCAATTTGTTGGAAAAATGCCTACCTCACTTCCGATTGAAGAAGGGTAATGCTAAATTATTATTAGAATTAATTCGCATGAAAAAATCATATAAGAAAGAAGACTGGTATAAAAGCCGTTGTGATGAGATTTTCAAATTAATGAAATGGGAGAATCACAAAGACCATGTAGGCTTTGATTGGGCAAAGGAAAATATTAACCTTGACGATATTCAAAAATACAAAGACAATTGTAAAATGTCTGTGATGGATTCTCTTGAACAAATTGGAGGGATGCAAAATGTGGTTTAATATTATCAAAAAGGAAAAAACCCTAGAAGAGCGTGTAAATTCATATATTGATATATATGGGAAAATTTACAAATCAAATGATATAGAAACAATTAATAATCTTAGGGAGGAGCAAAATAAACTTATTAGACCTTTGTATGGAAAAGATGAGTTTTACGAATTCGTTGAGGCTATAAGTGAAGAAAATTTTGAACAGTTGTCATTAGAAGACTTTATTCAAGAGAGCACAGATATATATTTAGATTCATTTAACAGCGATGAAAAGAGGTATGACCGCGAAAGAGACTCTATTCTGCGATACAAAGTGCCTATCCATAAAGAAAAGGAATTTTATGATAAATTGTTTAAAAACTCTAAATTTTTAGAGGCAATGAATAATTTTGATAATTATCATAAAAGAATAAAAGAAGAAAGAGAAAATGAACGAAGGAAACAAAAGCGACTAGCAGAAGCCAAAAGAAACCAAGAGCGAATGATGGCTTTACAAAGGCAAAGAACATCTGGTAAATATAAAGGAAGAAAGGGCCAAAGAAAACAAAATAGGCAAACTTCTCAAAAGAAAACTCGTAGTCAAAGACAAGCCGCTTCAGAAAGAAAGCGAAGAGAGCAAGCCAGAAAAGACAGAGAACGCAGGGAAGATGAACAAAGAAGATTTAGAAATGAAAGGAGAGGTCTTTAATGCCTCGCCAACACTACGATATTTTCAAGCACAAGGTAAGAACCAAACTACCTAAGAAAATTAGATATGCTACTGTTTGTAGAAAATGCAAAAAGTCTAATACAATTAGCGATTTATGTTTTACCTGTAAGATAGACCAAGCAAAATTTTGGACGAAACCATACTGAGGAATTGCTATGTCTTGGAAAGAAATTCTTAAAATGCGAGTTAGCCCGAAATTAGGAAGATACATGGGCTACGCAAAGGCTTCCCAACATAACATTCGCGATAGAATGTCAATGGAAACTTTTGCTGAAAGAGTTCACGGAAGACTGCGGCAAATCTTAAGCGTATATTCCGCAGAAAGACCAATTGAAAAGGAAATATTTGAAGAAATCAATCAAATGGATGAGAATGACCCTAATATGCCTTTTGAACTTCCGTTTTCTTATGAAGAATATATGGAAAAATATGGAAATGAAATTCAGAGTAGGGGCAAAAAGGACGCTGATTTTCTCAATAGACATATGAGTAGGGTTGAAGAAAGAAGAGAGAGGAGAGCAAGAGAAATGAGAGAAAGAAGAACCCCCGAATATTATCGCCAAACTCTGCCTCAGCCCTTAAGAACGAAAGACGAAGAGGAATGAAGGGGCATCTTCATAAAGAGGGTTCAGCGTAGGCAAACGAGGGGAGGCGGTCAGCATGGTTGAACAGAAACGCCGTTTCAGTTTTTCTAATTTATTTAGAAGAACAACTCCCAAACCAGAGGATAGGTCTATCTATAATATAGGTATTCAAGAAAGGCAACAAAATAACTTAATGACCGCTCCTATCATTTATCACATTGTTCAAAACTCTGTTATCACCAGAACTTGCATTACTCAACTTAAACAGGAAATTTTCCGAAGAGGGTATGTTTGGGAGAAAGCATACGAAGCAAGATGCAACAATTGTGGTAAAGAACATAAGCGTCCTGTCAAGGAATGTTCTCGTTGTAATAGCGAGGATTTGAAAATTCCTGATGTGAACCAGTTAAAGTATGCTGAAAAGTTTGTTGAGGGATATGTAAATAAAGCAGAGCAACTGTTTATTGATGTTCTAAGAGAATTAGAAGATGACCTTAACATTATGGATGATGCTTACATTGTTCTTGTCAAAGAATATTTTATTGATGGAAACCAGAAGATTAGAATGCATCGCATCAAAGAAGTTTATCGGGGCGACCCAGTGACTATGGCTATTTATTCTGATGAATTAGGACAAAGAGGAACTAAGGGTTTTACTTGCGTCAATCACAGAAATTTCTTATCCGTTGAACCACATGAGCGTTGTGAGGAATGCGGAAGCAACCTGCACCCTGTTCATTATGTGAATCGCGTCGGAGGCAAAGACCAGTATTTCATCAAGGGAGAGGTGCTTCATTTCAGCAAGTATAGCCCTTCCCGACTCTATGGCCTATCGCCTATCATCACCCTCTATAATCACATCACAACTCTTCTTGCTATGGAGAATTATGTCAATTCCTCCTACACAAAGAGCCGTATGCCTCGGGGGTTGTTAGCGGTGCAGACACGCAATATGGATTCAATGCGTTCCTTTTGGCGTTCCGTCAAAGAAAAAATGGAGACAGACCCACACTTTATTCCTGTTATGGGAATTGAAGCAGAAGGCGGAAAGGGTTCTGTTGAGTGGATTAAATTCATGGACAGTCTCAAGGAAATGGACTATGTTTCCGTAAAGGATGATTTGCGAGACAGAATCTCTGCCTTCTACGGTGTAAGCAAAGTGTTTATGGCTGACAACACTACAAGCGGTGGGCTCAACAATGAAGGTATGCAGATTTTAGTCACAAACAGAGCAGTTCAAATGGCACAAAATGTCTATAACAATTATGTTTTCCCGTTCTTAACAAAGCAATTTGGAATCACAGATTGGGATTTGAAATTGCCGCCAAGCGAAGAAGAAGATGAAATTGCTGTTCTTCGTAAGCGTGAGATTGAAGTTAATATTGCGGCTTCTACGAAGAATCTTGGGTTTGAAGTAGAAATGGATGAGGACGGAAACTTTACCTTCAAGAAACCAGAACCCCAACCTGAAGCCGAACCTTCTCCCGAAGAAGGAGATAAACCAGTAGAGAAAGACCCACTCGCAGGTTCAAATTTAGACCAGCGAGACTTAGATGAACAAGCAAGAAGATTTGCAGAAGGCGCAGGCTCAAAACCCCAAGAGAACCCTCCAGCCACAAGGAATAAAAGCAGAATGAGCGTAGGGCCTGATAAGCGAATGGCAGGATTACCGCGAGAGGCTGGAAACCAAAATGTTGATACTCGCAACGAAAGGAGGATTCCATGATGAATAACTGGGAAGAAATTATCAAAGCGGCGAGAGATAGAAAAGGAAAGGTGGGAAGAGGGAAAGAAATTCCTGAATCTGTTAGGCCAGGTAAAATCAGAAGACCAACTCAAACGAGAATGAAAGGCGGAAATCCAATTGAAGATTTATCCGTAAAAGATACCGCTACGGATGAAAAAGACCTATTTCAATACGAAGAAGAATCAACAAGAGAAGAAAGAGAAAGGTTAGCAGAGATGACCCGAACAGATTTAATGGACGCTCTTATGGATAAAATTTCAGGAATGTCCACGCAGGAAATTATTGACTTTTTGGTTAGAACCAAAGGAGATTTTGGTGATGTTCTATGACAGAAGATATGAAGCAAAAAGAAATGCGATTACGCAAAGAGTTAGCACAGGTTAAGGCACTAAATCAAAATGCCGCCATGAGCCGAAGAACAGAAAGAAATTTGGATATTGCAGGTGTCCCTATGGACACCACTCCAAAGCCAGCACCATCAAGTCGGGATATTCCCGATGTGATTACTCTTCCCCCAAAGCGAAGAGGACGCAAAGAAAATATTCCGTGGTGATACCTTGACCTTTCTTCTCCGCAAAGCGGAAAAAGACCTTTTCGGAGATACAGAGCGTCAGCGTAGGCAACAAAGAGCGAAAGAGGATAAAGAAACTCAAGCGGCAGAAGATGCAAGCCGTGAAATGTATCGTCGCTATCAGGCCCTATTTAGGGACTTTGATTTTGCACAAAGAGCATTGACCCCTCTCAAAGAATTGTCCGAAGAGATGAAAATTGAAGAGGATAAAAGTAGGGCTACGGGTTTTGATTTTGAGAACATTACTGCTTACAATAAAATTATTGATAAGCGACAGTCTGCTATGGCATACAACATTTTAGCGGCCAGCCTTGAGGATATTGACCTCTTAGGAAACTATGACTTTACAGAGAAGAATGAGGATGGCGATGTTGTTCTTCCTCCACAGGTTCCTCCGGCCCCGAAGAAAACAACGCAGGAAAGAGGGGAATTAGAAGAAGTAGAGTTTGACTCCGAAAGGGATAGTCTGAGTTCTTTGGAAGTAGATGAAAATTTTTCAATTTTTAGTGAAGGAGACTCCTCTCCCAAAAATATCCGCAGGTATAAAACTAAGGATAAAGAGAGAAAAATTAAAACCAATCCCGAAATCAACCTTACTCAACTTTTTGAAGAATATAGAGAATTAGCAACAAAAACCTATGATGAATTCCAAGATAGAAAGGGAGAGACTCTCACTTTTGAAAAGGCGTTCCTTTACTTGCATTACAACAGACATGGCTTTTTGCCAGAAAATGCAAAAGATAGCAAGATTAGACAGACAGATATTTCAAGAGCAAGAAAACTTGCCAGCAGAAGAAAAAGAGAATCTAAAGCACAAAGAGGTTTAGGGGCCGCATTTCTTACATATCAAAATGAGCCACGAAAAGGGGAAAGAAAGAGCAGAGAAGAAAAAGAAATGGCGGCAACCAAAGCAAGTATTATTGAACAAAAGGCATTAAATGACTCTGTTTTAGAATCTTTAACCTTGACTGTTGCGGCGATGGATAACAATATTAGAGCACTTGAAGATAAGAAAGGGAACATTAAAGCCCTTGCCAAAGAAGCCTTTGAAAGAAAACTTCCAGAAATTAAAAGCATTTTTGAATATGAAGGACGATATGAAAATCCATTAGCAGAAATTTTTCCTAATCAACCAAAAACAGTTTCTCCAAAATTTGTTGACCCTAAAGAATTAAGAGAAGAGAGGGCGAAAAGAGAGGCTCAAAGAGATATGCAAAGAAGAGTCCAAAGTGGAGAAATTGATATTAAAAACCCCACTTCTAAGGGAGAAAAACTCTTAGCCAAGACTAATAAAAAGATTTTAGACTTACTTAATGAAGAAAAAGAGAAACAGCAAGAAGTTAGGGAAACTCTTAGAGATGCCGCTAGATTTTCTAATGACCTTGAATTGGCATACAAACTCATTCAAAAGGAAGAAAACTACTTGGAATTTACACTGGAAAAAATTCAAGAAGACATTAGTAATGAAGAAAATGAAGAAGACCAAGACAAAAATGCTCTCAGTCTTTTGAAAGATGTCTTAAAGGTTAGAAAAGAGTTTAATCAATCTGCTAAAGAATATAGAAAAGGTATGCAAGACCTTGCTTCTAACATCCTACTCTCATCTAAAAAACTCAAGAAATTGAAGCCGAAACTAAAGGGTCTTTCTACAAGCAAAAAGGAATATGAAGGGGTCATTAACGAATTAATTGAAACTGTTATGCTCGGTAGTTTTACTAACTTGGGTCAAAAATACAGAGCAACTAAGGTAAAAGAAAAGCCTAAATTGGAACTTAACCAAAAAGAGGAAGCAGAAGAGAAGAATAAATTGGTTCTTACTTTAGAAAGAGACGCTAAATTTAAACCTCTCATTACAGATAAGGAAGCAAAAGATGTTTTGAAGGACACTGATGATTTCATTAGGCGCGCCTTTAAATTAGAAGATTTAACAGAAGGTCTTGAAAATTTAGTGGAAAAACTTGATTCTTTACTTGAGAAGGAAGATGCTCTCCAAGATAAGTTAGACAAATACTATGACAAAATCGCATCAAGACGGGAGGAAGAAGAATGACATGGGATTACTATAACGAAGGTGTGGACTTTACCATTGAGAAGAAGGTTGCTCCCCCTAAGAAAATTCTTGATTCGCTGGATGCAAAGCAAAAGAAGCGACTCAAGAAAACCCTCCAAGCCGCAGAACCCACAGAGTTTTTCGGTCAAGACTTCACCAAATTAGGAGAATTGATTGAGACACTTCGCGACCTTGACCTCACCAAGTCGGACAAAAAACTTAGAAAGAAGATGAAATCTATGGATGAGCGCAACATTGATATTGTGGCCACCGCTACGAAACTCCGTAAGGAGTATGAACTTCTTTACCGACAACTTCGTGATTTAGTTTATCCACAGAAAAAGAGGGATGATTGATATGTCAGATGAAAACACAATTAACCAAGAAATGCTTGAAATTATTAAGGCTCTTTCTGCAAAGATTGAAACTCTTGAACGGGCAGTGTATAACAAAGACAACCTTTTGATGAAGTCTGGCTTTGTTGTTGCTGAAACCCCTACCCCTATGATTGACAGTTTAGGTGCTTCTGCTGGAGTTAATGTTGATTCAATGGAGTGGTCGGACATTCATAAAATGGTTGAAAGGGCTGGTGGACAATGAGCGAAGTCCTAAAGCAAAAATTAGCCCAAGTGCAGAGATGTCAAGCGCGTTTTTGTCGCTGGAATAAGGAAAACCAATGCACTAAAATTTTTATTAGCATTAGCAGTGATGGGACTTGCCAACAGTATGACTTTAATGAAACTGCTCTCCCAATTGGTGAAGATAAGGATGTTGGAGATTTTTCATATTTAAGAAGAACGGCTAAGGATGTTTAATTATGCCAGAAAGAGTAAGTAGAGAAGAAAGAGTCATTTCAATGACTATTGAGAAAGCAAGACAGGTGAAGGAATTACTTCGTGAGTCAATGGAAGGAAACCGCTTGCCCGATGAAAAGGACAACCGGATGGAAAAGGTCAAGGTAAAGCGACCAAAGGCTGAGAAGGATAAGACCA
>ERZ869936.2293-NODE-2293-length-11484-cov-3.640388_pt1 | contig 11484 bp, 17 predicted proteins | sample MGYA00520876_ERZ869936 | MGnify/ENA primary metagenome ERZ869936 (study PRJEB32218, sample SAMN09650985) | biofilter metagenome | isolation source: enrty point of leading RO module | place: Saudi Arabia: Thuwal, RO plant located on Red Sea | collected 2016-02-17 ... | reverse complement strand
GTAGCCGCGGGAGAGCGCGTTCCTGCGTTCGTGGCGGGATTTGGTGGCGGCAATACAGAAGCGGCTATTCTACGGTGCATTTTCGTCATGATCCGCAACAAAGGGACGAACAGAGGATTCTACGAGCCTACCTACGATCTGATCCGAATGATTGCGTGGCCTCGCTTTGAGCAAACGCTGACAGAGCTTGGCATTCCCTACCGTTTGCAGAAATCGCCCACAAACCAAATCACCATCGAAGGTTATGGGATTATCTTTTTCCGCAGTATGGATAACCCGCAGAGAATCATTGGTTATGAACACGCTGACGCTGACATTGACGAGCTAGACACGCTCAAGCAAGAGGACGCGGCCTATGTATGGCGGCAAGTACTGGCAAGGAATCGCCAGAGCAAAGAGGGGCTAAACACAATCGGCGTAACGACAACGCCAGAGGGCTTCCGGTTTGTCTATGACCAGTGGCGGCGGCAAACCAATCCCGATTACCGGATCATCCAAGCGCCAACCAGCAGTAACAAATATCTGCCAGCGGGCTATATCGAAGCGCTAAAGGAGGCCTATCCAGCGCATTTGCTAGAGGCGTACTTAGAAGGCAAGTTCGTCAACCTCACTTCTGGCACGGTATACACCAGCTATAACCGACACGCTTGCAACAGCACCGAGCAGATACGGCAGGGCGAGCCGTTATTTATTGGCTGTGACTTCAACGTCACCAAGCAAGCGGCAACGGTCTACGTGCAACGGGAAGGCGGCAAGGTATGGCACGGTGTCGAGGAGCTGGTGAATATGTACGACACGCCAGAAATGATTGACCTAATCCACAGCAAATTTGGCGAGCACCCTATTTACATCTACCCAGATGCCAGCGGCAAAAGCCGTAAGACTGTGGACGCGTCTAGCTCCGATATTGCACTTTTAGAACAGGCCGGTTTCGTTATTCGGGTGAATAAGAAAAATCCAGCCGTCAGAGACCGGATCATGTCGATGAATGCCGCATTAGAGCAGGGGCGGGTTAAAATAAACGCTGAGAAGTGTCCTGTTGTGGCAGAAAGCCTAGAGCAACAGGTGTACAAAAACGGCGAACCGGACAAGACAACCGATAGAGATCACCAAAACGATGCCACCACATATCCTATCGCTTACGAGATGCCTGTAGTGAAGCCGCTGGCTAATGTCTCGTTCAAGTTTGCCCTGTGATAATATATACATATAAATTTCCTCGGTGACCGCGTATGCCTGTTAGCACGAAGCATCCTCAATGGGAGCTGTACAACCCTATCTGGACAAAGACACGGGACGCAGTGCGCGGCTCAGTTGCGATCAAGGACAAAAAACACGTATATCTACCCGTCCCTGACCCTGAAACGAATGACGAGCGCATTGGCGAAAACACCATGCGTTATCGGCAGTACATTCGCAGGGCGGTCTACACTAACTTTACAGGGCGAACCAAAAACGCACTGGTAGGTGCGGCGTTTCGCAAAAAGCCGAGCGTTGATCTTCCTGAGTCACTTGAGTATCTGATCAGTGATGCAACCGGCGATGGCCTCGGAATCGAACAGCTAGCCAAAGATGAGCTTGCCAATCTGCTTGAGTGTGGGCGCTCGCTGTTGCTTGTGGATTACCCGCAGGCAGAAGAAGGGCTAAGCCTAGAAGAAATACAGCGCCGACAGCTAAGGGCGTCCATTATCCCGTATACGGCAGAGCAGGTAGTGAACTGGCGCACAGAGTCAGTAGGAGGGCGCAAGCTCTTAACCTTGATCGTGCTTGCAGAGACGTATAAAACCGATGAGGACGAATTCGGACATGACTATGAGACTCAATACCGCGTTCTCAGGCTAAGGGAAGAGGGTTATTCCCAGCAAATCTATCGCGAGGATGAGCCATTCACCGAAGAAGTATTCCCAAGAAGATCGGGCGGCGAGACGTGGGACATTATCCCAGCCGTGTTTGTAGGGTCGAAGAATAACGACAGCACCATTGACGATGCGCCGCTTGCGGATATCGCAGACGTCAACATAGCCCATTATCGAAACTCTGCTGACTACGAAGAATCCTGCTTCATCACGGGACAGCCGAGCCTGTTCATCACGCACTCCCTGAACATGGAAGAATGGTTTGAGTACAACCCCGAAGGCATCAAGCTGGGGGCGAGAGCAGGCCATGTACTGGGGGAAACTGGTTCAGCTACTTTGCTACAGCCTAACGCTAATAATTTGGTGATGGACGCGATGAGAGCGAAAGAAAACCAAATGGTAGCGATTGGGGCGAGAATCATTACCGATAGGGGCAACAACGAGACCGCTGAAGGCGCTCGTATTCGGTTTGCCTCTGAAAACAGTGTTCTGGGGGACATTGTCAACAACATCAGCGCGGCGCTAAAACAGTGCCTAGAATGGTGTGCTGAGTTTATGGGCGCTCCAGAGGAGTTCGAGTTTATTCTGAACAGCGAGTTCTATGATAAGTCTGTAGACCCACAGCTGATTATGTCTATGATTAACCTAATGGATCGGCAGATCATCAGCGACCAAGACATATTCGACAGGCTGAAGGCGGCTGGCATTATTGATGGCGAGCGGACCTTGGATGATGTGCGCGAAGAGATGGGAGACTTACCACCCGTATGAGCAAAGTAAAGACACCATCAGGCTACATGGTTCCGGCTAAGTATGTGGCGGGGCTGACAGGGGAAGAGCGCAAGCTAAGGCTTAGACAGCTAGACGAGATGCGGCGAAAGGGCAAAAAGTTTGGCCCATTGGCTGGCGACAAAAAGAAAGGCGCGAAAGTACCGGAGAGTCAATACACCAAAGCGTACAGGCGGCGTTATGGCAAAGATAAGTGAATCAGCTAAGAAGGCGCTACAGCGTAAGGCAAAAGAGGCCAAAGCTCCGTATGGGGCGCTGAAAGCCATCTACATGAAAGGGCTAGGCGCGGCTGTCACGTCAGGCCGCAGGCCAAACGTATCCCCACAGCAGTGGGCTATGGCGCGAGTAAACAGCGTACTGACCGGCGGCAAAGCCCGCAAGGTAGATTCAGCGCAGTGGAAGCAGATACAGAAGCACCGCAAAGCTAAGCGGGGGAAGTGATGGCAAAAGACCCGAGATTAGAGCGGTTTGGGCTGTCAGGCTATAACAAACCCAAGCGTACGCCCAAGCACCCGAAAAAAAGCCATGTGGTGCTGGCTAAAGAGGGCGAAAAGGTTAAATTGATACGGTTTGGTCAGCAGGGCGCTAGAACCGCAGGCAAACCAAAGGCAGGCGAAAGCGAGGCCATGAAAAAGAAGCGTGCTAGCTTCAAGGCCAGACACGCCAAGAATATTGCCAAGGGCAAAATGTCTGCGGCGTTTTGGGCAAACAAAGTGAAATGGTGAGGTGAGATATGCCACGTAAATACTTGCAGAAGTCTGGAATGGTAAAAAATAAGTCTAAGCACAAGGCCAAAGCCAAGAAGAAGGCCAAAAAGAAATAGTGAATGTCGTCTCAAGATGATATTTTCGATGCGCTTACTCGCGACCAAATCTTTGTACTACGCTACGCCAGAGGGCGCGAGTTAGAGGCAGAGCGTTTTATTGCGGGCACGCTCAACGAAGTCATCAATCGTCTTGAGGAACAGCCGCTAACCGCTTTCGGCAGGGCAAGACTGCAAAGCCAAGCCCGAGACCTTTACGAGTACCTTAGAGAGTCCGGCTCCAGCTACGGGCAATCGCTAAAAAGCGATATGGTGCGCTTCGGCGGCTATGAGGCGGCTTTCAATCAGCGCGTACTGCAAAACAATCTACAGATAGACATTGGCACCCCCTCGCCTACGCAAATCCAGCAGGCGGCGTTTCTGGACGTTATGGGGCTAGAACCGTCACAGGGGTACACGCTGGGCGGCATGATTGACGAGTTTGGGCAACGCAATGCCAACACGATTACCAATATCATTCGGCAGGCCGCAGTATTAGGCGACACCACAGACGATCTCATCCGGTACATCCGAGAGATTGAGCCTATGCAGAAACGCAAGGCGGCGACTCTGGCGCGTACAGCCGTAAACCAGGTGTCAGTACAGGCCAGAAAAGAAACGCTAAAAGAAAACGATGATGTGTTGCTGGGCTATGAATGGGTGGCAACGCTAGACAGCCGCACATCATTGATTTGTATGTCCCGAGATGGGGTCATATACAAGGATTACGATAACGATCCGAAGCCGCCAGCGCACTTCAACTGCCGAAGCACCATAACGCCAGTGGTGAATCCCATATACGATTTGGGCAAGGATATTGTCGGGAAGCGACCAGCAAAGGGAAGCGCAGGCACAAAGCAGGTTTCAGCCGACCTAAATTACAACGATTGGCTTAAACGGCAATCTTCTGCATTTCAAGACAAAGTACTAGGCAAGGGCCGCGCTAAATTGTTTCGTAGCGGTATGCCGGTGACGAAGTTTGTAGATGATCGTGGCCGCACCCTCACGTTGCGGGAGCTAGGCGAGCTAGACAGCGATTTTAACGCCGGTTCAGTGCAAGACATTCTCGACCGATTAGATGAGCTTGGCGGCCCCATAAAGCCAGAGACGCCGAAAGCGCCTAACCTAACCACGTTCAGCAAGCCGAAACAGCCGCAGGGCGAAGTACGCATTACTCCAGCCGATCAAGTTCGCATCTTAGAGGCAGAGCAGGCCAAGACAAGGCTGAAAAACTGGGTGCAGAATAACGCCAAAGATGAGCGGCACTTTGCTTATACGCGATTCTCGGGCCGATCTTATTTCCCTACGGGTGATTGGAAAGAAATCAGCAAGCTAGATGACGATGTAGCGAGAGGCTTTGAATCCTGTATTGACGATATGGACGCTTTATGCGATTTATTTAACGTACCGCGTTTAAAAGGTATCCTGCCGATTAACGGTACGAGTACAATAGCGAACATGGGCGATGCCACGATGGGGCTAAACAACAGCTTGTTGCGCCGCAATTTGTTAGGGCTAGATGACAAATCGTCTTTTGCCAAAATCCGAGAGATAAACCAATGGACCAAAAAGACAAGGAAAAGCGCAGGCAAGACGGAATGGGCACGTGGCAGGCCGTGGACCATTGATGAATTTCTCGACAATGACTATGACCGCGCTCGCTCCACATTCTTTCACGAATTGGGGCATCACATACACCAAATGTACGGAACGAAAGCTAATCAGAAGTATTTCGGCAAAGACAGCACACCCATTGAGCTTTTGATGGTCAAGAAATACGGTAAATACACCACGTCTAAGAGGCATTCCCCAAGCCGCTACGGTGATACGAACACCAAAGAGTGGTTTGCGGAAAACTTCTCAGCCTACTTCATGAACAAGCGTGACAAGGTGGATGACCTGTTTCTCGACTTAATCGAAAGCATGATGAAAGGGGCGTATCCATGACTGCTGATGAAGCGTGGGAAAAAATTACAGAAATCACGAACAAAGAGCGCATTACTGAGAAAGACATAAAGACCGTTCGCGCTCTAATGAAATTCATGCCAGAGCGAGAGCAGGCGTGGATAGAGGAAGGGCTTTTCCTTGAGGAGAAGGCCAGAAAACGCGGCTGAGCCGCAAACTTGCTAACCAGAGGTGAAGCATGGATTTGCAAAATGTAGAACTTGATGAAGAAACCAAAAGCGCTATTGCTCAGCAGTTCAACGAACAGCTAGAAGCAAAGCTAAATGAAGAAACCGCAGGATTAAAGGCCAAGGTAGATGAGCTTTTAGGTGAGAAAAAGCGGGTACAGCAGGAGCGAGAAGAGGCCAGACTGCAGGCGAAGGCCGAGGCCGAAGAAAAAGCCAAGCGGGAAAATGATTACAAGCAGTTGTTTGAAGCGCAAAAGCAAGAGTCAGACAAACTGCGAGCGACCATTGAGAAGACGAACGAGGATATAAAAAACACGCAAACTAACACCCAAGCATGGCAGATTGCTTGACAGCTGACGAAAGACACCCAGAGGGCTGAGCTTTTGTCAGAGAAAATTAGCCAGAGGCTAACCATCATTGATGGGGAATTGCGGGTTACTGATGAGTCGGGACAGCTTACTGTCTCCAGCCCAGAAGAGCTTGCAAACACAATTCGCTCAAAGTACCAATTCCTTGTGGATGGCACTCAGGCGAGTGGCGGCGGGGCCGCAAGGTCAGACGGCAGGGCCGAAGAAAGACCAAAAGAAATCAGTCGATCAGAGTTTGATGCACTCAGTCACAATCAACGTGCCGAGTTCTTCAAATCTGGCGGCTCTGTTTTTGATGACTAATTTGGAGGCCAACAATGGCTAACGTATTGACTGATCTGGCGGCAGATATCTACAAAGCCGCAGACGTGGTAGGGCGCGAGCTTGTGGGCTTCATCCCTGCTTCTACTATCAACGCAAACGGTTCTGAGCGTGTAGCAAAGGGCGATGTGGTGCGAGCTTCATTCACCCGTTCTGCGAGCGCTGTAGACGTTTCAGAGTCTATGACTATTCCTGAAGGTACTGACCAGACGGTAGACAACAAGACCCTGAGTATCAACAACAGCCGCGCTGTACAGATTCCTTACACTGGTGAGGATATCCGACACCTTAACAACGGTATTGGATACGAGACTGTATACGGCGACCAGATCGCACAGGCTATGCGTACTCTCGTCAACGAGATTGAAGCTGACCTGTGGGAAGAGGCGTAGACCAGTGCATCACGCGCTGTCGGTACTGCTGGTACTACCCCGTTCGGGTCTAACTTTGATGAGATTTCTGATCTGCGTCAGATTCTTGCCGACAACGGTATGCCGATGAATGACGGTCAGGTATCGCTCGTTCTGAACACTGCCGCAGGCGCTAACTTGCGTAAAAACTCAACGCTCCAACAGGTTAATACCTCTGGTGGCGGTGATCTTCTGCGTCAAGGCGTTCTGCTTGACCTGATGGGTATGGCTGTACGCGAATCAGCACAAGTTAGCTTGCACACCAAGGGTACTGCTACTGGCTTGGATGCTAACGGCGGTGAGCCTGTCGGAGAGACTTCGATTGCTCTAGACGGCGGCAGTGGCGGCGCATTGTTAGCTGGTGATGTTGTAACTTTTGCTGGCGACAGCAATAACTACGTTGTAAACACTGGCTTTACTGCGGCAACTGGTACTGCTGTGATTGGTGCTACTGGTCTGCGTGAGGCTTTGGCTTCTGCAACCGAGATGACCATCGGCAATAACTACACGCCTAACATTGCTTTCCATCGTCGCGCTCTGGAGCTTGCTGTACGCGCTCCTGCCGTGCCTGAAGGCGGTGATTCGGCTGATGACGCACTGACTGTACAAGACCCTGTAAGCGGTCTGGTGTTTGAGGTACGAGTCTACAAGGGCTACCGCAAGACCATGATCGAAGTTGCCTCTGCATGGGGCGTCAAGGCTTGGAAGTCTGACTTCATTGCTACCCTGATGGGCTAAAGAGAGCAGGGGGCGCAAGCCCCCTTTTCCCTTGCGAGGATAAACATGGCGTTGATTGTAGAAGATGGAAGTGAAGTGACCGGCGCTAACAGCTATGTGAGCGTTGATAACTTTACCGCTTGGGCAGACGCTAGAGGAGTAACGTACCCAGCATTGCCAGAGCTTGAGCAAAAGATATTGCGAGCAATGGACTACATTGAGGCTTTATCGTTTGTAGGGCAAAAGAACACTGACACGCAGGCGCTTCAGTGGCCTCGGGCTTATGTCACGATTGACGGTTATTCAGTTGAATCTGACGAAATACCGCCAGAAGTGAAGATTGCAGTATACGAGGCGACCAAGATAGAGATTGATGGTGACAGCAAATTGACGGCTTCTGAGCGGGAAACCACAAAAGAGAAGATCGGCGACATCGAAGTTACCTATGCCTCTAGCGCAGGGATGAAGCGACAAACGCCAGCACTGACTAATGCTTTGAGAAAGCTCATTAGGTCAGTACAAGAAATCAGCCGCGTATGAGCTTTGACTATGTTCCGTTAAAGGCTTCAGCCACTACTCTGCTGACCAAATTCGGGCGGCAGTATACCTTTACGCGCACAACTGAAGGCGCATACAACGCTGGAACAGGCACGACCACCAACACCACTTCAACTTTCAAGAAATACGCTTGTCTTTTCGATTACTCCGACAGCGATTCAGCAGGCCTAACGGTAGAGGCTGGGGATCGGAGGATGCTCGCAGAGGGGCATTCTTATGAGGTGGGAGACACAGTTTCGATTGATAGCGACACATACCGCGTTATATCTATTTCGCAAAACCAGCCAGCGGGTACGGCTCTGGTGAGCAACTTGCAGGTGCGGAAATGAAAACGTGGAACCTCGCTATCAAAGACATATCTGAGTACCCAGAAAAGGCGGTTCGCGGAACTCTCCTGAGTATGGGTGCGAAGATTATTAAGCGAAGCCCTGTAGACACAGGCCGCTTCCGAGGTAATTGGCAGTTCACTCTAAACTCGCCAGCGCAGGGACAGCTAGCGACAACACAGCGCCCAGACGGAGAGTTAATGGCGACTACCCAAAAATGGGAGTCGGGCTTTACGTTCTACATGACAAATAACTTGCCCTATGGTGAGCGGCTTGAATATGGATGGTCGAGCCAAGCGCCGAGCGGCATGGTCAGGATCACACTGGCTGAATACGACATGATTATTCAGCAGGAGGCGCAGAAGTTGTGAGCACGACATTCAACGATGTGCAGGCCGCGCTAGACACTAAGCTAAAAACGCTGTCGGGTACGCCAGTGGCGTTTCCTAATGTGCCGTACAAGCCGCAGGCCGGAACAACGTATGTCAGAGCTAGCTTTTTGCCGGCAGAAACCGTGCAAGCGTCTCTGGGTGGTTCTGGAAAAGACGAAACTAACGGTATTTATCAGATTGACGTAGTTGCACCGAGAGGCAGTGGCAGGCCGCAACTGTTAGACACGGTGGCTGACTTGTTCAAGCGCGGGACCGTTTTGACGTACAATGATGTAACAATCAGGGTGCGCTCAGTGAGCATGGCACCCGCAATATTAGAGGACGAATGGTACTTTGTGCCAATCTCGGTCAACTTTCAAACATATACAGAGGCTAGATCATGACTATTGCAAATGGCGCACAGCACAGTCTGCACTACGTTGCCGAGACTACTTACGGCACCACCCCATCACCCCCGAGCTTTTCACCACTTCCGCACACCGGAACAACGCTCGCTGTCACCAAGGATGCCGTTGAAAGCGAGAAGATTCGCGGGGATCGTCAGGTAGAAGACTTCCGACATGGTAACAAGACCGTAGGCGGGGATATTTCTGCTGAGCTTGAATATGAGGCGTTTGACGACTTGCTAGAAGCGGCGCTTTGCGGCACATGGACTACAAATGTCCTCAAGGCCGGTACAACACGCCGATCTTTCACCATTCAGCGCAAGTTTGCTGATCTCGCTACACCGGAGTTCCACACTTACACCGGCTGTGAGGTTAATACGCTGGCGCTTTCGGTTGCGCCTAACTCCATGGTGACAACTACTTTTGGGATCGTGGGCAAGAATCTGAGCTTAGGAACATCAGCGATTGCGGGCTCTACTTTCGGCTCTGACGTGGGCAATAGCCCATTCGACTCATTTACGGGTTCAATCACTGAGGGCGGCTCATCAATCGCCACGGTAACGTCTATCGAGATGACCCTTGAGAACGGCATAGAGCCATTATTTTCTGTGGGTAGCCAAGTCACCAATCGACCTTCAATCGGGCGCTCACGGCTAACAGGGACGCTCACAACTTACTTTGAGAGCAAAGCTCTGTACGAGAAGTTCTTGAACGAAACCAGCAGTAGCATTGTGCTGACCTTGACCGATCCTGACGGCAATGACTATGAGATCGACTTCCCGAATGTGAAATATAACTCTGGACAGCCAGACGTTGCAGGCGAGGGCGCGGTGACTATCGCTATGGAATTTGTGGCGCTTTATGACAACACGGATTCCAGCCAGATCGTAGTAACTAGGACTAACGCGTAATGGAGCTATCGCAACTAGCCACGGCTGAAACACACCAAGAGGGCGCAGAGTGCAATATCTCTGACCCTCTTTCGGGACAGCCAACGGACGTTTACATAAAGATCATGGGCGCTGATTCCGCTAAATGGCGGGAGCAGAAGAAAAAGCAGACCAATGCGGTGCTTGAGGCTCGGGCCAACGGAAAGGCCGGCAGTATTGATTTTGACCAAATGGACGTGGATGCGCTGGTTGCGGTTACTCTAGATTGGCGCGGCATTAAAGCTGACGGGGAAGATTACGAATTCAGTAAAGCGAATGCTAAGCACTTATACGAAAACTCGCCATCTGTGGTGAGTCAGTTGCTGGCATTCTTGAGTGACGGGGCAAATGTTACCAAGGGCTGATAGACGATTTCCTGCAATACGGGCTGTGGTTTTTGTGGATGCACAGCAAGCCCGAAGGCTCGACCATCAGCCGGTACGATTCGCTAAAGCAGGTAGAGAAGTCAACAGGACGAACGCCGCCAGAGCTAGTGAGCGGGCCGCAGTTCAGACAAGAATTTGAATATGCGTGGCAGTTGTTTTGTACCATGCCAAAGCATAGCTATACGGAACTAGAGGCATACAGCAGGCTGACGGGTGTAATATTAAGCCCTTGGGAAGTTGAGGCCGTTATGGTTCTCAGTAGACAACGAGAGGCAGGCATCCAATGGCGACCGAAGTAGGCCAGTTAGTCCTAAAAGTAGACACCACAGGCGTTAAGAACGCCGAAGCCGCTGTCGAACGGCTCGGTGACGCCGCGCAAGACACCACCGCCAAAACAGAAAAAATGACCCAGCAAAGCCGCAAAAGTAATGTGGTTATGGGCGATTTTGGGCGCAAGGCTGGCATGGCTGGCGTACAGGTGGAGCAGTTAGCAAACCAAATTGCCATGGGCCAAAACCCGATGAGGGCGCTGGGCGTACAGGCCGCTGACTTAGGTTTTATTCTGGGCGTCCCGCTTCTCGGCGCTGTTGTTGGTATCGGCGCGGCTATCGGCAGTGTATTGATACCACAATTACTGAGCGGCGCTGACAGCACTGAAGAACTAATAGAAAAGTTCGAAGCTCTGGGGCTTGTATTCGCAGAGATGACGGCGGCACAGCAGGCTGTTTTCTTGATGGATATGAACGATCAGCTAAAAGAGTTGGACGAAAGCTCAGCTGAAGCCGCAGAAAAAATAGAACAACTGAACTTCAAGATGGGGCTACTGCAAGCAACATCACAGTTAGGCACAGGGTTATTTGGCGAGTCTGATAATTCTGAAGAAATCGCCGAAATGGAAGAGGAAATAACGCGCCTCAATGCCACAATAGACACTAATAACCAACTGCGCGAACGCTTGACTGAAACCTTAGAGAAAGAAACCGAAGCAGAGGAGGCGGCGCGAGAGGCCAAAGAGAAAGCCGAGAGAGTTGCAGAGAGGGCCGCGATACGCAGAGAACGCGAAATCGCTATGGCAGAGGCGCGGGTAGAGCGAATCATAGCGGCTAACGATA
>ERZ869936.2292-NODE-2292-length-11489-cov-4.290362_pt1 | contig 11489 bp, 11 predicted proteins | sample MGYA00520876_ERZ869936 | MGnify/ENA primary metagenome ERZ869936 (study PRJEB32218, sample SAMN09650985) | biofilter metagenome | isolation source: enrty point of leading RO module | place: Saudi Arabia: Thuwal, RO plant located on Red Sea | collected 2016-02-17 ... | reverse complement strand
GTCTCCCTCCTCGCCTACACGAACGGCATCCGCTGTCGGTTCGCGCATCCGGTGGGCGCCGCACTCTACAGGAAGCGGGCCACCACGACGGGCGTCATCGCAGGACTGCTGGCCGGGGCCCTGACGGCGTTCTTCTTCTGGCAGACGCCTGAGCTCAAGCCCTTCGACATGCACGAGGGAATCATCGGGCTGCTGGTCCACGTTCCGGTGCTTATCGGGGTGAGTCTGGCGACTCCGGCCCAGGACGAGGCCCACGTGCAGCAGTTCGTCCGGTGAGCGACGAGCGGCAGGAGGCTGCAGACGCCCGGCTCGACCGGCTCCGAACCGAGATCCGAGCGGTGGACGAGGAGCTCATCGCGCTCGTCGGTCGCCGCCGCGACCTGGTCCTGGCCATCGGACAAACGAAGCGGGAGCTGGGTCTTCCCGTCCTCGATCCGACCCAGGAGGCGCGGGTCGTACGAAGGGCCGCTGAGCTGGCCCGGGAGTTGGGGGTCGACGAGGAACTCACCCGGGACGTCATCTGGCGGATCATGAAGTCGGCCCGTGACGCACAGGAGGGGCGGACCCGCTGGGGTCCGCCCCTCCATGATGATTCGGCTTCGGGCGAGGGCTGAGCCCCCGCTTCGGCGCCAGGCGCGTACTAGTTGGCCAACGCGTCCACCACCTGGCGGCTGCCACCCTCGGGGATGCGCACGCCGTAGATCTCGTCCGGCGGTGTAACGCCCTGGATGAGGTGCGGGTTGAGGTCACGAATTACCTTCCTGTCGTCCTCCAGCGCGCGGGCTACCGCGGAGAGTGTTGTGTTGCCCGGGACGAAGACCGTCTCGTAGCGGTATGGCTTGATGGACTCGTCCACATGCGCGTTCGGGCCGGCCTCGGCGGCCAGCTTGGTGACGGCGATCATCTTCGGCACGTACTCCCGCGTCTCCCGCGGGAGGTACTCCTGAATCTTCCAGAAGGTGTCGTCGGCCATGACGCCGTCGCCGTGCCGCTTCACGATGCGCTCCACGCGTCCCGGTCCGGCGTTGAACCCGGCCGCCGCCAGGTACCACGATCCTCCGAAGCGCCCGTGGAGCCACTGTAGGTAGTCCAGAGCGGCATCCGTCGCCCGCACCGGGTCGCGGCGCTCGTCGACGTACTCGTCGACACGCAGCCCGTACTGCATGGCCGTGGGGCTCATGAACTGCCAGAGTCCCACCGCCGACACGCGCGAGACGGCGAAGGGAGAGAGCCCCGACTCGATGACCGGGATGTAGAGAAGCTCTTCGGGCATGTTCCGCTCCCTGAGCTTCGAGCGGATCATGTCGGAGAAGAGGGCCCGGCGCTCCATGAGCCGCTCGAACTCGAGCCGTCGGCTCGTCTCGAAGGCCTCGACCCACCGGTCGACGCGCGCGTTCGATTCCAGCGGCAACGCGCGGTTCGGAGCGTCTGTGACGTCGATGGCGTCGAGCATGGCCATCCGCTCGGCAGGATCGTCCTTGGTCCATGCGGCGGGAACGGCCAGCAGGGTCACCACCGTGAGCGCCTTCAACCAGTTGAGGCGAGATGCCCCGGAGAAACCGTCCTGCAACGACTCAGCGAAGGAGTCGGCGTTATCAGATCGGGACAAAGTCCCGCTGTTTGCTGGGGTAGACATGGTCCACCTCCTTTGTTGTCGCCCTCACCACCCATACTGCATATGGGGGGCCGGGGTTTCGAGAAACCCCAGGGGTGGGGGGGCGTTGATTCCGCGCTAATACCGCGCGGATGTCAAAAAGGTCCGGCCGGTGGCTTTCGCCCCGGATCCGGACCCTTTCGATGAGTCAGCGAACTATTCTGCTTCGTAGACCGAAACGACGTTCCGGGCGTGCATGCGCTCGAACTTCACTACACCCTCGATGAGGGAGAAGAGCGTGTCGTCACCGCCGCTGCCGACGATCCGGCGGGGGTGGAACTTGGTGCCGCGCTGACGGATGATGATCCCGCCGGCACGTACCGGCTGGCCGCCCGCGCGCTTCACGCCCAGGTGATTCGGATTGCTGTCTCGGCCGTTTCGGCTCGAGCCTACACCCTTTTTGTGTGCCATGACTGACTCGCTATCGAGAGGGTCGAGGCGCTAACCGAGCGCGACTTCTTCGACCCGGATCTCCGTGAAGTTCTGGCGATGACCCTGCTTCCTGCGGTAGCCCTTCCGGCGCTTTCGCTTGAACACGATCACCTTGTCTCCGCGTCCGTGGCGGATGACTTCGGCCTTCACCGAAGCACCTTCCACGGTCGGCGTCCCGACCTGGACGTTGTCCTCGCCGTCACCGGCGAGAAGCACGTGGTCGAAGGTCACCGACTCCCCGGGCTCGCTTTCCAGCGAGGGGATGCGGATACGAGCCCCGGGCTCGGCCCGGAACTGCTTTCCACCAGTCTCAAAAACTGCGTACATATCGAAATCCCAAGAGGGCTTCGGTCTTCGCTGCAGAGCGGTTAATTGTCGTAAAAGGCCCGTCGGCGGTCAACCCGTGGCACCACCGATCCGGTCTTCCGCGCTCTGAGGACGGCCCCGCTAGGCCGCGTACTTCTCCGTGACGTCGGTCTCCGCGGGGCCCGACAGCAGACGGAACTCGTCCAGGCGCATGAGGGGGTCGTCGCGAAGGCGAAGGTCCAGTCGCGTGCGCCCCTTGAGGCGCTTCAGGAGCTCGGGCTCCTCCTCCATGACCCGCAGCGCCACCTCGGGATGCACCCGGACGACGATGCTCTTCTCCTCGTTGGAGGCCGCGGCCCGCTTCAGGGTCCGCTCGATCTGCCGCACGACTGTGGCCGGCGTGTAGACGCGGCCGATACCCCCGCACGACGAGCACACCGCCGTGAGGGCATTGAAGATGGACGGCCGCACCCGCTGGCGGGTCATCTCCACCAGGCCGAGGTTCGACACCTCGAACGCCTTGGTCCGGGCCCGATCGCGCCCTAGATGACTTCGGAGCTCCCGCAGCACTTTGTCGCGGTTCTCCTGGGACTCCATGTCGATGAAGTCGACGACGATGATTCCGCCCACGTCCCGCAGTCGGAGTTGCTTGGCGATCTCGCGGGCGGCTTCCAGGTTCGTGCGGAGAATCGTCTGCTCCGGATCCTTCTTGCCCTTCCCGGTGAACCGCCCGGTGTTCACGTCGATGGAGACGAGGGCCTCCGTGGGCTCGATGACCACGCTGCCCCCGGACTTGAGGGGAACCTGTCGGCGGAACGCCTTCTGGATCTCCTCCTCTACTCCGTACTTGTCGAACAGGGGCTCCTGACCATTGTGCAGGTGCACAAGGTCCAGCAGCTCCTCGTCGACGGTACGGACGTAGTCGCTGATCTCCTCGTACGTCTTCTTGGAATCGACGCGCAGGGCCTCGAACTTGTCGCTGAAGAGGTCCCGGATGACTCCGCTGATGAGCGTCGCCTCCCGGTGCACCGCCGCCGGGGCGCTCTGGCTCCGGGCGTTCTCCTGGATGGACTGCCACCGCTCATGGAGGCGCTGGAACTCCCGCTCCAGCTTCTCCTTGGTGACCTCCTCACCGACGGTGCGGACAATGAGACCTCCGCTGTTCTTCGGAAGGATCTCCTGGGCCATCTTGCGGAGCTTCGATCGCTGGTCGCGGCCTTCGATCTTGCGGCTGATGCCCACACGCGACGAGTGGGGCATGTACACCAGGAATCGGCCTGGCAGGGAGATCTCCGCCGTGAGGCGGGGCCCCTTGGTACTGATGGCTTCCTTCGTGACCTGCACCAAGATCTCCTCGCCCTTCCTGATGTGATCCTGGATGGGCGGGAGCTTGCGGTTCCGGCGGCCGCGACGGCCCCCGTTCCCGTTTCCGTTTCCGTTGTCGTCGCCCTCATCGAGGACGAGGTCGGAGACGTGCAGGAAGCCCGCTTTCCCGGTCCCGATGTCGACGAACGCCGCCTGGATGCCGGGCAGCACGGCTTCGACCTTGCCGAGGAAGATGTCGCCCAGGACCCGATTCTGATCGGGTCGGTCGAACATCACTTCCACCAATTGATTCTCTTCACGGAGCGCGACCCACGATTCACGGGGGTTCGAGCTCACGAGGATTTCTCTCCTCACATCTTCTCCACTGTGTGGGTCGGTCCCCGTCCCTCACCGGGCACCGGGCGCGTCCCCTGTCTGCTCGCAGCCGAATGCTTCACGAGCAGAGCGGGCGACCGCCTGGTCTCCGGCGTCCTCGGGAGCGGCGACGGTGTCGGCTTCGATCAGAAGCCGCGCACCGCCCGCCCGCTGAGGGGCCGACGCTTCTTCGTCAGTTTGCTTCCATGCCGGCGGGCTCGAGAGCCTCCTCCGGCAGATTCTCCATCGGCGACTCGGTCAACACCTCGTCCAACAGCTTGCGGGCGATGACGAGTCGCTGAATCTCGTTGGTCCCTTCTCCGATCTCGCAAATCTTGGCGTCGCGCATCATGCGCTCCACCGGGTACTCGCTGGTGTATCCTGCGCCACCCATGACCTGGATGGCCGCGAGGGTGGCCCGCATGGACAGCTCGCTGCAGAAGAGCTTGGCCATGGCGGCTTGCTTTCCGAACGGCTGACCCTGGTCCTTGAGCCACGCCGCGTGGTACGTGAGATGCTTCGCCGCCTCGATGTCGGTGGCGATGTCCGCCAGCTTGAACTGGACCTGCTGGAAATCCCAGACCCGCTGTCCGAACTGCTCGCGGCCGCTGGTATAGCGGACGGCGGCTTCCAGGGCCCCTTCGGCGAGGCCCAGTGAAAGCGCCGCCACGCCGATGCGGCCGGCGTCCAGCGTCTTCATGAAGTTGATGAAGCCCTGCCCTTCGTCACCGAGGCGCTGGCTCTCGGGCACGAAGGCGTCTTCGAAGTGGAGCTCCCGGGTGTCCGAGGCACGCCACCCCATCTTGTCTTCCTTCTCCCCGGCGCGGACGCCGGCGGTGAAGGGCAGATCTTCACGGTGCCCCCATCCCAGGGCCTGGGCCCGCTCCACGTCCACGGTGGGCTTGCAGACGATGAAGCTGCTGATACCCTTCGCTCCCCGGCCCGGCTCCGTCACCGCTGTGGCCACGAAGATCTCTCCGACGCCGGCGTTGGTGATGAAGATCTTCGAGCCGTCGATGCGGTACCCGTCGTCCTCACGCACGGCGCGTGTCCGCGTCCCAGACGCGTCGGATCCGGCGCCAGGCTCCGTGAGGCCGAAGCCGCCGAGGACTTCGCCTCGAGCCAGCGGCGGGATGAAGCGTCGCTTCTGCTCCTCGGTGCCGAAGGAGAGGATGGGCGAAAGGCCCAGGGTGGTGTGGGCGGACACGGTGATGGAGTGACTCGCGTCGAACTTGGCGAGCTCCTCCACCACGAGGATGTAGCTCAGGTAGTCGAGGCCCTGGCCACCGAGCTCCACGGGAACGGGGATACCGAACAGCCCCATCTCCGCCATGGCCTTGGCGTTCTCCCACGGGAACTCGCCGCTTTCGTCCAGATCCCGGGCCACCGGTTCGATGGCCTCCCGAGCGAAGCGGTTGACCCGCTCGACGAGGGCGACGTGGTCGGGGGTGAGATATCGATCCATCAGGCAGGAATATCCGATTCGAGGCTGCGCGCGCACCGAAATCCGGCGCGGAAGGCGCCAGCGGCGCGCCATCAGTACAAAATAGCGCAAAATGCGTCCCAGGAGGCGCGCCGTGTTCGTGCCACGGGCCCCTACCCAGGTGCCGAGGATTCAGACACCTCGGCCCTTCCACGGTTCCTGCCGACGTCGCCCCGGGCCCGACGCCTTGCCGTCCTCGTCGGACGGGAGTAATATGCATCTTGCATATGCTAAATGCATAATTCGCCGACCCTCACCGACATCTTCCATGACGACGCGCGATCCAGGGCACGCCGAAGCCCCCATGAAGCCGGTCCACCACATGATCCTTCTGCTCCTCGCCGAGGAGCCCACCTACGGCGTCGAGCTCATGGACCGCCTCGAGGCCCGGTCGGAGGGCGCCGTGCGCCTGAACCCCGGGTCCCTGTACCGAACCATCGCCAAGCTCGTCGACGACGGACTCGCCGAGCCGCTGGAGGAGGCGTCGGGCCCGGAGGGGACCGGGGCTCCCCGGAAGGTCTACGGCGTCACCGATCGGGGCCGTTCCGCGCTCCGCGCCGAAGCCCGACGCCAGGCCGTCCTCCTCGACGCTGCCCGCGCGTTGGACCTGGTGGAGGAGACGCCGTGAAGCGAGTCGACCGGGTGACTCGGCTGTTCCGCGCCCTCACGTGGCTCTACCCGCCCTCCCATCGCCAGGTGTACGGGGCCGAGATCGTGTCGGCATCGAAGCATCGGTGGTCCCGACCGGCCGCGACGCTCTCGAATCGCACGGCGGTTCGTGTCGCTGTGGTCTGGGGGGCGGCGGGCGTGTGGCATGACCGTCTCCGGGGTCCCGGCGGAGCCCTCTCCGGCGGATGGCTCCTCGACGGTCGATTCGTCCTCCGCTCGCTCTGGAGGAGCCGGGGGTATGCGGCGACGGCCGTCCTCGTCCTCGCCTTCTCCGTGGCCGCGGCCACCACCGTGTTCAGCTTCGTGCGGGGCACCCTCATGGCCGCGCCTCCCTACCCCGATCCCGAAGAGGTGCTCGTGGTGTGGGGGAGCAACGTGGAAGACGGTCAGCTTCGCGACGTCGTGTCCGGACCGGCCTACCTCGAGCTCCAGCGCCGGACGACGACGTTCGACCACATCGCGGCCTTCCACCATGACGCTGCCTACCTCCTCGCGGACGGCGGGCGGCCCGAAGTGCTGGACGCGGTGGAAGCGAACGCCGATTTCTTCCCGGCTCTCGGGGTCCAGGCCGCCATGGGGCGCGTCTTCGGCGAGGAGGACCGGATGTCGGGCGCGGCGCGAACCGTCATCGTCACCCACTCGTTCTGGCGCAACCGACTCGACTCGGACCCCGACGTCATCGGCACGACCCTCCCCTTCGAGGGCAACGCCCGAACCGTCATCGGCGTCCTTCCCGAGGGCTTCGAGTGGCTGGCCCCCGCCCCGCTCTTCATTCCGCTGCGCGACGACGTGCTCGCGGCCGACAATCCGGGACGCATCCACTACAACGTCGTGGCCAGGATGGCCGACGGCGTGACCATCGCCGATGCGTCCGCCGACGTCGCCCGGGTGGCCCGGGACTTCACCGACATCTACCCCGGCTTCGAGGGGTGGTCGTTCCACGCCGAACGCTTGCACGAAGTGACGGTAGAGGCGGTCCGGGCGGTGATCCTCGCGCTGGCGGCCACCGTGTCGGTGGTGCTGCTCGTGGCCCTGGTCAACCTCACCACGCTGTTCCGGATCCGGGCCCTGGCCCGCTCCGCCGAACTCGGCGTCCGTCGAGCCCTGGGCGCCGGCTGGGCGAGGGTGGCCCGCATCCTGGCCATGGAGACCACGCTCCTCGCCAGCCTCGGCGCCGGCCTCGGTCTCGCTCTCGCCCCCGTTCTCCTGAATCGGGTCACCCAGATCGTGCCCGAGTGGATTCCCATTCCCGAGTCGGCGTCGCGGGTGCCGGCCCTTCAGGCAGACCTCGACCCCGGCGTGGCCCTCACCGCCTTCCTGGTGGCGGTCGGGGGCGCCTTGGTCCTGACTCTCCCGAGCCTCTCCACGGCGCTGCGTGGCGCAGACCCCCGGGGGTCGAGGGGGGTGCACGGAACCATTCGCGGGACGCGGCTCCTGGTGGGGATCGAGATCGCCGTCGCCACCGCCCTGTGCGTGGGTGCCAGCCTCATGGTACGCAGCGCCGACAACCTTCTGGCCGTGGATGTGGGCCTCGAGCACGAGGGCCTTCTCACCCTGTACTACGGGGACACATGGGGAGAAGACCCCGAGGGCCGGACCACCTACTACCGCCGGACCGTCGAGGCCGTGCGTGCCATTCCCGGAGTGCAGGCCGCAGGTGTCATCGACTACATCGATTTCCAGGCCGAGGACGACTTCGCCCGCATCTACTTCCTGGACCGTTCTCTCCAGCCCACACGGGACGTGCGGGAGGAGTGGCGGCGTGTGGACGAGGGCCTCTTCGAAGCGGCCGGCATGCCCATCGTTGCGGGGCGCGGCTTTCGCTCCGACGACTTCTCCGGCACGCCCAACACCGCGGTGGTCAACGAGGCCTTCGCCGAGAAGCATTGGCCCGGCGGGTCACCCGTCGGCGCCATGGTGAGCACCCACGACGAGGCGTACCGGGACATGCAAGTGGTGGGTATCGTCCAGGACGTCCGCTCCCTCGGGCCCGCGGCTCCCCCACCGCCCATGCTCTACGTGCCTCTCCAAGGCAATCCACGAGGCACCATGGGCCTGTACGCTCGCGTGGCAGGCAACGTCATCGGGTACGTGCCTGCGCTGCAGGAAGCCGTCTGGTCCGTGGACTCGTCCCAGCCCATCGCCGGTGTGTGGCCCATGTCGGCCTTCGTCGACGCGTGGGTCGCCGTGCCCAGGGCGGCGCGGTCGCTGGTTCTGGCCCTGGCCGTCCTCACGCTCCTCCTCGCGGCCGTCGGGGTGTTCGGCATCGTCGCGTTCCTCGTTCGAACCCGCCGGTCCGAGTTGGGCGTGAGGCTTGCCCTGGGTGCCAGTCCCGACCGACTCGAGCGCGACCAGATGAACGCGGTGGTGGGGATCGTGGCCGTGTCGCTCATCGCCGGCGTGGTGGTCGGGGTCGTGGCTGCCCGGGCCGCCCAGGGACTCCTCTACGGGGTCCCGCCGCTGGACCCCATCTCCGTGGTGGTGGCGGTTCTGGCAACCAGCTCCGCGGCGCTGCTGGCGAGCTACCTCCCTGCCCGCCGCGTCGGGCTCATCGATCCGGCGGAGGCCATGCGGGCGGAGTAACGGCTACGGGGCTTCCATCTCGTCCACGAGCACGGCCACGATGCCTTCGAGCTTGGCCGCCTCACGTCGAACCATCGCACCATACACCACGCGCAGGACCATGAAGACGGCGGGGACGAGGAGCAGGCTGATCACCATCCCGATGGCGACGGCCTCGTCCGCAGCCGTGATGAACCCGACGGCGCTCAGGACCGCGGTGAGCGACAGGGGCAGCCCGAACAGAAGGTTCGTCAGACCCGCGAGGTTGGACCCGGCCCGGATCTTCGTGCCCCCGTCCGCCGGAGCGATGGTGACGTACTGATCCACCGTCTCCGAGCCGCCCGACCACTCCACGGACCCGTGGATCTCCGCGGCCTGTCCCTTCTTGCCCATTCCGCTCCGTACCAGGGCCAGGAGCTCGGTCGCATCGCCTGGATCGAGCGGGGCCCGGGCGAAGCCTTCGACGTCAACCGATCGTGGGCCACCGAGGAGTCCGCCTCGTTTCGGGGGTGGTGGCCGGCGGAGCGAGCGGGCCGCCTGATCCACGGCCTGAGGCGCGATGCCCACCTCTTCGCCGATGGCCTTGAGCTCGGCCAGGGACACGCCCTCCGGCGACGCCCCTCCCCCCGCCCGGTCGACATCGACGGCGCGGCGAAGGATCTCCCTTGCCTCCTCGTCGGAGTAGCGAGGACCCCCGTCGTCGGAACCGTTCACCCGGCCCTCAGTTCCCGTTGTCCATGTCGGCTGTGATGAGCCAGTGTCCCTGGGCGTCGCGGCGAAGCGTGAGAACGAACTTGCCCCCGTCCGGGCTCCCCTCCCGGTTCGAATATCCGCCGAGGATGTATCCCACCGACCCTTCTACGGCGTAGTCGAAGGCCCGCAGGTACAGCGGCCCGCCCGACGTCGCGTACGCCTCCTGGATGGCGGCTCGGCCTCTCGCGGGCGGGTGGCCGGGCCGGAGCACATACCCGTCGGGCGCGAAGAGTTGGGCCAGGGCCGCCGCGTCGCGGTTGCGCCACCCTTCCTCGTAGTCGCGCAGCACCCGGTCGAGCTCGGGCGGCAGGACGATCGTAGCGGGAAGGGCATTATCCGCCGCGGCCGTTTGGGCGACCGCGGGGCTGCCAACCACCAGGAGGGCCACCAGCGCGAACACCAGCCCGACCGTCCGTTTCCACGACATGCGCATCTCCTCCTCCCACCGATTCTCGTTCCCCGAAACGTACGGCCCTTCCCTCGGAAGCGTCACTCCCACCGGAAGACCCGGGCGGAGACCGCCGTGAGCACCCCGACGATGGCGGGCAGGGCGGCGGTACTCCCCAGATGCCAGCCCGCTCCATCCCACACACTTTCCAGCAGGGTGACCGCGTGGGTCGTGGGCAGCAGCAACGCCAACTCCCGTAGCCCCGAGGGGAGGGCGTCTACAGGGAAGAAGAGCCCCGAAACGGCGATCATCGGGTACAGCAACGCCGCGGTGATGGGCTGAGCGAAGCGGGCCGTCGGGACGATGCTGGCGATGATGAAGCCCAACGAGAGGATGCTGAGCGTGCCCAGGAGAAGGGCGAGCGTGAAGCTCACCAGATCGACGTCGAGGGCGCCGGGAATCACCTGCCGCCCCGCCAGGACGAGCAGCACGAGTCCGAGCACCGTGAAGGCGAGCTTCACGAACACGTGGGCGGAGAGGATGGTCACCGGTGAAAGAGGCGTGGCACGCAGGCGCTTCAGGATCCCGCTCTCGCGATAGATGGCCATGATGGCCACCAGCGAGAGGACAGCACTCACGGCGATGAAGAGCACGGCGAGAACAGGAATGTTGAAGGGAGCCTCTTCGAGCCCCGCTGCCCCGGCATCACCCCGGGCGAAGACGCCTCCGAGGGCCACGAAGAGCAGCACCGGCAGACCCAACGTTCCGAAGAGGCCCATGGGCTCGCGCACGAAGACCTTGGTCTCCACCCACGTCAGCTTCCAGAAGCCCCTGAGCATGGTCAGTCCCGGATCCCGTGACCGGTGAGCTTCAAGAAGACGTCTTCCAACGTCGGCGTCTCCGTGCGGAAGTTGGTGACCTCCACGCCGTGCTGGGCGATGGCCTGGACGACGTGGGTCACGAACCGCGCACCGACACCTCTCGCGGTGTGGCGCCGTCCCTCCGTCGACACATCGATCACGTCGTCCAGGCCGCTCAGCGCGGGCGCGACGTTCGGGCTCTCGCTTGCGACGACGGCGGCGTGCTCCGGGCAGTGCCGGTGGACCAGCTCGGGGGGCGTACCCAGTTCGATGAGTCGTCCGTGCTCGATGATCCCCACTCGGTCGCAGAGGCGCTCCGCCTCTTCCATGAGGTGGGTGGTGAGAAAGACCGTCTTGCCGCGCTCTCGGATGGAGGTCACCAGGCCCCAGATGGCCCGTCGCGCCTGGGGATCCAGGCCCGTGGTAAGCTCGTCAAGAAAGACCACGTCGGGTTCGTGGATGAGGGCCAGCGCGATGAAGAGCCGCTGCTTCTGGCCGCCCGAGAGCGTCATGAACCAGGCGTCGCGTTTCGATTCCAGCCCCAGGCTCGATAGGAGATCGGCCGGATCCACCACGCTCGGATAGAGCGATGCCCACAGATCCACGGCCTCCCACACCTTGATGCGCTTCTGGAGCTGGGCCTCCTGGTACTGGACGCCGATGCGGCGCCTCAGCTCCATGGCATCGCCCCGGGGGTCGAGG
>ERZ869936.2291-NODE-2291-length-11490-cov-5.208483_pt1 | contig 11490 bp, 10 predicted proteins | sample MGYA00520876_ERZ869936 | MGnify/ENA primary metagenome ERZ869936 (study PRJEB32218, sample SAMN09650985) | biofilter metagenome | isolation source: enrty point of leading RO module | place: Saudi Arabia: Thuwal, RO plant located on Red Sea | collected 2016-02-17 ... | reverse complement strand
TGCTCCCGGGATGTCTGGCGTCGTCGCGCCCTGTGCCGGCGTGAGCGCGGGTGTCGGGCGCGTCCACGGGCGAGCCGTGATGGTGGTCGCCAACGATGCGACCGTGAAGGGCGGCACCTACTACCCGATGACGGTCAAGAAGCACCTGCGGGCGCAAGAGATCGCGGCGGAATGCCGGTTGCCCTGCATCTACCTGGTGGATTCGGGTGGCGCGAACCTGCCCAATCAGGACGAGGTATTTCCGGACCGGGATCACTTCGGGCGGATCTTCTACAACCAGGCGCAGATGTCCGCGAAGGGCATTCCGCAGATCGCCGCGGTGATGGGGTCTTGTACCGCCGGTGGAGCCTATGTGCCCGCGATGTCGGATGTCTCGATCATCGTCAGGGAACAGGGGTCGATCTTTCTGGCCGGGCCGCCTTTGGTGAAGGCGGCGACAGGCGAGGTGGTGAGTGCCGAGGACCTAGGCGGCGGCGACGTGCACACGCGGCTGTCGGGCGTTGCGGACTACCTGGCCGAGGACGACGCGCATGCGCTGGCGCTGGTGCGCGAGGCGGTGCGGCATCTGAACCGGGCGCGGCCCGCGCCGGTCGATTGGCAATCGCCCGAGCCCCCGGCCCATGATCCGGACGAGATGCTGGGCGTCGTGCCGGCGGATCTGCGGACGCCCTATGACATTCGCGAGGTGATCGCGCGGATCGTGGACGGATCGCGGCTGGACGAGTTCAAGGCGCGCTATGGCGAGACGCTGGTCACCGGGTTTGCTCATATCGAGGGGTGCCCGGTGGGGATCGTCGCGAACAACGGGGTTCTGTTCGGAGAGAGCGCCGAGAAGGGCGCGCATTTCGTCGAATTGTGCTCGCAGCGGCGGATCCCGCTGGTGTTCCTGCAGAACATCACGGGGTTCATGGTGGGGCGGAAGGCCGAGAACTAGGGGATCGCGCGGGCGGGCGCCAAGATGGTGACGGCGGTGGCGACGACGGCGGTGCCGAAGGTGACGATGGTCGTCGGCGGCTCGTTCGGGGCCGGGAATTACGGGATGGCGGGGCGCGCCTATGGCCCACGCTTCATGTGGTCCTGGCCGAATTCACGCATCAGCGTGATGGGCGGCGAACAGGCCGCCGGCGTTCTGGCGACGGTCCGGCGCGAGGCGTTGGAGCGGAAGGGCGAGGACTGGAGCGCCGAGGCCGAGGCGGCGTTTAAGCGTCCGAGCATCGAGATGTTCGAGCGGCAGTCGCATCCGCTTTATGCCAGCGCGCGGCTTTGGGACGACGGGATCGTGGATCCACGCAAGGCCCGCGAGGTGTTGGCCTTGTCGCTGGGGGCTGCGCTGAATGCGCCGATCGGGGAGACGCGCTTCGGCGTGTTCCGAATGTGAGGTGCGGGGCCGGTCTCGGGGGGCATCGAGCCCCCGCTCGCCCGCCGATCCGCCGGTGCGGACCGGATGCGTATTTTCGGCAAGATGAAAGAACGACATGATGGCGTCCTTCGACAAGGTATTGATCGCCAATAGAGGCGAGATCGCGTGTCGGGTCATCGGGACCGCCCAGAAGATGGGGCTGGGGACCGTTGCTGTCTATTCCGACGCCGACCGCGGCGCGCGGCATGTGGCGCTGGCCGACGAGGCGGTCCGGATCGGGGGCGCGGCACCGGCCGAAAGCTATCTGAAGGGCGATGCGATCATCGCGGCGGCACGGGCCACCGGCGCGGGCGCGATCCATCCGGGCTACGGGTTTCTGTCGGAGAACCCCGACTTCGTGGAGGCGGTCGAAGCGGCGGGGCTGGTCTTTGTCGGGCCGTCGGCCAGGGCCATTCGCGCGATGGGGCTGAAGGATGCGGCCAAGGCGCTGATGGAGGAGGCCGGTGTGCCGGTGGTGCCGGGCTATCTGGGGGCCGATCAGGAGCCGGGGCATCTGGAGGTCGAGGCGGCCGAAGTGGGCTATCCGGTTCTGATCAAGGCGGTCGCGGGTGGCGGCGGCAAGGGGATGCGCAAGGTCACGCGGCCCGAGGATTTCATCGACGCGCTGGAGCGCGCCAAGGCCGAGGCGCGGACGGCCTTCGGCAATGACGCGGTACTGATAGAGAAGTTCGTCGAAAAGCCCCGGCACATCGAGGTGCAGGTCTTCGGCGACGGGGCGCGGGCGGTGCATCTGTTCGAGCGGGACTGTTCGCTTCAGCGCCGTCATCAGAAGGTGATCGAGGAGGCGCCCGCGCCGGGCATGACGCCCGAGATGCGGGACGCGATGGGAAAGGCCGCGGTGCGGGCGGCTGAAGCCGTCGGATATGCGGGCGCCGGGACGGTCGAGTTCATCGTGGATGCCTCGGAGGGGCTGCGGCCGGACCGGTTCTGGTTCATGGAGATGAACACGCGCCTTCAGGTCGAGCATCCGGTCACCGAGGCGATCACCGGGGTCGATCTTGTCGAGTGGCAGTTGCGCGTGGCGGCGGGCGAGCCGCTTCCGGTGGCGCAGGCGGACCTTGTGATCCGGGGCCATGCCATCGAGGCGAGGCTTTATGCCGAGGATGCGGCGGCGGGGTTTCTTCCGGCGACGGGCGTTCTGGAACACCTGGTGTTTCCCGATCGCGCCCGGATCGACACCGGCGTCCGACCCGGGGACAGGATCACGCCGCATTACGATCCGATGATCGCGAAGATCACCGTGCACGGGCCGGATCGGGGGGCGGCGCTGCGGCAGATGGCGTCGGCGCTGGATGGAACCGAGGTGGCCGGGACGGTCACGAACACGCGCTTTCTCAGGCGGCTTGTCGACCATCCTGCCTTTGTCGCGGGGGATCTGGATACCGGGATCATCGACCGCGACCTCGCCATGCTGACCGAGGAGGCGACGCCGAGCGACGAGGCGATTGTCCTTGCCGCTGTGACGGCGCTTGGCCCTGAGACGGGCACGATGGCCGGGTTCACGCTGTGGGAGCCGCTGCGGCATCATGTCGATCTCGACGGCGTTCCTGTGGAAGTAATCCCGGTGCCGGGCGGGGCCGAGGCGGTCCATGCCGGTCGTCGGTGGCATCTGTCGCGGGATGGTGGCGGCTGGCGCATCGACGGTACGAAATCGCCGCTTCGCGCCGTGCGCTTGTCCGACCGGGTCGAGGTTTTCGGCCGGGGCGGCGGACGCTTCGCCCTGAGCGATGCGCTGGACAAAGGACACGACGCCGGGTCCGGCAATGCGGTCGAGGCACCGATGCCCGGCAAGGTCATTGCAGTCTACGTCTCGGCCGGCGCGCGGGTCGAGCAGGGGCAAAAACTGGCGGTGCTGGAGGCCATGAAGATGGAGCATGCGCTGACATCCCCGAGAGACGGCGTGATCGCCGAAGTGCTTGTGGCCGAAGGCAACCAGATCGAGGCGGGTGCGCCGGTGGTGCGTCTTGTGGAGAGCGGGACGTGATCACCTTGCATCATTGCCACCAGACGCGGTCGATGCGTGTGCTGTGGCTGTTACACGAATTGGGTGCCGAGTTCGATCTGCGCGTGCACCCCTTTGACAAGTCGCTGCGTTCGCCGGAGTACCTGACGATCTCGCCCGCTGGCCGCGTTCCGGCGCTGGAACTGAACGGCGAGGTGCTGTTCGAATCGGGCGCCCTTCTTCAGGTTCTGTGTGCCCGGTTTCCCGAGACGGGTCTGGGGCGCGCGCCTGACGATCCCGATTGGCCGGAATGGCTGGTCTGGCTGCATTTCGCCGAAACGATCTCGCAGCACACGGCGGCGCTGACCCAGCAGCATATGGTGCTTTACGAGGACGCCATGCGCTCGCCGATCGTGATGAAGCTGGAGGCGGCGCGCATCGGCAAGTGCTTCGATGCAATCGAGGCGCGGCTGTCGACGCCGGTTGAAAACCGCGATCATCTGCTGACGAGCGGATTTTCGGCGGCGGATGTCGCCGTCGGTCAGGCGGTTTACATGGCGCGGCATTTCGTGCGTCTTGAGGCGTGGCCGGAGGTGTCGGCGTGGTACGCGCGGGTGACCGACCGGCCCGCTTTCGTCGCGTCCCTGCCGCCGGACGGCGCGGAGCGTCTTTACGGTCGGGACTTCTATGAGGCGTGGGATGGGTGAATTCGTCGAAATCGTCGAGGTCGGGCCGAGAGACGGACTTCAGAACGAGGCGCGTGCCATTCCGGTGGCCGAGAAGGTGGCGCTGATCGACCGGCTGTCGCAGGTCGGGTTTCGCCGCATCGAGGCGGCCAGTTTCGTCTCGCCCCGATGGGTGCCGCAGATGGCCGGGTCCGCCGATGTCATGGCGCGGATCAGACGCGCGCCGGATGTGGTCTATTCGGCTTTGACCCCGAACCTGCGCGGCTTCGAGGAGGCGCTTGACGCCGGTGTCGACGAGGTGGCGGTCTTTGCCTCGGCCTCGGAGGGGTTCAGCCGCGCGAACATCAATGCGACGATTGCGGAAAGCCTGACCCGGTTCAGGTCAGTGACAGACGCGGCGGGCGCTGCCAACATGCCGGTCAGGGGGTATGTCTCCTGCGTGGTCGATTGTCCCTATGAAGGCCCGGTCGAGCCAGCAGCGGTGGCGGATGTGACGGCCGAGTTGTTCGCGATGGGCTGTCACGAGGTATCGCTGGGAGATACCCTTGGCCGCGCCACCCCCGACCGGGTCGATGCGATGCTGGCCGCGGTACTGGACGTCGCCGCGCCCGACGATCTGGCCGGTCATTTCCATGACACCGCGGGCCGTGCGGTCGAGAACGTCATGGTGGCGATCGAGCGCGGTCTGCGCGTCTTCGACGCAGCCGTCGGCGGACTTGGCGGGTGCCCCTATGCACCGGGCGCTGCGGGAAACGTGGCGACGGGCGCCTTGGCGGAGGCGCTGGAGGCGCGGGGCTTCGAGCATGGGCTGGACCTTGGCGTTCTGGCCGAGGCGGCAGCACTGGCGCAGGCCATGCGCGGCGCGGCCTTGTCGGGAGAATAGGGTCTATCGGCATTGCCCGGCGCTCAGGGATTCTTCATCACTTCCGGATAGACCGGTCCGACGGCGGAATAACCGGAAGGGAATCGGATGATCGGAGCAGTTGGGACCCAGATGCAGGCAGCCGAGGCGAAGGGCGCCGGCAAGGGCGCTCAGGCCGTCGGCCAGCAGGCGAAGGCGGCGGTTGCGGTGGCGCGAGAGGCAGGGGTCGATGGGCCTCGTAACGCGCAGGGTATCGCGGCGTCGGCGGTGGCGCGCGGGATCGACCCGGCGAGCCTTTTCGCAGGTCAGGTGGCCGAACCTGCGGATGTGTCGGGTGCGGAGGCTGTCGCTCAGGACGATGTCGCTCTGTTGGCTCTGGATAGTCCGGTCGGGACGGGCGCAGCGGCGGAGGCGGATCCCACGGGGAACGAGATTGGTAAGGTGTCGGATTTCGCCCCAAAGACCGAGTTGGTGATTTCGGAGGACCCGGCGGTTGCACTGTTGCTGAATGGCGGCTTGGACGAGGAAGCGCGGGCGTGAGACCTGGGCCCGGGCCTTGTGCTCGATGGGGTGCGTGATTTTGGCGGGGGGGCCGGACTTGCAAAACGCCGCATGCCCGGCGTCATGGTGGCGTTGACCATGCCATTCGCTGGCAGTAGGTAGGGCGAAACACATTCGCGAGCGCGTCTGCGCGCCCAGACGGAGGCACGGCCTTGGACGATATCCTGAGAGAATACCTGCCGATCCTGGTCTTTCTGGGACTGGCCGTAGGTCTTGGGCTGGTCCTGATCCTTGCCGCCGTGGTCGTGGCGCCGCGCGATGCCGATCCCGAGAAGCTTTCGGCCTATGAATGCGGGTTCAACGCCTTTGACGACGCCAGGATGAAGTTCGATGTCCGGTTCTATCTGGTCTCGATTCTGTTCATCATATTCGACCTGGAAATCGCGTTCCTGTTTCCCTGGGCCGTCGCCTTCGGCGGTTTGAGCGATGTCGCATTCTGGTCGATGATGGTGTTCCTGGCCGTTCTGACGGTCGGCTTCGCCTATGAATGGAAAAAGGGCGCGTTGGAGTGGGAGTGATCCCGAGGCGCGCGCATTGCCAGTGACAGCACGGTGATCGGCCGCCTTCTCGGGGGGGGGGGGGCTGGACGGGCCGGGATAACCGGCGCGTCGGGCGGCGGGGGAGCAGTGTTGCGTTGGGCGGGGGTCCTTGGGCGGGCTGCTTTGGCTGCCGGGCTGTGGCCGTGTCAGCTTGGCCGCGGCGCCAGCGGAAACATGCTCCTGTGACGGCAGAGGGATTCGGCGAGGGACACCGGCGCTTTGACGAGGGGAGGATCGACCGCGTTGATCTGCGGTAACGACGTGTCTCGACGCGCTTGAGTGGCACTCCGTTTTGGACGGGGCGAGGGCGGGGCGGTCGGTCCGTAGGGCAGCGGAACCGCCGGTACTTGACTCGGGAGAGACCTGTTTAATCGGCGAAGTCCATCCTGACGTAGACGGTGGCGAATGCGACCTCGGGCTGACGTGTTGGGGCGCCGTGCTGTCTGGCGTGGTGACAGATTCCCGGTGCGTGGGCAGCAACTTGCCTGGTGTGGCAGCCGAGCCGCCGGCACTTTGACCCGGTGTAGAGACATCTGTCCGGCGCAGACGATGGTGACCGAGGCGAGGGGAAGACCGATTGGGCGTTAAGCTGCGATAAAGTCGTGTCTCGGTGTGCTTGAGTGGCACTCCGTTTTGCACGGGGCGAGGGCGGGGCGGTCGGTGGTCAGGGGCACCTTGGGGACCTGACTCGGAAAACACACCTCTGTTCGGCGCAGACCGTCGTGAGGTAGACGGCAGGCGATGCCGACCGCACGCCGGTCCGGCGCCTGCGTTCGGTCAATAGGGCAGCGGCACCATCAGCACCATGACGCGGTAGAGATAGGCGATACCGGCGAGGAACATCGCGACATAGACGAGAGCGATGGTGAGAATTCGCCAATCCCGTCGCCCATCTGTCCACTTGCCGAGGAGATCGGCGATGATCACCCCATGCAGCAGATAGGCGCAGACGATCGTCTGCCACGAGAAATTGCCGTGGATCTCGCGCGGTCCGGTCTCGGTGATCAGGGAAAACAGCACCAGACCCGCCGCCATCAGGAGCCACGCATAGACCAACCATGCCGTTCGCGCGGGGCGGAAGCCGAGCACGAGATAGAGGATCGGCGCGAGGAACGAGATCACGACCGAGAGCGGGATGTACTTGGCCGGCACGAAATAGCCCCAGACTGAAAACGGTCTGATCGCGATGCCGGACTCCTCCTGGTGAAACGATCCCTGGTTCAGGTGATAGACGGCGATGTAGAGGCCAGCGGTCACCACGCCGCCGAGCACGATCGGTCTGAGGGCCGTCAGGGGACGGTCGATCCGGCGAAACCGGGCGAGAACCCAGAGCGTCGTGGCTGGTGCGTAGGCGAAATAGAACGATGGTTTGATCAAAAGGCCGATCACCACCAGAACGGAGATCATCGCCACGTGGCGTGTCGTGCCGTCTTCGAGGTCGCGCGCCTGCAACATGAAGGCGCCGAACGCGAAGGGCATCAGGAAGATGGTCGTCGAGTTGTGCCACACGTTCGGGGTGATGTTGCCCAGGTAATAGGCGTTGTTGAGGCCGAGGATGTAGGTGACGGGAAGGGCGAAGGCGAAGAGAAGCACCGTCGTGGCGGCCATGTTCGCCACCGTGCCGAGCCGTGGCGCGAGGCGGATGAACAACTCGGTCGTCAGAAACGCCTTCAGCCCGACGGCGGCGGACAACAGGATCGTCGTCGACAATTCGAGTTGAGTCGTGTCGCCGATGAGCCAGCCGAACAGGCCGAGGACGTAGAAATAAAGGAAATTCGGCGGCCAGTCTATTTCGCCTTCCCAAAGCGCCGCGGCGACGGCGGTGTGCGTGATGTTGTCGGACGCCGTCTCCCGGAAGGCCGCGAAGATGGGGGCGGCGATCAGCGCGATGAGCAGGCTGTAGACGACGCGGAGGATCAGGTCCTTCCGCGCGTTGCGCGATGTCTCCGATCGCGTGCGGGATCGGGGGTGCCATGCAGCGGTTGTGTCGGGCATCGGATCGCCGTTCGGGTCTTCGGTTCGCGCTGAAGTCTTACCCGTCAGGGGGTAGCCGCGTTGCGGGCGCCTGTCATTCGGTGCCGGAGGGTGGCTGGCGCAACCGGATTCCGGTGATGCAAATCGGCAATAGTCCGTATCTTCGGGTATTTGCAGTGGGGCAGCCTGTGCGTGTTGGACAATCGGTTGTCGGTTGACCTTTGGTGTGTCGGAGCATAGGTCGTATCGGGGCGCGAAATCCGTTCGTCCCGAGCCGAAATTCTGTTGGGGAGAGCCTGGACATGGGTGTCGCGACGACTTCCAATAGCGCCGGTCCCGACCGCGAGGTCGCGACCCAGACGCTGAACCGCGAGCTTCAGGACAAGGGCTTTCTTGTCACTTCGACCGACGACATCGTCAACTGGGCGCGGACCGGCAGCCTGCACTGGATGACCTTCGGCCTGGCGTGCTGCGCGGTCGAGATGATGCACACCTCGATGCCGCGTTACGATCTGGAGCGCTTCGGCACCGCGCCCCGCGCCAGCCCGCGTCAGTCGGACCTGATGATCGTGGCTGGCACGCTGACCAACAAGATGGCGCCCGCGCTGCGCAAGGTCTATGACCAGATGCCGGAGCCGCGCTATGTGATCAGCATGGGGTCCTGCGCCAATGGCGGCGGGTATTATCACTATAGCTACAGCGTGGTGCGCGGCTGCGACCGGATCGTGCCGGTGGATGTCTATGTGCCCGGCTGTCCGCCGACCGCAGAGGCGCTTTTGTACGGCATTCTTCAGTTGCAGCGGAAGATCCGCCGCACCGGCACGATCACGCGATAGACGACGGGAGTGGCCATGTCCGAGGCATTGAAAGAGCTGGCGGAAGGCATCGAGGCGAAACGCCCCGACTGCGTCGTCTCGTGGCAAATCGCACATGGCGAGTTGACCGTCAGCGTCGCGCTGTCGTCGCTGGTGAGCTTCGTGGAATACCTGAAGACCGACAGCGCCTGCCGCTTTTCGACGCTGGTGGACATCACCGCCGTGGATCACCCCGACCGGGACGCGCGCTTCGACGTGGTCTATCACTTCCTGTCGATGTACCAGAACCAGCGTATTCGTCTGAAGGCCGCCGTGCGGGAAGAGGATATCGTGCCCTCGATCACCGAGGTGCACCCCAGCGCCAACTGGTTCGAGCGCGAGGTGTTCGACATGTTCGGCATCCTGTTCTCGGGGCATCCCGATCTGCGGCGCATTCTGACGGATTACGGGTTCCGGGGATATCCGTTGCGCAAGGACTTTCCGACGACGGGCTATACCGAAGTGCGGTATGACGAAGAGCAAAAGCGCGTCGTCTACGAGCCGGTGAAGCTGGTGCAGGAATACCGTCAGTTCGATTTCATGAGCCCCTGGGAAGGCGCGGAATACATCCTGCCGGGCGACGACAAAGTCGCGCCTGACGGTCACAAATGAGCGTCGTCTTCCTGTGTGTCGGCGCCGCAAAGGCGGGGACAAGCTGGCTTCACAGCCAGCTTTCGGCGCATCCCGACTGCCATCTGCGGTCGATCAAGGAATTGCACTATTTCGATGCGCTGGACGAGGGCACGCTTTCGCGGAACCTGGAGCGCATCCGGTCCCGCCAGCGGGCGTTGCTGGAGCGGACGTCGGGCGGTCTGAACGCGACGCCCGAGCAGGCGCGGCGGATCGAGGACGGCGCCGACTGGCTGGACGTTCTGGAGCGCGGCGAGGAAGACCCGGACCGGTATCTGGGCTATCTGACGAAGGGCGCCGCGCCGCGGCAGGTCGTGGGCGAGGCGACGCCCGCCTATGCGCTGCTGTCGTCGGATCGGCTGGCGCGGATTGCGCGGATGACGTCGGACGTCCGGTTTCTCTATCTCCTGCGCGATCCGGTCGATCGGCTGTGGAGCCACGTGCGGATGATCGCGGGCCGCCGCGACACCGACGGCGTGGTCACGCAACGCCGGTGCGAACGGATCCTTGCGCGGACGATTTCGGGCGAAGAGACCCAGATCGTGCGCCGCAGCGACTATGCGGACGCCTTGAGGCGGTTAGCCGGTGCAGTGCCGGGCGGGAAACTGCTGGTCGAGGTGTTCGAGGAGATGGTGCAGGGCGACGGTTTCGCCCGCATCTGCGATTTTCTGGGGATCGGACGGGCGCGGCCCAGTCCCGTCCCCGTTCACCAAGGGCAGTCACTGGCGATGACGCCGGATCAGCGGCGCCGGGCGGCGCATTGGCTGGCCCCGCAATATGACGCGGCCCACCAGGCGCTGGGGCGGATGCCCGCGGCTTGGGGCCGGGAGGTGTGAGATGATGGACGGCAATTTCGACGATGCCCTGACGGGCGAACAGAAGATCAGGAACTTCAACATCAACTTCGGGCCGCAACACCCTGCGGCACACGGGGTTTTGCGGCTGGTTTTGGAACTGGACGGCGAGATCGTGGAGCGGTGCGACCCGCATATCGGCCTTTTGCACCGGGGCACCGAGAAGCTGATGGAAAGCCGGACATACCTTCAGAACCTGCCTTATTTCGACCGGCTGGACTATGTGTCGCCGATGAACCAGGAACATGCCTGGTGTCTGGCGATCGAGAAGCTGACGGGTGTCGAGGTGCCGCGCCGGGCGTCGCTGATCCGGGTGCTGTATTCCGAGATCGGGCGCATCCTGAACCACCTTCTGAACGTCACCACGCAGGCGATGGACGTGGGCGCGTTGACCCCGCCGCTCTGGGGCTTCGAGGAGCGCGAGAAGCTGATGGTCTTCTATGAGCGGGCCTGCGGGGCGCGGTTGCACGCGGCCTATTTCCGCCCCGGCGGCGTCCATCAGGACCTGCCGCCGGAGCTGATCGAGGACATCGACCAGTGGGCGAGGGAATTCCCCGCCGTTCTGGACGATATCGACGGGCTTCTGACCGAGAACCGCATCTTCAAGCAGCGCAACGTGGATATCTGCGTTGTTTCGGAGCAGGAGGCGCTGGACTGGGGGTTCTCGGGCGTGATGGTGCGCGGGTCCGGGATGGCATGGGATTTGCGGCGGTCGCAGCCCTATGAGTGCTACGACGAGTTCGACTTCCAGATTCCCGTCGGCACCAACGGCGATTGCTATGACCGTTATCTGTGTCGCATGGCCGAGATGCGCGAGAGCCTGAAGATCATCCACCAGGCCTGCGAAATGCTGCGTGCGGAACGCGGCGAGATCCTGGCGCGGGGCAAGATCACGCCGCCGTCGCGGGCCGATATGAAGACGTCGATGGAAGCGCTGATCCATCACTTCAAGCTTTATACCGAGGGGTTCCACGTACCCGAGGGTGAGATTTATGCGGCCGTCGAGGCGCCGAAGGGCGAGTTCGGGGTCTATCTGGTGGCCGATGGGACGAACCGGCCTTACCGCGCCAAGCTGCGCGCGCCGGGGTATCTGCATTTGCAGGCGATGGATCATGTCTCAAAGGGGCACCAGCTGGCCGATGTCAGCGCGATCATCGGGACCATGGAT
>ERZ869936.2290-NODE-2290-length-11500-cov-15.919965_pt1 | contig 11500 bp, 11 predicted proteins | sample MGYA00520876_ERZ869936 | MGnify/ENA primary metagenome ERZ869936 (study PRJEB32218, sample SAMN09650985) | biofilter metagenome | isolation source: enrty point of leading RO module | place: Saudi Arabia: Thuwal, RO plant located on Red Sea | collected 2016-02-17... | reverse complement strand
CATCTCCAAAAACAGCTGGAGTGATGTCAGGACTTGAAGCGTCATCATTTACCATGAAATCTGAAGGAAGTATTTTGACATAAAGAGTGTCCACTCCAACCATATAATAGTTCCCACCTGTGATTGAATATTTTCCAATTGAGTTTGCAGTTACTGGCATTCCACCAACAGAACCTTCTGTTTTTCTTTGATATTGTTGAAACAAGTTTTTGTTGTCTATTCCCACAATTGACCCTTCTCTTATGTCATCTGTTATGGTGTTTGAAACAACTGAAATTGTGGTGTCAGTTCTTGCAACATCAGCAGAAACTTCAAATTCTAATGTTTGACCACTTTTGTCATCTGTTATATAAATCCTGTCTCCTGAATAAATAATTTCCTCTCCAATAGGGTCAATGTTGATTGATGTTATTGCACCAGCTGAAATCCTTTGATTGACCTCAGTGGCACCCCAAGGAACCCAACTCATTTGAGCTCCATTTCCTTGACTACTTCCTTGATTCCCCCCGCCTAAAACAGGACCAGAATGAGGCCCACCCGTTCCAACGGGGTCGGCTGTTGTAACTACAAGGCCAGTGTCATAAGTAAATTGGAACCAAACCCCATTCCACTCATCTCTTAAAGTGTTATATGTTCCACTTAAAAAAACATATTTTTCAGAATTTATGTCTTTCAACCTTCCTACAGGATTGACCATTTTTAACTTTGTTGAAGTCAATTTATCTGTTTCACTTAAAGCAGAAGTTACATTCATTCTTTGTGATGAAATATGTTGACATTTAATAATCTCTTGAGCTAAAATTTCTGTGAATCCTGTGGTTCCTGAAATCGTTCCTTTTCCCCATGTTCCTGTTGTTGGTGATTTTACGAAAGAAGAACCATTCCAAACCCTAAGTGTTGAGTTAACATCAATTGTTGAACTATCTCCCCAATATAAGTCTTTTATTTCAATTGTATATGAATCGCTTGTGTTTGTTGTATATTCTGAAGTGATGTTGTTATTTCCAATCCCTCCAGCTGTAACTTCTGCAAAAATACCTGTGAAATTGTTGTTTGCATCAAAAACATCTGAATAATCAAAAGTTGTTCCTGAATACCCCGCTCTTTGCATAGCTGAGCCACCTGAGCTATTTACTAAAGCCCCATGATAATTAATGTCCAAAACAGTATCTCCATCTGTATAAGTAAAAAATTCAAACTCCCAATCCCCCACAAAAGCCGCATCTGTTGGAATGATTCCGTTAGTATAATTAGCAGAATCCCATAAAATTCTTTGACTTGTTCCTGTTGGAATGTAAAGAATTTGTTTGTTTATCATGTCATCTGGAACTCCATTTGTTGAAGTTGGTGATGTATAAGATACCCATGACAAGGTTGTTCCCGATTCATTTAACATTTTAGTCCATGTAGCTGTTCCCGCTTCTCTTGCCCTTATACTGAAACAAAGGTGCATGTTCAAAGGTGAAGGAACCGCTGTGCTTTGTAATATTAATGTAGATTCAATATTTGTAAATATTAAAGGAATTTGACAATAAAAACCATCCATTTCATCTGCATCAGTATAAGTTGCAATTGATTTTGAATATATTAAATCTCCCGTGGTTGTTGTTTGGTCTAATTCTGGAAATCCTTGAAATTGATTTGAATCTTCAAAAATTAAAAAGTTTCCGACCACTCTTTTAATAGGAGCGTAAAAATCATACTGTGTTCCAGCTAATTTTTGAAGTCCCGCGTTGTTTGTATTAGTAACATTTTCAAATTGTAAATCATATTGTCCAAAGTTTTGTTCTCCAATATGAGCTTGGTCCAATCTTCTGCTGCCTGTGTAAAAATATTCTCTTGTGGGTATGTTAACAGGAACTGTTGGTGTCCCTGATTCGTTTGCTTCATATTCTGCAATTTGAACAAAGTGAAAGGTGTGGTGCCAATAAACACATCTCATTCCCCAGCTTCTGCATAAACCCTCTAAAACATCATAAAATGATTGTGGTGTGTATCTTCCCTGTTCATCTCTTGTATATAAAGAGTTCATTTTACATTGAGTCCAAAACAATGGGTCGTCCGCTTGACCTGTGCTTGGCATTTGGTCATTATACCAATTTACTGATGTTTTATAAGTGTAAGAAGTAGAAAGACCCATCCCAGTAGCAATTGCAGAACCTGTTTTTGCTAATATTATTTCAATCCAATTTGTTATTCTGGTGTAGTTGTTCCAATAAACATCATTAACATAATAAGGAAACACAACAGGATTTCCTGTTTCCAAATTTGTATCCCTTACAAATGGTTGGTCTTTTAATAAAGAAAGTCCATCAACAGCGGTTAATTTAACCTCATAAGGAAAAGAAACATCCTCTTGAGCAGCCAAATCCATAATCAAAAATCCACTCCATAAAGGTCTTGCTGTATCTCTATCATTATATAAATGAACATAAACATCTTTTTCTTCTAAAGTTCCATCTCTTAAATCTTGAATAAAATCAGCGTGTCCTGTATTTTCCACCATAAAAGGAACGTCCAAAGAACTTGCGAGAATGTAAGTGAATTTTTCTTGATTGCTTGTTTCATAGTGAATTTCAGGACCAGAACCCCCAAGATTGATTTCTGTTGCAGCAACTGTTGAACCCTCAACCCAGATTTCCAACGTGAAATCCTCATTTGCACTTGACTTGTAGTCAATATAATATTTTTTACCTAATGCCATTAAACGCTTCTTTGTCTGTTATAACCTGTGTTTCTATTACTTAAAAATATGTCATTTCCTTTGATAACTCCTTCAACAACTACATTTTGAGTTCCACCTCCCATAAATTGTTTCAACCTATCTAATGGAGCAATAACTTCAGGATTTGAAGCTGTTGTTCCAATACCCTCTCCAATCAATCCTAAAGTTGGACCTGTAACCAATCCACCCTGAGCAAATTCAGATACTCCCAATATTGACCCTAAGTTTGTCACAAAATTTGTAGAAAGTCCACTGCTTCCCGCTAAGCTTGTTGGCATTATTGAAGCAATAACAGTCATCACTGCCGCTTGAATCAACAATTGTTTAATTGCTTTTTTGAGGTTTGCAATAAAAAGGGGAAAGAATTTTTCTTGTGAACTTAAAGCTTTATCCAATGAACTTGTCAAAACATCTCCAAACATTTTGAATCCTTCAATTGCCAATTTTTGTTCTTGTGTTAATTTAGTAACCCAACCTGTTACATCTTCAAAACTTTTTGTTGGAAGTGAAGGAGTTAAAGATTCTGAAATTTGTTTTGTGTGTGCAAGTTCAATGTTTAAAGCTGTGATTTTTTCTTTTTCGTTTTCTGTTTCATTTCCTAAATTTTCAAAACTTTTTTTGAGTTTCTCAGTTTCTTCTTTTGCTTCAGCTTGTCTCTTTTTTAGTCTAAACAAAAGCATGTTCAAATCCTGAATTTGCTTTTTCTGTTTATCACTTAATCCAACTCCTTTTGTGAATTGACTTGGTTTTATTTCAAATCCTTTTATTGTTTTAATTAAGTCTTCAATTTCTTCAATTTGGGTTTGGAAAGCGTCTTTACCCATTCCTGTAACACTTTTTGTGATTCTTTTAACAGCGTCATCAGTTGACTCAGCAACTCCATTAAAAGCGTTTTGAGACCTTGTTGTTGCTTTTACAATTTCATTGTATGAATACCAAGCCCCTAAGGCAGTTGTTAATGCCACAGCAATCAATCCAATTGGATTTTTTGTCATTACGGCTGTTAATGTTCTAAAAGCTCCACTTAAAGCAACCACACCAAGAGAAACTTTTCCAATCAAAATCAATAAAGGTCCTATTCCAGCAACCAACCCTCCAACAATGACAATAAGTTTTTTAGTAGTGTCTGAAAGTCCTGTAAATTTATCCATTAAACTTCCGACAAATCCAGCTAATTTGTTAACTGTTGGAGCCAAAACTTCTCCAAGTTCAATCCCAGCAGCTTCTGTTTGAGATTTTAATTTTCTCATTGCTCCAGCCAATCCCCTGTCCATAGTGTCAGCCATTGAAGCAGCTTCTCCTTTTGAATCAATAAAATCTTGAGTCAGTTCTCTAATTTCTTCTTGATTTTTAGAAAGAATTGTTGCAACAGTTGCTCCTCTTTTGCCAAACATATCAAAGGCAGCTGTTAAAGGGTCTGTTGAATTGTTAATAGCAGCCAAAGCTTGGTCTAAACTCATCCCTTGTTTTGCAAGGTCTAAGAAAATATTTCTTAAGGCTGTTCCCGCTGTTGAAGCGTCAACACCATTGTTTGCCAAAACTCCAACCAATGCAGAGGCTTTTTCTATTTCAACACCAGATTCTTTTGCAACAGGTGCTAAAGTTGCCATTGCAGTAGAAAACTTGTTCAAATCCAAAGCTGTTGAACTGAAAGAATCAGCCATAACATCTGTAATTCTTTGAGTATCTTGAGCGGTCAATCCAAAAGCTCTCATTGTAGAAGCAACAACAGTCGCAGTTTCTCCTAAGTCCTCCCCTGTTGCTTGAGATAATCTCAAAATTGACTCTGTTGCTTTATCTATTTCATCTGGAGTCAATCCAAGTTTTGAAAGATTTAATTGTAATTCTGCAACTTGTGAAGCACTAAACATTGTGGTTGCTCCTAATCGTTTTGCAGTTTCAGTAAGCATTTCCATTTGTTCTGCTGTGGCTCCTGAAACAGCTTCAACCTTAAGCATTGCTTGTTCAAAATCCATAAACACTTTGGTTGTTCCAGCACCAACTGCAATGATTGGAAGTGTTAAACTTGAAGTCAGTTTTTTTCCTGTTCTTTCAACACTTTTACCAAACTTTTTGAGATTCCTTTGAGCTTTTTTCATTGCTCTATCAAATCCACCCAAGTCCGCTCCAAACTTAAAATTTAAAAATCCAATTGCTTTACTTGCCATGTTCTATTCTTTTTTTATATAGTTCTGCTTTTGCTTTTAAATCTTCAAAATCAATTTTCTTTTCATCTTTCTCCCAATCAAACAAAATCAAGTCCTGTGGTTTTATTCTTTTACCTTTTTGGATTTGTATGTTCAACAATAAACAAGTTGACCATCTTGTTCTTTCCCAATCACTTCTTTGTCTCATGTTTTCCAACTCATAAAATCCCTCAACCTTATTCCAGAACTCTCTTGGAAGCATATCATAAAAGTCATCAACATTCATTCCTAATTGTCCGAATGCTATCTTTTCCAATTTACGCCAAGTTAGCTCTTCCTTACTTTCTTGGCTTTGTTCTTTTTTTCGGACTTCTCTCCCATTGCTCTTCCTAAGATTTCAAACGCTTGTTCCATGCAATCCATGTGTCCATCAAACATGTCTGTAACGTCATCTAATGAATAATTAAAAGGTTGTTTTGCAGCTCTGTAACCATCCTCCAATCCACAATAAATCAAACTAAAAGCATCATTGAAAGTCATTTTTCCTTCTGCTAATTTGTTTAAATCATTCATTGTTGCTCCTGTCATTAGACTATACTTTCTCAAAGCGTTAAATCCAAATCTTATTGGCATTTTGTGTTTCCCGATTTCTAATATTTCGTAATTCATTTTTTCTAAGTTTTGTCTTTTCTGTTTTTAAAAATAAGCCCACCCAACCACTCAGAAAAGAAAACGGTCAGGCAGGCTATTATTTTAACTATTAAGGAGCAATTGTTTGAGTTAATGTTCCTGTTCCTTGAAAACTAGCACTAAAAGTTGCTGTGTCCTCAAGAGGTGCAGTTAAACTAATTGAAGTCAACCAAGCATCTCCTGAATATTTAGTGTCGTTTTGGTTTGTAGTTGTTACACCAAAAGTTAAACCAAACTTTGCTCTTGTTTCCATGTATGCTGTGAAGATTTCACTTAATGTTTCATTTGATATTGGGTTTCCATCAGGTTGCATCCAAGCATAAAGTGCATCAACACTAACATCCCAGTTTCTTAAACCTTCCATGTTTTCTTCCCAACCCCCAGATTCTTTGTTTGTTGTAGAACGTGGACTGTGATTGATATTGATTGTTGCATTTGTAGAATAAGCAACTAATGTTCCATCAATATAAACGCCAAGGTCCGTTCCATTTAATTGTCCATTTGCCATTTTTTTTCTATTTTATAAATTTATAATTCTGTTATTGTTCTTTCTTTGAACTTCTCTTTGTTTTCTTTTCTTTTTTTTCTTCTGGCTCTCCATATCCATTTTCTTCAAGCCACTTATATTTTTCTTGTGTTACATCAATAACCGCTCCAGCTTCTAAAGTTTTTATTGAGTTAACAACATATTTTCTTTTTAATTCAAATTTCATATTTATTCATTTATGTCAATCCAACCATTATCTGGATTGTTGATTATTTTAATAATTTCTGAATGAGAATAAATTGTTGAACCTTCTAAAAATGAAGGAACATCACCAATAAATTTAACTATTGTTTTACTTCCATCCAAACTATATCTTAAAGTTGCAGGAGATGTTTCAATCACTTGTTTGAAATCAATCGCCTCAACCTCGTTTCTATTTGTTATAACATATTTTTTTTCCATATCTTTATTCTGGAACATCAGCAACAAAATCAGTTGATGTCATGTTAGTCATAGTTCCATTGTTGTTTCCTGTTTCATCAACAATTGTTGGAAATGTTGCAATTGGATTTCCTACAATACCACCATCTCCCATTTTCCAATAACCTTTCATATTGTCTTTTGGCTCTGGATTAAATGGAAGTCCATCATTGTAAAGGTTTGAAACTTCTGTTGAATCCAAGGCTTTGTTGAATAAAACAACTTCATCAATATTTCCTTTCCAGAATCCCCCACCCTCAGCATTGTTTCCAATTGCTGCTGATGTAAAACTTCCTGTAAATGTTCCACTCACTCCAGATGTTGATTGTTTCAAAACTCCATCCAGATAAATTTCTACAGCGTCCCCTGTATTATTGTCCCATGTTCCAACCACATGATGCCAATTTCCATCTCCTTCAATTGCATCAGTTAGAACTGCCAATGTTGTTGTTCCTCCAGCTTTATAAACACATCTCAATTCAGATGAAGGATTGTGATAAAAAATTCTCACATTGTTATTTGAGTCCTTAAAAATTCTCATGATATCCCCACTAGCACCCGTTGTTTCTAACTTGAACCAAGCTGAAATTGAACCTGTATTTTTAACAGAACTCATTCCTGAAACTCCTAAAGAAACAAAGTCATCAACTCCATCAAATAAAGTTGAATAAATATTGTTGAATGAATTTATTACTCTGACATTAAAATTAAGGGACTTTCTGTAAATTCCATCACTTCCAGACATGTCATCAAAAACATCATCATAACCATCAAAATCAATTGCCTGAATGTTTACCGCATTATAAACTCCATTCACTCTGTCCAATGCTGTTCTTATATAGTTGGCTAATTTAGAAGCTTCTGAGTAAGTTTTACAATAAGCTGAAATTCTAACATCAACAGTATCCAACAATGCAACAGAATCTTTTTGTCCTTCTGGGTTTGATGACCTTACATCATAAACAATAAAAGGAAATGGAGATGTTTGTTTCATTACATTTGGAGCAATTCTTGTTCCTACCATTGAACTCACTGCAATGTTATCACTTAAAATTTTATATATTGCTTTTCCAATCTTCATTTTAATATCCTAAAGTTCCATATTTTCTCAATCTTCTTTCATGTATTTTGACAGATCTTTCAAATATTTTTTCAGCTGATTTCATTCCCCCCAACAAAACAGACCTGTGAGAACGTTCCCAAGCGTCAACCATATATGTTTGAGCTCTTCCTGTATATTTTCCGAAAAATTCAACTTCATTTCCATATTCAATCCAAGCCCCAAAATAACCACCCTTTTCTTTTTTAAATCTTCCTTTTACTCTTGGACCTACATAACCACCATAATTTTCTCTGGAAGCTTTGGTTGTAAAAAATCCAATTGACTTTTTTAAAGTTTCCCTTTTAATTGTTAAAGATGGTTTTGGTGGGTAAGGAATATCTTTGTCAGCAATAGGAGCTTCCTCTTGAGCTGATTTCACCAATGGTTTTGAAACATCTCTCCAAAATTTGGTCCACGTCGCTTGCTTGCTAACTTGTTTCGGAAGTTGTTCAAACATCTGTTCAATCTCTTTTAATCCTAAAACTTCAAGCTTTACATTTTGAGCTGAACCTGATTGAGAAAATCTTTTGTTGAATAACGCCATTATTGATTGTCTTTTATTCTAGTTTCTAACTCTAACATTCTTTCCCTTCCTTCTATTTGTTTAATTCCATGAATGATGTAAATTTCATTTTCTTGAATATCAAAAATCCTGTAAGTTGTTAAAATGTCAACCCCTAGATTTCTAATATAAAATATCACATCAGTTCTGTTTGTTTGTTCTTGAGATTCTTCTTTTCTGTTGCTTGATTTATAATCTTTTTTCGCCCACAATGTATAGCGGGTTGCATAGGTTTTTGATTGCTCCCCATACTTATTTGCTGTGTATGTAGGCTCTAAAATTGTTATTCTTCTATCTAGCTGGCCTATACTTAACATACTTGAACTTTATATTGGTTCAATAAATATTGACTAGACAATGGAAGTTCTGTTGCAGTCCTTCCTGTGATAACAGTTTGTCTGTTTTCATACCAATTTCCAATTGTAATCAAAACGGCTTGTCTTATTCCTTCAGGAACCTCACTTGATGTTTCTCCATATCCGACTGTGTATTTTACCTCTATTGCGTTAATTCTATCAGCTAAGTTTGGAAATGATTGGTTTGGTTTTAATCCGATTCTTGCAGGTTGAGAAACTTCATCAACTAAATAAACAGAAGTGTCTAATGTTTGCAATGAATCATCTGAATCATAATATTTTATATGAGTAATTGATGAAACAGGGCTTTTGTATAGAGTATTAATATCAGACCATTTGTCTGCATATTGAGTTACAACAGTATCAAGAAAATATCTATTAGTGTAAACTTCACAAGATTGAGTTGCAGCTTTAATTAGGTTGTCAATCAAAGTGTCATCAGCAGTGGTGTCAACTTTCAAAAAATCTTTTGCCTCAGCTGTTGTAAATAAAGGATTTGTTGCTAAAGTATTTTCTTTTAAACTTCTATACATTTTTATTGTTTTAAAAAAAAGGAGCTGGCTAATAAAAACCAGCCCCTTTCTAAAGTTATATAATCAAATTATGCATCAATTAAGTTAACGAAAGCTGAACCATTTTGAACAGCGTTTCCATCAACCAATGATGTAACAACTAATCTTGGAAGTCCAGAAGCAGCATTTGTGTATGGGTCAAACAATATGTCTAATCCACCAAATTGTGCGATGTGAACTTTTGAGAAGTCCCCAAATAAAGCATGACTTTTTCCAGCAGTTCCATTCTCAGCAACATTAGGAGAAACGAATGCAAAGTATCCATTCAACCTTTTGTCTGAATTGTCATATATTGGAGATACATTAGTAATTTGTGCCAATGCTTTAACAACTCCATAAGCTGTTGTATCTAATAAGTAAGCCATTCTAGAACCTTCTAATTGAACTCCAGCTTCTAAAACAGTAGTCTCCATAGAAAGCCAATCAGCAGCAGTTACATCAGTTGGTCCTGTAGCAGCGTCAGCAAAGATTGAATCTGGAGCGTTAGAAACATCAGAAGTATCTAATAAAGCTTTCTCTAAAGATGAAGCAATTGAAGCAGCCATGTTTCTTTGTAGAGCAGCCTCAAGACCTGTGTTCTGAATCATTGACTCTTGAGTCATGTTTACAACAGAGATTAATTTCTTTGGAGTTAAAGTTACATTCCCTGTGTTACCAGCAGATGAAGGAGCACCTGTCCCATCCTCAGCAACGAAAGTAGAAGTTATTCCAGAGAATACTGGGAATTTCATGTTGTTGATTCCAGAGTAGAAGTTAGCACCAGCAGAAGCTAAAACTAAGTTTCCTTCTAATTGATCAGTGAAAGACATTACTTCAGTTGCGTTAACATCAGAAGTTGTCCAAGCTCTTGTTAAAATTGAAGATGGTATTCCAACTCCTTTAACAGAACCTCCTGTGTATCTAGTTTCGTTGATTGCTTCTTCATGCATTTCCTTAACAATTCCTTCCATGTTACCTGTGTAAGCAGCTCTAACAGCAGCTTGGAAAGTAAATTTCTCAAGGTCTTTGTCTTTTTTAGTTTCAACTTTTACACCTGAAACTTTTGCAGCAGTTCTTAAGTTAGCCTCAATTTTCTCAGCTCTTTCAATTTTTACATCAATATCATCAATCTTTGAAAGGATTGAATCCATCTCAGTGTTTTCATCTGAAGTCAAATCTCTTTCTTCAGCTTTGCAAGTTTCTTTGATAACTTCAAGCTTAGAAATGTAATCTGATCTCATTTCTTTTAATTCAATACTTGATTTCATTTTTCTTATTTATTTATATTATACAATTATTTTTTTCGCTTAATCAATTCAATTTTTAGTTTAGCCAGCGACCTCTTAACTAAATCATTTTCTTCTTCTTGTTTTTTCTGGGATTCTTTATAAGTTTGCAATCCTCTCTGAGCAATTACTAAATCAGAACTTGCTTCAGAATAGGCTGGGTATGTAACACTAGAAATATCATACAACCTATTAATTTTTGTGATTGTTCTGATGTCCCTTCCTTCATCATCTGTTGACCAAGTGTCCCCACCTTCTGCAATTGTGAAGGCAAATGAGGATTGAGAAATATTTCCATTTTTTAGATTAATTGCCAAATCTTTTCCATAAGAAGTTTCAGGAATGTTAAATTGGTATCTTAAACCTTTCTCATCAACTGAAAGCATTAAATTTCCTTCACCATTTTTAGACCTTGCAAGAATCAAATTCGGATCATGATTAATTAAAGCTCTAACATCAGAAGCCATGATTGTTTCATTTGTGATTGCTTCTGGAGCAATATACTCATAAAAACCACCAAGATTCTCTGAACGACTGTTAAAGATTGAACCATATCCAACAACAACTTCTTTGTCGTTTTCATCTTTTTCAACTCTTGTTTCTATATTGTATACTCTTTTTTCCATAATATTATCAAATTTTTTGTCCCAAATATTTTCAATGTTTTTATCTTCTTTCATTGCCAAAACAACAGGATGTTTTGCTGGCAATAAATCTGTATCATGTTTCCCGCTTCTAAATTTTCCTTTCTTAAGTGCATATAAAAAACTATTAACTCTAGCAAGTGCCCACTGTTCTGGACTTGAAACACTAGGCCTCACAGAACTTGGGTTTGTATTATATGCTCCCACTCCCCTATCAAATACAGTTTCTAATGTCTTAAAAGTTACCTTTCCATTCCAATCCAATGACAAGTCTTTAACTTCCTCATTGTGTTCCTCAACCTTTTTTTCCAAAGCTTTTTCAATCTTTTCAGTAACTCTTTCTTCTTTTTCTTCCTTTTCAATTTGGTTTCTTTTCTTTGTTGACCAACTCATTCCAGCATCTCCTCCCCATAAGGCCCAAGCTATTCTTCCAGCTGAAGGAAAACCATCCTCTCCGACTTCAAATCCTT